>Ga0114922_10000672_pt1 | contig 32762 bp, 26 predicted proteins | sample AartaG_FD_100975 | JGI IMG/M metagenome (GOLD analysis project Ga0114922, IMG submission 100975) | Deep subsurface microbial communities from Aarhus Bay to uncover new lineages of life (NeLLi) - Aarhus_00045 metaG | ecosystem: Environmental > Aquatic > Marine > Oceanic > Sediment | place... | reverse complement strand
CTGTTGCCGAAGCCGTTCAGCGTGAAGAATCTGCTCAGAACGGTCAATAAGGCATTGAACCCAGAATCCGTTTAGCGTTATGGATCATACTCCGAGGGTTGATCTCCGAAGTCCGAAATCGGGCCGTCGGGTACGAGAGTGATTACCTTGTTCGAACAGAGCTATCTCGAGAACGTCATTGTCAACGCGCCCATTGGCATCGTCACAACCGATATGGAATGCAGAGTGACGCTGATGAACGAGTTGGCGCGCGGTCTGTTCTGCATGGACGGCAGGAAAGACCCCGCAGGCATGCAGCTTGAGACGCTGGTGTCGAACCCCGATCTCGTCACGCGTTCGTTGCGGCGTGTGCTCGAATACGAAGAAGAAAGACTCATCTTCGAAACCGAGATAGCGCGTGGCGGGGCACAGACGGTCAGCCGATTCACGGTCACGCTGCTCCGGGACGACAACTTCACTCCCATGGGTCTCCTTATCATGTGCGAGGACGTCACCGAGCAGAGGCAACTCCAGAGGGAGCTCCAGCGGAAGAACGAAGAGCTCGAACGCTTCTCGATCACCGACTATCTGACCGGGTTGTACAACCACAGACATTTCCATACCGAGATACGGAGCGAAATCACAAGAGCGCGGCGGTACGGGGTACCCTTGGCATTGCTCATGCTCGATATTGACATGTTTAAACGGTACAACGATGCCTACGGCCACCAGAAGGGCGACGAGGTGCTCACGTGCATCGGCCGAATCGTGCGAGGCACGATACGCGGCGGAGTCGACTCTGCGTACAGGTATGGCGGCGAAGAGCTGGCTGTGATACTCCCGATGACAAAGCTCGAAGCGGCACGCGACGTGGCGGAACGAATCCGGGCTGCGGTCGAGATCGAGTCCGGGGTGACTGTCAGCATTGGTGTGGCCGAACTCCAGCCCAAAGACACCGCCGAAACGCTTACAAAACGGGCCGACGACATGCTCTACCGTGCAAAGGACGACGGGCGCAACCTCGTCTGCTGCACTAGAACCGTCTAGGATTGTCCCGCATCCCGTCCTGCTTCTGTGGGTTGCTCCCAAGGAACTGATCGAGAAGCCGCTTGTGTTCCCTGAAACACCGGTGCCGGGCAACAACAGAATGCAGCACCTCGACGGTGCTCCGAGCGCCCCCCCCTTGACATTTCTACTTCGGAGCATCTATGCTCCTTTAGACACAAGAATCCGAGCGGGCCAGAGGGTATGAGTCAGCTGCCTGTGGTACAGCGAGAAAGGAGCAGCGTATGAAACACCGCCATGTGCTGTTGTTGACAGCAAGCGTTCTGTTTGTGTGGGGTCTTTTGAATGCGGCTTCAGCGAAGGAGGTGCTCCAGCTCAAGGACAACTGGCAGATACAATCCTCGGCCAAGGTTGAAGACGACGGGCAGACTATCTCGACGGCTCGATTCAGCCCGGACGGATGGTATCCGACGTCGGTTCCCGCTACCGTGTTGGCCGCGCTGGTGGAGAACGACGTGTATCCCGACCCGTACTATGGCGAGAACCTGAAATCCATTCCCGGCTACCGTCCGGGACGATGGCTCATCATGCCGAAAGACAGCCCCTTCTATCCTTCCTGGTGGTACCGGACGGAGTTTCGGTTGCCGGCCGAGTATGAGGGCAAGAACCTCATCCTGCACCTCGACGGCATCAACTACCGGGCGAACATCTGGCTTAACGGCAAGAAGATAGCCGACAGTGACCAGGTAATAGGCATGTTCCGGCGGTTCGAGTTCAATATCACCGACTCTGCAGTCATAAACGGGACCAACTGTCTGGCTGTTGAGACCATTGCTCCCGGCAAGCTGCCCGAGAAACAGTATCGCACCAAGCAAATGGAAGCCACAACGGGTTGGGACGACCATAATCCTCAGCCTCCGGATATGAACGTGGGAATCTGGCAGGACGTGTACGTCAGCGCTACCGGACCCGCACGAGTGAGACACCCGTACGTTGCCACGGACTTCGATTTGCCGTCGCTCGAGGTGGCTCACCTTACCGTCTCGGCTGAGGTGCTCAACACGACAGACGAAGCGGTGACCGCAGAGCTTGCAGGAACCATCGATAATGTAACGTTCTCCCAAACCGTCAAGCTTGCGCCGAAAGAAGCGAGATGGGTGAAATTCGCTCCGGACACGTTCGCGCAGTTGAACGTATCTAACCCGCGCGTGTGGTGGCCGAATCCGGTTGGTCCTCAGGAACTGTGCGATTTGAAGCTCGTGCTTACCGTAAACGGCCAGGTGTCGGACGATGAGAGTGTGCGCTTCGGCATTCGTGAGGCAACGACGTACATCAACGACGAGGGCTGGCGCGGGTATATGGTGAACGGCAAGAAGATCCTTATTCGAGGCGGGGCCTGGATGACCTGCGATATGTTGCTGCGGCTCACTCCCAAGAGGTACGACGCGCTCATACGGTACGCGAAAGAGGCGAATCTTAACATGCTTCGGTCGGAAGGGTTTTCGATCAGGGAGACCGAGGAGTTCTACAGCTTGTGCGACAAGCACGGCGTCATGGTTACGCAACAGATATTCGGGCGCAGTATCCCGGATGAAGACCTTGCCGTGAAATGTATTGAGGATATGATGCTCCGGGTCAGAAACCATCCCAGCCTGGTCCATTTTCTCGGACACGACGAGACGTTTCCGACTTCGAGACTGGACCAAGCGTACCGGGAACTGATCGCGAAGTACACACCGGAGAGAACGTACCAACCCCATTCGGGCGCGTTTGACATCGGGGAACGGTTCAAAACGGGCGGGACGCGGACAGGAACGCGTGAGCTGTGGACGTATGCGAACCCCACGCACTACTACAAGAACAAAGAGGACGGTGCCTGGGGATTTGCTCAATCCGGCGGTATCGGCGGTATTGTCGCGCCAATCGAGAGCGTGCGCCGGATGATGGCCGAGAAAGATCTCTGGCCGCTCTGGACAGACACGTGGTCGTTCCACACGGTGATTCAGAGCGGTCCATACTTCGATGCGGTGCTGAAGGCTCTCGACGCACGTTATGGCAAGCCTGCCGGGATCGAGGACTTCTGCAAGACGGCGCACGTCATGAATTATGAAAGCGCCCGGGGCATGTACGAGGCTTACGCGAGGAACAAGTACTCGGCGACAGGTATCACGACATGGAAGTATGACGCTGCCTGGCCTGCGGCCATGACGTGGCAATACGTTGATTGGTATCTGCTGCCGACTGGCGCATATTACGGTGCCAAGAAGGCGTGCGAGCCGCTGCACGTCCAATATTCGTATGACGACCATTCAGTCTATGTCGTCAACAGCTACTACAAGGAGTTAAACTCTCTTGCGGTCACGGCAAAGGTCTACGACAGTGACATGACCGAGAAACACTCGCAAACAGCCGCTCTGGACATAGGACCGGACGGCAAGGTGAACGTGTTTACCGTCGAGTGGCCGGACGATCTGACGAAATCGCATTTTCTGAGTCTGAAGCTGGAAGACAGCTCAGGGAAGGAGATATCGGACAATCTGTACTGGCTATCGACCGTGCCGGACATCCCCGGCAAGCAAACCTACGAAAAGGGGTTGTTTGCCGTTAATGCAACTTCGGTGGCCGACCACACCGACCTGCGCGCGTTGCCTGCGGTTAAGTTGGACGCGGCGTGCACGATCGAGAAGAAAGGTGCGGAGAACGTCGTGCGCGTGACGGTCAAGAACCCGACAGAGAACCTGGCGTTCTTTGTCCACTTGGCAGTGACGAAGGGGGCGGGCGGGTTTGAAGTGGCGCCCACGTTTTGGTCGGACAACTATTTCAGCTTGTTGCCCGGAGACGAGAAGCAGGTTACGGCAACGTTTGCCGTCGAAGACCTTGAAGGGGCGTCGCCTATAATCAGGCTTGGCGGATGGAACATAGAGCCGGGCGAATCTGCCCTTCGTTGAGTCGTATGGCTGTGTGGTAGGAGAAACGCGGTGAAGGAGGACGGGAAAATGAGACGAATGAAGAGTGAGAGACTAGTTGCCGTTTGCCTGTTGTTGTCGGTCATGATGTTCGTTCCACTGACTGCTGGAGCGGCAGAGATGAAAGCCGGGGTGGCGAAGGCGGTCATCACCAACACCGAACCGCTGGTCATGGTGAACGGAGACGTCTCGGAAGGAACGCTCCGCGACATCTACGCGCGCGCACTGGTTCTGAACGACGGTTCGAACCGCCTCATTATCATCACCTACGACCTGAATTGTCTGGATCACGCCACGCCGTTCCTGCGCAAGCGCGTTCGGGACGAGCTCGGGATCGAGCCTTCCCACTTGATCCTATTGGCTACGCACAACCACAACGCACCGATCCAGATCAATCCCGACAACTTCGAGTACGGCAAGTGGCTTGCCGGCAGGATGTTCGATCTGATCCGGGAGGCGATAGCAAACGAACGTGGCCCAGTCAAAGTCCTGTTTGGACACGGCTATGGGTATTTCATCGCCAGTGTAGGGAACGCTCCGACGGACTATGAGATCCAGGTTCTGAAGGTTGTACATGACGGTCAGCCGATAGCGCTTTTCTTCAACCATGGCACACATCCGATGCAAGCGTCGGGAAAGAAAGTCGGCGCGGGGCATCCCGGCTACGCCATGGACGAGATAGAGGAAGCGATGCCCGGCGTTCAGGCGATGTATGCAGCTTCGGGCGCCGGCAACCAGTTTCCGGGCAACCTCTTGGAGCTTCGGCAGCTCGCGGCCGAGGCAAGGAAGAAGGGACCCGAACACTACAGGGAGCTCTTGGAGAAACGCTGTAAGGCGATTGGCCACGAGCTTGCCGATGCCGTGCTGAAGATCGCTGAGGGCGAGTTTCAGGACGTCACGGGACCTATCAGCAGCAAGATGGAAGTTTTGTCTCTGCCGTTGGCACCGCCGATTTCCCGCGAGGAGGCTCTGAAGAAGGTCAAGAAGGTTCATGAAGACGTGGGTTTTGTTTCCTATCCCCATCCTCACAGGAGCACGAACTGGGTGCGGATGCTGCTTCGCTACTATGACAAGAACCTGCCGTTTCCGACGGAAACGACCGAGATGGTCTGCTCGGACGACACCTACCTTATTCACAAGAGCGACAAGGAGTCCCTGAAGAAGTACGAGTACAGCATTCATAACGAGTTCCCGTGCGTGTACGAGGAAGTCATTGTCGCCAAGATAGGCCCGATGCCGTTTGTCGCCATGCAGGGCGAGATCTGCGCGCCCATTGTAATGCGTGTCAAGGACGCGTTTCGCCGTGATGTGCCTATAATGGTTGGCGGCTACATGGGTGAGCATAACCTCTACATACCCACGCGTGAGATAGTCCGCCTCGGGGCCTATCAGGCACAGGTGATCCAGATTCAGTATGCTTCTCCGGTAGGCTGGGCACCGGAGGTCGAGGACGAAATGGTCAGCGGTGTCGTGAAGATGGTACGATCGACGCTCAAAGAATAGTCAAGTGGGATATGAATCCGGGCCTGAACCGTCCCTTGACAGGATCCCCGGTTATGTGCTAGCATTGAGGTGCAGTGAGAAGAGTATCGACGTCTTATAGACGTAAAAGAAGGAGCGTCCGCTTCTCACCCTGTAGCGTCGTGGCGATTGCTCACAGGGTTACTTGAGGAAACACTGTGGTTTTGTGAGGGCCGACCTTGGGCGGACGCCGGAATTGGCGGGTGTTCGCCCGTTTTGTTTCCGGCCCATGCGGCGAAAGGAGACAGGCTTATATTCAGAAAGAGAAGCCGACCCGGAAGTGCACGGGTCAATGACGAGATTGTAGCCAAGTCCGTTCGCGTTGTTGGCAGCGACGGTGAGCAGGTGGGTATCATGACGGTTTCCGAGGGGTTGAGAATCGCCCGGGAACAGGAACTCGATCTTGTCGAGGTTGCCAAGGAAGCCGACCCGCCGGTGTGCCGGATCATGGACTATGGCAAGTACAGGTACGAACAGAGCAAACGTGCCAAACAGTCGCGGAAGCATCAGCATCAGGTAGTCATCAAGGAGATACGGTTTAGACCGAAAACCGACGAGCACGACTTCAACTTCAAGCTCAAGCATATTCGGGAGTTCCTTGAGAGTAGTAACAAGGTCAAGGTCGTTGTACGATACCGTGGTCGGGAAATGAGGCGCAAAGAGATCGGTGACCGGCTCCTTGCGCGCGTCATAGAGGAGACCAAGGATCTTGCCGACATTGACCAGAAGCCGAGAATGGAAGGCAGATGGCTCTCGGTGATGCTTTCGCCCCGACATTGACCTGCTAGGGATTTCGCAAAACCAACGCAAAGCCTTACACCCGGCGGGCAGAATCCGCAGGCCTGCCGACACAAGAGGAGAACCCTGTAATTATGCCAAAACTCAAGACAAGGAAAGGTGCTGCCAAGCGGTTCAAGAAGACCAAGTCCGGCAAGTTCAAGAGAAGCAAGGCGTTCGCAGGGCACCTGATGACCGGGAAGTCTGCGAAGCGAAGACGCAGTCTTCGGACAGGGGCAACCGCGAGTCCGGGCGACAGCAAGAAGTTGCGAGCGCAACTTCCCCACGCGTAATCGTAACGTCATGGAACAGATAGTGGCGGCAGATCGAGAGGCCGCCTGAGAAAGGTGAGAGACTATGCCACGAGCAACAAACAACCCAGCCTCACGGCGAAGACGGAAGCGATACCTGACGGCTGCGAAAGGATACCGCGGCGCGCGGAGCAAGCTGTACCGCACGGCGCGCGAAGCCGTCGAGAAGGGACTCCAGTATGCATATCGTGACCGCAGGAATCGCAAGCGCGACTTCCGCAAGCTCTGGATAGCGCGCATCAACGCTGCAACCCGTCAAAACGGCATGTCGTATAGCCGCTTCATCAACGGGCTGAAGAAAGCGAACGTCGAGCTTGACCGGAAGGTGCTCGCCGAGCTGGCCGTCAGCGACCAGGCGAGTTTTGCCAAACTCGTCGAGGTCGCCAAGTCGCAGTTTGTCTGACCAGCGCGCAAGGCTTTGGGCGGGCAGGAAACAGCGCAGGCTCGGTGCCGCGAGCGTACGACAAGCCATGAGAATACTCCCTGCAGTTGATGTGAAGGGCGGGAAGTGTGTGCGGCTTTTCCAAGGGGATATGTCGCGCGAGACCGTCTTCTCTGACGACCCGGCAGCCATGGCTGAGAGGTGGATGGAGGCCGGCGCGCAGCTTGTGCACGTTGTCGATCTCGATGGAGCGGCTGTGGGCCGTCCGCGCAACCTTGACATTGTCCGGCGGATGGTCTCGAACGGGGTTGCCGTCGAGTACGGGGGCGGGGTGCGTACCGAAGACACGGTTCGCGAGATGCTCGACACCGGTGTGACCCGCATAGTCATCGGCACGGCGGCGCACCGCTCTCCGGAATTCGTGTCAAAGGCTCTCGAGCTGGCCGGCGATGGGCTCGTGGTCGGCATTGACGCGCGCGATGGCCGCGTTGCGGTTGAAGGATGGACCAGTTCGACGGAGACCGATGCACGCACGCTCGCCAAACAGATGGAGGCTCGCGGCGTTGCCCGGATAGTCTATACGGACATTGCCCGGGACGGTGCGATGTCGGGACCTAACATCGAGCAAACGGAAGCTCTCGCGGCGGCGGTAAGCATACCGGTGACGGCGTCGGGCGGCATCGCTTCGCTGGAAGATGTCATGCAAGTCTCCTCTCTTGAACGGGTTGGCGTTGATGAGATGATTATTGGTCGCGCCTTGTACGAAGGTGCGTTTACCTATGAGCAGGCAATGAAAACACTGGAGGGGAAGCCTTGAATTCCCGTCCAGGAGTGATCGCCGCAACACGAGCGTGTCAATGGGCAAGGTGAAGCCTGGCAAGAGCAGCCGTGGTGTGTTCATAACCTTTGACGGTGTCGAAGGTTGCGGCAAGACGACGCAGATGGCTCTGCTCGAGAAGTATCTGCTTGACCAGAGTATTGAAGTCATGGTGACCCGTGAGCCAGGGGGGACGCCGTTGGGTGAGAAGATACGTCGGATTCTGCTCGACCCGGCGAACACCGAGATGGTCTCTGAGACAGAGCTGTTCCTGTACCTGGCGGACCGCGCCCAGCACGTGAGGGAGAAGATACTGCCTGCGCTGGATGCAGGAAAGGTTGTTCTGAGCGACAGGCATGCCGACGCGTCGGTGGCGTACCAGGGATATGCTCGCGATATCGGTCCTGAACTCGTGAACAAGCTCAACGAGTTTGCGACCGGCGGGCTCATCCCTGATCTGACCATTATACTCGACCTGCCACCGGCTGACGGGCTCGAACGTGCCGCACAGCGGCAGCGCGGTTCCGCCCAGTCCGGTGCGGGATCGGATCGGCTCGAATCGCAACGGATGGAGTTTCACGAACGTGTCCGTGCAGGGTATCTCGATATGGCCGGACGCGATCCGGATCGCATGAAGGTGGTCGACGCCTCAGGAACGCCGGAGGAGGTTCATCGCATGGTCAGGACAGAATGTGCCCCGGTCCTCGAGCGCTTTCTGGAAGGCAAGAGGTCTTCGCGTTGAGTTTCGACCGGATTAGAGACCAGGAAAGTGCAATCGGGCTGATCCGTCGTGCGCTCGAGTCCGACAGGGTTCCCAACGCCTACCTTTTCATCGGGCCCGACGGCGTCGGTAAAGAGCTCGCCGCGAGGAACGTCGCCAAGGCGCTCAACTGTGCCGAGCAGGGATACGAACCGTGCGACCGTTGCCTTGCATGCACGGAGATCGACCGCGGGATGCATCCCGACGTCTCACTGATAACGCCGATGAAGCTGTCGCGGCAGATCACCACCGACCGTATAGCAGCGGTCATCGAAAGTGCCTCGCTAAAACCGTTCGAAGGGCGGCGGCGGGTTTTCATTTTCCGTGAGGCCGACAGGATAAACGTCGCCAGCGCCAACAAGTTTCTGAAAACACTCGAGGAACCGCCCGGGGATTCTGTTTTCATACTGCTGACCGAGCTGCCCGACGCTTTGCTGCCGACCATCCGTTCGAGATGCCACCAGATCCGGTTTAGAACGCTCTCGCCCGAAACTGTCCGGGACATACTTGTTGAAGAACAGGGAATCGAGCCGGAACTCGCCCGAACGTTCGCATCGCTCTCCGACGGCCAAATGAGCAAGGCCATCGCGTTGGCGACCTCCGACCTGCGTGAGAAGTCCCGGGGGATTATCGAGCAGCTTTCTTCCGGTGGCGATCCCGTCGGTCTCGCCGAGCAGTTTGTGGTAGAATTGAGGGAGCGGCGTAAAGCTGTCCGGGCAACAATCCAGGCTGAGGCTGCCGGCAGGGATGGGGACAACATCCAGACGGACGGTTCGACCGAGACGAAGGCGGCTTACGCCGAGAGCATACTGAGAAATGAGCTCTACATGCTTCTCCGCCTCATGGGTGCTTGGTACCGCGACGTGTTGGTGTGTGCCCAGACACATGACTCGGATCTTTTGCTTGATACGGACAGCATCGTCGAGATAGAGACGGCCGCAACGGATTGCGAACATTGGAATATGGTTGGGAAACTTGATTCGATCGAGCGAACGAAATACCTTCTGGAGCGGAATATCAACGAGGAGCGCGCGTTCCGCACCCTCTTCATGACCCTTGCGGATCGTACCGCCGCCCGATCGTTCGGCTTCGTTTTGCAGGAAAGACCGATATGAGTGAGCTATACCTGGTAAGAGTACGGCTACGCAAGCCCGGCCGCGTGTTCTCGTTTCTTGCGGAAGGCCTGGAGCTTGACTCCAGAGATGATTGTATCGTCAAGAGCGACCGGGGTCTGGAGTTTGGGACGGTGGTTGGCCGCACAGAGACGCTTACCGCCGACCAGGCCAGGAAGGTCGGGATGTCTGTCGTTCGAAAGGCAAACGCCGAGGATCTCAATGTTCACGAACGTCTTGTCGAGAAGGAAGCGAAAGCGCGCGAAGTGTGCCTGCGCAAGATAGAGGAACGCGAGCTACCCATGAAGCTTGTTGACGTGGAATACACGTTCAACCAGAAGAAAGTGATATTCTACTTCACGTCGGAGGAACGCGTTGATTTCCGGGAACTGGTCAAGGATCTCGCGCACGAGTTCAAGATGCGTATCGAGCTCAGACAGATCGGCGTCCGGGACGAGGCACGCATGATCGGTGGCATAGGATGTTGCGGCAGACCCCTTTGTTGTACGACGTTCCTGCACGATTTCGAGCCGGTCTCGATCAAGATGGCCAAACGCCAAAACCTTGCCCTTAATCCGTCGAAGATCTCCGGGTTGTGCGGCAGGCTGATGTGTTGCATACTCTTCGAAGACAAGATGTATCAGGAGGAGCATGCCAGAAAATGCGCCTACCGTAAGGCGGACGAGAAACGCCGGGAAGATGAGCCGCAGCCCGCACCAGCCGAATGATAGATTCGCACGCCCACCTCCAGTTCCCCGCTTTCAACGCTGATCGCTCGGAGACAATTGCGCGCGCACGCGATGCCGGTGTCGAGGGAATCGTCGTTGTGGGTACCGACCCGGAGACCAGCGAGAGCGCCGTCGAGCTCGCTTCGAGCTACCGGCTCGGCGCCGCCGTGGGACTCCATCCACACGGTGCAGTCACGCTCTGTTCGGACGTCATCGACCATATCGTCGAGCTTGCCCAAAATGATCGCGTTGTAGCGATAGGAGAGACAGGACTGGATTTCTATCGCAACCTTTCACCGGCCAACGACCAGATAAAGGCGTTCGAGGCTCAGCTCGACGTTGCCGAACAACTGCAGCTCCCCGTCATAATTCACTGCAGACAGGCTCAAGACGAGTTGATGACCGTCTTACGCCGTCGCGCGGGCAGGCTGCGCGGTGTGCTCCACTGTTTTTCCGGCGACGAGACGCTCGCCCGGTTTGCCATCGAGTCCGGGTTATACATCTCCTTTGCCGGACAGATAACGTATCCGCGCGCTGACGCTCTCCGAGAAGTGGTCCGGTGTATCCCGATCGAGAATATCCTCATCGAGACCGACTCGCCATACTTGCCGCCGCAGAAGTATCGCGGTACCGGTCGACGCAACGAGCCGGCCTATATGACAGAGACGGCCGCCATGGTCGCCGAGCTTAAGGGGATGAGCCTGACCGAGTTGGATCGCGTAACAACTCTCAATGCCCGCACGCTGTTTTCATTACCGTCGTCCCCCGACACATCTCCGGCAGAGTAGGGCGTCTGCCCGTGCGGTGTTGACATGGCCAAGCAGACCTCTATACCATGGCGTTTGTAAGACGTCATGTTGTGTCCGCAGAGATCGCTCTGCAAGATAAGGTGCGAATGACGATGGAGCTCGACAAAGGTACAGTGTATCTCGTGGGGGCCGGCCCGTGGGATCCCGGACTCATCACCGTCAAGGGCCTTGCATGCCTGCGCGAGGCCGACGTCATACTCTTCGACTACCTGGCCAACGAGAGGTTGCTCAATCATGCCCGGTCGGACGCCGAGATCGTCTACGTCGGCAAGAAAGGCGGCGAGCGAGGCGAGAAGAAACAGGCCCGGATAACGGAACTGCTCATTCGGAAAGCGCGGGAAGGCAAATCCGTTGTGCGGCTGAAAGGCGGCGACCCGACATTCTTCGGCCGCGGGGCGGAGGAGGCTGAGGCTCTGGCCGAAGCCGGCGTGCCGTTCGAGATAGTGCCCGGCGTCACGGCAGGCATAGCAGCGCCTGCCTACGCAGGGATTCCGGTAACCCATCGTGACGTCTCGTCGATGTTCACTGCGGTGCCCGGCCACGAGGACCCCACCAAGCAAGAGAGCGCTGTTGACTGGCACGCGCTTGCGGCCCTTCCCGGGACAATCGTTTTCTACATGGGAGCGCGCAGGATAGCAGAGATTGCCCGAAAGCTTATCGAGTGCGGCAAACCGCCTGAGACACCTGTCGCCGCAATACGATGGGGCACGAGCGCGGAACAGCGGACCCTCGTCGCGACGCTCGCCGAGATCGGCGACAAAGTGCGCGATGCAAACCTCGAACCTCCTGTTCTCACCGTTATCGGCGATGTGGTACGGTTGCGCGAGAAGCTCGCCTGGTTCGAGCAGAAACCGCTTTTCGGGAAGCGGGTCCTCGTGACGCGCGCTCGCGCCCAGGCGTCCGGACTGACGGAACGGCTTGAATCGCTCGGTGCCGCGGTGACCGAGATGCCCGTCATAGAGATCGTTCCTGCGGACGATTACGGCCCGCTCGACGACGCCATATCGCGGATCGACGGGTTCGATTGGATCATCTTCACGAGCGTCAATGCTGTTGCTCACTTCTTCGGTCGGCTTCGCGCGGCTGGCGGCGATGCGCGACAACTCAAGGGGGTCGAGATCTGCGCCATTGGCCCCGCGACGCGCAAGGGGCTTCTCCAGGAAGGTGTTCTGGCAGACCTCTGTCCGCCGAAGTATACCACTGAGAGCACTCTGTCTGAACTGCGAAAGAACCATTCCGTTGCCGGAAAGAAGATCCTGTTGCCCCGCGCCGACATAGCCCCGCCGGCACTCGCTGAGGGCCTGAAGGAGCTTGGCGCAACGGTCGTCGGAGCTGTTGCCTACAAGACAATCGCCACGGCGCGCGACGCGGAACTTGTTGCGGGACGACTTGAACGAGGCGGGATCGATGTGGTGACGTTCACCAGTTCGTCGACCGTTCTCAACTTTGCGCGCGCGCTTGGCGAGGCCAAGGACCGCGTCTCAGCCAAGATCCGCTATGCAAGCATAGGACCGGCAACATCGGCTACGGCGCGGGACGCAGGGTTTCCCGTGGCCTGGGAGGCAGCCGAGCAGACGATACCGGGACTCGTTGCTGCGATTGTGACAGGTCTGAGTACCGAGTAAAGATAGTGACAGAGCGAATCCCAGAACGGGGCGACGGAAAACACGTCGGTTGGGGTTGATTCTGAGCACGTAGCCAGCTATGATGTCACTTAGAGGCGAATTGGCGGAGGTTGTGTTCTTACGGTAAGGACGATCGGGTTCGGGAGGTGCGAAGATGTGTAGTTGCAGATGTAATAGAGAATTGGCGAGGGGAGGTATGGGGCGCCGTGACTTCTTAACCAGGGCCAGCACTGCCGTGGCCGGCACGACTCTGCTTTCGGCTGGTGTCGGGTCGTCAAATATCGGGTGTGCCACGAGCCGGGCGGTCATTCCCGCGAAGACCGATACAGGCGGTGTTGTCAGGGCGGCGTTCTTGAGGCCGAAGGGCAAGTACTGGCTCGGCTGGCCTGGGACGAGCTACGACGTGGAAGGGCGTACGCGCGATTGTGTCGCGAAGATCAAGGAGGCCGAGAAAGAGCTTGGGCTGAGCATTCTCATCGAGGAGGAGCCACTCTACAACAATGGTGCTGTGGCAAGGTTTATCACGAGCGTCAAGGCGAGCAACCCCGACGGCGTGCTGCTCATCCCTTTGCACATGAACACGTGGGGGCAAGTAACGAAGATATGTGACGCGGGTCTGCCGACCGTCATATTTGCGCCGATCGGGATGTCGTTCACAGGTCACGTGAAGGATCTCGCCAGGAAGAAGGGCGTGTATGTGGCCTCGACGATGGATTTCGACGCGGCGAAGTACGGGTTGCGTATGATCTGGGCGATGCTCCAGATGAAACGCGACCTGATCGTCGTTTTCAGGGGAAAAGAAACGTCTGAGGATACCTGGGGAACTCTCGGCACTCGGTTGCGGACCATCCCTCGGCAGCGATATGCCGACGAGATAAACCGTGTTGGCGATACGCCGGAAGCACGCGAGATCGCTAGCGAATACTCCCAGAACGCCAGGAAGATTGTCGAACCGTCTCAAAAGGACGTGCTCGATGCCGCGCGGGTCTACATCGCTTCGCGAAACATTCTTGAAGCGGAAGGTGCTTCAGGCATCACGGTGGACTGTCTCGGCCTGATTGGCGAAAGGAAGGTTTTCGTCACGCCGTGTCTGGCATGGTCCAAACTCAATGACGAAGGCGTCCCGGCAGCGTGCGAGGCGGACACCGAGGCGGTGATGACGTATTTGATGTTACAGCGGCTGTTCGACAAACCGGGATTCATGCAGGACCCGGTGGCGGATACCGTGAGAAACATATTCATCGGCGCGCACTGCACGTCGCCCACACGGTTGAACGGGATCCATGGCCCCCAGGAACCGTTTATTCTCCGAAGCCATTCAGAGTCGGACATCGCCGTGGCGATGCAGATCCTCTGGCGCGAGGGGCAACGGATCACCATCACCAAGTTTCAAGGACCGCAACAAGTGCTCGTTGGTACCGCTACGGTACGCACCAATATCAACACACCTCCCGCGGGCGGGTGCCGGACCTCCGTCGAGACCGATGTGGACGACGTCCCGGAGGCTACCGACGTGCGCGGCTTCCACCAGGTATTCATGTACGGCGACGAACACGCCCGGCAGTTACGCGCGTTCTGTCAGATGGCCGGCCTGAAGAGCCTGCATCTCTGAACGTGTACAGTGCGAGTTGAGTGAGGCCGATACGAAAGCGCGCCGGTACCCTTTGCCGATAGGAGATGCAGCCGCACAGGGGTCGAGACCGTGAGCTACGCAACCTCATAGGGGGGTATGTTCGCCTGCCACGTCCACGCCTTGAATTGGAATGATCGTGGCAGTCCTCGTAGCTGTTCAACCGTTCTGCTTCTGCGTGGGGTGACCTTTCTTCCTGAGCTCGAAGAACAAGAAAACCTTCTGCAACCCGTTCCCGACGCCTTCCGCAAATCGCGATTCTTTTGACTTGACAAACTTGGCTTGCCCGTGCTAGAATGACTACAGAGTCGGAATTCGACCGCAGCGTCAGGGTTGGGTGTCGAGCAGGAGATTTTGATGAGCAGGCAGGTTGAGAGTCCACCTGGAAATATGTCGCGACGAGAGCGGAAACGTCTTGCGAAAGAAGAACTTCTGCTTGCCGCGGCCAGGGAACTCTTCGCAAACAAAGGCTATGACGGGACGACGATAGATGAGATCGCCGAACGGGCGGACTTCGGCAAGGGGAGCGTCTACAACTATTTCAGAAGCAAGGAAGAGATATTCAGAACCCTGATCGAACGTGCGGTGGCTGAAGTGTCGACGTTGTTCGACCGAATTGAGGAAGAGCCTCTTGATGCGGAGGCAAGACTGAGGTTCCTTGTCATAGAGCTGATGACGTATTATGAGCAGAATTTCGATTTTGCGCGGTTGCTGGCGACGGAGATACAGTTGGCATCCCCGGCTATCTTCGAGGCTGTAGGCACCCGTATTGCCCCCGAGCACATTGAGCTGTACCACCAACACACCGGGGTAATCGCGGAACTCATCGAGCAGGCTCAACAGGAGGGTGTCTTTTCGGAAATTGATGCGTCGGAGGCCGCAGCGATCCTTCGGAGCATCATCAGCGCCGAGATAATGTCATGGGGGCGTGAAGGATGTGTCGGCAGTCTGGCGCAGAGAAGCGAGACTGTCCTGAACGTCTTTCTCAACGGGTTGAAGATCAGGACCGGTGGGTCATCCATTGCGCCGGATGGTTGTTGATATGACTGGACGCTTATTTGATGGCACGGTTCGAATGCAGGCATCTCAAGGTGGAAGAAAACGATGAAGCATAAGGGACGGCTTTTGGTTTTATCGGTAGTGACGTTTCTGGTGGTGTGTGCGCGGGGGGCCACGGGAGCATCAGAGGGGGAAGTCGGAGCCGGAGAACGGCTCTCGTTGGGGGCCAGCATCGATCTTGCGCTCGAGCAGAATCATGATGTGCGTATTGCGCGCGAGAAGATCGAAGAGTCCCGGAGACAGGTACATGAAGCTGTCTCGGCGTTCCTGCCGATGTTGGAAGCAGCCGCTTTGTTCCAGCAGATAGATGAAGCGCCGAGCTTTGAGGTCCCGGATATAGCCTCGATGATGGGTCAGACAGGACAGGCGGGAAGTGGACAAACAGGTTCTGTCAGCCTTACTCCTGACAAGAGCTATAGCGGCGGGCTTGTGGCCACGCAGCCGCTGTTCATGGGGGGGCGGCTACTAAACACGCACAAGATGGCCAAGAACAACCTCCGCTCGAAGGAGGAAGACTTCAACACCGTACGCAGCGAGCTTGTGTTCCAGGTGAAACAGAGCTACTACTCGATCCTGCTCGCCAAGCGGTTTGAAGATGTCGCGGAGCACAGTGTGACGATGCTTGAGGCGCATCTGCGCGACGTCAAGAACTACGTCGAGTACGAGGTGGCCTCCCGAGTCGATCTCCTGCGGACCGAGGTTCAGCGGGCCGACGCGGAACAGAGGCTCAACTCGGCGCAGAACGCAGTGGACCTTGCCAAGTCAGCTTTCAACAACTTGTTGAACCGGGATCTGACTCTGCCGGTCGAGATAGAGGACGTGCTGGCGTACACGCGTCTTGACATCTCTCTGGAGGAGGCGACGGCGATAGCGCAGTCCAACCGGCCGGAGGCGAAGTCGGTCGAAGCGCTTGTCGATGCGTCGAAGTCCGGGGTGCGTGTCGCCCAGGCGGGCTACCTTCCGACGATAGGGTTTCAGGGAACCTATCAGTGGCACAAAGACGATCAGTTGCAGTTCCAGGGCGAGGACTGGCACTGGACAATCGGGTTGTCGGGCAGCCTGACACTTTGGGATTGGGGCGCGACATATTCGCGTGTGAAGCAGGCGCGATCACGGCTCAGCCAGACCGAGCTGGGATTGAAGAAGTTGCGCGATGGCATAGCCTTGCAGGTGCGCCAGGCGTATCTGACGATGCAGGAAGCGGAGAAGAACATCGGTGTAGCGGAGACGGCGGTGTCGAGTGCGGAAGAGTCCTACCGGACAGCAAAGGATATGTACCGGGAAGGCGTGGGCACCAACACCGACGTGCTGGATGCCCAGACGGCCCTCGTGGGCGCTGAAGGTAATCTGTACCGTGCGCTCTATGATTACAATATTGCTGTGGCGAAGCTCGAGCGAGCGATGGGGGTCGAGCGGCAATGAGCAGGAGGGAGTATAGACTTATGAGAGTATGGTGGCAGTCCGTTGTAGGCGTTACGTGTAGCCTTGTTGTTGTGTGTGGATGCACTCGGAACGGGGGACCGGACGCCGGGGCAGAACCTGAGGCGGTTCCTGTCGAGACGGTCAAGGTTGTGGAGAGAGAGTTCGCTCATAACGTCAAGACCGTTGGGACGTTGGTGGCGTTGCACGAGAGCCGTATGGGGCCGAAGGTTGGCGGGAAGGTCACGGAGGTACTGGTAGACCAGGGAGACACGGTGGGCGAACGCGACGTCCTGTTGCGGATCGATGAGAGCGATATACGTGCGGCGGTGAACCAGGCGGAGGCGGCGGTTGCGACAGCACGAGCGGGTCTGAACAACCTGCTTGCGGGCACGCGCAAGGAGGATATCGCGTCTGCGAAGGCCGCGTACGATCATGCCGAGAAGGCGTACGAGAGGATGAAAGGGTTGTGGGAAAAGCGGTCGATCCCGAAGGAACGGCTCGATGGCGCCGAGGCGCAGTACAAGATGGCGAAGGAGACCTACGAGAAGGCTGTCCGCGGCCCGCGCGACGAGGATATAGCCGTTGCCAAAGCACAGGTGAAACAGGCAGAAGCGGCTCTCGAGCAGGCGCGGACACAACTCGAGAACGCGACGGTACGCGCGCCGTTCGACGGCACGATTATCGCCAAGCTGGTGAACGTGGGCGAGATGATAGGCCCGGAACGTGCACTGTTCTTCCTCGTGGACATCAGTGTAATCAAGGTTGAGTGCGACATTCCTGAGGTGGAGTTTGCATGGGTCAAAAAGGGTACGCCGGCGTTCATATCGGTGGACGCCTATGCGGGCGAGGAGTTTCGCGGCGGTGTGAGCCTGGTAAACCCTGCGGTCGATCCGATAACGCGGACGTTTCATATCGAGATGGAGACACCCAACTCGGACGGCAAGCTGAAGCCGGGTATGTTTGCCCGCATACGGCTCGAGACGCGGAAATCGAAGAATCCGGCGGTGCCGCTCGACACGCTGAGACGGTTTCCTGGGACCGGTGTGTATTACGTCTTCACCATCAGCGAAGGCAAGGCGCAGCAGAAGAACATCGAGACGGGTATGCGCGAGGCAAACTGGGTGGTTGTCGAGGACGGGCTGGAGCTTGGTGAGGAGGTAATCGTGACCGGCGGCGGTCAGATCAAGAGCGGCGTGCCGGTGACTGTCGTAGCTGAGGCGGGTAGCGCAGGCTTCCAGCCTGCAGTCAGATAGGAGTGACCTCATGAATCTTCCCGGATTGGCGGTCAAGCGTCCTGTCACCACGCTGATGGTGTTTCTGGCGCTGTTGGTCTTCGGAATAGTCTCGCTGACACGGATCAACCTGGACATGCTACCGGAGATAACCCCGCCCGGCATCAGCGTTATCGTGCCGTACCCGGGAGCAAGTGCAAGCGACGTCGAGAGCGATGTGGTCGAGTATCTCGAGGACACCCTCAGCACGGTCAACAACCTCGACCATTTGGTGTCTGTTGCCAAGGATAATGTCGCGGTCATCACGTGCCAGTTCACGTGGGGGACCAACCTTGATGTTGCATCAAGCGACATCAGGGACAAGATCGACCTCACGAAGACCGACTTGGCGCAACATGCGCCCGACGCACTGGAACCGTTCCTATTCAAGTTCACCAGCGCGATAGCCCCGATACTATTCATCAGCGTCCAGGCGACGGAGAGTTGGGAGCAGCTCTACCATATCGTTGACACGCAGATCGCTGACTCGCTTCGCCGTGTCGAGGGCGTCGGGGCGATAATCATCTACGGCGGGTTGCGACGCCAGATCAACGTCTTCTTCGACAAGCAGAAGCTCGAGGCGTTTCACCTGCCGCTCGAGGCGGTGATACAAGCGCTGGCCCAGGAGAATCTCGACATGCCTGTCGGCAGCGTGAAGATGGGCTGGCGCGATTATCATCTGCGCGTCCCCGGCAGGTTCAAGTCCGCCGAGGAGATTGGCAGCGTGATAGTGGCCGCCGTCGAAGGCAGACCAGTGTACCTTCGCGATATCGCAACGGTCGAGGACGCGTTCGAAGAGCAAAAGATGAAGTCATGGTCCAACGGGAAAAACAGCGTCCTGCTCATTGTCCAGAAACAATCCGGCACCAACACCGTTGCTGTCGTCAGAAGAGTCAGGCAAAGACTGGAAGAGGTTAAACCCGCCTTGCCGGCCGATGTCAGCATTAGTATTCCCACAGATAACTCCGAGTTCATAGTCCACTCGCTCCAGAACCTTGCCCGAACGCTGCTGGTTGCAGGGGTGCTCGTGCTGATAATAACGTTCATCTTCCTGCGCCGGCTCGCACCAACCCTCATCATTGCCACCGTAATACCGTTCACGTTGATAATCAGTTTCATATACCTCTTTGTCCGGGACCTGACCATCAATCTTATTTCGATGATGAGCCTTTCGGTATGCATAGGTATGGTGGTTGACAACGCGATCGTCGTGCTCGAGAACATCACCAGACGAGTCGATGAAGGCGAGAAACCTGTCGAGGCCGCCGTGTTCGGCGCGTCCGAGATGGGCACGGCAATAACCGCGTCCACCCTGACAACGATAGTCGTCTTTGCACCGCTCATCTTTGTCACGGGAATCGCGGGCATAGTCTTCAAGCAGCTCGGTGCGATTGTCGCAATAGCGCTGGGCGGGTCGCTGTTGACCGCACTGACGCTGACACCTATGCTCGGTGCCCGGTTCATCAGGCCGCAATCGAACCGATCGAGCGGCAACGGAGTGGGGAAGATCTTCGCAGCCACGGAACGATTGTATGCCCGACTTGAACGTCGCTACGGCAAAATACTCGGATACGCACTGGACCACAGGGTTCGGATACTCGCGGTGCTGGTTTGTGTATTCGTGGCCACCCTTGGTCTTGTTCGGTTCATCGGCAGCGAGCTCTTCCCGGTAGTGGACGTAGGGGAGATCGAGACTGTCGTCCAACTGGACGAAAGCGCCCGGCTTGAGGAGAGCGAGCGTGTGGCTCTCAAGATGGCCAGCATCCTTACGGAGCTTGTGCCCGAACGGCGCAGCTACTATGCGTGGGCCGGCGAGACCGAAGCGCAGTTCGGAGTTGCGCTGGGCATGGCCGAAGGTGCGAACGTCGCCCAGGCTGGTGCGAAGCTTGTCGACAAGCGCCATCGTGACAGGAGCGACAAGGAAATCGCTGACATGCTCCGGAAAGAAATGCGTGCCGTGCCCGGCATCCAGAAGATGGACGTATCAACGGCGTCGATGATGCGGATGGTTATCATGGGCGGGGCCAAGCCTCTGTTGGTCGAGATCGCCGGACGCGACCGCGATGAGATCACCAGAATCGCCAACGAGCTGAGGGACGCCGTCGAGAAGGTGTCCGGTGCCGTTGACGTCACCACCACGGAACGGTTGCCGCGGTCCGAGATGTGGGTTGTTGTTGACCGCGAGAAGGCCGCCCAGCTTGGGGTTTCGACCGCGGCGGTTGCACGCACCCTGAGAGCCAACTATTATGGGTACGAGGCCACCAAGTTCCGGGACGCCGGCGACGATTTCGACGTCTTCCTCCGACTCAACGACGATGAGAGGGGCACGCTCGATGATATTGGAGACGTTACCGTGGCCTCAAGAACCGGACGGCTCGTAGCGCTGAAAAACATCGCCCGCATAGAACCCGCACAGGGCCCCATCTGGATCGACCGTAAAGACCGCCAACGCATCATCTCCGTCGAAGCCGATACATTCGGCCGGTCGCTGGGCGAGGTCAAGGCGGACGTGCAGAGGCTTGTCGACAAGCTCGATGTGCCGCCCGGGGTGACCATAACGTTTGCGGGACAAGTCGAGGAACAGCGCGAGGCGTTCCGCGACCTCAGACTGCTGCTCGTGGTGGGGATAGCGCTCGTGTACATGATAATGGCGTCGCAGTTCGAGTCGCTGAAAACCCCGTTTGTCATCATGTTCAGTGTGCCGTTCGCCTTCACGGGAGTGATCTGGGCATTGGCTGCGACCGGATTGCCGATTACCATAGTGGCGCTGATAGGTCTGGTGCTGCTGATGGGTGTCGTCGTAAACAACGCGATAGTGCTCGTGGACTACACCAACATTCTTCGGCAGCGCGGGTTCGGATTGCGGGAGGCAATTCTGACGGCATCGACCAGGCGGCTTCGGCCCGTGCTGATGACGGCCGCGACAACGGTGTTCGCCATGATACCCGTGGCGTTGGGCACGGGCGAGGGCTCTGAGATGTGGCAACCGTTCGGCTATACGGTTATGGGCGGGCTGAGCGTTGCGACGCTGGTCACGCTGCTGCTCATACCGATGGTCTACTCGATAGTCGAAGGGTATCGCAAAGACCGCGGCACCGAAGGAGACGTCGAGCAATGAAGATGGTTATGATCGCCTACAACGTGGCCGTCGAGCTTGAGGTCATGGAATCTCTTGAAGCCGTGGGTATCGACAGCTACACAAGGTGGCCGAAGGCGCACGGCAGCGGCCAGATCAGCGGGCCGCACCTGGGCACGCACGTCTGGCCCGTCGAGAACGCTGTGATGGCGGTGGTCGCTCCCGACGAACAGGCAGCCAGGCTGATGGACGCGATCAGGGAACTGCGCAAAACGCTCAGCAAGGAAGGCATCAAGGCCTTTCTCCTGCCCGTCGAAGATATTACCTGAAACACGGTGCGCTGCAGCTGCCGGTTGCAACGGTGAGGGAACGCAAGGTGCATAGGCTATGTCGGACGAGATCCTGATAGTCAATCCCTGGATTCACGATTTTGCGGCCTTTTACCTGTGGGCCTAACCGATCGGGCTCTTGTATATCGGGTCGTTCCTGCGTTCTTGCGGATACAACGTCCGCTTCGCCGATCTGCTCGGCAGGTTGGACCCGCACGCGCCCGGCAAAACAAGACGATACGGGACGGGCAAGTACCACGCGGAAGCGATCCCGAAACCGGCCGTCTATCGCGACTTTCCCCGTACCTACAAACGGCACGGGATCACGCGGGATGTTGCGACGGGGTTGGTGTCTTCCATACCGAGGCCGAAGCTCATACTCGTCACGTCCGTGATGACGTACTGGTATCCGGGCGTCTTCGATACGATACGGTTCTTGCGCGACTCGTTCGGTGACGTGCCGATAGTTCTCGGCGGCATCTACGCGACGTTGTGCCAGGACCACGCGCGGGCGCACTCCGGAGCGGACATGGTTGTATCGGGCGAAGGCACGCTCGAATCGTTGCGTATCGCCGACGACATCTGTGGTCATCACCGCGACTACGACACGATACCGACAGGGCTCGACGATCTCCCGCTGCCCGCCTACGACCTTTACGACCGGCTCGACTCGGTCAGCGTTCTGACGTCGCGGGGGTGCCCGTTTTCGTGTACGTACTGCGCGTCGAACTTGTTGTGTGGCGGGTTCGAGCAACGGCGGCCGATTGACGTCGCCGACGAGATAGAACAGCATGTAGCCAATCTCGCTATTCACGACGTCGCGTTTCTCGACGACGCGCTTCTCGTGCGGTTTGACGATCATCTCGGCCCCATTCTCCGGGAGGTCGAGAAGAGAGGCCTCGATATCAGGTTCCATACGCCGAACGGTCTCCATGTCCGCTATATCCCCGACGGCGCGGCAAGCGCACTGCACCGAGCCGATTTCCGCACACTACGGCTCAGTTTCGAGACGGCGACCGATCTTCGGCAACGCGACTGGTCGTTCAAAACGTCGCGCGACGAGTTCGCGTCCGCGGTCGACTCGCTGGGCGCTGCCGGCTACTCGCCAAACGAGATCGAGGTGTACCTGATGGTCGGGATGCCGGACGACGACGTTACCGAGGCCGAGGACAGCATGCGGTTCGTCAACAGGTGCGGCGCCAGGATCAAGCTGGCCGAGTTCTCGCCTGTTCCCGGCACGGAAGGGTACAAGAACGTGCTGGACCTTCTCAACGTCGCTGAGCTTGACCCGCTCATGCACAACCCGTCGATCCTGCCAATGGCACGGGAAGGGTTCGATCTGGAAACGCTCGAGAACCTCAAGTCGCTCGCCAAGAGGTTTAACGCGCACTTTACGACATAAGACGGGTCGCGCTCGTTACGCGAGCAGTTCGGCGACGTTATCGCGGACCTTGCGGAACGCGGCAACAATGTCTTCCATGTCGTTGCGCGTGCCGAGCAGTACGGGATGTTCGATCCAGATGGCCTCCTCGGTGCAGAGCCGTTCGCAGACCGGGCACGGCATCGCGTTGTAGTCCACTTTCCTACCGTAAAACGGGCATGACAACGGGCAGGATTCCGGCCCGTCGGCGATGGGCCGCTGGAACACGGGGTTCTTGTACAGCGGATGCGCGTATCCGGACGAGGCCGGGACGCCTTCGGCGGTCAGCGCTTCGAGAAACTGTTCGCGTGTCGGGCCACCGAACGCATCGCGGTCGTACCGCAACATGTACAGGTGGTACGCGCGCCGTGTCATACGCGGATCGTTCTTCTGCGTGATGATACCGTCGATCTTCTCGAGTTCGGCGTTGAGAAACTCGGCGTTCTCCTGCCGTGTGAGCGTCTGTTGTTCGAGCCGCGTGAGCTGCGCCAGCAGGATCGACGCCTGGAACTCCGTGAGCCGCAGGTTGCCGCCCACCACGAAATGTGTGTACCACGGGCTGCCCTTGCCGCGGCCGCAGTTCGTGTACGAGCGTGACGTCTCGGCAATCGCCTCGTCATCGGTGAGCAGTATGCCGCCCTCGGCGCTCGTGATGTTCTTGCTCATCTGGAAGCTGAACACACCGCAATCGCCGAGCGCGCCCGTCCCTTTGCCGTTCCATCTGCTGCCCCACGAGTGGCACGCGTCCTCGATCACGTGGAGGTTGTGTTTGCGGGCGATCTCGTTTATCCGGTCCATGTCCGCAACGTACCCGCCGAAATGAACCGGTATGATCGCCTTTGTCTTGTCGGTGATAGCGGGCTCGATGAGTTCCGGATCGATGTTCGTCGAGTTTGCGTCGATATCGACGAATATCGGTACCGCGTTAACCGTCAACACGGCGCTTGCCGTCGCCAGGAACGTGTACGGCGGCACGATAACCTCGTCGCCCGCGCCTATGCCCAACGCGAGCAACGACGCCTCAAGCGCCGCGGTACCGGTCGACGTCAACACCCCGTACTTGGCGTCCTGGAACGCAGCAAACTTTTCCTCGAACTCGCGAATCTTCTCGCCGTACCACCACTTGCCGCTCTCGAGCACCCCAAGCAGCGCCTCGCGTTCCTTGTCGTCCCACACCGGCCAACCCGGGAACGGTTCCGTCCGAACCGGTTGCCCGCCTCTACACGCCAGCGTCGCCATACTCGACTCCCTCCATCTCCGTCTCTAAGAGCTCAACGAGTACTTTCGCGTACTACACACATCCTCGTCGCATGCTACCACGGTTTGCACCACACGTCAACGACGGTGTCGGATCCATGAGTGCTCTGTTTGATTCTTGCCAGGACTCCGCAATGCTCGGGACACAACTCGACTAGACGGTTGGCAAGTAGCCGACGCTTGACACTAAGCGTTCTTCAGTCGAAGCTCCATACCTGACAATCCGGGAGCGCTTTCCTGAGTTTTGCCAGTGCTGCGTCGGTGATCTGGGTTTCAGAGAGAGACAGCCTCTTGAGCGATGTCAATTCTTGAAGGTAGCTCAGAGCTGCGTCCGTGATCTGCGTCTCACTCAGGGTCAACACTGCAAGGGACGGGAGGTTTAGCAGGTGAACCAGTCCCGAGTCGCTGACACTTGTACAGCCAAGATCCAGCCAATGAAGCGACTTGAATCCTTTCAGGCGAGCCAACCCGTCATCGGTGATTTGAGTACACCCGAGATCCAGGCTTTCGAGGGCCGTCATACGCTCCAGGTAAGCCAGCCCGCCGTCAGTGATGTGGGTACCGTAAAGTCCCAACCTCTTGAGCGAGGTCAATCCCTTCAAATGGAACAGACCTTCGTCCGAGATGTACGTGCAACGTAGGTCCAAATCCTGGAGCGACCTGAGTCCCGAAAGGTAGCTCAACCCCATGTCCGTAATATGTGAGTTTTCAAGCATGAGCACTTCAAGAGAAATGAGGCCCTGCAACTGTTCCAGCGCCAAGTTGCCTCCGCGCGTGTCAGCCACATTCAGAAGCTCGAGCCGGGGCAACTTCTTGATGTGAGCCAAGCCTGTCTCGTTTATGGTCGTCCCGTCCAGCCACAGTAACTTGAGTGAGGTCAGGTTCTTGAGGTAGGCCATGCCGCTGTTGCTGATTCGGGTGTGTGAAAGGGACAGCGCCTCAAGCGAGGTCAATCCGCTAATGCGAACCAGTGCCGCATCGCTGATCTGCGTGCTGTCAAGAGATAGACTTCTGAGTGAGGTGAGACCCTTGATGTGTGACATGCCCGCGTTACCGACTCGTGTGTCGCTGAGAACCAGCACATCGAGTGATGTCAGCCCTGTGAGATGGGACATTCCAGCGTTGGTGACCCGCGTGCGCCCAAGACGCAAGACCTTCAGTGAACGGAGTTCCTTGAGATGAGCCAAGCCAGTGTCTGTAATCGGTGTGCCGCTGAGATCCAGCTCTTCGAGGGAATACAATCCGCCGAGGTGCGCAAGCCCCGCGTCAGTGACCTCGGTGTGACTGAGGATTAACTCCCTAAGTGAAGGTAGGTCCTTGATGCTGGGAAGTGCGTCATCGCTGGTACGTCCACCAACAATTTTGAGACTCCTCAGTGAGTTGAGGTCCCTGATGTGCGTCATCCCCAGCCCAGTGACGCCAGTGTTGAATAAGGACAGTTCCTCAAGCGAAGTCAGTTTGCCCACATGAGCGAGCCCGGCGTCGCCGATCTGCCCGCCGCCGATCCGCAACGTCCTGAGCGAGGTTAGCCCCTCGATGTTGGCCAGGTCGTCGTCACCTGTTGCGCGCCACATAAGCTCCAACACATAAAGGTCGTCCGGTCCGAGGGCCGCAAGGGGAGAGAGGTCCGTCGCGCCTTGCTCGGCAATCTCCAGTTGTATCTCCTTGCTACGGGGAACTGCAACAGTACCACGAGCAGCACAGGACTCCTCCCACGCTCGTTCGTCCGTCGAACCGAGGGGGCGCAGGAGAACCCGTCCCATGGAGCGGTCGACGGGGAAGTGCAAAGTGCGAAAGTTAGGATCGGGGTTGGCCGCGATTGACTCTGCTATCGCCTCAGTTCTTGTGTCGGAATCGGCAAGCGCATTCGAGGGTGTCGGGTTCTCCGGCTCTAAGTGATCCTCTCCCCCCACGGTGAAGCACGATTGCAGCAACAGCCGCCATTAGAGCCACCGCAAAGGCCAGGCTCGCAACAGTTATCTTCTTTGAGCCAGGATGTGCTCGTGGGACCTCTTTGTCTTGGACAACGGGCGTTCCAGGTTGGACGGCTGAGCCGCCGCGTGCATTCCGCCGTGTGATCTTGAGCGGTTTGCCACACGCCACGCATTTGGTGGTCTTGCCAACAGCATCCACGGGAGCCCGCATCTGCAGACCGCATTCGCATGTCACAACCAGCTCGCGCATCCCTATTCCCTCCGTAACGCAAGCTCGTCGGCGAGTCTGCCCGCGCCTTTCCCCATGTTTTGGCGCGGAAACGCCGCCGCTAGTTACTTGCGTTTGCGAGCTTTGCGTTTCATGATCGAGGCGACAGTGTTTTCGAAGGATTCGACCTGGGCGGCATCGGCGAGGGCACCGATCTCGATGTCGAACTGGCGACGTTCGCCGGGTTTGATGAACTCGAGCACGCCGTCCGCGCGGTCCTTTGCGCGTCCTTCGACGCGACAGTTGGCCGGTTCTAGCCCGACGACGTACGTCTGCTCGCCCATCATCTTCCACTGGTTGAACCGCGGCAACTGGTTCTTGTCGTACTTGATGTACGCGCCGAACTGGTCGCCGCCGAGGTCCCGGTTGACTATCCCCATGAGGATTGCGCCTTTGGCGTCGGTCCGCAGGTTGTGGTAATAACACTTCTCATTGTACCCGGGCGTCGGGTCGTGGAACTTGCCGTAGCTCTCTTTGCCGTCCTCGGCTTCCTCGTCGCGCGGGATCGCTCTCGTAGTCGTCGAAACCAGTTCGGAGGTTGGCGACACCACAGGGTAGCCGAAGTTGCAGTGGTAGAGTATCTGAAGCGGTTGCGTTTCGAACCCCTCGTTCTCTACAACGTCGCGTATCGCCAGGCGCGACTCGCCCAGACGTGCGGTTATCCGGCGAGTGAGCGTGACGTTCGGACCGAAGACGACCGTCTCGCGCATCTTCCCCTCGAGCGTGATGACGTAGTTGTTTCCCTGCCACCGCGCTTTTGTAGAGACTTCGCGTGCAGGGATGTTCGCGATGCGGCCGTGAAGTCCAAGCGCTTCTCCTTCGTCCTCGGTCGGCGCGCCGGCGTAGGTCAGGCCGCAGGTCACTGCCAGACCGCCGTAGAAACCCCGCAACCATCCGAGCCCTTCCGGTTCGTAAAACGCCGGGGAAACGTCGCCAGTCGTCGACCGCCAGCAGAGCGATTTGCCCTGGTACGACGCTGCGGAGATGTCCATCCCGCGGTCGAACAGCACCGTGAACTGGAACCCGCTGCCGGTCCACACGTCCGCGGCCGATACGCCTTTCTCGTTCCCGTCGGCAAGCTCGTGCAGTTTGCAGCCCGCTATCTGGTCCATATCGCCGACGAGCCGCCTCAACCGGTCAGCCGGCACTCTGGAATTGAATATGCGTGGCATCTCCTTCTCTCCTTTCGTCAGGGCCGCGACAGTCTTCCACAGCCCTCTTTAATACTACCCTCCTCTACTGGTATTATTCGCCTAACAGTGTAACCCCATAACGACCAAGTATCAAGGCGGAAGGGTACAGCAGGCGACAGTGGCAGACTTTGTGACGAGTTCTTCCATAAATCCCTTTGTGTACCTGGACTCCTGTTGTCATTTGGCTTTTTACTGTCATTCTGAGCGTAGCGAAGAATCTCCATTTGCTGGGGTTTCCGAAAAGCGAGATCCTTCGCTCCGCTCAGGATGACGCGGATGATGTTCAGGATGGCACTGAGATGTTAATCGAAATCACGTAAAGGAGGAATTGCCAGATGGCTAGACTGGCCATTGACGGCGGCAGGAAAACTGTTACGCTCACCGGCCAGCGGTGGCCGCGTCTCGGCGATGTCGAGATAGCCGCACTGCACAAAGCGATAGAGAAAGCACGTACCCGGGACGATTACCTCTGTTCGGCGGGCGGTGGCGAACCGGTCGAACGGTTCGAGCGCAAGTTTGCGAAGCTTCTGGGCGCAAAATACGCGATGACCACAAACAGCGGCGGCGCGGCGCTCCATATAGCGGTGATGGCCGCGGGCGTCGAGGCGGGCGACGAGGTTATCGTGTCCCCGTACTCCTGGGGCCAGACGGTTTCGTGCATACTCCAGCAGAACGCGGTCCCGGTTTTCGCCGACATCGACCCCGATACGTATGATATCGATCCGGCGACGATCGAGTCGCGGATAACGTCCCGGACGAAGGCGATCATGGTCGTCCACATCTTCGGCCAACCCGCGGACATGCGCCCGATCATGCGTATCGCGCGCAAGCACGGGCTCAAAGTGATCGAGGATTGTGCCCAGGCCACGGGCGCGTTGCACAGGGGCCGCCGCGTGGGCACGTTCGGCGACTTTGGGTGTTTCAGCATCGGCGACGGCAAGCAGATCAGCGGCGGCGAAGGCGGTGTCGTCCTGACGAAGACCCGGGCGACGCACGAGCTCGGCCATTCGGTCGGCCAGCATCCCGCCCGGCAGCTTCGGGTGATAAAGGATAAGAAGCTGTTGCGTTACGCGGACAGCCTCATCTACACGTACAGGATACATCCGTTCGCGGCAGTGATCGTTGACGCGCAGCTACCCTATCTCGACCGGTGGAACGGCGAACGCCGGCGCAACTACGACCGGCTCTCGCGCGGGCTCGAGGACATTCCCGGTATCAGGCCGGTTCACGTGCCTTCGACGAATGTTCACGTCTACCACGTGTACAGCCCGTCGTTCGTTCCGAAAGAGGTGCCCGGCGTCTCGCGCGACGTGTACGTGAGAGCGTTGGCTGCCGAGGGGGTGCCGATAGGGCTCGGATATGTCCGCGTACCGATTCATCTGCGACCACGGATGCAGGAGTTCGAGTTCTTCTACGGGAAAGGGTGCCCGTGGAAATGTCATGCCGCGTCGCGCAAGGTGCGATACCGCAAGGGCGACTGTCCGGTTGCGGAAAAACGGTGCGCGAAGCACGAGTTGACGCTCGGCGGCGGGCCAAGCTGGCTTGGCGACCAATCGAAGCTCGTCGATCAGGTGCTCGATGCGTTCGGGAAAGTGACCGGGAACCTCGACGTATTGCGCAAGCTGACACGGCGCGACCGCAAGAAGCCCTGAGGAGAAACTGCGGCTACAACTCCTTGATGCGGATGTTGCGGTACTCGACGAACTTACCTATGCCGGTGTGTGAGTCCTGAACGCCTAGGTAGCCCCGCAACGGTTTGTCAGCGATGGCCGGTACCTTGTCCATCTCGGCGTCGACGCAGGTCACCCCGTCAACCTTGACCGTGATCCTCTTGCCGCGGCACGTGATCTCGTACTGCCGCCACCTGTTCGGCGTCTCGTCCGGCCGAGGGTTCACTGCGACACTGCCGTACAACGAGCCCGTGCAGTGAAGATCGTCTCGCGGAGGCTGCTCGTTGGATATCTGTATCTCGTGGCCGGTATCCCACGGTGAGCCGGTCTCTTTGCAGCGAATGAACACGCCGCTGTTGCCGCCCCGCGACACCTTCCATTCCAGCCTCAGGATGAAGTCGCCATACTGCTTGACCGACCGAAGCCACTCGCCGCCCCGGCCGCCGCCGCTGTGGATGACGCCGTCCCGCACCTTCCACCCTGCAGCCTTCCCCATGACGACCCAGTTGTCGAGGGTCTCCCCGTTGAACAACGATACAAACCCCGGCTCGAACTCATCTCGAGGCGCGCAGGCCTTCCGGCCGCATGCGCACCCCGCCACGACAAGCCCGAGAACTCCCGCTAGTATGAACCTGCTGACTCTCATGACTAGTAAATCACCATATCTTCGCTCTGTTCGGCGTAGTGTTGGATAACCTGGATGACGTCGACGGTTGACTCTCGCGAGGGTTGAAGCGTGGACAGTATCTCCTGGTGCTTGGAGACGAGCGCGGACGCGTCTTCGCCTGCCGCGACGCCGTTAACGATCCTATCTGCGAATGTAATGACAGCCGTGAAGACCGGGTTGTCCTGCGACAAGCTCGGCTTGTGATGGAACCGTATCGCTTCCGATATCTCCTGCGGGAGTTGCCAGTGCTCCGCAAGCAGGAAGCCTGTCTCCGCGTGCGATACACCCAGTTCCCATTCTTCGACGACCGTACTGTCCAATTGCTCACGCTCGATCCGCCCCAGTATCTTGGTACCGTTCCGCCATCACGTCGACCAGGACAAGTCTTCCGATGTCGTGAAGCAGGCCTCCTGCGAAGATGCCGACTCTGTCGCCTGCCCCGGTCTGTTGCGCGATAAGTTTTGCCGCCAGCGCGCACTGGGACGAATGTTTTCGGAATCCTTCATAGTCGAACTTCTTGTTCTGTGGAAACATCTCGAGCGCCCGGATCGAAAGAGCTATCTGATACGTTTCGCGGAGGCCGAGCAACGTAACGGCGTGCTTTATGTCGCCTATCTTGCGCGAGAAGCCGTATGCGGCCGAGTTGGCAACCTGTAGAAGCTTGCTCGCAGTTGCCGGGTCGGCGGAAACGATACGGGCGACGTCCTCAGCTGACGATTGCGGGTCGGCCATAGCCTGTTGCATCTGAGTCAGTATGGCAGGCAGCGTCGGCAAATGATCGATCCGCTTGACTATCTCGCTAACTCCGGCGAGCTTGAACGGGCCGCTCGGGATAGCCGTTTGGGTGGGCGCGGGCTCAGGCGTCGGCGCCGCCTCTTCTTCAACTTCTTCAACGTGTTCAACCTTTGGCTCGGACTGCTTCGGCGCGGCCTTTGTCTTTGCATAGTGAGTCTCTACTGCTTCACGCACGTCGGCGGCAGAACAGAGTATGGGCTTTATCCTCAAGCCGGTCATCTCGCTGAGGTTCTCCAGCGTCACTTCGTCGAGCGGGCAGACCATAGCAAGCGTCAGCAGCTTCCCGAGCTTGTCTATCGGAAAAACCTCGTGCTCGCGGGCGAACTCGGCGGGCACCATGTCGACGATCTCTTGTTGTATCTCGTAGTTGCTGATGTCGATGCTCGGTACGCCCGACTGCCGTGAGAGAAACTCGAGGAAGGTGTCCTCGTCCAGGTAGCCGAGGTTTATCAGTATGCCAACCACCTTGCCGCCTTGTTCCTTCTGCACCTTGAGCGCCTCGTCGACCTGCTCGCTCGTAACGAGCCCGTCCCAAACGAGCCGCTCGCCAATACGCTTCTTTCTCCTTATCATCAATCCATTCCTCGCTGGAAAACTCGCTCAGCCGCTCCTTATGGTACCACATTTGGGCACAAACCGGAATACCTCTTCGCTGTTCTACTCGACATATCGATCGAGCACCCCCGCGCCGAGAATCTCCGCCAGCCTGCCTGCCGCTGCACGCCGCAGATAGTCCATCTGCCACAACCGTTCGCCGGCCTTGACATAGCCGTGCACGAAGTTGAGGTCTGAAATGTTTTCGGCATTGATGTGGGGTATGCCGTGGATGTCGAAGTTAACCAGGACTTCGCTCTTAAGCCCGTGAAGCTCTAGGCGTCGCGGTTCCATCGTCCTACATTGCCGATCTCAGGAGCCGTATCGCCTCGTCAGCGTACTCTCGCGCGGTGGTCTCAGATTGGCTTTCCGTGATCACTCGTATGAACGGCTCGGTGTACGAAGCGCGCACGTGCAGCCAGCCGTCGGGCCGCTCGACCCGAACACCGTCCGTCAGGTCGAGCTTCTCCTCGCTAAGCGCCCGTTCCACCTGGTGTACCACCGAATAGATGATTTCCTGGTCGCACGCGATCTTCTCCTTGACCATATGGTATTTCGGCAGCGAGGCAACCACCTCGGAAAGCGTGCACCCTCTGCTTACCACAAGGTCGATGATCGCCGCCATCGCCGCGAATCCGTCGAACCCGTGCTGAAACTCGCTCATCGCTATCCCGCCGCTGCCTTCTCCCCCGACAACCCCGTTTTCGTCTATCATCTCTTCGACAACGTGGGCCTGGCCCACCTTGGTTCGCAACAATCGGCCGCCGTGCTCGAGCACAACGTCCTCGGTCATCCGGCTCGTCGAGACGTTCGTGACCACCGTACCGGGTTCGCGGCTCATTTCGCGTTCGGCGACGAGTGCGAGCGAGTACTCTTCGCTCAACGCGACTCCGCGTTCGTCCACCACGGCAACCCTGTCGACGTCCGTGCTCAGAACGAAGCCCGCGTCCGCGCCGACCGGGGACACGATTGCCGCGGCCTGTTTCATGTTGGCCGGTCGAGGCTCGGGATCGTGCGGGAATTCGCCGTTCGGCTCATCGTTCAGCGCGACATAGTCCACCCCGAGCGATTCAAGCAGCCGACCAGCCATGCCGGCACCGGCTCCGTTGCACGGGTCCACCACGACCTTGAACCGCACCGATTCGTCGATACGGAATCGCGACGCCAAGTCTGCGAGGTACTTTTCGACAGCGTCACCGTTACGGACGACCGTGCCGACGGAGTCCCAGCTTGCCCGCAGGAAATCACGCTGATGGTATATGTCAAGTATCTCCTCGCCCCGCTGCGCGTTCAACGCTACGCCGTCGCCCGAGAAGAACTTCAGTGCGTTCCATCGAGCGTCGTTGTGGCTCGCGGTTATCGAGACGGCGCCTGCTGCGTCTGTG
>Ga0114922_10000671_pt1 | contig 32827 bp, 29 predicted proteins | sample AartaG_FD_100975 | JGI IMG/M metagenome (GOLD analysis project Ga0114922, IMG submission 100975) | Deep subsurface microbial communities from Aarhus Bay to uncover new lineages of life (NeLLi) - Aarhus_00045 metaG | ecosystem: Environmental > Aquatic > Marine > Oceanic > Sediment | place... | reverse complement strand
TCAAGATAAGATGGGTATTCTTCCCACCCGGCATCACCGTGGGTTTTCATGTATGACCATTGGTTGTCGAGATCAAGAGAAACAGAAGCCAAGGGTTTGGCTTCGTTGGAGGTTTGAGGAGCGCTGGGCTTGAGTTTAGAAGTATCAGTCATAGTTTTATTAGTTATATTCGTTTCGATTTGTTTTATTGAATACTTATCACTACTCTATTTAATTTGATCCGAAAATAAACTTAATTTTCATACTTCGTGGTGCTCACCATGGGCATGATTGTTTGATTTGAGATTTGATTGAGTTAAGAGATGAGTTTATTGATTATTCTCCGAAATTTTTAACTCCCCAAGCTCTCTTAAAGCATATATTCCGATACAATGCTGAATGGTGATTGCTGTGTGCTGATAGCTTATTTGGAAAGCAAATTTCCAATCTCCTCTGCTTTCCTTTTAGCCAAGCGAATGACCTCGTTAACATTCCATGTTCCATCTACAATTTGGGCGGAATTAACTAAATAAACATGTTTTAAAGACGTCCTGGTTGGAGGCAATAAATCCCTTGAGTAATTTAAGGTTATTACAGGCATGATCTCTTTGACTTTAGACATCTTAAAAAACAATACGTCTTCCCTGTTGAACGTCGGATACATGGATTTTAAAGCCTTTAGAAATTTGTCTTGAATTGTCTCATCACTTTTTTGCCAAAACGGATCGTCATTGGTAATATAGCGGGGCAGGTACACGAGTGAATTACCGCTGAAATAGTCTCTGTTAACCAGCGCCGTCATTTCAATAACGCCAGTAAATGGAATCCATTCATCGGTTATGTTTGTATAGTAATATCCACCTAAAGGTCTTTTCTGAATGAGGGATGCGCACATAAGGCCCAGGTATGTTACACTTCGAAATCGTTGTTTTTCTGATGGAGATAGTTGAGGGCAGAGTTCTGCAATTTGTGGACAGGGAACAGTTAAAATTATATCATCAAATTTCCAAGATTCGCCCTCAGCTGTCTCTGCTAGAACATAGTTATCATTTTGTGAGATTTTAATCACAGTTGAATTGAGACGGGTTCCGACTGTTACCTTATTCAGATACTTTTGAAAACGATCGAGGATAGTTGCATACCCACCGTTCACGTAACCAAACATCTCCTGCTTGATCCCAGATCTTCGCGCTGCATACATTCGTGCGATAGTAGACCAAATAAAGGATGCACTGGTCAATCTGTAATGCTCCCCCAATTTGCTTCTTAGTAATGGCAACCATATCTTTTCGACTGTTCGTTTACCAGAAAACTTTGTTAACCATTCTATAGATGTAACTTTTTCAAGCCGTTCATAAGATTTTATCTTTGAGGCATAAAAGATAGTAAATCCTAATCGAAGCTTATGCAAAATGCTCAAGGGGGGGAAGGAAAGAAACTCCATGATATTTGACATTGAATAGTACTGACCATCCGTAAAAAAGCCGGTTTTAGTAAAGTTCCAATTGATCTTATCTGTTGTTAGTCCTAACCGATCGAGTAAGCTAAGGAGATGCTTGTCCGATAGGAGAATGACATGGTAAAATCTATCCCATGTATAATCTCCGATTTGCCATGGCGATACTAAACCTCCTAGTTCAGTATCTTTTTCTATGATGGATATTTTAAAACCTTTTTCAGCTAGAAAAAGTGCCAGTGACATTCCAAGGATCCCGCCCCCAATAATGCCAATTGACTTCATATCCTTTTCCGATTTATCTATCCTTGGAGATAAAATATCTGACGGTTGATTAGGGCTTTTTGTTCTCAATCCCTTCTCGACGAAGTTTTATCATTCTTTTCATGGCTTCTTCCATCGATACCTTGGGTTCATAGCCAAGAATCTTTTTAGCCTTTGTTAAGTCAGGTATCCTTCTTAAAATATCTTTATATTTACCAAATATATCCTCCATTTTTATATATTTCAATTTGATTTCTTTCCCTGTATCAGCAATCCTATGTATCAGGTAGGCAGTATCGATGACCGTCATTTCTTCATCATTCCCAAGATTTATTATTTCACCGATTGCCTGTTCATTTTCCATCGATAAATAAGTGCCTTCCACTAAATCATCAACCCAAGCCATTGAGCGAGACTGTTTTCCATCACCATGAATTGTTACTTCCTTATCATTGAGAATTTGATCGACAAATATTGGGATATGACCCCCTGACCATGAAAAACTGGATCGTGGGCTAAAGCCGCCGAAATATCTAAGAATCACGATCGGAACGCCGAAATCTTTATAATATCCAAAAGCCATCTGCTCACAGTACAGTTTGGCCACGGCATAACTCCATCGCTTAATCATGCTGGGACCCAGCAATAAATCACCTTCTTCATTAAAGGGTAAATCCGGAGACATACCGTAAACGTCAGAAGTTGATGCGAAAACGACTTTACAGCCCCACATTCTGGCTGCTTCAAATATATTCTCGGTTCCTTTCTGATTAACCATTAGTGTATCCATACTGGATTCAGCTTCACCTATTTTTTTTACTGCGGCCAGATGAACGATAGTTTCGACATCACGGCTAAGAATTTTAAGCGTGTCAAAATCCCTGACATCTACTCTATAAAATTTAAACCTGTCATTATCCAGGTGAGATGCGATATTTTCTATTTTCCCGAAGGACAGGTTGTCGATACCGATGATCTCATAATTTTTAGCAATCAATAGATCGAGCAAATGAGAGCCGATCATTCCAGCAATACCTGTAACTAATACCTTTTTCATTGTGATTCCCTTTAATTTTCTATTAATTGTTGATAAATGGGATTACTCTATAGAAGAATCAATCAATGCCGAACGGACACCGATATTACCGTACCTATCATGATAATACATGAACCATTTGGCACTTTCTTTATCATAATAAACAAGCGCGTGGTCTTCGACATCATATAAGCCTTTTGAAACACCTAGGTTGAAAGGTATCTCCATTGAAGCTGTCCTGACTTCTACATAGAATTTTTTCCAATTTGGAGTTCTTACGATGAACAGTGCAATCTTATTATTACTCAATTGAACAGCATCGCATCCGCCAACAATCCAATCTCCGGATTTAATTACAGCTTGGGAGTTAGTAAGTTTATGTTTATCTGATCCCCAGGCCAGTCCCAGATCCCAATAAGCGCCCTTGCCTTTGGCGATATAATAAACATAATAGGTGTTCTCAAAACGAAACGCTCCTACCGGAAAGAGTTCATCACTATACCCCCAAACCAAGCTATTTTCGTGTAAAAGTATGTCGCCAACTTCTGTGAATTGAAGCCCATTATTAGAAACAGCAAGTCGAACGTTACTTGTGACAAAGGTTGATGTAGAACTACCAGCATCCATTGCTCCGTAATAGAGAAGGACTTCTCCGGTATCATCTATCATTGCTGCCACAGAAAATATTCCTTCTTCTTCGTTATTATGAGGAAGGAACGTAAGTATCGGGTTTCCTGCATATTTATTAAAATTTATCCCATCACTACTGATTGCCACACCTAAAGCCCGATGCCGTGGGCCACCATCTGTAGAGCGGTCACCGTCAGCACCGATATAATAAAGAAAATAAGTTCCGTTTTTCTTGATCATTGCACCCGGGCTTATCGCACCTCCGAGACTAACATCCCATGATCCAGGACTGCCTTTCTCAAGAACAGTGCCTTCATCGGTCCAGCCCAATTCCCTTGGAATGGGAATCTGGGTGTCTGGAATCTGAGTGTCAGCGTGCTGAGAACATGCGGCTGTTACAAGTATCAAAGTAGATACGATAAAATCTGATAATATGTATTTGAGATGACGTGAGAACAAATTACCTTTTTACAGGAATCTTCTTTTTAGGAGAACATAAAATGAGTAAACTAATACAGATTATTATCAAACTAAAAAACATAGTTGTATCATTCAGAGGTATCTGATTTTTTCCTTCAAAATGAGTGATAAACAGTACATTCATTTTCTAAAATATATTCAATTTACGAATTTGTGATAAATTGAAAACAGTAAAGGAGGGAATAGAAATTTGGCGATAGGAATTGCTCAAAATGACGAAGCTAAAATATTTTTTATTTCATCAACGATATATTTTACGGGCCGATGATCTAATTGTGGATGAAGCGGTAAAGTAACCTCTCTCTTGCCAACCTCTTCAGTGATCGGTAAATGCCCTTGTTTATATCCAAATTTTTTTCTGTAGAAGCTGAATAGATGTATAGGCGGGTAATGCATGCTTGTCTGTATCCCTTTTTCTTTTAACCTTTCTCTAAATCTATTACTGTCAAGCTCTGATTTCAACAATATTGGAAAGAGGTGATAGGAGGATTCATTAGGGTAGTTACGAAATGGGATGCTTACTTTGTCTAAATCTTCTAGCATATCTTGATAAAACTCAACGATCTCTTTTCTTGCCAAATAATTCTTACCCAATGTTTTTAATTGCTCAATCCCTATAGCAGCTCTCATTTCGTCTAATCGATAATTGTAACCTAATTCAGTAACATCATAAGAATATGCATGGCCTTTGTGCCTGTCCCATGTCAAGGTCGTCATGCCATGCGATCGAATTCCTTTTATCTTTTCAGCAATGTCTAAAACAGCCCATATCAGCAATTTTCCCTGCTACTTACATGGGAGATAGGCCGTATAACCCGCTGTTGATCAGCCATGGATAACCCTACCGAGCAAGGCAAGCTGAGCGCGTCCCGGTTCAGCCGGTCAGCTACATCACAGCGGTACGCCTGGCAGTGCGAGTGAGCCGGACTGCGATGTACTGGCTGCCAGAGTGGTCGCGATTGGATCTTCTCTGCCTCTAATCGCCGCATGAGTGTCCGGCTATCTATACCATACTGGCCCTTGTCCACCAATATGGTGTACATCCAGTAAATGCTAAATGCCCAGGAGGCTTCACGCATGGGAATAATGCCGGAGAGATTCTTTAAGGCATCGGTATAGGTAGCGGCAATACGCCGCTTGGCTGTGATATAGTTGTCTAACTTCTCCATCTGGGCACAACCCATAGCAGCCTGGATATTAGTCAGTCGATAGTTGTAGCCGATCTCATTGTGGATGTATTCCAGCGGGTCATCCTTGGCCTGAGTGGTCAGGTATTTCGCTTTGTACGCCCATGCCTCATTATCCATGACTATCATCCCGCCACCGCCGGTTGTGATAATCTTATTGCCGTTGAAACTAAAACAGGCAATGTCACCCAAGTGGCCAACCGGGCGGTCTTTGTACTTCGTCCCCGGGTTTTCCGTGGCATCCTCAATAACTACCAGATTGTATTTGCACGCCACCTCTAAAATCGGTTCCATGTCCACGGGATGACCCAGGATATGGACAGGTAAAATCGCTTTGACTCGTCGATCAGTAGTTTTATTTCGTAATTCACCATTTATCCAGCGACACTCCTGCTCAAGAAAGTGCACTACTTTCTTTGGATCCATCTGCCAGTATTCAGGCTCGGCGTCCATGAAGACAGGCCAAGCCCCGCAATAGCGAATAGTGTTGGCAGGAGCGATGAAGGTGAGGGTAGAGACCAGTACCTCATCATCAGGTTTCACGCCAGCCACAAGTAGAGCAATATGCAGAGCGGCAGTTCCATTCACTGTGGCAACTGCATGCTTCGTGCCGATGTATGCAGCAAATTCTTGCTCAAAACGATCTACAAAGGATCCAACCGATGAAACCCATCCTGTATCTAGGCATTCCTTAATATACCGCCATTCATTGCCTCGAATTTCAGGGACATTAAGAGGAATGAAATCTTCCGGCACTTTGGCACCAGGTTCAAAGGACATAGACACTCCTTTCGATGATGTTTGGTCGAAACCTGACATTTAATATATAATATAGTATGATTTATCGGTTGGTATCTTTAACTTAATCAAGATATTCCTTTTAGTTTTATCTTTTTGTTTTCGAAATCGTTTACCGCTTCTTCATAAGCTGCATGCCTACCGATATCTTTCCAATAATCATTACTGGCATAACCTTGCACATTTTCGCCTTTAGCAATGAGTATTCTTATTAATTCCGGGAAGTTTAGTTTTTTATTTGGCACAATATATTTTAAAACTCTTGGTTCAAGCACGTAGATCCCCATACTGGATAGAGAATCCAGAGCTGGCTTTTCATCATAATCTAAGATCTTGCTATTTCCATCAGTTGAAATCACTCCAAAATTAATTTCGACCCGTATTTTATGCATAGCGATTGTTGCTGCTCCCTTATTCCTTTTATGAAACTCCATCAATTTGCGATAATCCAATGTTGTCAACACATCTCCATTCATAAAAAGAAACGTTTCAGTTAGGTTAGGAATTAAAGAAAGAGAACCAGCCGTTCCTAATGGCTTTCTTTCTCTTACAAAAGTTAGATCTACATCTTTAGGAAGCCTCTGGTTAGTCTGAAAATAAGCCTGGATGAGTTCAGCAAGATAACCGACAGAAAGGATTATATGTTTAAAACCATGACGTACAAGTTGCCTAATGATTATATCTAAGATTGGTCTATCACCGATAGGAAGCATAGGCTTTGGAAAAACTTTCGTATATGGGGCTAATCTTGTTCCTCTACCTCCAGCTAAAATTACCGCTTTCATTTCTATCTCCTACACATTAAATACATTGGCCTTATAACTGCCTAAATTGCCTTTTATCCATTCAATCGTTCGACTTAATCCCTCATCTAATGAGATAATGGATTTCCAGCCAATCAGCTTTTTTGCTTTGGAATTATCAGCCAATAATTTTTCTACTTCACTATTCTGTGGCCTAATTCTCTCTGGCTTGGAAATTATCTCTACTCTTTTACCAATTAATGAAATAATCTTATTCGCTAAATCGCCAATAGAAATCTCAAAATTTGAACCAATATTAATAATTTCCCCGATAGAATTTTCAGATTCTGCTATTTTGATAAAAGCATTTACAGTATCCTCAACATAGGTTAAGTCTCGAGTTGGATGTAGTGAGCCAAGATAGACTACATCCTTTGCCAATGCCTGGGTAATTATCGTGGGAATAACCGCCCTTGCTGATTGTCGAGGTCCGTAAGTATTAAAAGGCCTGATAGTCACTATGGGCAAGCTATAAGATCTATAAAAACTCTCCGCAATTTTATCAGCACCGATTTTACTTGCCGAATAGGGGGACTGTGCTTGCAAGGGATGTTTCTCATCAATGGGCACATACTGGGCAGTGCCATATACCTCACTGGTAGAGGTATGGACTATTTTCTTGACATCAGCAAGTTTAGCTGCATTTAAAACATTCGAGGTTCCTATTATGTTTGTTTCAATGACTTCCGTTGGTCGAAAGTAAGAATATGGAATGGCAATTAAGGCGCCAAGATGAAAAACTACTTCCATACCTTGCATGACATTTCGTATAGTTTCTGAATCTCTTAAATCCCCTTGAATTATTGTAATATTCTCTTTGGTCATGGCAGGCAAGAATTCAAGCAACCCATGATCATTACGAGAATTGTACCGAATAAATGCTGTAACTTTTGCCCCTGTTTCAGTTAGGCTTTCCGTTAGATGGCTACCGATAAATCCACCAGCACCAGTTACCAATATTTTCTTACCTTGGAGTTCCACTTATCCATCTACTATTAGTTTTAGATTTATATACCATCCATATTTTTATATTTAAAAAATGACTCTCTTTAGGGATGGTAAGTTATCAATCAATTTTATGAATGCATTCTGTTTCCTGATCAAAACAAAAACAAAAATATAAAGGAGAGAAAATAAACCTATTTTCATTGAAGTAAGCATTACATCACTCCAAAAACCAACAATATTTAAATATAAACATTTATCCACAGTTAACATCAAAAGGAGTGAATAGAGAAAAGGTGCATAAATCAATAGTAGCGATTTAAAACTCTCTTCAATTCTCCCTTTAAATTGTCTAAGTGCATAATAAATCATTACAGAGCTAAAAACAAAATAACTTATGCCTGTTCCTAATGCTACCCCCTTGATTCCCCATCCGACAAGAACAAACGAATAATTAAGGATAAAGTTTAATATTGCTACAGGAAAAGCGATATACATAACATTTAATCGTTTATTTAGAGCGTAACATATGGAAACTGGCATCGAAAAACAGGAAAAAAACAATCCAAGGGACAAAATTTTTACAACATTAATTGAAGGAAGAAATTTGTTAAGGAAATACTCAACTGGCACGTGAATACCAAAGTATAGGACACCGATTACGAAAGGGACAAAATAGGCCGTAAGTATCGTTGGATCAATTAGATAGTGCTTGATTCGGTAAATATCTTTAGTCCTTCCTAACTTCTCCATTAAACGAGGTAACGTTACAGAGTAAATGGCAGAAGGAACAGTGCCAATAACACTAGTAGCAACTGCAGCAACTCCGTAAAAGCCGAGGGCCTCCTTTGATAACATTGCTATAATAACAATTCTGTCTGCACTTGATATCAGCACAAGCAGCAACCCAACCACCATAATTGGAAATCCAACTCTTACCAGTTCCCAGACTGCTGAGAAAGAGATACGGATAGCAGGTATTCCTTTTACTTTTTTGAATAGGTATCCAATATAAATCACATCGGCGATAAAGACGCCCATGAGCACACCCCTAAAATGAAGATAATATGCAAGTATCACGCAAGTCACAGTGAGGACAAAACCGTATAAGATCTGTGCTCTGCTCAATAAATAGAAATTTTTGTCTATCGTCAGTTTAGACAAATAAAACTCTTTTATTCTATTGGTAACGATTAAAAGCCCAAGAAAAAAGAAAAAATCAACATATATTATTTCCCAACGGATTTTTCTTAAATAGAGAGCGACGAGAATCAATGTCGTGCCAACAAACAATGAGTACAAGATATTTACCCCAAAGGCACTAGTCACCATCTGTTCAGCTCTCTCCTTGTTGTTTCCGCCACGATAATATGGAACCTGCCTACGCATTGCAATAAAGGTTCCTAAATTGGAAAAAGATTCATATGTAAGCACCAAGTCAAAAGCATTTCTAATTCCATATAAAACTGGTCCAAGAAGTTTGGCTATCAATATTCCCCCTGCTAGTTTAAAAGCCAAACGAAAATAAAGAGAAAATGAGTAGAAGGCTGATTCCTTTAGGATTATACTTTCTTCATTATAAGAGTATGGGGGTTTCGTTATTGTCATTCTTTTTTTTGTCTATGATTCCATTTTCTTTACGAACTGAAGTGGTATGGTCTAGCATTTGCAGTTGCTGTGAGCCGCTTTATTTAAACACTAATCACTGCTTATGATTTGGTTTTGATTCCGCTCGTTGGCGTTTAAATTTTTCCCATTTCTCTTTCAGTATTGTACGTGTCAGAAATTTCTTTCCAAGCCTTTGTGAAGCGCCCGATATTGTTCTCATTGCATTTAATTTTACACCTTTCATCTTTGGCTTGAAAATATAGAAACTTGCTTCTTCACACTTCAGATCACAAAATCGACGTTTTTCCGCTGAGTCGCCAGCACCAAAATCAATATAGTGAATATGACAATCACTGCACAGGTCTTCGATTATCTTCAACAGAAGAATCGTTCCAACTCCAAATTTTTTGTACTTAGGATCGTATCCAGTATTTTTATCATAATAAGTGTTTTTATGAAGGTATCCGAGATCAAAAGCTAAAGGCTTTTCTTCAAGGTACAAAATGTACGCGCGAAGCCAACCTCGATCTGCTAGAAAAGTTAACAAGTGAGGTGTTTCGATATTATTAACGAAACTTCCACCTAAAGCATACTGATATGTTTTCTTTGATATCTTATAGGCATCCCGCCAAAACTCGTCTATCTGTCCTCTTTCTCTGAAAATTTTGATTGCAACATTTCCAGAACAACTTTTTTGCAATCGTCTCATCTCATTACGTAGCCTTTTACGATTTTTTCTCACTCTAAGGAAATCATCGATAGTCGCGGGCAAGGTCATCTTATAGTGAGGATGTACAGTTGGGAAATGGTCACGACATAAGAAACCCAGCATTTTTTTTGCGATCTTGTATATGTTAGAATCTATTGGTATCTCACTAAAAGATACGATGTCGGCCTCACGTTGTTTCAAAGATGTAACAACTTCCGAAATGAGAGCAGCGCAATTAGTATATGAAGTGTTGCCCAATATCCCTCCTTCTACGATCGTCAAAGAGCGAACTTTAGGTCTGAATAAAGTTTTGTATCCAAATTTGAATTCAAGCCTCATATCTTCGATTCTTCCAACAAGCATGGATTCTATATACTTATCATGGCTAAGAATTATCACATGTGGTCTCACAACCTGTTTTCGAGAATTAACCACAGTGAGATAGTAATCTATATCAGCAGCAGGGCCAATTTGTATCTTTTTCCAGATATCTCTAATCTCTTCTACTTCTTTGACACTCCTAGCTGTTGTAACTGTATATCCATGATCGTGTTGAGATTTATTACCTTGAGCACTTATCCGATCAGTACGCACATTTTTCTTTTTATGGATCTTATTCATTAATTTAGGTTTCTTCAATAATTTCACCTTTAATGAGCATTATTTCCTATTAACTGGCTAAATTGTAATCCCCACTTACCTGATATATTAGTCAGATGTTGCTTTCGCTACAGTCTCTTCAAGAAAGCAGCACAGACTCTTATGCCCATCCCTACTCAAACAGATCAAACTGTGCGGACTTTCCGCAATAGGCTACTCAGAATCGCTCAACATAAAGTCCCCTTTATATCATCAGATGAGGATTCGTCATTTGCTTGAAGATTTGATATTCTCAAAGTCATACAACAATTGATAATCAAGTGGATGGTGGGGATGCCACCTAGTCGTTTTCAGATAAATTGCATTATTCATATAAAGAACCGATGATAACAATTTATAGAGGACTACTTTGCTAATATCTTTAAAGCCAGTGGCTTTATAAACAAATCTTGCCGGCCTAAATGCCTCACTTACTGTCGCAAATCCTCGTTTGTATCCGAGTTCACCAACTTTAATTATTACTGCATTAGCGACTTTAAAAGCAGCTCCGCCACGTCTGAAAGGTGGTGCAATAAAAAAATCGAAGTAATAGACTTCATTATCCTTCAACTTAATACCATATCGTTTGAGTTCTGGAATGATCAATTCTGGCTTCACTTTATTATTGGTCCACCACGTGTAGCCAATAATCTGATCGTCGATAACAGCCATATATCCATTGTAGTTGTTTCTTATATAATGCCTTGTCACTTTAATTGGCATTTCAGGATTTTCTTCATACTGTTCAGTAAACAGCTTCATGGTTTTTGTATGTTCTTTAGTTATTTTTATCAGCCGTATTTTCGGATCCGGCGGTTCATGTCCCTGTGTTAAATCCCCTTCCATTATCACATGCACACTTTTTTTATAGAATTTTGGAGTTATGCTTGAAATGATTTCCCACACGCATGCTTTAAAACCATAACGCTTATAACTCCGTTTCACTTTCTCCATTCTATTAGTTAAATTTTTTGATATCATATGGTTTCCTTAACAATGTCAATTAAATATTTTATCCATTTTAAATTTTGTTTTCCATTTCATTAATAATCTTTTTCGCTGAGATTTACTCGACAAGATAAAAATCCAATTTTGATAAAAGTAACTAAATCTAAATATGAAGATTGTAATAATTCTTGGAGTGTAAAAAAACCAATTAAATTTCCAAGTGCGGCTTTTCAAATGACTATGCAAATAGCTTTTTGTTAGATACTCTTTTGATTTCTTTTTATCGCCATACTGGATATAGAAAATCCCAATTTTATTATAAATATCAGAAAGACGCAAATCAATCATTTTACGATTATTATTATAAAACTCATCATCGCTATAACCCCAATCTAAAACAGAATTAAGCATAACCATCTCGTCTTCAATTTTACAATAAATATTTTCCTTTGAATTATATCGGCGTTGACTATGGACCTGACTTACATTGCCGGAATGGTGAAGTATTATATATGTTGGAATATTTAAAAATGCGACCTTATAATACTTGCAAATACGTACGACAAACTCATATTCCTGGCCAAAACGGTATTTTTCATTTTGATACCCGACTTTTTTTAAAATCTTTTTAGGAAATAAAATTGTGTTTGTTGGCACAAAAGTATTCATTAAAGTATATTTAAAAACATCGCCAATATAATATTGTATTGATTTATTAATCAATTTGCAGTTAAACATACCCTTCTTTTCAAAAATATCATCATAAGTCCATCCTTCAAATTCATAAATTCTATGATAGGTTCGGAGATGGAATTCATCCACGTAGCGATTCTCGTAAGAACCTGAAAACTCTGTGTATACCATGCCAACCTCTGGATGTTCTTCTATAAAAGATACCTGTATCTCAATCTTATTGGGAAGATAGGTATCATCAGAATCAAGAAAAGCAATGTATTTTCCTGTGGCAGCTTTCATCCCCACATTGCGGGCGTGGGCTGTACCTTTATGTTCAGTAGCGAAGTATCGTATCTTGTCTTTAAAAGGCTCAAGTGCCATTTTTGTATTATCTGTGGAACCATCATCAATCACAATAACCTCTATATTTGGATAGGACTGCTGCAGTGCGCTTTGAATAGCCGTGGGTAGGAACTTGGCACGATTATAGGTCGGAATGATGATGCTCACAAGTGGTCTTGGTGACATTGTATTTTACTCTCAATGACAACTATTGTTCAGGATTTTGTCATATTGATTCAATATGAGACTATGAATTAAGGAAGCATGGCCAAGATACGTCGTTGTTCTCCCTCACAGATGGACAATAACAGCTGATGTTGGGGTTTCGTCTCGGTTAAAATGAAATCTTTTTCAGCGTTACTGAAGGCGATTTTGCTTGTTGGTTGTGGTTGGAATATCTTTTTCCCCTTTATTCCCAAGAAATCAAAGATCCTGTGCGATTCCGATTTGGGATCTTTTATGAGACGTTCAAAACAGCATACATATACATTTGGTTGTCCGGCATATTCTTTTATTACCCTGGCACAATCCTTCCAAATAAGTACAGATTCCTCAACCGAATAGTTTCGTAGAGCTGGTTTAGTAAGGCTGTAGCCCCATTTTCTCTGAGTCATCGACCATACGGTTTCAATCGGGTCCCTCACCATAAAAATAAAGTTAATTTCAGGAAAAATAGCCTTAATATTTCCCAGAAATTCGCTGTACCCCCTATCAGGCAATGCAATAGGCTCAAGAGGCTCTTTTATTACAAGCTGCTTTCTCCATATATACTTAGTTTCTGCACAGTAGCCATAAACAAGTCGCCGAATCATGCCAATTAGGATGTGCCTGTTCGTGTGCAGTGTGCGGAATCTCTCCACTTCGTTGAGAAATCGGTGAGCGCTGATGAGGATACGGTCTTCGAAAATGGAGGCGATTTGTTTTTGGCTTTGTAGCCAATTGCGCACAGCCGAAGTTCCGGACCGAGGACATCCAGAGAGCAAGCAAATCCCTCGTGGTCGAATGCCGAGTATTTCCTGCAAACGGTAAATACCGGATATAGCAAAATTCCGGAGAATCTGTCTCGTATCTGAATGATTAGAATTTGCTTTCATGATATTCCTGATAAAGGCTTCTCAAAAAGTCAAGACTTTTGGGAGACGATTAGGATATAGTCACCGTATTCGAGCGTTTCTACTGCGGAAAGACGGGTGTACGACCGAACCATTAATCCCTTCTGTATGATAGAAGCTAGACGATGTACTTGTTTCCATGGAACAATTCGTAAGACGCTCATCGCTCTGAATGGGGTGAGGAATAGGAGGCTCCATTGGCGAGAAATTTGTTCTGAGATGTAAGGAATTACCTTTCGAATGCTCAAGCCCCTCTCTTCTAATATCCCGCACCATCTGCAAGGCGGGAATGCCGATACATTTCCCAAACGGGTGTTTATCCTTTGTCTGCACAAGTTGGCTAATTTGAGCAGTCCAATCCTTTCCAGAACCTCAATTATATAGTAGTGTTGCTCTGCGAGATGGGTCGGAACAGTGCACGTGAATATGCCCCCTTTTTTTAATATGCGTTCAACCTCTTTAACAGCTTGCTCAGGATTGGGACGGAGGCAATAAAGAACTGCGTTTGAAAGAACGGCATCAAAAGATTCCTTCTTGAACGGGAGATGTGATGCATCGAGACGTAAGGTTTGAAAATAGACGGACGTGCGTTGAGCAGCTCTCTGTAGCTTCCTTCCGTCATAATCGCCGCCTATTAATGGTGTCTTGATTCCCAATAACTCTTTAAGCATCTGTGCAAATATTCCATCGCTACATCCTAAATCCAAGATGAGCCCATCAGGAAAGCGGACAAAATCGCGATATGCTTTTAACTCAAATGCTTCAAAGTATGCCATAAATGGTTTCCAAAAGTAGTATTTTGTTGACAAGTCAAGCGGACTCGGCATATAAGACCCCTTTTCTTTACTCATTAACGGGGAAAGATTCAAAAGTTACAAGAATTTTATGCTCATCCTTTGACCGGAAAGGCGGTAATGTTAACCTAACTTGGCATTGTGGCTGATAGTATTCATAATCCTCCCAAACTTTGCCCTCGATTTCAATAGCTTTAGGCACTTTCCCCTTCGGAACCTTTATATATATCACCATTCTGTGTTTGAAAAAATATCGACTCTCATGAGTGTTTGAAACACCTCCTGTTTTTGAAATATTAACCTCTATATACATGTTATTGTCTTCTTGGTAGGCCTCAACGGATGAACAAAGATAACCAACTAATTCTCTGAGAGTAATGAATTTATTTATCCCTTTCTCTTTCCAACCTTTAATTATTTCATCTAACCATTCCATCCCTCTTTTAACAATATCATCGTCATGAAATACTCCTATAAGCGGATATCCAGAATGAGAAAAAGAGAAATCTGGTTTCGTTTGCTCAAAAAAGATTGATCTTATTTTGTCATTTCGTATGACAGGGCCTTTACTGTAAATAGAGTTGTAATCACTCGAAAACAATTTATATCCGTTTGCATGGGCAATTTGTTCGGAATCCTTACTCTGCTCATGCCCCGACGGAGCTATGGCAGATGGTGAAATACCAAAAAATTCTTCTATCTTCCTTGCACTTTCTTGTAGTACTTGGGCCTGTTCCTCTTCAGCAGAATCCTGATTATCACAGACATGCCGAAATTCGCTGATATACCAATTCAAATTGGAATAGCGATCTTTTGCATCAAGCCACCGATCCAAATTTGTGTCCACATGGGTGAGACCATGAGATTCAATATCTATGTTTCCTGAGATAAGACCTTCTTTCAAGGCATCGAATTCACGCACATAATCATAAGCTAATTTGTTGTTGTTACCATTATTCTTAACAAAACTGACATCTTTGGAGTGATAGATTGCACCACCCTTTCGGTCCGTTACCTCCTTACCTTTTATAAAAAGTCTTCCGTTTTCAAGATTCCCGTCGTCAACCCAAAGAGGCACATACATAACACTTAGCTTAGCTCTGTACTTCCTTAGCAACTCTAGCATCCTTTTCCAATCTTCTTTTCCCAATATCTTCGTATCATAACCCTTTAAATAGACTCGCTCACAAGTTCCCGGATCATCCATTCTCAAAACCATTGTATCTGCTAAATCAAAACTGACCATCCCCGAACCACTATTTTGTCTAATGAATTCTCTTACAATTCTATGGAGTGAATTAAACCTATCCAGGAAAAAATCCGAATGAAGAGCGATATAAAAATTCATCGCCTTTCCATATTGATATCTTAAAATTGCAGGAGCTGTCGTCCCCTTAATCACGGATAGGCTCTCAGCACCCGGCAAAGCCTCCACTTTCATATAGAAGAAAACCTGTTCATAAAATTTTTTAAAATGCTGCTTAATATATCGAATTGGATGCCGTCTTAGGCCCCATCTCTGCAATGGTATCTTCCAGCCATCCCCAAGTTTAATTTCAGATTCAATTCGGGAATCGATTAATTTATTTTTATAAATTGAAATTGTACAAGGAAAAGAAAATCTCCTGCCTTTAATTCTATCAATTCCAAAAAGCTGCTTTGTCCTCTTGTTGGTGCGATTGTAAGAAGCAATGATACTCACGCCAAAATCATGTGAAACCTTTTTAATTGTATTGATATTTTCTTCTGATAGCTGCTTTTCCGGCAAGGTCAGAATAATGGTTGAATAATTGATCCACTCATTAGAAATTATGTCATCGAAAGATAATTCATCGTGATATTTAATATCGAATGTAATATTGCAGGCGCTAAGAAGTTCGATATAATCCTCAATCTCTTTGTCTCCAAATGGAGATAACGGGGTGTCACCGACTACTTTAGTATCTGGTTTCAATATTTTTTTTGATGTTAAAAGCAAAACTTTTAATCTTCTCATTTTTATACCCAAGATATGAAAAAGGTTTATTGCCTAGAGAAGTCCTTTTGCTTCCAGCAATTCTTGATAGAGTGAATCCAATTTTTTGATATATAGCTCTGGTGAAAACTCCTTAATCACTTTCTGTTTTGCTCGTTTTCCCATTAGTATTGCTCGCTCATAGTCAGATAACATTTCAATAACAGCTTTAGCGAGTGAATCTGGGTTTCCCGCAGAGAAAAGAAGACCGGTTTTCCCATGCTCAATCATTTCAGGTATTCCACCCACCGCAGATGCCGCGATGGGAAGCTCCACGGCCATGGCTTCCATAACAGATATGGGAAATGCTTCCGTTAATGTTGGAAACACAAAGACATCCATTGAGAATAGTGCCTGATACACGTCTTCCACAAAACCTGTAAACTGAATGATTTTCCATAGACCTAGGGACTCCACAAGCGATTTCATTTCTGTCATTAGCGGGCCGGTGCCTACTATTTTTAGCCGTGTCGAAGGAAAGGCTTCAATGATTTTTGGCATGGCTCGGATCAAGTCTTCGTGGCCCTTTCTTGGCCAGATTCTGGAAACCGTGCCTAGAACGGGGTATTCTCCATTTTTGTATGAATTCCCATTCGACAGGTAATTTATTCTAGGAAATTTTGTTAAATCACAGGGTTCATAGACAACTAAGTACTTTTTGGATCCTTTTTTGTCCCAGTATTTTCTGACCGCCATTGAGGAGGCTATCACTTTATCCGCAAGGAATCCTAATTTTCTCTTAATCATTGCAATGATTCTAAGTCCATACCCTTCCCAATCCATATCCACTTCATGACAGATAGTAATTGGAACTCCAGCCATTTTTGCGGCTATCCTGCCAAAGAAGTTGATTTTGAAATAAATATGCACAATATGCGGTTTGTATATATTAAAAATCCTTATCAGTCTTGGTATTATACGCAAATCATATATTCTTTGGGTTATATTGAGCCCGTAAACACAATATCCCAATTTCTGTATTTGTCGACTTATGTAACCATCCCTTGATTGGCACGCTGTAAACGCTAAATCATATTTTTCCTGCAAATTAAATTTCGCTGTAATCCAAAGCAATTCATCAAGTCCACCTACATCCAACTGCCCTGAGACATGCATTATCCGAATTTTTTCATCCCCCTTTCGCTTGTTTCTACATAAACGAAACATTTTGTCACCCATTGACCGGTTTGTTAAAAGATCTCAAATTTATGGCTACAGATGCCCTTCCTAAAAAGACTGAATGCGAGATTGAAATCGAATACTTTTCAACAGACTGCATGTTAAATGCTTACGAGCTTAATATGTAACAATTTTCTTCAAGAATTTTTCCTTCCCACTCATTTCACAGATGGCATAGCCGCCCTGACTCTAAAACGTTTTTCAGCTACTGTCACCAATTTGAAAGTCAGGTTGTTTACGCTTTTTTCTAACGTTATACAAAAAAGCAGGAATATTGGAAATAATAGCAATGAAATCTATATTTAAGGAATAACACAGAATACAATATCAAACATTCTTTTTTCAAAAGTCAGATTGATTCCTCCGCTTTGCTTTTTCGGCGAAACTAAGGATTTTACCAACCCAAACAGTTGATATGGATTGTCTCCCGTGCCCTGGTAAGCAAAAGAGGTATTCCTCTGAAATTCGTTGAACCCGAAAGGGTCCTTTTTTTGGTTCTGATTTGTGTTCTCCAGCCTCGAGGCCATAGAAAACAGACTGGTAGTTACATTCTCCTGCAATCCTGTCAGATCTCGAAGAGCCCTGGAACCAAGGATAACAAAAATGGCGAATCGTTTTTCCCGACAGTCTATCCTCCAAAAGGGATTTTGATTTTGTAAACTCTAACCTTATTGCCTCCTGCCTCTCCTGTGAACTCTCAAATTCAGGTTGAATCCCATATTTAGATATCAGATCGCGAAATTTTCTTTTAAGTTGACGTCTCCATGAGAAATGTGAAAAAAACGCATTTCCTCCGTTCTTTTCTACATAATGTACTAAACTTACACCGATTGAAGGATTTTCCAAAAATCGGAGACTCCCGCTCAGCCTTGATGCAGATTCGTATATTGGTTTCCCAAGCTTGGATTGTCGCAGAGGTTGTTCAGGGCAATCATTTCGTGAGATTGGTATGTTTACATTTCCAAAAAAATAGGTTTCAAAAAGCGGATTGATAAAATCTACAACTCGTGGCGATATATTAATGCGGCTGTGAGTCAATGAATGCGATTGAATATCAACAATTCCGCTTTGGTGCATTTTTATTAGCTCTCTCCAAGTGCAAAGAGGTTGAACTCTTTCCCTATTTTTTATGTCTGAAAATGAACTTTTGCCTTCCCAAAGACTTTCCATATTAGGATAATCTGTTTGTTCATCTGGAATAAGACGGGGCACCGCAAAAAGAATAGCTTTAAATTTATATTTTTTTAAAATAGGAAATGCCGATGACCAAAAACTTCCTGTGGCGTCATCAAATGTGAGCGCTAAGGCTTTGTCTTGGTCTCTTTTGCCGTTTTTTAAAATATCTAAAAGAGAATCTGAATCTACCGATCTATATCCGTTTTGTGAGAGATAGCGAAGTTGAGTTTCAAACCGTTCAGGTTCTACTGAATGAAAAACAAAGACTGGAATGCTTTGCACAGATATCTTGACATTATCATGATTGAGAATTCGATGAATTTTTCCGGACATAAGTGCTCGAAGATCTGCTCTATTTTTTTTCCATATGGAAATAAATTTTTTCGGAGTCAGATTAATCATACTTGAAATTAAACAACTATATAAAAAATGTGATAAATTTACTAATATTCAAAACTGTCTAACTTTTATAAGTTGCAGAATGAAGACAGGGATAACTCATAAAACAATATGGATTAAAGGCAAACTGATTCTAAGGCCTCTAAAGTCTTACGCGCTGTTTTCTTCCAGGAAAAGCGTTTTACATTTTTAAACCCTTTATGGATTAAACTATCTCTCAAATTTTTGTCTGTTAGAACACGTAAAATAGCCTCGGCAATATCATTAACATCCAAGGGATCTACATAGACAGCAGCATTGCCGGCTGATTCAGGAGTCCCACCTGTCCGACTCGTTACTACAGGACATCCACAGGCATTGGCCTCTAATGGAATTGCAGGAAAGCTCTCATAGTATGAAGGAAATGCGGTTAATTCCGCTAAATTATATATTCCTATGAGATCTTCATGGGGAACGTGGCCAAGAATTTGAACATGCTCTTCAATTGCTAATTCATGCAATAAAGCCAAATCTTTTTCGAACTTCCACCTCTTCGAGCCTGCTAATACAAGATTGACATTGATTTTTTTTCTTACTTCAGCGAAGGCTTTAATTAAACGGCCGACATTCTTCCCAGGATAGATGTGCCCTACCCATACAATAAAGCGCTGCGGAAGATGATATTTTTCTTGGATACTTTTTAAAAAGCTTTCATCATCAATTGTTTTAAACAATGGATCAACAGCTAAATGAACAGTTTTTATTTTTTCAGGATCAATTCCAAGTTTCTCAATAATATCTTGGCGCCCACGTTCAGCAACTGCAAGAATTAAAGAAGCTTTTTTCAGGTATCGTGGGTAAACGGTCTTAAAATATAAAATGTCAGACTTTGGATGAAACTTTTGATAAATCAGTCTTTCAGATCCATGCAAAACCATAGCGGTTTTCTTTCGAGTAAAAAGTGGGACTGTAAATTTTGTGTGAAAAATAATGTCTACCCCATGTTTTTTCGCATGATAAGGAACACCTAATTGATCCCAAATTACCTTATTTTGGGATTGAATATTTATTTCTTGTACATTTTCATAGCTGTTAAATTTACCCATATACTCTTGGCTATTAAAAAACAGACAATATTCATTTTTATTGTCAATCGAAAGTAAATTATTAACAAGGCTCCTTGTATAAACACCAATCCCGCCTTTTTCTCCCCAAGTTCTAACACAAATGCCTATCTTCATTATCCTATACCTTCAATTTGATCTTTAAGCCTTAGTCATGTACCTTTTTAAAGGCTTCTTCTCTATAACTTTAAATATTTATAAAGAAACGTATGTTAGTATCTCATTTCAAGTAGTACAAGAATTTTACTCCCGTTCACCAATAACCTCGGCTGGTATACCTGCTACAATAGTATATGGTGGAACAGATTTAGTAACTACGCTACCAGCCCCTATAACAGCACCTTCTCCAATTTCACAGCCATCAACTAATATTGCTCCAGCACCTACCAGAACATCGTTCCCAATCCTTATACCCCGTTCCGAATGGCCTTGGTTAACGATAAGCACATTGCTATCCTTATAATTCCTTCGAGAACCCATAATTACAACGTGAGGGCCCATTCGGACATGATCACCAATGGTGACATCTCCATCCATGTTTGAGATATGATCAAAGCTGCTGATTGCACAATTTTTACCTATTTTTATGTAGCCCTTATTCGTTGTAATGATGGCAAATGGTTTTACTACTGTACCTTTTCCAAATGTAATTCTTTTGGTTACCTGAACACGTGCTTGTAAGCTAACTACACATCTGTATTTTAAAAAGAGATAAATGGTTGAAACAAACCTTGGCACGAAATACCTTTGCAATATACGGACAACAGGTGGTAACATTAATCTTTGCCTCCTTTTTCGATACTAAAACAAGTCTAAACATAAAGATTTTGCTGCAGCCCTGCCGGGCATTGATGCGATATCATCAATGATTTATTTGAAAATTACAACCAGTCATTTTTTTCATACCAATGAATTGTTCGCCGAATACCTTCTCTTAGAGAGACCTCTGGTTGAAACCCAAGAATTTTTTTTGCCTTCTCGATTGAAAAAGCACGATTGTTTTTGAAAAAACTGACTCGCCTTCGGTGTAAGGGTGGTTCGATTCTTAATGGCACACAGATCTTCTCACACAATGCAGCTAAGAAGAGAACGGGAAACAAGGGGATTTTAAGTTTTGGAGGTAGCACTCCCAGTTCTTCCGCGATTAGCCGAAATAACTCTTTCAGAGGCACATATTCCTCACCGCCGATAATAAAAATTTCTCCTATGGCCTTGTCATTGTTCAGGCAGAGAATAAAACCTTGTACAACATCATCAATATAGGCCGGCTGAAAAAGAGCTTTACCGTTACCGACAACGATAAACCGTTTCTTTTTTATCATCCGAAAGAGCTTTAGCATGCGAAGGTCTCCTGGACCGAGCATTGATATCGGGCGGATGACTGTAATTGGTAAAGCCGTTTTTCTATGGAATTCCCAAACTCGTTTTTCGGCTATTAGTTTTGTCTCCTGGTAAAGATCACCTGGGTTAAATGGTGTCTCTTCATTAGCCGGTATCGTACGAACATCACCATGGACACCGATGGTGCTGCAATGAATTAGTTGTTTCACTCCATTTTTCAGTGAAGCCTGTAGGACATTCTCAGTTCCCTCGACATTAATGGCATAGGCGTCTTTCTTATCAGATCCGCCTTTACGAAAATTGGACACAAGATGGATTACTTTATCAACTCCATCCACAGCCTGTTCAACAGCTTTTTGGTCTCTTATGTCACCGAATACAACCTCGGATTCAGCCAGATTCATCGAGCCAGGCTTATTATGCGGGCGAGCAAATACTCGAACCTTTTCCCCCTGTTGAGTCAAACGAGAGACAAGGTTTGTTCCAAGAAATCCTCTCCCGCCTGTAACCAGGATAACTCCCATTAGAGTCGCACCCCTTATTTAGTTATTCTCCTGCCGAAAAGAACAAATTCCAGTGTAACCTCATCCACAGCATAACCTTTAAGGATTGATAGGACGCCTTCTGCAATTAACTCCCACCCTCTGCAATAAATTTGACAGCACATTACCGAATGCATGTATCTGAAATTATGTGGGCACAAAGGAAGAATAGACCTCAAGGAGTTTTTCCTTGAAAGCGGGGTAACTGTAATTTTTTTCTACTTTAAGCTTCGCAGCTTCACCTTTCTTCTTTGCAAGCGCGGGATTATTAAAAGCATCATAAATCGCCTTGCCAAACTGAACGGGCTCAGGCTCAGCCAGGAAAGCGGTAGTGTCATCTAGTACCTGCGTGTGTGTCTTTCGTCTGGTGGCAACCAAAGGACGCCCGGAAGCCATATAAGAATAGATCTTAAGTGGTGTATTTTCTCCTTCAGAACGAGGAGAAACCAAAACGTCGCCAAGTGCCATCCATGCGCCCATTTCCTCAAGGGGGCGGGCCCCAACGAAGCACACAGCGGCTGCAATGCCATCATTCTTCACGACCTTCTCGTAAAAGCCTACTCTTTCTGTCGCACCCCCGACAAGTATTAATTTATAGGATGCTCCATTCTTTTTTTCCGCCAAAAACATTTTCCAAGCAGCCAGTAACAAATCAATGCCCTGGTACGGCTCTAAGTTACCCGTATAGACAACTCGCCGATCCTGCTGTAGATTGTATTTTTTCAATAATTCCTCCACCAGCTCTGGATTAAATCTTTCAACACCAGGGGTCGGGATGTCTTCGATTGTAACGATGTTCGCGTTGGGAGCTGAAGAAAGTGCCTGGTGCGACAGAGCGGAACAGACTGCAACCACCGCAGAACTGCGACGAATTGACCATGCTTCAAAACGGCTGACTAACCGTAGGAGGAAAGGGTTGGCGATAAAGCCGCTGTATTCCAGTTGGTGGGATATGGATGAATCCATATCAAAAACGCTGGCCTTGCCAAGAAGTCGAGATAAGAAAACCGCGAGGAATCCTCCTTCCTCAACTCCGTGGATCGCGTCATATCTTTTTGTAAGGCATAGAAATAAGGTAAATGCTATCAGTAATATATCATATGCCAATTTGATACGGGATGGACCGATTGGGATAGAGGTAACTCTAAAGATATTAGGGAGTCGGATTATCCTTACATTTTTCAACCCTATGTCTCTCCCGGTCGGGAATACAAGTAAATCTAATGAATTCCCTGCCTCTCCTAGTACTTGACATAGCAACTTTATGTTCATCGGGGTGCCACGATCAGAGTAGAATGGTTGGGGGGCGATCATTAAGATTTTCATGATTCTACCAATTTTGATAACTCTAAAATTCTAATTTTCGGATAATCTTTTATAGACTTTCAATAAGGATTTTATCTGGTCTTGTTGCTCCGATCCACTCCAACCCATTTCTTTCCCCATAAAGGCTACGCAGAAATTGATGGTTTCGTCATTTGGTTTTCCTAATGATCCTATATCCGTGCGCCGAAGGAGCAGATCAGATAAAGTATAAGCAAATTCTTTTTTCATGGAGTACAGCAATTCTGCTTTAATAGCTTCCTCGGAACCAGGAACAAGCTCCCCCAAATCTTTATTGTCAGAAATGAGTTCAATAATCTCGTTATATTTCGTACCGTAATTCATTACCAAATGCTGAATAGTCCGGTCTGTGAGCATGTGATAATTACTTGCCTTTTTTATCTGGAGGAATTCATCAAAGCATTTAATATCTCCTCCAATAAGGTGGTCAGGTTCAGAGTTTGATGAATTTAACTTCTTCCCTAATTTCTTTGAAACAAAATCGACTGTTTTAACGGCAACGTTCCTTGCAGTAGTGTATTTGACTCCTAAAACTGATATAACGCCATCAGGCCCGCCAGTGCGGCTATAATCGATTAGGGAATGATGCCGCTTTATTATAAACTTTTCTTTAGCGGAATTCCTTTCAACAGGTATTACTCCGAGGTGAAGGAAGCGTACCTCATCGCTGGTGATGTTTGCATTAGGAAATATATTCTGTATTTCACTCATACAAGCAAAGAATTCATTTGGCTTCAAAGTAATGTCGTCAGGAGAAGTGTTATGCCAAAAATACCAAGTGCCGATCATAGTCGCTCCCCGCCATGGAACAAAAAATATAAAACGGTTGTATTGAGCATTATCATCGACTTTGGCAATGCTTTTTAATCCAAATGCGCAATTAGAAAATGAACGAGGGATAATAATGTTTACCGCCTTTGCAAAAGGAAATTGGCTTTCTTTGTGATTGATATTAATATGTTCGTTAAATCTATTCATCCAAGGTCCAGTGCTGTTTACAAGTATTTTTCCATAAATCTCTAACTCTTGGCGTGACAGAATATCATATGCTTTAATTCCAATTACGTGGCCTTTGCGAATTATCAAATTTCGCATTTCCATGTAATTAAATGCATCTGCCCCACGGTTATAAGCTGAAATTATAAATGACAATACCAATCGTTCTGAATTATAATCCTGTGCATCGTACCATAGGGCACCGCCGGTTATGCCTGAAAGCTCTAATTCTGGGATCAAATTATGAAGTTCATTAATCGAAACAACCTTACCAGAAGGTATTTGTTTTTCTGGATCAGTCTTTATATTTCTATCGAAAGAAATAAGATCATGAAGCTTAAATGCGAATCGAAATGCCAGCTTACTTTTATTTAACTGCCGGTAGGTGGGAATAATACAAGGGAGTGGGTGGACCAAGTGTGGCGCTATATTCATTAATATGTGAACCTCTTTTGATGATTCTCGGATCCGCATCAAATCAAGCTGTTGAAGGTAACGCAGACCACCGTGGATAATCTTCAGACTGTTTGCAGAGGTTGCACTGCAGAAATCACCTTTTTCAATAAGTATCGCTGAAAGTCCTTTTAAGGTAGCTTCCCACAATAGAGTTGCACCATATATTCCCCCACCAATTATTATTAAGTCATATTCTTTTTTAATATTTCTTAATCTGTTGATTGTACTCATAACTGATTGAGCATCTATAGTTAATGATAGTTTTATAGAACTACATTGCTTTATGATAAGTTTTGTTTAGACTAAATTGATGGTAAGAAAACCATCAAATGTATCTCTGCTTTTTTCAATTTTATTATCAGGATACTCGCTCCCAGTGACTGGTAATTTGTAAATAGTTTTGCAAATTCTGCATGCATAATCCTTGCTTTATCAAGAGCGTTTTATTTATTAGCTCAGAGTTTAGGATTTAGCCACATGAGTAATTGATTACGAAAAAACCGAATTGGGCTTTCCAGCCCACCATAGCTCACTATCTTTATTGTACTATTTTTCAATATTCCCTTCAAGTGAGTCGATGGCCTTAACTCGTCTAATCGCTCAGGAATAATACACCCAAAACTTCCCGGTCGCCATTCCTCGGAAGGTAAAGGAAGTGGATCGCTACCGGGCAGAACCCGGATTCCTTTCTTTTCTGCCTGTTTAAAATGAGATGAACGAGGCAAAAATCTCGGACGCCCTCCATTATCACCAAGAAAAAATTTTGTGCCCTCTGTTTTTTGTAACAAATTTCTTACAACCTTCCCCCTTTTACCAATCCATTTGCCAAATCCATAGGGAATTACTGGTATCGCTCCCATATCTCGGATGGATTGAATAACCTGTTCTATGGGTACACCATCTTTAAATTTTTTATCAGTAGCAAGGGCCAAGACTTCCAGCTTTTCTGCAGTAACAATCTGACGGCCAGCAATTACGAAGAGACTCTGATTCTTACTACCCCGTGCGCACAAAGAGCAGTCTTCATCCGTATGATGGAAAGTCCAATCACGGATAGTTTTAATTTCATTTGTGGTTTTGTTGCCTGCGTAACTTTCCAGGCGTTCAAACCAATTATCTTTTGAGGTTTCTGTTAAAAGCAAGGCAGCTGTAAAGTCATCAACTTGTCCCATTCGAGCCGCTTCAGATTGAAAATTTGTAAAAGCTGATTCAAAGAATATCTCAAGGTCGAAACAATCATAAATATGAACGTGAGCATCTACGAGGATCATTGCCAATAATGTCGACTAGGTTCGTTAGCTTTTCTGGATTTGTGTCGTAGGGTTTTAATGGAGTTAACTACTCTGCTTGCTGTGTGGCCATCCCACAGTTCAATATCATTTCCTTGAGTGGCTTTTTCAGAAAGGATTGTTTCCACTTTCTTTTCAAGGTCCTTCAGTGTACAAAGCATATTTGTCCCTTGAGTAATAGTCACGGGACGTTCGGTATTGGATCGCATTGTCAAGCATGGGATACCAAGGTAGGTTGTTTCTTCCTGGATGCCTCCAGAGTCGGTGATAGCCAAGCGACAATTAAATATCAGATTCATAAAACGTATGTAATTCAAAGGTTCAAGCAAGAATAATCCTTTGGCTTCATTCAAAAAAGAGATTAATCCATTTCGCTCAAGATTCTTTCGAGGCCATTTTCTAGTCTCTCGGCTTTAGCTACTCGATGTCAGATGCTGGGAGCACTTCCAAGGCAGTAGGGCTGCTCACTTTGAGGAACGGTTATCTAAAAACAAAGGGAGAGGTAACAGATGATTATTTTTTTCGTTCTTAATATTTATCACTAAGGAGTGTGAATTCAGGGAGTTTTAGTTTTTTCAAGTTTTGACAGGATTAAGTAAATAAGAAAAAGGAGGACAAAAGCGACAATGAAAATCAGTATGCCTGATATCTCATGCAAAAAACCTTCTGCTGCTTTTGCCCCAAACATTTGAGCTAAAACGGCTGTCAGTGATAAACGGAAGATGTTTACAGCCACGGCAATAGGGATAGCTGAAAAGAAAAGAATCCATTTAGAAATAACACTCAATGAAATAATGTAGGCGAATGCTCCACTCAGGGCTAATAATGATGTTAGAGATCTTAGCCCGGAACAGGCATCAACTACCTCCAATGTGGTATTTGATAGATGTAATATGTTGCCCTGTCTTAAGACTGAAATACCCAATAAATTAATAAAATGCGCTGACAAATCTGCTGCAAAAAGTTGAAGAGGAAAGGCCACTTTATTCCAGATGATGGCTGGAATAGGTACCATGAAGAGTAAATAGGCTATAGGAATCGCTATTTTTCGAGAAAAATTTCCTCCCATGAGGTATATCGAGAGGCCAAAAATCGTCAGGATAATAGCGGTTCTCATCATGAATAGTTCAGCGCCGATGTTGCCTACGATATGAAATAACATACCTGTTGCAATGACCAATAACCCCCAACTGCTCGGTCTTAAGGCATGCTTTGATAGCTCCTCTTTTTTTTGCCATATCATGAAGGCAGTGATAAAAGGGATGAAAAATCCATGTGAATAATTGGGATTATCAGACCAATCCTTAATTAGTTCTATGATGGTATGATTGAAGAGGATGAGGAAGGAGGATGCCAGTATAAGGACTTGAAAGTAGATTGAAGATAGAATTTTTTGCATTTTACATCACCACAGAGGCACTGAGATCACAGAGTGTTTTTTATTCGTTTTATTCCTGCTTTTAAAACAGGCACGTTAAAATTGATAAGCAGACCAATTTTAATGCCGGTCAATTTCAAATAGGTCAAAAGTTGCGCTTCGTGGATCGGTTCCAAACTCCTACAGGCTTTTAATTCAAGGATTAACTGACTTGCCACAACGATATCTAAGCGATAACCGCAATCTAATTTGACGCCTTTGTATTCTATGGGCAGTTCCTTTTGCCTTTCATAAGGAATTTTTCTTAATTCGAACTCGCGGCATAAGCATTCTTCGTAGGCAGATTCCAACAGTCCAGGTCCGAGGGATTTATGAACTTCAATTGCCGCACCAATGACTTTACCGGTAAGGTCGTTTATATTCATATTCTCTGTGCATTCAATGGCCCAGTTGTGAAAGAAATTAAAAAAGTATCTCGAATTAGAAGTCCTACGAAGGAATGTACTCTTGTAAAATGGGTATGAGAAGTTTGGCAAAATCTTTTAGGTTTTTTACGGTTTTTTCCTCGTCGTTATTGTTAACTGGGGCTATGAGCCTAACAAAAGACCCATCTGTCCTATGTTTTATAATGGAATCTATGACAAGATAAATCTTCTGCATATATTCTGAGGAGATGAACCTTCCACGAGACTGAAACCAGTAAAGAACAACCTGCCGTTGTGCGCCTTTTTTTAGGACGAGTTTAATTAATTTTATCCGTCCTGGATTATGGTTTGGAATTATTAACTCTTCAAGAGAGACTTGGATAATATTCCAGCCAGCCCCGGGCATGCAATGCTTTGGGGAGTGGATCAGATCGCCTTCTCGTTGACTGCGGTAAAATCCAATGTAGAGGTGAACCTGGCGGCCATCAGAGGTAGTGTAGCTGCAAAGTAAAGAGTCATCAACACCAACTACGTCATAGATTCTTTTATCAAAATGGTCTTCTTTCCCAACCCATTCACCAATTTGCTTCGGAAAGGTTGAAAAGGGTCTATTGAGTTGTGTATTTTCTCCATGGCTTAGGTACTTGAGACAGACCATGGTCAGAATCATAAGGCAAGAAGCGATAAGTGTTCGTTTAAGGACCATAATGGTTGCTGTTCACCTGCCGTTTCCCCAAAGTAAGTATGTTTCACAACGTAACGGAGTAACTCAATTAGGTGAGGGAGATATTTACTCTACCTTTATAAATCCTTTATTTTCAAGATAGGAGATTATTTCGCTAACCCCTTCCTTAATGGTTTCCCTATCAGTCTCAATTGTTATCTCAGGATTTTCTGGCTCTTCATATGGGGCAGAGATGCCGGTAAACTCAGGGACCTTCCCAGCCCTTGCCTTTTTATAAAGCCCTTTCTTATCCCTCTCTTCACAGGCATCTAAGGAACATCTGCAGAAAATCTCTATAAATTCACCTTCATTCGCAAGATCCCTCGCCTTTTTTCTGTCTGCCCTGTAGGGTGAGATAAAGGCTGTCATATTGATAATCCCGGCCTGGGAAAAGAGATGAGCTACCTCACCTATCCTTCTGATATTTTCTTCCCGATCTTCAGGGGAGAAGCCGAGGTTTCTATTCAGGCCATGCCTGATATTATCCCCATCAAGGATAAAGGTAATGTATCCCCTTTCATAGAGTATCTTTTCTACCTCGGTGGCCAGGGTAGATTTACCTGATTGAGAAAGACCTGTAAACCACAGAGTAATTCCCTTTTGGCCAAGTAATTGTTCCCTATCCTCTCTTGTAATAATAGGATGATGCCATGTGATATTTTGGCTTTTTGGGCTGTCCATTTGTTTCCTCACTGCTTACTCCTTTTTTACTTTTTCAACTCCTTATAATAATCAATAAGAATCTCCAGTACCTCCGGACGACTGAATTCAGGTGGTGGCATCTCTCCCATAGAGAGCATTCTTCTTAGCTCTGTTCCGCTTATCAGACATCTATCCTCTGCGTTATGTGGGCAGGTCTTAAGTGAGGCCATACCCTCACATTTGTAGCAGTAGAATGTCCAATCAATATTGAGGGGTTTAATCTCAAGATCATTCGGCTCTAAGGTGTCAAAGATTTTTTGGGCATCAAAAGGACCATAGTAGTTACCTACACCTGCGTGGTCTCTTCCCACAATAAGGTGGCTGCAACCAAAGTTCTGCCGGATAATAGCATGCAAAAGGGCCTCTCGCGGACCAGCGTAACGCATCTCCATAGGATATACCCGCATTAAAACCCTCTCTTTCGGGTAGTACTTTTCTAATAATGCCTCATAGCATTCAATCCTTACCTCTGCTGGAATATCATCGGCCTTTAATGCACCCACGAGAGGGTGTATGAAGAGACCATCGCTAATCTCCAAGGCGATCTTTGTGCAATATTCATGGGAGCGGTGGATTGGATTTCGTACCTGAAAGGCTGCTACCTGCGACCATCCACGATCCTCAAAGATTTGGCGTACCTCATGTGGGCGGGCATAATAAATAGGAAAACGAGATGGATATTCTCCCTCGCTTAATACCTTTACTGGGCCTCCTAAAAGGATTTCTCCTTGTTCGTAGAGTTTTTTTACCCCTGGATGCTTCCTATCATCAGTTTGAAATATATTTTTTGCCTCCATGTCCTTATTATAGGAAAACTTTTCCTCGATCGACATGGTTCCCATAACTGCACCTGTAATTTCATCTACCAAGACCACATCCTGGCCTTCTTTAAGAGAATCAGCGTGTGCTTTAGATACAGCCAGTGTAATAGGTACTGGCCAAAAGGTTCCATCCTTACAATGCATTTCTTTAAGGACACCTTCGTAGTCTTCTTTAACCATAAATCCTTTCAATGGACTGAAGGCACCCATACCGAGCATGATCAGATCAGAGACCTCTCGGGAATGCATCTTTATTTGGTATAAATTCTTGGCTTTATTGAGCCCTGTCTTTTGGTCTTCTCCTTTAAGTAATAAAGGATTAAGTTTTCCGCCATGGGGTGAAATTGTCATGTTTTTTCCCTTTATATAAAGTTAAATAAATAAATAATAGTAATAGCAATAACACCAATAAATATATTCATCGGCACACCAATTTTCATAAAATCCTTAAATTTATATCCCCCTGGACCATATACCATAAGATTTGTCTGATAACCCAAGGGTGTTGCAAAACTAGCAGAGGCACCTATTGCCACAGCAATAAGAAAAGGACGGGGGTCAACACCTGCCTGATTTGCCGCTGATAAAGAAATAGGAAACAAAAGTGCAGCTGCTGCATTGTTGGTTATGGTCTCTGTATAAAGGCTAGTCATAAAATAAACGCCAACCAATATGCCAAGAATACCAAAAGAGCCCATCATTATAATTAATTTGTTTGCTAGAAAATAAGCAACACCGGAGTTATTGAGGGCCTTAGCTATTCCGAATGAAGATGCAATAATGAGCAAAACACTCCATTCAACACTTTTTCGTGCTTCATGAGGTGTGATGCACTTTGAGATAACAAGTATTATTGCAGCGATACTAACTGATGCAAGGATTGGCAAGATATTTAGGGCCATTGAAAGGATCATTAAGGCAAGTATAGACAATGAAAATAGCGAATACCATCTGGGTTTGGAGGGTATTTTTTCAGACTCTGAAACTAAATAAAAATCATTTGAGTTATACCAATCCTTTAAAAAATTACGGCCTGCCAAAATAAGCAATGTATCCCCTGCATGTAATATAATATCGCCAACTTTTTTCTTAATCCTCTCTCCACTTCTATGAATTGCAAGGATTGCTGCATTGTAACGACCTCGAAAATTGCTCTCCCGTATATTATAGCCAATCAAAGGAGAGGCAGGGGAGATGACTGCCTCAAATGTCTTTAACTCATCAGAGTCGTAGTTTTTGAGATCAAATTTTATATCTTTAAGTACAGTAAGACCAGGGGTTTTTTGTAATTCTATGATGGTCCTGGGCAATCCGGTAAAAAACAGTCTATCTCCTAATTGTATCTTTTCATCATGTCCAACAGGGGCTAGTGTTTTTTGATTTCTCTCTATCTGAAAAAGAAACAAGCCCTTCAAATGTCTTAAACCTGCCTCTTCAATGCTATATCCCAGATATCGGTAATCAGATTGGACCTTTAATTCAATTACAAATTCTCTGGTATTATCTCCAAGCTCAATTATAGGTTCCTTCCTATCGGGTAAAAACCGATGACCAAAGATAGCAACAACGAAAATGCCAATGAACATTACAGGAATACCGATTTTAGATATCTCAAAAAATGACATTCCACCAATGCCTGCCTCAATCATTAATCCATGGACAACCAGGTTTGTGCTTGTGCCAATCAGTGTGCATGTCCCGCCCAATATAGCTGCATATGAAAGGGGGATGAGAAATTTGGAAACTGCATAGTCGTTCTTTCTTGCCCATGTATGAATTACCGGTATGAGCATAGCTACAATCGGGGTGTTGTTAAAAAATGCCGAAATGGCAGACACAGGGAAAAGGAAATGAAGCAGTCTGACTGACATATTTTTCTTGTTATTTCCAAGAAAAATATCGCCTAATTGGTTAAGTATACCGGTCTCCTGCAATGCCTTAGCAACGATAAATAAAAAACCAACTGTGAGCATACCACTGTTAGAAAAACCAACGAACGCCTCTTTGACAGTGATAACCTTGCCTACAATCAAGAGTAAAAGAGAAGAAAAAATAACAATATCAGGGTCAAAGATTTCCTTGACCAAAAAAATGGTCATGAGGACAAGCAGGATTAGTGTATATAAAAAGGGAAAATGAAACATTCTTTAGGTGTACTATGAAAAAATAGGAGTAGATGTGACTTACGATAGAGTTGATAGCTTCAAATTTATGTAAGTTACCTTTTTTATTAAATTCATTTGGTTTGTTACAGTGCCGAGCTTATAGCTAGACTTTACTGATTTTTTGAGGGACTAAACAGAATTTTGTTATTTACTGATCATTCCTCTTGGGAAACATTCACTGCCCCGAAAGTTTTAAAGATGACTAATCCAAAGAAAATACTGAGGAAATACAAACCGACATCTACATAGGATGCAAACCTTCCATGAACAAATGATTGATGAATTTCGTCTGAAACAGCGAATAGTATAAGGCCTATTAAAATTAAAGTATTTACCCTAGAAAAGTGGCCTACGATTTTTCTTCTTTC
>Ga0114922_10000670_pt1 | contig 32868 bp, 31 predicted proteins | sample AartaG_FD_100975 | JGI IMG/M metagenome (GOLD analysis project Ga0114922, IMG submission 100975) | Deep subsurface microbial communities from Aarhus Bay to uncover new lineages of life (NeLLi) - Aarhus_00045 metaG | ecosystem: Environmental > Aquatic > Marine > Oceanic > Sediment | place... | reverse complement strand
TTTTCTTGTAATAATTCAAATCGAGCAGGAATGAATCTCCGGCTTGCAGTGTTGGCGCCATGCTGTTGGTGATAATTCGAAATGCGCGAAGGCCGATCGTGTTTTTCGATCGATTACCGGCGATTAGGGCGACATTCGCTAAAATAAGAATCACAATCACGGCAATCAATAATTTTTCCCCTCGTTGCGACTCCATTTTTTTTGGTCTTATGGCTCCAAAGATCGCATCTCCGATGTTATACAAGTAGAGCCATACATAAAAAAAGATCAGTAAAACCAGCCCCCAGAAAGAGTGAAGGCATTTGCAGAGGATAAATAGAATCGGAAGTAAAAAAAAGACAACATACCAAACCAGAGTCTTTCTCTTTTGCTGGTTGTAAAGCTGTCCCGTACCCGGCAAAATGATCGACAGTGCGGCAGCAAGGAAAGGATTTTTTCGAGGCATCCTAAACCTCCTATATTCCTGATTTTCTCACGCCTCTCACCCAAAGGAAATAGCAGGGAATGCCAAAAAGCACGGTCAACAAAGCTGCTGAGGATTCCATCGGCCGGTTAATATAATTAAAAACCATCAATACAAGGCTGGATATAAGAAAAAACAGCGGTACCACTGGGTATCCCCATACCTTGACTGCCGACTCTTCTCCCACCTTTTTTTTACGCGCAAGGAATATTCCCATAACAGCCAGCCAAAGAAATATATTCAGTGCAAAGGCGATATAGATGATCAGTTGTTCGAAAGACCCGATCAAGACCATCACAACGGCAATTCCCCCTTGAACGATGATCGATTTTCCGGGAACCTTGTAACGGGCATGCACGTCGGCGGCAAACGGAAAAAACAATCTATCTTTCGCCATAGCATAATAGACGCGCGGGCCGATCATGATAAACGCACTCAAACAGGAAAGAAGGCCCACTCCTACCAAAAGACTCACCACTTTTCCCATCCCTACACCGAAAGCTTGAACCGCCGCCGTTTCCACCACAGGGATTACTCCCTTAAGGTCGGAATAGGGAACCATCCGGAGGATGAAGAGATTGATGGCCAAATACATCACGATCACAATGGACGTCCCTCCGATCAACGAAATTGGAATGGTTTTTTTCGGGCGTTTGATCTCCCCTGCGATATAAGCGCTGGCGTTCCAGCCGCTGTAGGCAAACATGACCAGCATCATGGCTGTCCCGAAAGCCATGACACCGGAAGTTTCTCCTCCTAAGGAGAGTTTGGGTCCGCTTCCGTTTCCGAAGAGCATCCCCACTGATGCCAATCCGGCAACAATCAAAATCTTCAAGATCGTTAAAACATTCTGGACTCTCGAGCCCAATCGAAGGCCAAAATAATGCAGGGATGTAAAAAGTAAAATTATGAATACAGCTATGCCCTTATTGAAAAAGACAAGTTGAGTGGAATCGAGATGGAGCAACTGGCGATCCAGTCCCGCATGGATGTATTCGGAAAAACCCATCGCTGCAGCGGCGATCGGTGCTGAAAAGCCGACGATCAAGCTGGTCCAACCGGCAAGAAATCCCAGGGCCGGATGATAAAGCTTTTTCAAGTAAACATATTCCCCTCCGGCTTCTGGCATCCGGGTGGCCAGTTCTGCATAACAAAGGGCCCCTGCGATCGCTATCAATCCTCCGAATAACCAGCAGAGAAGCACCCATCCTGGGCTGGGAAGATTGGCAGCGAGAAGGCCGGACATGGTAAAAATCCCTGTGCCTACCATATTTGCCACAACGATGGCAGTGGCTGAAAATGTGCCCAATTTTCTTTCCAATGCTTCCATTCTATATTCCTTTTTTTCTAACAAAAACGGCAAAGAACGGGTATTGTACCACCTGTTCCCACATCTTTCATTTTATTTTTCCCTGTTGATAAAAAAACTTGTCACCTTGTTTCTCTGCACAGATGACTTTTGTTTTGGTCCCCTTCTGCCGGGCTTCTTCGGCAAATTTTCTGTAGAAACGTTCCCCTCCTCCCTGATGCATCGGGAATGTGACTTTAGGCCCCAATTTTTCAATCGTGTACAGATCTCCGTTGTTGACTTCTCCACCTTCGCGGTTGCCAAATTGAGAGATGAAAGCCAGGTCGATCTGTTGCTCCTGTTGGGCAAGATAATCGATGTTCTCCCTAAATAAGGGATTGAGTTCCTCTCCTGTAGTGCCGTGATCGCCAGAGTGAAAAATCAAAAGGCCATCCCCTTTTACCAAAAATGCTCCCTCGGGGATTCCATCGAATTCGTGATTGATGTTGAATATCTCGAATCCATCGATCGTGTTTTTCGTCCTGGGCTCGGTGAGATAATGATATTGTGGATTCTGGCCTGTCTCCCATCCGAAGATATATCGGATATCTTTAACAGATTTTTCCCATTCGAATATCATGGGATCGAAATGATCTCCATGACGGTGGGAAACAAACACAAACACGCTACAATCTTTGATTTCGGCAGGATCGATGAATCCATCGGCAAGAGAAGGATTTTTGGGCATATTGCCCGTTCTCGGCGCCCAAACATAGTCAAAGATGAGCAGATGATTTTTTGTTTTGATTGCCCATCCGGCATGCCCCAGGTACCAAATATAAGCCTCGCCCTCATCGAGATCGCTCTTCAAATCAGGGCTGTCGAAATTTCCTCTCCCCTCTAGTTGAAACACGCCCAAAATAAGTACGAGGAGGAGGAATTTCCCTATAGTTTTCTTCATTGTTCGTTCCTTGGTTTTTTCTGTAAATATCCGTTTCAATCCACGATAAAGACTTTGGCTCCTTTGTCGGAGAAAGCCAAATGTGGATTGGCCTCATCGTCCTCCGCTTGAAAGCTTGTTCCCGGTTTCATCACAAATTCTCTGCCATCACGCAGTTGAATGACCAGTTCACCTTCAAGAACCAAAAGGACATGGCCCCGGCTGCACCAATGATCGGAATAGAATCCCGGGGAATATTCCACCATCCGCACCCGGAGGTTTCCCCGATCAAAGGCCCTCCACTGAGATGTGCCCCTTTCACCTTCATGTTCCACCATGGTTAATTGACTCCAATCGATCATCTCAAAAGGGACATTCTGAATTTTCATGACTGTCCTCTCATTGTTTAATCTCCAAAATTTTTCCTGTTCCCATCGGCACATAATTATCCCCGAAGGCTTTTTTGAACAATTCGATAGGCCGATCTCCCGTGCAATGGGTGGCTCCACATTTTTCGACACCGATTTCCTTGAAGCTTCGGATGATCTCTTCCACTTTTGCATCGGGCATACCGCCGAGATGAAATCCCCCGAACACAAGATAGATCGGTCTGTTGAAAAGTTTTTTGGCGCGCTTGAGGATATCCACGATACCTTGATGGGAACAGCCCGTGACGATGATCAATCCTTTTTTGGTGTTTATGATCAAGGACTGCTCTTTGATCTGGATTCCCATCTCCCCTGTGGAATAAACGTCAGAGCAGATCTCGATGGGGTCATCGACGCTCACGACTTTCGCCTTTTTCGTCTCGACACTCCGGACGATCTCATAGGCAAAAGAAACAGGCATGTAGACCGAAACATTAGGATTTCTGTCCAAAACCTTGGAAAGTCCACCGATATGATCATGATGATCATGGCTGATCACGATTTGCTCCACCTTTTTCAGGTCAACACCCAAATGATCGACATTGTGGAGCAGGATATCCGGTTTGGTTCCGGTATCGAACAGGATGACCTTTTCTGTCCCTTCGATCAGACAAGAAAATCCCCAGTCCGGTTTTGTGCCTTGCTCATAGAGATAATTGTCGTAAAGAATCGTGAATTTCAAGGGCGTATCCATTCCATCCTGCTCTATTTGATCTGAAACGATTTTTTGCGATTCTATTTTTAAGTCAGTCCTCCCTTTAGCTTTATTGGCCATCAAGAGAGTCACAATATCCTCGTGTCCCCTTCTCAGGGCGTTGTCGAGAGGAGTGTCCCCGTTTTCGTTTTTGGCATTTATTTCTGCACTGTTCGCGATCAAAAGCTCAACGGTTGGCTTATCCCCCTTCCAGGCCGCCCCATGAAGAGGGGTGTCTCCACCACTTCCTTTCTGGTTGACATTTGCACCCTTTTCGCACAAAAGCTCCACGACATCTTTGTGCCCGTGATTGGATGCCAGTTGAAGCGCAGCACTGCCCGGAGTATCCTTCATCATGAAATCAGCTCCGTTATCGATTAACAGTGCAACGATCTCTTTTTTCCCCTGCATGGCCATATCATGAAGCGCCGTCACTCCCATCTCGTTTTTGCTATTCAGGTCGGCTCCCTTGGAAATCAGGAACTCGAGCATTTCTTTGTTCCCGCGAAAAGAGGCGATGTGAACAGGGGCGTACCCCGCATTATCCTGGATATTCACATCGGCCCCCTTGTTGAGCAAAAGTTCGACAACTTTCCTGTGACCTCTTGAAACGGCATAGATAAGAGGCGTCAATCCCATTTTATCTTTGGCATCGGTCAAACCAGGATTTTCTGCGATGAGTGCCTGGACTTTGTCCAGATCTCCTTCCATGGCCGCCTTATGGATCTCAGCACCCATACATGGGGCAAAAAGAAAATAAAAAGTCATGAATCCAAAAAGTGCCGTTTTAAAAATATCCATTTTTCCCTCCAAAATCTCCTCACTGGGAGGACGGCAGGGAGATTTTATATTTCGCAAAAATACTTTTCCCTGATTCGTCCTCTAAAAGGGCATAACAATGATTCCCCTTTATGATAACTTTTTCCACATGCGTATACAAAGGCGTTTCGTCCCCAAACTGCAAAAAAGAACGATAAAGGTATTTCCCCTCGGTAGAAAAAATATCAACGGCGATTTTATCCTGTTGTCTTTCGAGGTTCTCTGTCGAAAACACGAAAATTAGCCCTTCGACAACTTGGATCCGCATGAAATAGGTCAATTCATCAGTAAGAGTGGGGATGATCTTTTCAATCCGATCCTTGGGAATGGGGCTTTTTTCGAAGTGTTTTCTTTTATCTTCATCGGTTGCTCTCTTCCTTTCCCGATCTAAACGGAAAGAAAACAACTTTTTCCCCGTGGCATCTGAAATACGGATGGTATAGTCATCCGATCTGCCGTAATAAAACTTCTGGGAATTCTGGTCATAACCGAATTTGATCTGCGGCGTCAATCCCAAAATAACAAGGGACATGCCTCCTTGAGCCTGTTTTTCTCCCGATGTCATCGAAAATTCATCGAATACGGTTTCTTCGCCGGTTTCAAGGTTTGTGCGAATAATTCTGTCCCTAGTTTCTGCCGAGTCACTCACAATTCTCGAGTTATACAAAAATTCATTTTCGTTAACAAAGATCAAAGGAAAGCGTTCAAAAAGATTGTTCGGGATGGATTTGAGGAAAAATCCTGCCTCCGAAAAAAAATGAAGTTTGTCTGGTGCCCCGACGACCACTTTATCTCCTGCAAGGAAACAGTTCAGGTACCGGCTCACCTCACCGGGCTCGGTCCCTTGTTTGGCAAAAGAATTGACGTGCTTACCTTCCCTGTCGAAAACATAACTCACACCTCGATCGAAGTCATGAAAATAAAGCTTTTCATCTTGTGACACACGGAGCTCTGAAGGCCTTTCAAAAGATGTTTCATTCACATTGTCGATCTCCCAGACTTTTTGAGGACGAAAATCCCAATCACCCTTAAGCGGCTTATCCGCATTATTCACATCGGCGAATGCCAAAAAGCAAAAGAATCCAAATACCAGCACCAACCATAATTTTTTCATCCTAACCTCCTCATATCCACAAATCTCATTTTAAAACTTTTGGTTTCAATTCATTGATAATTTTCGCATCGATCCAGTACACATTTCCCGGGCCATCCGGGATCTTTTTTTTATTCAAAACAGAAACCTTGTTGCTGTAGAAAAAGAAATATTTTCCGTCTACCGTAACATAGGGGTATCCTTCTTTGGCCTCGGAGTTGATTTTACGCCCCATATTTTTCGGTTTTGTCCAGGTTCCATCGCCGCTGCGGAAGCTGATAAAAAGGTCAGACATACCAATACTCCCGGGCCGGAAAGACGTGAAGATGAGATAGCTTTCATCCGGGGCGATATGCGGAATTCCATCGACGGAACCGCTGTTGATTCCGAATCCAAGTTTTTCCCGTTTGAGATAAAAGCCATTGCTGAACTCAGCCCGGTAGATCCCGTCGTGATCTCCGTACATGCTACAGAAATACAGGGTGCCATCATTCGTTACGGACGGACCGTCTTGCCTTTTCTGAAAATTGACGACATTTCCCAAATTCTTCGGTTCTAACCAGCCGTTCCCTTCTTTCTCCGAGACCCACAAAGCCCAATTGTGAGAAAAAAATAATTTTTTCCCATCAGGGGATAAAAACGGCGTTAATCCTTCCATGGCTACACGAGGTTTGGTCCAAATGTCATTCTCTTCCTTCATACTCATGATGACATGTGGAAGAGGGAGCATCCGAGAGAAATAAACCTCCTCCCCATCCAGTGAAAAATAGGCACTGCTGTGTTGGGTGCAGGTTGAGACAATCCCGGGGGCAAAAAGCTCCGCCCTATCTCCTGGAGGCTTCTGGCCAAGGTATACCCCTCTGAGCGTCGGGAATTTCTCCTCGATCAAGCCCGTGCTCATAAGCCATTTGCCGAGACAAAGGACAATGATGCAAGCACATGACACCATCCATAAAATCCGGACTTTCCTATTCATTTTTATAACTATTGTATATCGAGGTAATCCATGAATCTGTATCCAGGAATTCGAGAAAAATGCCCCAAGATTTATAATCTTTCAACACATCTTCTTTTTTCATATCTTCCACACTTTTTCCATCCTGCATTCCCTTTTGCACGATTTTTATGGAATCCATGAGCATTTTGCGGTAATCCTTCACCTCTGCCATCGTGTAATCTCGCCCATGTCCACCGATAAATTTCGTGCTCTGGGGAAATAAGTCGATGGCCCAATCCAAAATCTCTAAATATTTCTTGACTCTCGGACCGACAGCAGGAAAGGACTGGGTTAAAAGGAGATCGCCCATGTGAACGACTCCAGACTCGGTGAAATAAATGATCAAGTCCTTATCGCTATGAGCACCCGGGGAAGGAATAATCCGGATCTCTTCCCCGTTAAAATCCAAGGAATAAAAGTTGTTCGATTCATCTCCCCGCATGAGCACACCTTCAGACACCATCTGTCCAAGATCCTCATATCCGATGATGACAGCATCCGCACCACATTTTTCATTACCGCCTGCATGATCTCCGTGAGGATGTGTGTTGACGATGTAACTGATATCCCCATCCATTATCTGATTTACGGCGGAAAGCAATTCCTCAGCAATTTCCTGATGCCCTGTGTCGACCAGCAGAATTCCATCTGGGCCAACTGATACTCCTATATTCGGGCGTAAGCCGAAGTTTAGAGTTACGCGATAAACTTTATCAGAGAATTTAATAACAGTCTTTTCCGTTTCGATCCCAGTCCCGTCAAGAAAAAACGACGATACAAACACAACCATGAATGCAGCAAATGCGATAGTCCATATCTTTTTCATCCTTCCTCCTTTTTAATCCTTTCCTCTTTTCCCCACTTTTATGATGTAAATGTTGTGCTGGGGAAGGAACGTCTCGACACGATCCAGATCAAAATCGCTATTTTTTATATGCTCCATAACCTCTTCCTGGGTCAGAACGTGGCGGTTAAACCCCCTGACTTTGTCTGGATCCCTGTCGATAATCACCACAAGAGCACCGGGCTTTAAGCTTGGCACAAGATTATTGAGCAACTCCACGGGTTTAGCCAAGTCATGAAAAGCGTTGACGATGAAGACCATTTCGAGCTCATCATCTGGCAACAGAGGATCTTCCACTTCTCCAACGATAGTCTCGATATTTGAAATTCCTTCTGCTTCACACTTTCGTCGGATCGAAGCAAGCGCTCGCGTCGCGATATCGTTGGCATATATTTTTCCCGAATCGCCCACCCGCCGTGACAAGTGGAAAGTGAAATAGCCTTGTCCGGCACCGACTTCGCCAATGACCATCCCCGGTTTCACTCCGACCACATCCATCACTTTTTCAGGTTGATGAGAGTTGTCCCGAACATCAGCCTGAAGGAACAAACAAAACGCTACGAAAACGATAACAACAAAAAGGCAGCGTGTGAATTTCATTCTTATCTCCCGATGATTGACATTACTCATATTTAAAAAAGAATTTTTTCGCAATGTATAAAAATCTTCCTTTCATTTTTCCCGGATTAGGGATATTGTGTAAAAAAATTTAACAGTTTTTTCCCACTTTTGGTCGATTTATCCTTCCTCTCATGATCATCAGGGCAAAGTTCCAGATAGACCTTCCCTATTAATAAAATCCATCATAAATCTGTATGCAATATCAATACCAACTCTTGCCAACCCTCCCCACCCAGCAAAATTGTCTCGCCCGAAGAGTAAAAACGGCCTATGATTGAGAAAAATTGAAACATTTTTTTTATTTTATTAATACTAAACATAGGTAATCCTGAATCATTCAGGAGTCGAGATTGCTGCAGCTGCAAGGCAGTGGCTCATGAAGTTGTAGTGAACTACTGCGAATGGGCCACAATAAAGCTGATGTGGTGAGATCGACTTTTGAATGATTCAGGATTTGACTGTGATTTTTTGTGTGTGTTATAAGAATCTCATCCATAAAGAATAACATGCCATGAAGAAACGTTCCGTTTTTCTGTTCCTGACAATGCTTGTTTTATTTTTTTTGATACTATCACTCTGGACATATTTTCAGGAAAAAAAGACAAAAGAATTCGCGGCGACTCTCGAACAGTTCGAGTCAGATCTCATCGAACCCAGTGACAAGGATGCTCTGATCGGCGATATCATCTCCAAGAAAAAAAGATTTGTTGCCTATGGAGCCTACATCAAAGTCCTTGCAGGTGAGTATGTTGTTAGCTTCACTGTAGCCTCAGCCTCTACCGAACCGGCAGATTGCGAACTGCAGGTTGCGGCAGATAGAGGAAAATCCATCATCGCATCACAGGGTGTGCGGTTGGCAAATTTTCCGATCACCGAAAACCTTGCATTCCAAGTCACAGCCGAAAAGGAGATAGAACCACGCCTTTTATTTTCTTCAGGCAATCAAAAAATAATACTCGAAGAAGTCAAAGTCCACAAAGTTAAATCCGTCTTTCCTTGGTTGAAAATCTTGCACACGGTCATCCTGCTTGCTTTAGGATGCACACTTATCCTTTTAGCTATCCTCTCCATATTTCAGGGCACACCGGAATGGAAACACTATTTGGCAGGATTTCTGTTTCTGGCCGGCTGTTTTTTGATCCTTTGGAAAGCCTGGATTTCCGAAGACGCCTTTATCACCCTGCGCCATGTGGATAATTTTATAAAGGGATATGGACCTGTCTTCAATATCACAGAAAGAGTCGAAGGATTCACCCATCCCCTATGGTTTGCCATTCTCGCCTTTTTTCGATGGATAGGTCTTTCGCCCAAGGGAGCGGCCATCGTTCCTGCGCTGATGGCTTCTTTCGCAGCTTTGTATTTTCTCTTTTTTAAAATCCGCATCAGAGATGAAACGGGAACGACCTCATTCCTGAATCCTGCCGCAGCTATTCTCATCGGCACAAGCGCTTTTATTGATTTTGGCACGAGCGGATTGGAAACCGCATTATCCTATCTGCTTCTCGTCCTGTACGCTAAATTCATCATCGAAAACAGATGGCTACAACAGCCGATGCTAACCGGCCTGATAGCATCATTTTTAACCTTGAACCGGCCGGACTTCGGCATTTTTCTGGTCTTGTTGTTTGTTTTGTATCTGCATGAAATCGCCACGAAAAAAATGCCCATGAAGCATTTTGTTCGATTCCTGGTTTTTCCCGTCCTTCTTGTGGGAGGCTATCAAATTTTCCGGATGGGTTATTATGCATCACTTCTTCCCAATCCTTTTTATACAAAATCCGGCTCTGGAGCCTATTGGTCCCAAGGCCTCAAGTATCTCTGGGATTTGTTTCAAGGCAGCCTGGTTCCGGTTATTCTTTTCCTTGCCATCCTGATGTTTTTTTTGAAAAGAAACCAGGGGAATCTGAAAAACAGACTTTTGGTCCTATTTTCCGGAATGCTTCATGGATTCTTCGTGATCCGAGGGGGAGGAGATTTTATGCATGGGAGGTTTCTCCTCCCGGCTTTTCTTTTGATCACCCTTTCCCAAGCCGGATTATTCGACCGGCTTCTCGACAAGAAAACGGCTCTTAAGATTGGGTACATCGCTGTATGCCTGATCTTCTTTTTTTCCTCTCTGAGTGTCATTCCCATTCAGAAACGCGGACAGCCTATCCACCTTAACATCACAGAAGAACGCTATTTCTACTACAAAGACAAAATCATCCCGCTCAAACACCTGTTTACAGATACCATGATCTTGATGTGGAAAACGATAGGAATCAACTACCGAGACCTTGCCAGGAAGGCTGAGTTGAATATACGGATTGCATATAAAAACGTCGGGTTCACAGGATTCTACGCCGGCCCTAGAGTCTATGTGCTCGACAAGCTCGGACTGACCGATCCTGTGGTATCCCGAATGGCGCTCACAATGAGGAAGCGACCCGGACATGAAAAAAATGCACCTTTAGGATATCTCATTTTGAGACAGCTGACCTTCTGCGATACCCCCTTTCCGTTATGGAACAAAGCGGCAGAGACCAAATATGGCGTTTTGTGGGATTTATCACCTAGGTCGTTAAGAAAATTCCGATTTCTGCTGAATAAAGATTTCAAACAACAGCTGGACATCCGGATTGCCGATTATTTAAGCATATTGGAAGAGGCCGCACTTCCTGAGGACGCCGATTTCCTATTCTTTTTGAAACAATTCTGGTTTCCATACGCTCCGAAAGAAAGTCAGGAGTTGTTTCGACTCAAATACAAACAGAATATCATCGGTCAATTTTCCGAAAGCCACCGGTGGATCCAAGAAAATGGCAATAAAATCGATTCCCACCTAGCCCGTCTTCAAGGACCGTTGGATGTCAAAAATTTTCTCGGGAATATCGGATATGCGCTAAAAACCGGCCTCACCCTGAAATATTCCCCTATCGGACCGGCTGAAGAATGAGCAGGAATGGATTCTCCGCCGTGGATATATCGGACAGGTTTTTTATTTCGATGCTTAATCTGTAGAGGTTGGTGTTTTTGTAACGATAGAGAGGAGGGGAAGATTGTAAGATCTTTTTCATCTCTTGGTTAACGATCCCTGAGTAAAGCTTCTGATCGAAAAATCTCAGTTTAACCTGATACTTTCCCTCTAAAGATCCAAATTCGATCTTCAAATTTTCTATTTTTCTCCAAGATGTAAAATGCAGATCCAACGTGTGATCATCCTTGGTGATGGTGAATCTTCCCGGTTTTTCCTCTTTCATCTGCACGTGCCGGCCTAGATCATAATAAGAGATCCTCTCTCCTGAAGAATAGGAAGCCTTGGTTGGAAACAGAAGAGTTGTGCGGGGAAAAAGAACGAACCAAAGGAAAAAAACGGACATCCCACAAAACATGAGAAGAGGAGGCAAAAAAGGCCGTGGAGTGCTTGTTCTCTCGTCCCTCAAATCGTCTCTTTTCCTGTTGTATCCTGCGATAAACACAAGAATAGCGGCGATCCAGACATAATTGGGGATATATTTTAAGTTGTCCACCTTGATGAAGGATGGCAATAGATCGGGCAGATAAAAGTGGAGGTTGCTGAGATAAACGAACAGCTCTCCCCCTCGGAACGTGAATTGGTGGGTGGTGGGTTGAAACAGAAAACCGGGATTCTGGAGCAAAAGAACAACGATGACAAGACCTGCAGAGGAGGCACACCAAAACAGGAAAGAATAGAATTTCTTGCGGTTGTGGATGAGGAAATACCCGACAAAGATCGCCGCTATCCAAGAAATATTTGCCAACACTCTCCCTTGAGGAGAATGACCCTGGCGGTGGGACAAAAAGGCATAATTGAGAAGGTAGGGGAGGCTTATAAAAAGAAGTGCAAACAGTTCTTTTTTGGACCGTCTGAAAGCCTCGACTCCCCCGAGAAAAATGAAGAAATACATCGGAGAATACAGGAGAAGACCATCTCGCTGGTCGAGAAAATAATCAAAAAACGAGTCAATCCGGAGCATGACAGGAATTTTCATGACCATTTCCCTGAAGGCTTGTATTCTTTCCGCTGTCAGAACCCCCTCGTAGATAGCCATCGGATGAAATGTCCCATACAGTTCCTTGGTGTAAAAAGCAAAAAGCACTACAGACACAAGGGGAAAAGCCATAAAGGCCAATATCTTCCACTTGGCCTTGTGATTTTTCAACAGGAAATAGATCGAAACCAAAAACAACGGCCACATAATCATGTTGTACTTCAGCCCGAACCAGGGAAAAAGAGCGAGGAGAAAACCGAGGAAGAAAATGTTTGCAAGGGACATTTTTTTTGCTGAGAGGACTTTTCGAAAGACAAAAAGAGAAAAAAGGGCGATGGGCACTTCGGGGTAGAGATGGATGGCATAAAAAAGAATCGGGGCGGAAAAGGAGTACAGGAACCACAAAGTGAGGGAGACTTTTTCATTTTTCCAGAACTCTCTCGCGAAAAGATAGATCTGCAGGCCCAACAAAACAGCCCAGATAGACAGGCTTACCTTAATGATATATATAAGCATTCGTCCCTGGAATTGTTGGCTCAACCAGTAATAGGGAAGCATCAAGACAGAAACACCGGGCTGATTGATCGGCCACACATAATCTGTGCCTTTCTTGCCAAATCTTGCGTAAGCCCTCAACCGCAGATTGGGGTAGAGTTCTTTTGGGTAAAAGTGCAAGTGATCAAAATCCGTGTAATTTTTGGCCAGGTTGATATCGCCGTCCTGATAGAGGCTGTGCGTTGTCATGAGATAATAGGGTTCATCCCCAGAGTACGCCAACCCTTTCGATACATAACAGAACGCACAAAAATGATAGACAAGGAAGGCGACAAGAAAAAGGATAAGAAGTTTCTTTTTAAGTGAAAGCCTGATAAAACGAGAGAGATTCCTATCCCAAAAATCTCTCAGCCTGCCGCGCTTGTGCCATTGGAACAGCTTGATCAAAACAAATCCCAGGATCATGGAGATCAACAGGAGAACAAGACGGGCCTTTAAATCGTCCGATGTCAGGTAGAAGAACAAAAGGAGGGGAGAGAGGAGAGAAAAACCGATGGGCAGATAGGCAAAGAAATTTCCCCACAAAAGAGAGTGTGATTCCTCAGAAAAAAACTTCCCCTCGATTTTTGTAATGAATCGCCAGGACAGCACGAGAAGAGCAAGGCAGCCCAAAAAAAATAGGAAAAATTGGGGAAACAAAAGCCTGAGGGAATGCGCAGCGAAGGTATAAGAGGAGGCATCCTTTTGAATGGTCAAAAACAAAGCAAGGCCAAAAGCGATCAGGGGAAAAGCAACAAGAAGGATTACGATCTGGATCCGTTTCATCTCATCCTTTCTTGTATTTCAACCACAAATTACCCCAGTCGGTCTTTTCAAACGCTTTGATCCTGTGGCGTCCCACTGTGGGGTACCACAGCCAATCATGGTAGACATTGCTGGCAAATGGAGCCCAGACCACAAGGGGGGAACGGAGAAGGATCCTTTCGAGGAATCTCAGGAATCCCAGCCGCAACATTTGATCTCCCCAAATGACCAGGCTTTTTCGTGTTTTAAAATGAAAATTGATCGCCGAGATATCATCCCCGATTATCTCGATTTCTTGGGGGTCCCCGGTACCCAGTTCCCGCTCGTGACACATCCGGATATACGGGATGGACATCGGATCAAAACCCATAATCTTGGCTGAAACAGAATCGACGGCCACAGAATCTCCACTCGCCAAAAGGATATTGCCGATGCGGGGCTTCATGGTCCGGGGGCCTGCTCCATCGCCACAGACCGTTCCATCCATGACACAAAAAATGCCAGGATGCAGCTCCTTCTGCATGGTCATCAGGTCCACCAGGATCTCATGTATGTACTTATGGGCATAATGCCTGACCTCCTTCAGAAGCCCGCCGAAAGCGTTTTTGATCGCTCCGGTCGTCACAGAATGGCCGTGGGTTTTCACTGTGGGAAGATGGATGACGCTTTTCCCGACAAACATCTTGGGTATGACAAATCCCTCCGGGAAGACCCGGTTCATCTTGAGCAATTCCCCCTTGAAATCATAGGTTATCCATTCGACATCTGTTAGAGGAAAAAAGGGCAATCCGAATTTCTTGAGAACAGGAGCCCACAGGTTGTTTTTAGCCCCTTTGACAGGATGAGTCACGACAGTTTTATTCTCAACAGGATACAGGCGGTTCTTTTGATAGCCCTTTTGGAGGAGGGTTCGGACCACTCCTTCCAGCTGCCACGGTTGACTGGAACAAGAGGGGAAATATTTTGTCCAGGATAGGTTCAATTTGATCAGCAAGTCTTTTTCAAGAGAGATGAATTTTTCGATCTCGGCCAGATGCAGAAGTCGTTCGTAATCATCCAAGACTGTGGCGGGCGAGGTTTTTACAACAATAACTTTTGACGACATGGCTATGTTTTCCTTTTAAATATACAGGATCAGCATGGCTGTGGAGATCCAGAGGAAAAGATCGACAAGCAGAGGCTTATCCTTGATGATCAAGGCCTCAGGACTCCCCCCTTCATCTTTTTGGTGAACAAGGTAAAGATAACGGAATATCCCATAAAGCACGAAGGGAACAGTGAACAGTAGATTTTTTGTCCCGAATTTCGCAACCGTTTCACTCGAAACAGTATAAAGGCAATAAGAGATCACTGTCGAGGCCGTTACCACAGAGATCATTTGATCGAGCAACTGGGGCGTGTATTCTTTCAGGATGGCGCGGTGGATCTCCGCATTTTTATCCAGCAAGACAAGTTCATGACGCCGTTTACTCAAAGCTAAAAACAGGGCGATCAAAATGGTGCATATAAACAACCAGGGAGAAAGCTGGATCTCGATGGCCAGTCCGCCTGCAATGACCCTGATCAAATACCCAGTGGCGATCAGGAAAACATCGATGATGACCACATGCTTCAGCCAACCAGAATAGGCGATCTGGAGAATAAAGTATATCAGCAATGCAATAAAAAAATGGACGTTAAGCAGGTAAGCCCCGATCAAACCAAACAGCACAAGAAAGACACATGCGATAATAGCATGATTCTTTTTTACTTTTCCCGAGACCAAAGGTCTTTTGGATTTGACAGGGTGGATTTTATCCTCTTCTAGATCTTGGATGTCATTCAAGATGTAGGCTGCACCCGAAAGCAAACAAAACAGAACAAAGGCCAAACTCGATTTGATAAGCAACGGCAGATTGAACACATTCTGAGAGAATATCAAGGGGGCAAAAACAAAAAAATTCTTTATCCACTGCTGAACCCGCAAGCTCTTAACGATTTCTAGAATTTTCATTTCACCCATTTTATTTGTTTTTCATTCTTCTTTCAAATCTTCCAGCCTCCTGAAACGATGAGATTCGTTCCAGTAATATAACGGGCTTGGTCTGAAACCAAAAATTGAACAGCGCTGGAAACATCATCGAACGTGCCTAAACGGCCAGCAGGAATATTTTGATTTTTGGGCAGGACACCCCCCTCGATCAAGCCTGGAGAAACCATGTTGACAGTAATTCCATCGGATGCTACAGAAGCTGCCACGGACCGGGTCAAGATAAGCAAACCTGTTTTCGCTATGGCATACGGAACGATGTTGCGATAAGCCACCAATTGTTCCACTCGGCTGAAACCCATATTGATAATCCGGCCCCATTTTCTGCTGCGCATGCCGGGTAGAGCCGCCTTCAAACAATAAAAGGCACTCCCAAGGTTCCCACGCCACACATAATCCCAGTCCTCGGAGCCTAGTCTCTCCCACGACTTTGCCAAAATCGGCCCTACATTGTTGATGAGAATATCGATCTGCCCGAACTGCTTTTCGACCTCTCGAATAAAGGTATTGGCTCGATCCTCCTGGGTAAGATCAGCTTGGAAAAATCCGGAGAGCTTTCCCTTTGATTCAATTTCTTTGACGGCATCCGTGGCCGCTTTCCGGTCACTTTTGAAATGAATGATAACACCAGCTACTTCATCGGCTAATCGAAGCGCGATATTCCTTCCCAGCCCTCGGCTGCTGCCTGTCACAAGGGCGATTTTATCATTTATAACTTTCATCTTCCCTTTTTCTCACGATCGACTTCCTGCATAGTATAGCAATTTTATGCCGAAGGGTCATTTGATTATCGATACCTGTTGTATATAATTTAAGGTGAGGATTAAGATTAGGAGGTTTGAATGGTCCACTGTACAGAAATGAAAAAGGGTGATATCTATTATTGCGACGACTGTGGTCTGGAGCTCCAGGTCACGAACGAATGTGAAGGATGCGGAACTTCCGAAGATACGTGCGAACATGTCGAATGCCGGTTTGTTTGTTGTGACAAGTTCTTGAAACTTAAAAAGTAACCTCGTACACACTCATGTCGATATTCGAAAAAATCAACAGGGCGCTTGTTACCCGATTCATCAAAGATTTTGAAGACACCTTCAACAATCAGGTCCGAGCAAAGCACGGGCAGTTGGCAGGATGGATGTCTATTTCCGCTATGCTCGTGTTGTTCATCGTCAAGATGGGGCTAGGCATCCGAGCGGGTTCTATCTCCATTGTCGCAAACGCCTTTCATCTCCTCTCCCATATGGCGAATTCCGTGATTTTGGTGGTGAGCTTCAAGATGGCCGCTCGACCCGCAACGGCAAAAACCCCTTATGGACATGGACGGATGGAGCATGTCGCTCCGCTGATTATGTCCATTTTTCTTTTTGTCTCCGGTATCCAGATCGCCGAACAATCTGTGCACCGAGTTCTTGAACCCCATGAGGTCCACTACTGGAATGCCCTTCCATGGATTTTGTTGGCCACGATAATCATAAAACAATGGCTTGCACAATTTATCAAATATTTGGGCAAAAGAGTGGATTCTCACGCCATCCTGGCCAATGCTTTCCACCAAACGATCGAAGCCGTGATGTCAATCACCGTCATAATAGGTCTCGTAGCCGGCCACTATTTCCACAAACCAGAGGTGGATGGCTATATCGGGATTTTTGTCTCTTTGTGGTTGCTCTATATGGGATTCACTCATGGTCGAGAGGCCATCGTTCCTCTTCTGGGCAAAGCCCCAAGCCATGAGCTTATTCAAAAAATACGCAAGACTGCGAAATCCATCGATGGGGTGGAAGACGTGCACGAGATCATCGTGCACGATTACGGAACTATGTACACGATTTCTTTGCATCTCGAGATCCCGGAAAAATTCGGCCCGATCGAGATCCATGATATAACCGAAAGATGCGAAGCGAAGCTTCGTGTGACTTTTCGAGGGGAGACGACCGCTCACTCCGACCCTCTTCTGGAGTCCACGCCCGAGATTCAGGCTATCGAAGACCGATTCAAAGTGGTCCTGGAGGAATTCCCCGAAGTCATCGGCTATCACGATTTTCGCGTTGTCGCTGAATCGAAAAAATCGAAGATCATCGTGGCCGATATCGACGCAGCCGAAAAAGTACCTGAATCTGAATTCGACAGCCTCGCAAAAAGACTGAATGTGAAATGTTTCGAAAAAATCCCGAGTATTGCCTACTGTTCCTTTTACATCACTCCCAAATATGCATATTAGGGTTCCCATAAAAAGGGGTTGCGAAATGGGGAACAGCAAATTATAATCAAATCACTCATCGTGGAAAAACATCGATATCAATCAGCATGGAGGAAACATGGATAAAAAGTTTTCTGGTCATCATTTGGGCATTGTGGTTATGTTGGGTGCGGTTTGGGGACTCTCCGAGGCTGCTCTAGGCATGGGACTTAGGAGTTGTGCATCCGCTATGTCAGGTTCGATCATGACCGGCGTAGCCTTATTCTTTATCGCCGCATGTTGGATCATCTCCCGAAGCTGGAGGGGTGTAGCCCTTTTGGTTGTCATTGCCACACTGTTTAAGTTGTTCGATGCCTTGCTTCTATCTCTACCGATATTGCATGGGGCTGTGGCCAATCCCATATTTGCCTTCGCTATGGAGGGTGTGGCCTTTTTAATAATCGTGTCCCTTGTCAAAGATAGGCTCTCCAAAAATACGACCTCTCAAGCTCTCACCGGAGGCCTGTCCGCTTTGGTAGCCGTCAATCTATTCCCCCTTGTGAAATTTGCTACAGGTATTCCAGCTTGTGTGGCAGCCGGCACAGGATATCCGCTCTCGCTCTATTACGCATACATTGCTGTCGCTCTTTCATTCATCACCGTTCCTCTCGGGATCATGGTAGGAGAAAGAATGAAATCCATGGAAACAGGTTTGGTCAAAGCGATGGGCATCAAAAAATTCCAATTTATCGCATCCCCTTCTGCGGTCATCCTCTGCTTCATCATCGTACTTCTGATTCGGTCGATCTAGATTCTCGCCCTGCAAGGAGTGAGCAAATGAAAAAGGGAAAAGCGAAAAAAGGGAAGACGTATACACGACGGGATTTCCTGAAAGGTTTCGGCAGCGGAACCCTTGGAGCAGCCATAGCTCCCAAACTCTTGGCTCAAAAAGCCGAGTCCATTCAAACTAAAGAAGGTGAAGTCCCAGTTTACGCTAAAAAAAAGATAAAATTTACGGTAAATGCTAAAGATTATGCCCTGGTCGTCGAACCGCAAGAAACTCTCCTCGATGTCCTCCGGGATAAACTGAACCTGACGGGAGCAAAAAAAACATGCGATCGTGGCGAATGCGGTGGATGCACAGTCCTGTTGGATGGGAATCCCATCTACTCCTGCATGTATCTTGCGATCAGGACAGATGGAGCCAAGATCACGACCATCGAAGGGATGGCCTCGAAGGACAAACTTCATCCCCTTCAACAGGCATTTATCGACAAGGACGCTTACCAATGCGGTTTTTGCACGCCGGGTTTTATCATGGCTTCAGAGGCATTACTGAAAAAAAAGCCCAATCCCAACCTTGATCAAATTAAGAAAGGCCTCTCCGGAAACCTGTGTCGCTGCGGGAATTACACCAAGATTTATCAAGCAGTCGATCAAGCGTCAAAAATGAGGAGGTCTTAAAATGGCAAAAAAAGATTTAAAACACGCCATGGAAGAAAGCGACCTCCTATATGAAACATACGCAAGCGACCAAAGCCAACATTCTCCCGAAGGACCTTCTGCCGATCCCCAAAAAAAATTCAAAATCATCGGCCATTACACCAAAAGGATCGATGGAAAAAAGATAGTCACGGGGAAGGCTCCCTTTACACAGGACATCAAACTCAGGGGAATGTTGATCGGGAAAATCCTTAGATCTCCCCATGCTAAAGCCGAAGTTTTATCCGTTGATTTGAGTGCAGCCAAAAGCTTGCCCGGAATCAAGGCCGCTATTCCGATGATCAGGGGAAACATCCAGTATGCGGGGCAAATGGTGGCGGCAGTTGCTGCCACAAACGAAAAGACAGCCGAAAAAGCACTGGAACTCATCAAGGTCGAATACAAACCCATGCCCTTCGTTGTCACGGAAGAAAAAGCGAGGGAAGAGGACGCCCCGCAGGTTCATGACAAACGACCAAACGTCGAACAACGCCGTGGGTACAGCCGGGGGGATGTCGAAGCCGGATTCGGAAAAGCCGATGTTGTCATAGAGCGCACATACAAAACAGCCATTGAGATCCATCAACCTGCAGAAACCCATTCCAGCATCGCATTGTGGCAGAGGGAAAGACTTACGATCTGGGATTCAACCCAGGCCATTCACAGCGTGAGGGATCAGCTTGCCGAAGTTCTTCAAATCCCGGCAACCAGAATCAAGGTCATCAAACAATACATGGGAGGAGGATTCGGCAGCAAATTAGGCCTGAATGAACAAACGGTTGCAGCGGCCAAACTGGCCAAAGAGACAAACAGGCCGGTCAAGATCATGTTGACCAGAAAAGCCAACTCCCTTTGTGTGGGCAATCGTCCATCCACCTTCCAGACCTACAAAGGCGGTGTGAAAAAGGATGGAACGATCACAGCGCTCAGCCTGCTGAGCTATACGTCCGGTGGAATCCGCGGAGGAGATAGGTCCTCAGAACCTATGATCGATGTGCACAAATGTGACAATATCAAAGTGGAAGACTACAACATCTACATGAACACCGGACCTTCAAAGCCTACAAGAGCCCCGGGCCTGGTTCAAGGAACTTTCGGATTCGAAGGATTCATGGATGAACTGGCCAACGAGATCGGTTGGGATCCTTTGGCGTTCCGGAAAGCGAATTACACGACCAAGAACCGTGGGGGGACTGGAATCCCCTACTCCTCTAAGGGTTTGGATAAAGCCTATGAAATCGGAGCCAAAGAAATCGGCTGGCACAAAAGGAACAGAGTTCCCGGAGGAGGAAAAGGTAGGATCAGACGGGGAGTCGGGATGGCTGCAGGGATCTGGTGGGGAGCCGGAGTCCCTGGGACTGTGGCTGATGTGAAACTCCATCCAGATGGAAGTGTCGAAGCCATATGCGGAACCCAGGATATCGGATGCGGCACAAGAACCCATATGGCCGTGGTCACAGCAGAAACATTGGGATTGGATCCCAAAGACATCACAATCAAGCTGGGAAACTCGGATTATCCATGGGCTCCTCTCTCGGGAGGAAGCCTGACTACACCATCGGTGGCTCCTGCTGTCCGGGATGCGGCTCTGAAAGCGGTCGATTATCTCAAAGAAATGGCAGCCTCCAAACTGAAAGTTCCCGTCTCTGGTATCGTTTGCGAAAATAAAACATTCACAGAAAAAGGAAACCCTGAAAATGCCATCTCCTTCAAAGAAGTCCTCAGAGATTTAAGCCATGAAATGGTGTTCCACGGCGAAAGGAAAGGACTCCCTGAAGGATATGCTTATAATACCTTCGGAGCGCATTTTGCCGAGGTCGAAGTGGATACGGTCACAGGAAAGATCAAAGTCATCAAAATCGTGGCTGTCCAAGATAGCGGAAGAATCATGAACAAACAGACTGCAGAAAGCCAGGTCATCGGCGGCGTTACGCAGGGATTGAGCACCGCCCTTTTCGAACAGAGGATCATGGATAACACAACCGGTCGGATGGTCAATCCCAACCTGAGGGATTACAAGATCGCCACATCGGTGGACATTCCTGAGATCGTGCCCCTGTTTGTCGATGTCGTCGACCCGCGGATCAACATCCTTGGCACCAAGGGTTTGGGAGAACCTCCACGAATTCCGTCCTCTGCCGTTATAGCCAACGCTGTGTACAATGCTATCGGAGTCCACATCCGGGAAATCCCGATGACACCGGATAAAGTCCTTCAGGTTTTAGAGGATAAGGAGCTGGCCCAATGAAAGAATTCAAAATCGCGCAGCCTCAATCGCTGGATCAGGTCACATCCCTGCTCTCTAAGGAAAAAACCGGATATTCCTTGATAGCCGGAGGCACAGACCTTCTAGACGAAATCAAGAACAAGATCATCGCACCGGATGTCGTGATCGACCTCAAAACGGTCGCCGATTTTTCCACCATCAAAATAGATAAAAAACACGTCTCGATCGGCGCCATGACGAATGTGTCAGATCTAGCTGAAAACCCGATCATCAAAGAAAACTTTCCTGTCCTCGTAGAAGCCGCACTTTCTTTGGCCTCTCCGCAGCTCAGGAATGTGGGTACGGTGGGCGGCAACCTATGCCAGCGGCCTAGGTGCTGGTATTACCGCGATCCGGACACGATATGCCGCAAAAAGGGCGGAAGCCGTTGTTACGCTTTGCGGGGAAGAAACAGGTATCATGCCATCTTTGGCGGCGGCATGTGCTACATCGTCCATCCATCTGATCTGGCTCCGGTTCTTATCAGCTTAGATGCAGATGTCACGATTAACGGACCGACCGGCAAAAAAGACATTCTAAAATTAGAGGATTTTTTCGCCCTTCCGCAGAACAATGTCCGGAAGGAAAATGTCCTGGGACCGAACCAAATCGTATGTGAAATTAGGATCCCCCTGCCAGAAAAAGGCACAAAGAGCACGTATTACAAATTCAAAGAGAGGGGGACGTGGGATTTTGCCGTGGTTTCAGCCGCCATCAACGGAGTCATATCCGGCGGTGTCTTCAAAGACTTGAAGATCGTCTGCGGGGGATTAGCTCCCATTCCTTGGCGACTCAAGACGGCCGAAGATTTTATCAGAGGAAAAAAGATAACAGAGGAGGTTGTCCGGCAGGGGGCCAAACAGGCCTTGACAGACGCAAGGCCTCTTGAAGAAAACGCATACAAAATGGATCTCGTCGAAGCAGTTCTTTACACGGCTATTTCCTCGATGGTATAGAATCTAGCTAAAATATTTGTATCAATGTCAGGGCAATATTTATCTATTTTTGTACCAAAGTAAGCCCAACATAACTTAAAAATTGACTCTTCCATTTTTCGATGAGCCTTATTTGACTTTCACTCAAACCTGGCATATAAATCACAAATATAGTGTAAGATGTACATACTGACAGGCCCCGTCCACTCGGGAAAAACGACTCTCCTGAAAAACATATTGTCCTCGCTCGAAGAGAAAGATCTTTCGATAGACGGTTACTTGAGCGAAGCCAATTGGAAAGGCGAAGAATTCATCGGGTATGACCTATATGATCTAAGAAACCGCCAGTATTTTCCCTTTATCCGCAAGAAAGGCCAAGAAGACTGGCAAAGGATCGGCTCCTTTTATTTTCTACCGGAGACCTTGGACAGGGCTCAAAGAATCATCCATCGTTGCAAAAATACGGATCTCTGTATCGTGGATGAAGTGGGACCTCTCGAACTCAAGGAAAAAGGCGTTTGGCCTGCTCTCAAAGATGTTCTGAAGATCCCAGAGCAGAACATGCTCCTTGTCCTGAGAAAATCCATCTTGAAAGATTTTATGAGAAAAATGCAAAGGGATGACTTAGTGTTGTTTGATATCGATAAGAACAAAACACCAGCTCTTCTGGCGGAGTCCCTTTTACGGAACATCGAAAAAAAAAGAGAATCAGTATCCAAATGAAAAACATATATGCGCGGCTTTGCGACGAGCTCAAAGACAACAAGCTGGTATTGGCGACCATCGTAGAAACCAAAGGATCGAGCCCCCAAGTGCCCGGTGTGTCTGCTCTTTTTTCAGAGAAAGGGCTTCTCACAGGGACTCTGGGAGGAGGAATATTGGAGGCCAGGGCCGAGGAAAAGGCCGTGGAATCCCTGCAGACTGGGAAATCATCCCTTGACAGATTCGAGTTGTACGCGGATATATCGTCTGAAGAAGAGGCCATCTGCGGGGGGGAGGCAACAATCCTTTTCGATGCCCGACCTGCCGAACATGAAGCCATTTTTCAAAAAATGGTTCGATCTGTTAACAACAGAAAACCCGGGATACTATCCACACATATCCAGCGGACAGCCGGCAAAATCCAAAAAGTATCCCGAATATGGCGAGAAAAGGAAGAGATATTCGGTGAAGAAGCGGAAAAACAGGACTTTCCATTTCGAGAGGAGATCAAGCAGTCATTTTCAACAGGAAAACCGATGTTTTCAAAAGATATGTATCTGGAACCTCAGTTTCCCCTCTCCTGTCTCGTGATCGCGGGTGCCGGCCACGTGGGTAAAGCTGTTGTTCACATCGGACACCTTCTCGATTTCGAGATCACAGTTATCGACGACAGGCCCGAATTCGCCAACAAAGATATGGTACCTGAAGCGGATCACATCATCGTCGAGGACATCGGGAAGGCTATTGCCGAGATACCTAAGACGGCCGACACCTATTTTGTGATAGTCACCCGGGGGCACAGCCATGATGCGGATGCGCTGAAGGCTTGTATCAAATCCGATGTCGCCTACATCGGTATGATCGGCAGTGGACGAAAAATTGCTCTGATGCAAGAAAAATTTATCGATTTGGGCTGGGCTACAGCCGATCAGTTCGATCGTGTTTATGCCCCGATCGGCATCGACATCCAATCCAAAACGGTCCAGGAAATCGCTGTCAGCATCGCTGCGGAACTCGTTCAGGTCAGAAATCAGGTCCAGAATCAAATAAAGGCAGAGGAATGATTTGTGCTCTGGTTTTGGCTGCGGGTGAATCCAAGCGTATGGGCAAGCCCAAACTCTTGCTCCCCTTTGGGGACATAACGATCATCGAACACATCGTGGATAAAATCTTCCTCTCAAAAACCGATAAAATTTTGGTTGTGCTGGGATCACATCAAGAGGAAATTCGCAGCCAAATGGCTGATCGGCCCGTTTTATCGGTTGTCAACCATCGCTATCGGGAGGGGATGCTTTCCTCCATCCAGGCAGGATTCGAATCTCTGCCTTCTGAAACATCTGCCGTTTTGGTGTGTCTCGGTGACCAACCGCTTATCCCCCATACCGTCATAGATCGATTGATCGCTAGCTATGATCAAACCCACAAGGGAATCGTTCTCCCCGTGTATGAGAAAAGACGAGGTCATCCGATATTAATCGATTTTAAGTACAGACAAGAGATCTTGGATCTCAGCCCTGACATCGGACTCAGAGCCTTGGTACATAACCATCCTCAGGATGTTCATGAGGTGGCAGTGGATACCCCGCATATCCTCAAAGACATCGATAGACCCGAGGACTATGCAAGAGAATTGAAGAAAAAGGAGAAACAATGAAAAAGATTTTTGCGACCGCATTAATCCTTTCTTTAGCATTGCCTATTGCAGCAACACAAAAATCCACGATCGAAAAGGAAATGAAACGAATCCACAACCTTCAGAGAAAGGCCTGGAACGAGGGCAATATCGAAGGATTCATGGCTCACTACTGGAAATCAAAAAAAATGACCTACCAATCAGAGGATACCAGGCTTCAAGGTTGGGATGCCTTGTTGGACAGGTACAAAAAAACATATCCCAAGGGAAACATGGGAACATTGGAATTCTCCGACCTCATCGTTCATGTGTTGAGTGACGATTCAGCCTATGTTTTAGGAAAGTGGAAGCTCAAGGCAGAAACATGGACACGAGAAGGGCTATTCACGACGATCTTAAAAAAAAAGGAGGGTGGCTGGAAAATAATCCACGACCACTCCAGCTGATAAACTTGACAAAATATCTGCTGTTCGAACAATATGATCACGGATAAAACGAATGGCTCTGATCAAAAAAAAGAAGCTGGCCGATGAGGTGATCGACGAGATCAAACGGATGATCCAATCCGGTGAACTCAAGGAAGGAGATAGACTCCCGAATCAAAACGAATTTGCGGCCCAGCTAGGCGTCAGCCGCACATCGCTCCGCGAAGCGATCAACACCCTTAGTGTTCTTGGGATTCTCGAGCAACACCAGGGTTATGGCACCATCGTGAAGTCCAGGTTTTCCGCTCTTTATGCCGACCATCTCTCCGCGCCATTTATCACAGACGAAAAAGCCACAATGGAGCTTCTCGAAGCCAGGCAATTCATAGAGATCGGGGCTGCCCGTTTGGCGGCCAAGAACGCTACCTCAAAACAGATCAAAGAAATGGGCACCCTGATCGACGACATGGTAGAAGCGAACAAAAAGGGGGATATTCAAAAACTCTCTGAACAGGACATCGATTTTCATTTCATGATCGCCCAGGCCACGCAAAACCGCGTCATGATCCATCTCCTTGCAACTATTCGAGGTCTGATGGAAAAATTCATGCACGAAGCGTTTCTCGTCTTGCATGATCAAAAGCGATATTTAAAGGCGCACTGTGATATCTACAACGCTATCAAAAAGAAAGATCCCTCAAAGGCATCCAACTTGATGAAAAAACACATTGCGGATGTTCAGAAGGATCTGCAGCAGTACTACAGAGTCATGAATAAGAAAGAGTAAAGATTTATTCTAGAGAGCCGATTTCCTTTTCCACCTCATCCAAAATTTTGCAGGATTCGACAAGCTCTTTCATCCGGGTATGGTCATGGTATAATGGCCGGTCTTCATCCAGGTGCTCGACATATTTCCGGATCACCTTCCTGGCCACCGAGACACCCTTTCCCGGGGTAAATTCACGGAAATCCAAGGCCTGAGCAGCCGCCATAAACTCGATGCCCAAAATCCCATATGCATTATCTATGATCTGCTTGTTTTTAATAGCTGTGTTCATTCCCATCGAAACAAAATCCTCTTGATCCGCCGCAGCAGGAATGGACATGATCGAGGCGGGAGCAGACAAAATGCGTTGCTCCACGATTAACGTGTCCGCTGTGTACTGACTGAGCATCATTCCGGACATCATGCCTGCGCCTTTTGTCAAGAAAGCAGGAAGTCCCACACTCAAGGCCGGATTAGTCATGCGGTTGAGACGTCTTTCCGAAAGCACGCTCACCATCGTGACCGCAGCTCCAATCATATCCATGGGGAGGGAGACAGGCGTTCCTTGGAAGTTAGCACCGGTCAGCGTCAATTCATATTCGGTAAAAAATATGGGATTATCCCCCACACCATTAAGCTCGATCTCGACCTGTTTTTTGGCATGGGCCACAGCATCGTGGGCTGCTCCGATAACCTGGGGAGAAGACCGCATGGAATAGGCATCCTGAACTTTGATCTTGAGCTTGCCCGACAGGAGATCGCTCCCTTCGATACACTTCATCAGGGCAGTGGCCGTTCTGACAGCCCCTGGAAAACCTCGCGCCTGATGCAAACGGACATCATAGGGTTTCATGTTGGCATACAAGGCTTCGAGCGTCATGGCACAGGCAATCTCGGCCTGCTTCAGCCAGCGGTTGATATCATACAATTGAATGGCACTCATGGATGTGATCAAGTTCGATCCGTTTATGGTGGCTAATCCATCCCTGGCCTGCAATCCAGGTATGGGAATCCCAGCACGTTCCAGGGCCTCTTTCCCAGGAAGCTTTTCTCCCTGGAAATAGGCCTCACCCTCTCCCATCAGAAGAAGGGCTATCTGGGACATAGGAGCCAGATCTCCACATGCTCCCACAGAACCTTTCTGGCAAACGACAGGTGTCACGCCTTTGTTCAACATGTCGATCAAAGTTAAGGTGATTTCCGGCCGGCAGCCTGACCTTCCTTTGGCATGGACATTGATACGACCCGCCATAGCCCCTCGAACATATTCGATGGGCGCTGGATCTCCGATACCGGCCGCATGATTGTAAATCAGATATTTTTGAAATTGCTTGACTTGGTCATCATCCAGTATGATCTCTGAAAATTCTCCGATGCCTGTATTGATCCCATACATCGTCTCGCCCGCATGCATTTTTTTCTCTATCATGGAGCGGCAGGCTTTGATCCGATCCAAAGCTTCCGTATGAAGCTCCACTTTTTCATTATGGCGAGAAATCTGGATCATTTTCCCGACTGTCAGGTTCGAACCGTCAAGGACTACGGCCATCGTTCTTCTCCTTGTATGCGAGTCTTATCAAGTAATCCTAAATTCGTATTATCATCATACCAATTCTCTTGTCAATTAAAAGGGCAGAAAATCCACGGGCTGACGAATCAGTTTTCCTGATTTTTTTATTGAAAAAAGGATTTTTTTGTCCAGAGGTATGCTACAGAAAAAAGAATAAAAAACAGACATGGCCCCACAAAACCGATCCGATCCCACTTCGTGAGGCCGAAGATAAGGAGTAAATCAGAGAGCCACATTCCCAACGCCAGAAGCGCTGCGACGAATCCAAATTTCCTCAGTTTCAGCAATCCAAAAGCTCCCACAAACAGCAGAACGGATAACACGATATCGGGATAAACGAAGGCCTTGTAAATCTCCGGCCCCACTGGTAGGGTTTCAGCAACAGATTTGCCGATCCACCTCAAAATCCAGTAAGAGGCCGTGCCCAATCCGACAAAAAACAGGACAACCGCAATGATGACCACACCAAGAGGGAACCTCTCGACTCTTTCCACATCTTCCATATCCATCAGAATTTCAAAAATCCTTTAGAAAGGTCTCGCTGTCGAGGACACGGGCGTAATACCGGTTGAGAGAACTCAAAGTTGAAGAATGCACATCTGCAGCGCTAACTTCCCTATCGCCAAACGTCAACGCTCGCGTGGCACAGGCATCGTGGATAAGGGTGGTTTCGAAGTCATAGTCATGGGCTGCCCGCACGGCTGCCTCCAGACACATATGCGTCATCATCCCGCAAATCACCAATTTTTTGACTTTTTGCCCCCGCAGAAATTCCAATAGATCCGTGTCTTTGAAGCAGTTGACATGATTTTTGGAAATGGCCTTCTCCTCTTCTTTGGGGAAGACATCCTTGTGGATCTCGCCTCCTGTTTCGGCATTGTGGCGGACATGCACGACCAATCCATTTTTCTCACGAAACTTCTGTAAAAGTTTTTGTGCGTTCAAGGTTGCGGCTTCGGGGTTGACAAGCTCCGACCTTCCCCCAGGAAAATAAAAATTCTGGATATCGATAAGCAAGAGTGCTGTATCTTCTTTATTTTCTGCTGCATAGGTTATGTTTGAGGTTCCAACAAAAACCACAAGGAACCAAAGGATTATTAGCATTAATTTTCTGTTCACTTCACACTCCTAGAAATGAATTTTGCCACCACGGGGGTATTTCCGTTCAACACCAACCTATGGCGGAAGATCTATTTCATGCTAGCCGAACGATGACCAGCGTCAGAACGAATTGGCCGAGGGCATCGCGAAAAGTATCCTTCAGGGGTGGATCCGCATCGTCAAGGCCAGATGTGAAAACATTATTCACACCGCAGGCTCGGGCAATCCCCTCGATGTCCACGGCCGGCGCTTCTTTGCCCATAGCATCTTTCCCGACACCTGGATGAGGCTGGAATCCGGAGGTGGCCGTAGCCTTGTTATCCAAGACAATCATCAGAATATCGCTGCGGTTATGGGCAGCATTGCAAACAGCAGGGAGCACGGAATGGAAAAAGGAAGAATCGCCAAATATGGCCACAGCCCGCTCATCGACTCCAGCCTTACTCAAGCCATCGGCCACGCTGACTGCCGACCCTAGGGCATATTTTGCATCGAGTCGGTCCGCCACCGTGACAAGACATCCTGGATCTCCGACAAGAAAGGGTTTTTGTCCCAGACTCTTGGCGGCTTCCTCCAGAACATCCAAGACCTCATCATACCGACACGCAGCACAAAAATTCTTCTTTATCGGTCTTTCGACAGCCTCGTTTTCTTTCAAGAATTCTGCTGCGGGGGCAAATTCGGGAATAAACTCGGTCAGAGCCCGTTGGATCTGCCACCGGAACAATTCCCCTTCTCGTGTGAAATGGCGATTCTGTTTGCCTGTAATTCTTGTCGAACAATCCGTTTCATAGGCAATGGCCTTGATATGGGTCTCCAGGAATGGCTCAGACTCTTCGATCACCAGTACTTCTTGACATTTCTTCAGAAAATTTGCGATTATTTTTATGGGCAAAGGATACAGGACCCCCAACTTCAACAGTCGGATTTTTTGAGAGTGTTCCTCTCCCAGAACATTACAAAGTTTTTTATAGGCAAACCCGCCACCTATAATCCCTTTTTCCCCAGTGCCGGTTTCCCGATTAAAACCAGAACTTTCTGCCCAGTCTCTCACAGCTTCTATCCTTTCGTGCAGAGCTCTATGTTTTTCCACAGCATTGAGCGGGACCGGCACAAACCTGTAGGGTTCTCTGATAAGACCGATATCGGATTCTTGGTAAGGCTCATCTGAAACTGAAACCGACTCCTCCTGCTGGGCAAAACTTCGCGTTTCGCGAATAATCACAGCCGTATGAAATTTTTCAGATAGGGCGAAGGCCTCTCTCATCATCACATAGGCTTCAGCCGGTCCTGTCGGCTCCATCATAGGCATCTCCAGCGATACGGCCAGAGGTCTCGAATCCTGGTCGTTTTGGGACCCGTATCCCCCTGGATCGTCCCCAAGAAGAATGACAAGCCCTCCGTTCACCGGGGTAAGATTCAGCGCCATCAGCGGATCTATCATCACATTCAGACCCACGCTTTTTGTGCAAACCAGAGCCCTCCGCCCCGCGATGGATGCTCCGATTCCCATCTCCATGGCCACTTTTTCGTTACTCGACCATTCCACATACAAATCGTGCTCTTTTACCAATTCGATCAATGTTTCGACTGTCCCAGAGCTAGGGGATCCGGGATAGCTTGTCACGAGCTTGATACCGCAGGACAGTGCTCCATAGGCCATGGCCTGGTCTCCATTGAGCAATTTTGAGTTCATCGGCAACCTATTTGATCACGTTTTTATCTGAATCTCTTTTTTTCCGACACCAATAAAATGCAAACGGGAGTCCCGTCACGATAAAGGCCAGATCCACCAAAGACTTCTGCCACTCGAAATAAGCCCTGAGGAGGATTAACGCGATAATCAGCAGGAGAGAAATGAGGGGAAGCAAAGGATAAAAGGGGACACGGAAGATATCCGGGTCTCCTATGTTTTCTCTCCTCATCTTGAAAAGCGCCAGGGTGGATAAACCGTAAAAAATCAGGATGGCAAACACGAGGCCGGATGCAATGGTTTCAAACGTTCCCCGGATGAGGAGAATCGCCCCAGCCCAAACACAGTGAGCGACTATCGCCCGGGAAGGAGTCCGGAACCGGGGATGGACAAAATCCAGCCATTTGAAGAAAAGTCCGTCTCTGGACATGGCATAATACACCCGTGGTGCGGTCATCATGGTTCCGTTAATGCTCCCGGATGCAGAAATGATCACAAGGATGGCGATCAGAGCCGCTCCGACAGGACCGATGAGTACGGTCAGGAGATCTGAGGCAACGATAGAGCTTTCCCTCATGCCCGCCATACCTAAGGTCCTGTGGTAGGTTAGATTAGTCAGCGCATACAGCAGAACAACAAGGGTGATGCCGATCATCAAGCTTAAGGGGATTACCCGTTTTGGATTTTTCATTTCTCCGGCAGAATACCCGATCCTTTCCCACCCTGTGTGGGAAAAAATGATCAACATAAAAGCAGCGACAATGCTCCCCACAGGACCCAATCCTCCTTCAGGAGCAGCGTGGGAGGAAAGCAAGTTTTCATGTCCTCCACTGAACAAGAAACCGACAACGATAATGGACAGAAGGGCCCCCACCTTTAAAACGGTCGAGAGCTTCTGGTAGATACTGGCCCTCTGAATGCCGATATAGTTCAACACGCCAAACAGAAAGATGACAGCTAGCGCGGTGATAATCCGAGTCGATTTATCCAAGGCGACAAAATACCCAAAATAATCCGCCACGATCAAAGCCAACCCTGCGGCAGCACTCGTCCGGACGATAAATAGCTGGGCCCATCCAAACACGAATCCGGCGAAGGGCCCAAAACACCGACTGATGTAGTTGTATTCCCCACCCGTGGAAGGCATCCGGGTTCCCAGTTCGGCATAGATCAATCCGCTGGTGAATACAAAGACTCCGGCCACAAGCCAGAGCAGGAGGATGGGACCGAAGGATCCGAGGTAGCCGGCTATGATTTGAGGTGTGGAATAGATGCCTGCACCGATGCTGATCCCGATCAGGATAGCGATCCCGTCGAACACACCCAAAACTTTCCGGAGGGAAGATCCTGAGGACTTTTCCTCGACTGACATCTTGTGTAACATATAGCACACTTTCAAAGACAAAAGAACGGTTAAGCTTTGATCCTAAGAAGAAAGATCGTTTAAAGCTTTATTCAAATTTGAGAGACCTTTCTCGATTTCTTCCGGATCTGCACCGAATCCGATCCTGAAGTGCCGCTTATCCATCTCAAAACAACGGCCGGGGACAACGAATGTCCTGTACTTTTCGGCCAAAAGGCGGTAGACCTCTTCTGGATGGGCATTCACATGATTCTTTATCTTGGGGAAACACACCACACCGACCTCAGGGCGTACCCATTCAAAATCGGATTGCTGGGACATCCAAGCGGCCACCAGTTCGCGATTGGGTTCGATCCGGTTTCTGGCATCGGTCAAAAACTTATCCTTCCGGCGTAAAACGGAGAGGGCGATCTCCTCGCTTATGCTGTTGTTGGAAATGCTCAACTGTTCCCTGATGGCCACAGCCGAATCCAGGATGAAGGAGTTTTTGGTGGCAAGCCATCCGGTCCGGATTCCCGGTAGGCCGTAACATTTGGACATGCTTGCAATACTTATGACTTTTGGGCTGAGCGATGCAGCCGGGGGCAAAATATTTTCATCCGAAGCCATGTGGCGATAGGTCTCATCGAACAATAAAAAAGTATTATAGGATTCAACCAGTTCTATAATTTTTCGAAGATCCTCCTCAGAAATCATCGCACCCGTTGGATTATTCGGATGGGTCAGGCTCACTAGCTTTGTCTGGGGCGTGATTTTCCTTTCCAGCTCATCCAAATCTGGTCTGAACCGGTTTTCGAATCTGAGTGTGTACAAGCTCACATCACAGCCCAAAGACCTGGGGACTTCATACTGGGAAGGATAATTGGGATGTTCGACGATGACGTGGTCGCCCGGTTTGACAAGGGCCGAAACGACCACAAAATTTGCTTCGCTGGCTCCAGTCGTCACGACGACATGTTCACCGGAGAGCCCGGGATACTGCTCGGCAACGGCATCCCGGAGATCGGGGTGCCCCGTATGATATCCATACCGGAGGAGGACCTTATCCAAGTCGATGTCAATATCCTTGACAGAGAGAGTCTTGACAGCGCTCTCTCCTATGTCATAGTCGATGGCATACTGGTACTTGTCGAACCAAATCTCGAGTTCCATTCGATTGAACCACATGCTTTCTCCCTCCTAATTTCAGATCATTAAAGATAGTTTCCCTTAGGTTGTATAAAATTTTTGAATCCAGAGTCAA
>Ga0114922_10000668_pt1 | contig 32972 bp, 30 predicted proteins | sample AartaG_FD_100975 | JGI IMG/M metagenome (GOLD analysis project Ga0114922, IMG submission 100975) | Deep subsurface microbial communities from Aarhus Bay to uncover new lineages of life (NeLLi) - Aarhus_00045 metaG | ecosystem: Environmental > Aquatic > Marine > Oceanic > Sediment | place... | reverse complement strand
TGCTTCCTCAACCGATAGTTCGTGAGCCGTTGTTCTTAACACGCTTCCTCAGTTTCTGCTCTAACTGATCTTGCCAGAGACGTTCCGCCACCTTCACCTTGTCCTCAAATTGCAACTTCCATGCCGCAGTGACGTATATAGTATACAACATCCTGTTGCACGATGTCAACATGTGTTCACTTAGTTGGATGCGTGCTGGCGCGAGCGCTATAAGTAATTCCCGAACATTTGGTTAGCGCTCTTGTCTCCGGAGGATGTCCATTCCTGCAACTCATCGGGACCGTTTGGATGTTGGATTCTTCTTGCCAGTTCAGCCTCCAGCCGTTCACATCCATAAACATTAAGCCAGCCCACGTCCACTTTTTGCAACATTTGCAAACAATTGAGATGGCTTGAGATACAGTCCATCTTGGTGTATTCGGGGGAAAGTGTATAGATAGAAAAACACTTTACCCGGCCACCCGGTTTGTTTACGCCAACACCCTGACGGCGACCACTGGTTGAGGCAGGGCGGAGCGGTTATTGGGAGCAGCGGGCGACGTTTGCGAGTCCCTCGTCAACGAGGACTTTTGGCGTGTAGTCCAGCAACCGGCAGGCGAGATCTATGGACGCCAGTGAATGCTTCACATCTCCGGGCCGCGGGTCGGAGAAGAGCGGCTCGATATGTGTGTCAAGTGTTTGATTAATCTTGTCGACCAACTGTTTGAGCGTGGTCTGCTGTCCGCAGGCGACGTTGAACGTTTTGCCGACAGCCTCGGTGGGTGCGGTACAGGCGAGAAGGTTGGCATCGACGGCGTTGTCAACGTAGCAGAAGTCGCGCGAAGTCTCGCCGTCACCGAATATCGTGGGCTGCTCGCCGCGACGCATGGTGATGATGAAGATCGGAATGACGGCGGCGTACTGGGATTTGGGGGTTTGCCGGGGGCCGAAGACGTTGAAGTACCTCAAGGAGATGGTTTCGAGTCCGTAAAGCACGTGGAAGACGGCAGCATAATACTCGCAGGTGATCTTGTTGACAGCGTACGGCGAGAGGGGCGCCGGCGTCATCGTCTCGACTTTGGGCAATGTGGGTGTATCCCCGTAGACCGATGACGACGAAGCAAGTACCACTCGTTTGACTCCGGCATCCCGGGCCGCGACGAGCACGTTGAGTGTGCCGCTGACATTGACCTCGTTGCACGTAATCGGGTCGGCGACCGAACGCGGAACCGACGGCAGCGCAGCCTGGTGCAGGCAGTAGTCGACGTCGCGCATAGCCGAATTGACAGTCTCTATGTCGCGGATGTCGCCTTCAATCAGTGTGATCTTGGTCTCAAACTCCTTAAGATTGGTCTTCCGGCCCGTGGCGAAGTTGTCAAGCACAACGACCTCTTCGCCCACGCTTACGAGCCGCTCGACAATGTTCGAGCCAATAAACCCTCCCCCTCCAGTAACAAGGTATTTCATGCTTTTGTTGTCCTCCGTCGGTTAATCGTTTGGTTGACCGCTCGGCGTCGCAACCCAGGGAGACCCCGCATCAACATTGAAACGTGCTGACCGCGTCGCGCACGGCCTTTGCCCTGGCAGCGAGTTCCTCGGCCGGGCGCTTAAGCTCCGGATGCTCTACGGCAAGCTGTGCGATCTCCTCCACTGTCTGTTCGAGTGCTGTTGTGGACTGTTCGATATCGGAAACCTTTTTCTTCAGTCCCTCAACCATCTCCGTCATGGCATCGGATAATGCCACCAGTTCGTCCCCTTTTCTGAGACGGGTGTAAACATTGAGGTTGCCATCGCCGATCTGCCGAGCAACGTTTTGAAACTTGAACAGCGGCCCGCCAATCTTGTGTGAGATAAAGACCATCACGAAGATCGTTGCCACCGAGATCACGACGAGGGTCACCACCGTCGAGATCAGAAGGGCCGATTTGAGCACGTCCATGGCGCTCTGGACACTTGTGAAAGCGTCGAAGTACATGTTTTCGTACCGCCTTCGCACGATCAGAGCGAGCAAGACGCTCGAAATGACGCTGGCTGCCACGAGAAGAAGTACGAACTTCACGATAAACCGTGTCTGGAACTTCTTCTCGACGAAATAGTGTCTGCGTCGGTATCCGGGCCCGCCTGCCGGGTTGGTCTTCTCTGACACCATCTTCACTTCTCCTTTCTCATCATCTGCTGCGGCCACCTCAACCGGGCGCTCCAATCAGTATGAAAGGCGACCAGTAGAAGGGGTTGGCGTACTTCGGGTTGTTTCGAGCGGAAAGCTGAGCCTGGCGGAGAGCCTCGGCCTTGGACTTTGTCTTCAGGTTCCGGTAGAAATCGCCCATGATGATAGTGGTGGCGAGGTCGTCAACTTGCCACAGGCTCGCAACGACGCTTCTGGCGCGGGCGTAAAGGAACGCTTTGGCCGTGGTGACGATCTCGTCGCCGGCGGATACCTCACCGATAGCAGTCTCGCACGCTGAAAGGGTGACCAAGTCGCACCCGCCGAGGTCCAGCCCCCAGATTTCCTCGAGCGTGAGCCTGCCGTCGTCGGACCCGGTCGTCGGTGCAAGTTGAACGTGCGAGTTGGTCACATTCCGCTCGTCAAGCACGGCGTGAGTCGCAAAGTGCAGCACGTTGTGGCCCGGAGCCTCGTCCATCAGACGTTTCTTTGTCGCCTGTTTGCCAACGTAGACCCGAGTTCCCGGAATTATGCGTTCCAACATCTCCACCTCCTGCTCGGCCAGCGGAAGCGACCCGTCGGCGTTACCGAAGGCCAGGATACGCAAACCACCATCAAACTCGCTGCGACTGCTGCCGGCCGCAATCTCTATTGCTCCAAGAGAGTTTAAGTGGTAGATGCTGTACCTGTCAACCAAGAGATCAAACTGTCCCTCTTTTGCCTTCCCGAGTATCTGGAACGGGATATAGTGGAGTCTCCCGTTGGGTATGATGCCGATGGTGTAGCGGCCGAAGAGCAGGGATTCAACCGGTTTCACCAGATAGCCGTAGAGCGCTGTGGATGCCTGCTTCATCTCCGCAACCGATTGAATTGCCTTCTTCTCGCCTGATTCGGGCTCGAACGTTTCCGTCTTCAACGGCCCGAGATCGCGCGCGAGGGACGGGTTGTCAACAAACCGGCGCAAGTCGGCCGTGGCCTTCTCGAGTTCGCGTCGAGACACATCGACCGTGCGGTGCTCGAGCTCGTCGCGAGTGACGCAGAATATATACAACGCATCCTTGCCCATAAGGTACTGCAGCAGCACCATCTCATCCGAGAGGAGGGTCTGGACATCGCGAAACTCGACGGGCTTGACGGTGACGATCGACGCAAGCTCCGGATGCTTGTCAAAAAGCTGGTGAATGAATACCCTGTATTCCTTCTGTGTGGCTTTGTGGCTCAATAAGAGACTCTTTATAAGCCGGGCGTTTTGACGCGACTGCGCCTGCTCGGCGCTGAGCGCATTCTCGATTGCAACAGTCCGCGCACGAAGCGCCTTGTCACGCGCGACCAACTGTTGCTCTTGTTCTGTGAGCAACTCAGCATCTGCGCTCTCGAACTGGGATGAAAAGGTGTTCAGGTTCGTGCGGTCCAGGTACTCGCTAGCCTGTTCTTCTTGCCCCATCTCGATCAGCAGTTCGGTGATCTCCCCATAGACGTCGGCGGTCACCTCGCCAGGCAGTGCGTTACCGGTGTCTGGCGACACAATTTTCTTACGTGATTCGAATATCTTTATCGTGTTGCGGTACGCCTGGAGAGAGTCGTCAGACTTGCCAAGTAAATCGAAGCATTTAGCCATACCGTACAGACAGCTCATGTAGCTCTCGCTCTGCTTGATTCCCCCGTAGGCCTTAGCGGCGATGTTGAACTGTTCGAGAGCCTTCTCGGGGTCGGGCTCTTTCTGGAGAAGCAACAGGTATCCGGTGTACAGGAGGGTTTCCGCTTGGTGCAGCTTCAGAGCCGATTGGGTTGATATCCGGGACGCAGCTCCAAGCGCCGATCTTGCCGCCGGGAACTCCCGGCGCGCAATGGCCAGCCGGGCGCGCGCGATCAGCGCCTCGACCTGGAGTTCGTCGTCTTCGAGCCCCTTGGCAATAGTCTCTGCATCGCCCAGATGGCTTGCGGCAAGCTTGTAGACAGCCTCGTGTTGCGCCTTTCGGGAGTAGTGCTTGCCGAGCGATACGTGGCACAGCGTAGCGGCACGGGAGTCGCCAACGGTGTCTGCGAGTTCGAGCGCTTCCTCGTATTTGGACGCGGCAGTGCTTTCATCATCGGACACTTGGAATACTCTGGCTTGTGCGATAAGCGTTTCCAGTGTTTTGCGGTCGTCCCCTAGCTTCTCTGCGAGCGCCAACGCTTCATCGTACAAGTTGAGCGCGTCCGGGAAATTACCCCGGTGGGTCTGGACTTCCGCGACCTTCACTGAGAGGGTAAGTTGCCGGCGTTCGTCGCCGGCTTCACGTGCTGAATCGAGCAGATCTTTGTATATCTTTACTGCGCGGGACCAGTTACCCTTCTCGGCGTACCCGTCAGCCTCGCGCTCGAGCTTTGGGATGTCGCCGGTCGTTGGCGCGTACCCGCTGGTGGAATGGAGCGCAACGGCCAATAAGAGTGTGGTCGCGAGAGCAAGCCGCATCAGCCGCTTGAGGATAGAGCGGTCCCCTTTTGCACCCAACGCGTCTCCGTCAACGTTCTCTTGAACGGCGCACAATTTCGATCTTTCCATCTACGGGCGAGACGGGGATCTTTACGGCGTTGGCGTCATAGAGTTCCACCAGAGTGGCGGATATTGTTGCGCTTCCCCCGGCGGAAAGGCCACCCGCTGCGATGCTGATTTCCAGCTCGGCAATCGGCCCTGCTCCGGAAGGCAGAACATTCAGATCCAGATTGAGCGCAGTGAGCTTGGCAGTGCCCGGCCGGGAGAGGTTCATGCTGAAAGAGAACTCCTCAGTGGCATCGACCGGGATGACGTCCACCACCTCGATGAGTCTCGGATCGTATCTTAGAAATACCGCGAAACCGACTATGCCTTCCCGCTCGCTCACCGAGAGAGGCAACACGGTGTCCCGTTGGTCGGTAACGGCTGTCGTTGACCCTACGCTGAATACTACCGCCCACACGGAACCGGAACAGAGCAACAGCAGCACGACAGAAAGCACCGCGGTTCGAACACATCTTGTCGCCACAGGATTCATCTTTTGCACCCTCTATACGTGATCCGGAAACTTGACACCACCAAATATCATTCGAACAATATGACCTCTTGTACCTTGCGTTTGTACCGCGCACCGCACGCTTCGCAGGCGCACTCCTGCTCGGCTTCGTCGACAGCCATGTTCAGCTTGACGCCGCACGCACAGATCCAGCCGCGCAAGCGGGCCGGGTTGCCGAAAACGAGACCGTGATTCGGTACGTCAGACGTGACAGTGGCACCGGCTCCTACGAAGGCGTAGCCCCCTATCGTTGTCCCGCACACCAGCGTAGCGTTGGCACCGAGCGTTGCGCCGCGCCTCACGAGCGTGGATTTGTATTCGTCCTTGCGGGATATGTGGCTACGCGGATTAACAACGTTGGTGAAGACCATCGACGGCCCGCAAAAGACGTCGTCTTCAAGCGTTACCCTGTCGTACACCGAGACGTTGTTCTGTATCTTGACACCGTTCCCGATGCGGGCACCGCCTCCTATGAAGACGTTTTGGCCGATGCTGCACCGTTCGCCTATCACGGCGCCAGACATGATATGGCTGAAATGCCATATCTTTGTATCAGCACCTATCGAGGCCCCGTCGTCAACGCAGGCTGTTTCGTGAACGAAGTAGTCGGTCTCGCGCAATGGTTCGGGTCCTTTCGGCGCTATCCCTTCGGGAAACGCCTCTATCCCACTCGACAAATTATACTACAGTTTACGCAGAATTGTCAACAAATGACCGCCGCCCGAATCGCAAGAGAGGGAAAACAGTCTCTACCCGTGAGACCTGTCAGAGCGTGCACGCGGATGCGCTGCCGGACGCGCATCGCCACGCGCTCGCAGCCCGGAGTCCCGCAGTGAATGGGGGCGGGTCGAAACCCGCCCCGCATGTGTTCTTCGTTGTGGCGTTGAACAGGTCGGCACCTGTCCAGCCTATTCGGCTTACGCCCAGTACATCACGCCCGGCTTCTCGGTGAGCATGGCCTCCTTGAGTGTTGCGATAGCCTTGGCGAGGCCTTCCCTGTTGCTCATGAGGCTGTCTTCGTGTTCGATGCTGAGCGCTCCGTCGTAGCCGGCCATTCTCAGCGTGGAGATGAAGTCCTTCCACCATTCGACACCGTGCCCATAGCCGACCGTGCGGAAGAGCCACGACCGGTTGATCTCGTCGCTGTACGGTTTGGTGTCGAGCACGCCGTTGACGCGGGAGTTTGCCTCGTATATCCGGGTGTCCTTGGCGTGCACGTGATAGATGGTTTTGCCGAGCTTGCGAACGCACGCGATCGGGTCCATCCCTTGCCAGAACAGGTGGCTCGGGTCGAAGTTGGCGCCGATGTTGTTGCCGCATTCCGCGCGCAGCTTCAGCATCGTCTCGGTGTTGTAGACGACAAACCCGGGATGCATCTCGAATGCGAGCTTGATGCCGTACCGGCGCGCGAACGCAGCGGCCTTGCTCCAGTGGGGGATCACCTTCTTCTTCCATTGCCACTCGAGTATCTCGAGATAGTCGGGCGGCCACGGACAGGTGACCCAGTTGGGATACTTCGCGCGGTCGCTGCCGCCGGGGCACCCGGAGAAGTCTATGACGACCTTGACCCCGAGCGCGTTGGCGAGCCGGACAGTCTTTTTGTGTATCTCGATACAAGGTTTGGCGAACTTGGGGTCGGGGTGCAGCACGTTGCCGTGGCAGCTCAGCGCGCTGATTTCCAGCCCGTTGTCCTTGAGCAGCTTGAGCAGCTCTTTGCGCTTCCTGACGCTCGACAGCAGTGCATCAACGTCGAAATGCGGCGAGCCCGGGTAGTTGCCCGTACCGAGCTCGACAGTCTGAATGCCCATCTCCGCTACGTACTCGGCAGCGTCCGCGAGCGTCTTGTCGCTGAACAACACCAATAGAACACCGAGTTTCATGGCACTCCTCCTTCCTTACGGTTTGGTCCAGACACCCTTGTTGGCCGACTCTTCGACGGCAGCCATCACGCGGTCAACCTTCAACCCGTCGGCGAAATCAGGTGTGACTTCGGTCTTGTTGACGACAGCCTTGACGAAATCGGCTATTTCGTGAACGAACGTGTTCTGCCACCCGATGATGTGTCCCGGCGGCCACCACGCTTCGATGTATGGATGTGTCGGGTTCGTCACGATGACCGAGCGGAACCCTTCGAGGTCGCCGTCTTTGCGGAACGATACGCCGAGCCGGTTCAAATCCTCGAGGTCGAACGTGATGCTTCCCTTGCTGCCATTGATCTCGAACGAGTTGCTGTTCATGCGGCCGGTGGCGAACCGGGTGGCTTCAAGCGATCCGAGCGCACCGTTCTTGAAGTGGGCCATCATCAGGAAGGCGTCGTCGACGGTGACCTTGCCTTTCGCTTTCCCTTTAACCGAACTCGCCGAGAGGCCGGAGACCTCCTCGACGATGGGCCGCTGTTTGATAAAGGTCTTCGTGGTCGCGACGAGCTTGGCGATGTCTCCGATCAGATAGTAAGCGAGATCGATGATGTGCGAGCCGATGTCGCCCAGCGCTCCCGAGCCCGCCTTGTCACGTTCGAGCCGCCATACAAGCGGAAACGACGGGTCGACGATCCAGCTCTGGAGGTACGTTGCCCGGAAGTGGTAGAGCTTGCCGAGCTTGCCTTCGTCGATAAGCTGCTTGGCGTAGACGATGGCAGGCACGCGGCGGTAGTTGTACGCGACCATATTCGTCACACCGGATTTCTCGACTGCTTCGACCATCTTCTCGGCCTCGGCGACGGTGTTTGCGAGCGGTTTCTCGCAGATGACATGCTTGCCGGCTTTGGCCGCTGCGACAGCCATCTCGCAGTGCAGGTTCCCCGGCGTGACAATATCAACAATGTCTATGTCGGGACGTTTCACAAGCTTCTTCCAGTCCGTCTCGCAAGACTCCCATCCGAACTGTTTGGCGGCAGCCTTGACACCTGCACGGTCGCGACCGCAGATCGCTTTCATCACGACGTCCGCGCCGCAGTCGAAAAACATGTTTACGTTGCGGTAGGCGTTGCTGTGCGCCTTGCCCATAAACTTGTAGCCGATCAGGCCTACATTAAGCTTTTTGGCCATCGTCTGTCATCCTCCTTCCAGCTCGTCCACACACGGACCGACGTAGTAACCGGTTCGAGCCTGGCTTACCGTGCCTTCTTCTTTCTTGTCCGGCCTTTCTTCTTGCTCTGTCGCTCCTTGGCGACCGACTGTGCCGCAGCGAGACGCGCTATCGGCACGCGGAACGGCGAACAACTGACGTAGTCGAGCCCGATCTCGTGGCAGAACTCGACGCTTGACGGGTCGCCGCCGTGCTCGCCGCAAATGCCGAGATGGAGTTTCGGGTTTGCCGCCCGGCCCTTCTGGGCAGCGATTCTCATAAGCTGCCCGACACCCGTGCGGTCAACCGTTTGGAACGGGTCGTTCGCCAGGATGCCACGGTCGATGTAGCCCGGCAGGAACGTACCGGCATCGTCCCGCGAATAGCCGAACGTCATCTGGGTCAGGTCGTTTGTCCCGAAGCTGAAGAAGTCGGCCACCCCGGCGACCTCGTCGGCGGTAAGGGCTGCACGCGGAATCTCTATCATCGTGCCTATCTTGACGTCGAGCTTTCGGAGGTTGTACTTCTTCTTGACCTCCTGAACGACCTCGACGATGATGGCTCGCTGGTCGGCGAGTTCCGCTCTGGTCCCGATCAGCGGCACCATTATCTCCGGATGTACCTCGACGCCTTTCTTGGTAAGCTCGGCCGCAGCCTCGAGGATTGCCCGGGCCTGCATCCGGGTGATCTCCGGATAGGTTACGCCAAGACGGCATCCGCGATGGCCGAGCATCGGGTTGAGCTCGTGAAGCTGGGCTATTCGTGTTTGCAGCTTGCGTTCGCTGATTCCTATCTGCTTAGCGAGCGCCTTGACGCCGGCCTTGTCGTGCGGTACAAACTCGTGCAGCGGCGGGTCGACCAGGCGGATAACCACCGGCAACCCTTTCATCGCCTTGAGTATGCCGAGAAAATCCTTTTTCTGGTACGGCAGCAGTTTTGCGAGCGCCTTCTCGCGCTCGGCGGTGGTCTCGGAAACGATCATCCGGCGCATCGCAACGATGCGTTTGTCGCCGAAAAACATGTGCTCGGTCCGGCACAGCCCGATCCCTTCGGCACCGAACGCACGCGCCTGCGCGGCGTCCTCCGGGCGGTCGGCGTTGGTTCGCACGCCCAGCGTGCGCGTCTCGTCTGCCCATTTCATGAGCTGCTTGTACGCCTTGTTCTTCTCCGGATCGGCGGGCAAGAGCGCGAGCTGACCCGGGTACAAACGGCCCATCGTCCCGTTCATCGTGATCCAGTCGCCCTCCTTGAGCACGGTGCCGTTGACACGGACGGTGCCTTTCGCGACGTCGATATCGAGCGCGCCGCATCCGACGATACAGCATTTGCCCCACCCGCGCGCAACGAGTGCAGCGTGACTTGTCATGCCGCCCTTCGCCGTCAGGATCGCCTCGGCGGCGTGCATCCCGTGAACGTCTTCGGGCGAGGTTTCGTTTCGGACAAGGATGACTTTTTGGCCGGCGCTGCCAAGCTTCTCGGCGCGGTCCGCGGTAAGAACGATCTTGCCGGACGCACCACCCGGCCCCGCCGGCAGCCCCTTGGCAAGCATCTTTGCGCGCTTCTCCGCCGCCGGATCCAGCATTGGATGGAGAAGCTCATCGAGCTGCTCCGGCTTGACGCGAAGTATCGCTTCCTGCTTCGATATCAGCCCTTCCTTGCACATGTCCACGGCCATCTTCACGGCGGCAGGGCCGTTGCGCTTGCCCGTGCGGGTCTGCAACATCCAGAGCCGACCTTCCTGGATGGTAAACTCGAGATCCTGCATGTCCCGGTAATGCTTCTCGAGGCCGTTACGATACCGGACCAGCTCCCTGTAGAGTTTCGGCATCTGCTCCTCGAGACTTGCGAGGTGCCGTGTGTCGTCGGTCTTGTTCTTCTTGTTGAGCGGGTTGGGTGTTCGGGTACCTGCCACAACGTCCTCACCCTGGGCGTTGACGAGCCACTCGCCGTAGAAGGTCTTGTCGCCCGTCGCGGGGTTACGTGTGAACGCCACACCGGTGGCGGACTGGTCGCCCATGTTGCCGAACACCATTACCTGGACGTTCACAGCCGTACCCCATTCGTGGGGGATGCCTTCGATTCGGCGATAGGCGATTGCCCGCTTGCCGTTCCACGACTGGAACACGGCACTGATGCCGCCCCAGAGCTGTTTCATCGGGTCGTCAGGGAACGGCTTACCGAGCAGCCTCTTCACGGTCTTTTTGTAGGTCGCAATGAGCTTCTCGAGATCGTCGGCTGTAAGTTCGGTGTCGCTCTCGTACCCGCGGGCTTTCTTCATTTTGTCGAGCGCATGCTCGAGCTGCGCGCGTACGCCTTTGCCCTCTGCGGGTTCGAATCCGCCGGCTTTCTCCATAACGACGTCCGCGTACATCTGTATAAGCCGACGGTACGCGTCGAGAACGAACCGCGGGTTACCGGTCTTGGCGATAAGCCCCTTGATGGTCTTTGTGGTGAGTCCAACGTTGAGGACGGTTTCCATCATGCCCGGCATGGATTGTCGCGCACCAGATCGCACGGATACGAGCAGCGGGTTGTCGGGGTCCCCAAACTTTGCGCCCATAACCTTCTCGATGTGCGCGATACCCTTGTGGAGCTGTTGTGTAAGCTCGGGTGGGAACTTGCCTTTACGCTCGTAGTAGACCGTGCACATGTCGGTCGGTATGGTGAACCCGGGCGGGACGGGCATTCCCAAACTGCCCATCTCGGCCAGGTTAGCGCCCTTGCCCCCCAGCTTGTTCTTCATGGCCGCCGTGCCGTCGGCCTTGCCGCCACCAAAAAGAAAGACGTATTTCTTTGCCATAGATCTCGCCTCCTGTTCCCAACTATGTCACAGCATAGTCAGTACTCGTTGACCATTGAGAGCTTCCAAGCAGACTTCGTCTGTAATCGAGCTCGTCCAGTATTCGGGGTACGACTTCGCTCGCCGCTCGCTCACCGGCTTCCACAGACTCCTCGTACTTCGTAAAGTTCAGCGCACTGTAACCCTGCAGAGCGGGATAGATCATGAAGTCGGCCAACGCACGCTGCCGCGCGGCCCTGTCCTCGCCAACAAACGACATGAGCCCAAGCACCGCCTCAATCATGTTGCGCGGCGTGTGCGTCCGCCGCGACTTGTAGCCGACATCGCTCCCTATCACTATATCTGCGCCCAGGGAGACGACACACTCTACCGGGAGCTTGTCCGCAAGACCTCCGTCGGTCAAGAGCGTGCCGTCGCGCTCAACCGGAGCGAAAACCTGCGGAATGCTGCAACTGGCTCGAACCGCCGAAGCTACCGGGCCCGAGTCCAACACCACCTGTCGACCGGTTACCACGTCGGCACAGACGGCGCTAAACGGAATCCTGAGGTCCGAGAACGTTATCTCACCGATGTACCGCGTGATGAACTTCTCTATTCTCTCGCTCGAAAACAAGCCGAGCCGCGGCACTTGCAGCCGTGCAAGCTGTCGCCACCGCAGATCGCTCGCCGCCCGGATGAGCTCGTCGGGAGTCATCCCGGCAGCGTAACATGCGCCGACGAACGAGCCGCCGCTCGTACCTGCGGCGCAGTCTATGGTGACGCCGCCCTCCTCGAGCGCTTTCAACACTCCAATGTGGGCTACAGTGTAAGCTATTCCGCCGCTGAATGCAACACCTATCTTGAGATTTCTGGTCGCCTTCATTGCAGCATTGCCACCATCATGTTCCGACCGGTCTTCGAGCCGTCGCGGCGCGCCGAAAAGTAGTCGCTGGTGCAGATAGTGCATACTGACGTGTCAACGATACGGTCATGTGCAACTCCCGAATCTCGCAGGACGGTCTTGTTTGCCAAACCGAGATCGAGAAGCAGGGTCTCGTCGCCGCACTGCGTGAACACCCCCGGCGTTGCAGCCAGGTCCGGTGGGAACGCGTCACGGACGTCCGAACCGACCACGTAACAGCACTTGCCCGCGCGTGGTCCGAGCACGGCCCAGCACCCGGAGGGCACGCTGCCGAACGAGTCGCGCATTGCGTGGACTGCACACGAGACGATGCAGGCGGCTGTGCCGCGCCATCCCGCGTGGACAAGAGCCAGAACGCGACGTTCGACGTCAACGATCGCTATGGGCAGGCAATCGGCCACGAAGACGGCAATCGGCACGTTCACGGCCTGTGTGATCAATGCATCCGTCGAATCGATAGCGCTGTCATATTCGAGCGCGCCGCGAGCGGCATTGTCTTCGCTTACAACGTGGACGTTGTCGCCGTGCACTTGCTTGCCGGCTACGAGCCGGCTGTGGTCCATACCTGTGGCAGCACACGCACGACGCCGGTTCTCGACGACGTGTTCGGGGCGGTCGCCCACATGGAACGCCATGTTTGCCGTGCCGAAAACGCCCGTGCTGACTCCTCCGTGACGGGTAGTGAACGCCACCTTCGCGATCTCGTCAGCGACCGGCAGGTCGACGACACGGACCAGTGCGTTGGAATCTGTCGGGAGAATTTTGTCTTCGTTTTGCACCGGGGCAGCTTCCAGGCAGGGGGACTACAGAATGTACCTGCTGAGGTCCCTGTCCTCCATTATATCCTTGAGCTTGTCTCTGACATACTGTTGGTCGATCGCGATCTCTTCCGTTGCGCCGTCGGACGCAGCGAACGATATATCCTCGAGGATGTGCTCGAGCACGGTGTGCAGCCGCCTGGCCCCGATGTTCTCGGTCATCTCGTTGACGGCGTGCGCGCTGACGGCGATCTCGCGGACGGCTTCCGGCGTGAATGAGATGTGTACATCTTCTGTCCCCAACAGTTCCGTGTACTGCCTGATAAGCGCATTCTTCGGCTCGGTGAGTATCCGCTCGAATTCCGAGGCGGCGAGGCTGTCGAGCTCGACGCGTATCGGGAACCTGCCCTGCAGTTCCGGTATGAGGTCCGAGGGTTTGGTCATGTGGAACGCGCCGGCCGCGATGAACAGTATGTGGTCGGTTCGCACCATGCCGTACTTGGTCATGACGCTCGAGCCTTCGACCAAAGGCAATATGTCGCGCTGGACGCCTTCGCGTGAAACCTCGGGACCCGAGCCGCCGCTCCCTTTAGACGCGATCTTGTCGATCTCGTCCAGGAACACAATACCGCTCTCTTCGACCAGCCTCTGCCCTCCGCTGATCACCTCGTCCATGTCTATCAGCTTCTGTGCTTCTTCGTTCTTGAGAACCTGTCGAGCCTGAGATATCTTGGCTTTTCGACGCTTCGAGTGCTGGGGCAACATGCGCCCGAGGATGTCCTGAATATGGAAATCCATCTCCTCGATGCCGGCGTTCGAGAATATCTGCATCATGGGCATGGCCGACGTATCTTTCACCTCGATCTCTATCACCTTGTCCTCGAGTTCGCCCTCCGCAAGCTTCTTGGCCAGTCGTTGTCTTGTGCGGGCCATGCTGGTTGCGGCGACCTCAGGCGGAGGGTGCTCCTCCTCGGCATCGCCCACTTCCTGCTGCGCGGGAGCCGTTATCTCATCGGGGTGCTGCGGCGTTGGCAGCAGCAGGTCGAGTATGCGTTCCTCGGCGTATTTCTCGGCGAGCTTCTCCACTTCCTTGGTCTTGGCCTCTTTGACCATCTTGACGCCGAGATCCATCAGGTCCCTTATCATTGACTCGACGTCGCGACCGACGTACCCCACCTCGGTGTATTTCGATGCCTCGACCTTGAGAAACGGCGCACCGGCAAGCCGTGCCAGCCGTCGTGCTATCTCCGTCTTGCCGACCCCTGTCGGCCCGATCATTATGATATTCTTGGGCGCAACCTCGTCGCGCAACTCGGGTGGGAGTTGTTGCCGCCGCCATCGGTTGCGCATGGCGATTGCCACCTTCCGCTTGGCTTTGTCCTGACCGATGATATACGTATCGAGCTCGTCCACGATTTGGCGCGGTGTCAGTTCGCCCGGGCCGCGCAGTTCGAGCGGCGATGGTTGAGCCGTTTCACGGTGCCGCAGTTCCATTTCCTTTCCCTCTCACGTCCACCATCTATCGAGCGGAAACCGCATGCACAGCTCGCGGACATCGCTCTTGACTGAATCAATGGTCTTCTCGTCGTCCGGCGAAGAGAGCACCCCATCTATCATCGCGGCGATCCGTGCCATCTCCTCCGGTCCCATGCCGCGGGTGGAAAGCACGGGTGTGCCCAGCCGTATGCCACTGGTAATCCTGGGAGGTTTCGTGTCGAACGGTATGGCGTTCTTGTTTACGGTCAGGCCGGCCCGATCGAGCAGTTTCTCCGCCTGGTCGCCCCTGAGCCCTTTGCTGGTGACATCGACAAGCACCAGATGGGTGTCAGTGCCGCCCGCGACCAGCCGGTACTCGCGTGAGGCTAGTTCTGCGGCCAGCCGGCGGGCGTTGTCCACGGTGCGTCGCTGGTAGTCGACAAAATCGTTTTTCATGGCTTCCTTCAGGGCAACCGCTTTGGCGGCGATGACGTGCATGAGCGGTCCCCCCTGGACACCCGGAAACACCGCTTTGTCTACCCGCGAGGCGTATCCGGACTTGCACAAGATCATGCCGCCTCGCGGACCGCGCAGCGTCTTGTGCGTGGTCGTCGTTACTACGTCCGCCCAGGGTACCGGACTCGGATGCAGGTCCGCCGCAACAAGACCGGCGATGTGGGCGATGTCAACGATAAGGTACGCGCCGACAGCATCCGCTATCTCGCGAAACTTCTCAAACTCGAGCGTTCTCGGGTACGCCGTGGCGCCGGCGACTATTGCAGCCGGAGAAGCCTTGCGGGCAAGCTGCAGCAAGTGGTCGTAGTCTATGGTTTCGGTTTCTCTGTCTACACCATACGGGGCCACCTTGTAAAGGGTGCCCGAGAAGCTCACCGACGAACCGTGTGTCAGGTGACCGCCGTGGTCAAGTTCCATCCCCATGATGGTATCGCCCGGTTTAAGAAGGGCCATGTAGGCGCTCATGTTGGCCTGGCTGCCGGAATGCGGCTGGACGTTGACGTGTTCGGCACCGAAAAGCCGCTTGGCCCTGTCTATCGCGAGTCGTTCGACGACGTCCACGCACTCGCACCCGCCGTAGTAGCGGCGTCCAGGATATCCCTCGGCGTACTTGTTCGTGAGTATCGACCCTTGCGCCTCCATCACGGCGGCGCTGGCGGTGTTCTCGGAAGGTATGAGTTCGAGATGATACGACTCACGTTCGCGTTCAGCATGGATCGCATCGAACACCTCGGGGTCCTCTTGCTGGAGCGGGGTAAGCTCGCAGTCCAGCACCGTACCTTCGCTCATCCTATCTTCTCAACCCTTCGTACGTGCCGTTCTTCTCCCGAGAAAGGGGTTTCCAGCCAACGGCGAACGATCAGCATGGCGTATTCAGAAGCAAGCATCCGAGCGCCCAACGCGAGTATGTTGGCGTCGTTGTGTGTGCGCGAAACTTCCGCGATGAACTCGTTCCAGCAGTTGACAGCGCGGATGCCGGGTACCTTGTTGGCAGCCATCGCCATACCCAGACCCGTACCGCAAAGCACTATTCCGCGGTCGAACTCGCCCGTGCTCACTGCATGTGCAACGAGCTTGGCTATATCCGGATAATCCGACGGTTTGTCATCGAACGCGCCAAAATCCTTGTGCTCGATCGATTCCGCCGAGAGATACTCCATGACCTGTTGTTTCAACCCAAATCCAGCGTGGTCTGATCCCAATGCAATCCTCATCATCCTTCCTCCAGAACGAAATCCGCCAACCGCGGCAAGCACCCATCAATTATGCGAGTTACTTCGCGATACGTCTCGATCGAGCCGCCCATCGGGTCGTCGATCTCCGCTTCGGTGTTCGCTTCGGCGAACTCCGTAAGCAGATGCGAGCGTCCGCGCAGGGAAGGAGAGAGGCTGCGCACGGTCGAAAGATGAACATGTGTCATACAACAGATGACGTCCGCATCCAGGCAAAGAGCTTCGGTAAGATGGGCCGTGGCATGTCCTGTCGCATCGACTCCGTACTCCTTCAGCACTCTCATTGCGTTGTCCGACGGACCGAATCCTTCGAGAGCGGCGGTTCCGGCGGACGTGACGCGCACCCTGTTCTCAGAGCGCTGCTCCAATAGCGCTCTGAAGAGGTATTCGGCGATGACGCTTCGGCACATATTGCCCGTGCAAACGAACAGGACCGACTTCTTGTGCTTCGTTTTCATCTCGCGGCGCGTCCCGATTGCGGCCGATATCCTAATACGTCTTCGAGCGCGGTGCAGCTTATCGCACCCTTGCGCAATAGTATAGCGCGCTCACCCGTCACGTCAACGATGGTCGACGGTATTTCGTTTGCAGCAGGTCCGCCGTCAATGATCAGATCGATTCTATCCTGAAACAGCTTTTGCACCTCCCTCGCCGTCACAGAAGGAGGGCATCCCGCCACGTTCGCGCTCGTTGCGGTGAGAGGCGCGCCGAGCTCGTGGGCTACTGCCCGTGCAAACGGTGCGGCAGGCACGCGCAACGCTACCGTTCCGGTGGCACCGTGCGTCTGATCGGGAATGGATTCGGACGCTGCGAGCACGAGAGACAACGGGCCCGGCCAGAACGCTTCCATCAGCTTGCAGGCCGCATCGTTGATGTGGGTGGCGTATCTGCCGGCGCTTCGCGCGGATTCCACAATAAGCGGTACCGGCTTATCGCTGCGGCGTTGTTTCAGGGCAAAGAGTCGATCAACAGCATCGCAGTTAATACCGCTGACACCCAACCCGTACAAGGTGTCCGTCGGGTAGGCGACGATGCCGCCAGCGTCGAGCAGACGCACCGTTTGCAGCACTACGTCGGGATTCGGGGAGCAAGGGTCGATCGATACCAGAGGCATCCCATTTATTTTCTTTTGCGTGCAGTCCTGCGGCTGGTCCTGGTTTTCTTTCGGGTCGTCTGTTTGCGGGCCGTCTTTTTACGGGTCGTCTTCTTGGGGCTTGTTTTTTTTCGGGCTGTCTTCTTACGGGCTGTCTTCTTACGGGCTGTCTTCTTACGGGCTGTCTTCTTACGGGCTGTCTTCTTACGGGCTGTTTTCTTACGGGCCGTCTTCTTACGGGTCGTCTTCTTCTTTCGGGCGCGGGCCGACGCCTTGGACAATCGGTTGAGGAACTTCCGCATCTTGGTGACCGCAACGGCGCGATGGCTGATCGTGGCCTTTACTTCGTCGCCAAGCTCGCCGAAGGTTCGATCGTACCCGTCGGGGACAAACAACGGATCGTAACCGAATCCGCGCTCACCGCAACACGATTCGGCAATTCTGCCGACGCACTCGCCTTCGGCAACAAACAGTTCGCCGGTGGGGTCTGCGTAAGCCAGAACACAGGAGAACCTGGCACCGCGTTCCCACACCGCGACACCTTCCATCAGCTTGAGCACTTTGCGGTTGTTCTTCTTGTATGTTGCCTTGGATCCGGCGTAGCGCGCAGACACAACGCCCGGGGCGCCACGCAGGAACTCAACCTCGAGCCCCGAATCGTCGGCGATAACCCTCATACCCGTTTGTTCGGCATAGAAGAAGGCCTTGTCGACAGCGTTGGCCCGAAAGCTCTTGCCGTTCTCGACAAATCGCGGGAGGGTCTTCTCCAGCTCATCGAGATCGATAACCTTCAACGGCAGATCCCGCAGCGCCTTTCGCAATTCCCCGCTCTTGTCCTTGTTACGAGTCGCAATAAGAATTCTCAACTGCCCCATTGTCTACCTCACGGTTCTAAACCGAGCACTTTTTTCTGCTCCTTGATCAACTGGTTTGCCCCAACACGCCCGAGTTCGATCAGTGTGTCGAGGGTTGCCTTGTCGAAACAATCGTTTTCGCCAGTTCCCTGGATTTCTATGAACCGGTCATCGTCGCGCATGACGACATTTAGATCGACCTCCGCAACGACATCCTCCGCATAACACAGATCCAACCGGGCTTCGCCATCCACGAGCCCCGCACTTGCCGCGGCACAGAACCCGAGCACCGGCCATTGAGCAATGCTCCCGTCCGTCTTCATTCTGGTCAGCGCGTCATGGAGCGCGACGAACGCGCCGGTGACGGACGCGCACCTCGTTCCGCCGTCGGCCTGTATCACATCGCAATCGATCCAGATCGTCCGACCGCCCAGTAGCGTCATCTCGACCGTCGCGCGTAACGATCTCCCGATAAGCCGCTGGATCTCGAACACGCGGCCTCGCTGCGAGTCGCGCGGTATCCGTTCGCCGCCTGCGCACGCTGGAAGCATCCTGTACTCGGCGGTGATCCAGCCGCGACGAGTATCCTTGAACCACGCAGGCACTTGAGCCAAAACGCTGGCGGTGCACAAAACATGCGTGTCGCCAAGCTCTATCAGCGCCGAACCAACTGCACGCTTGACGACGTCCCGGTGTATGACCACGGGCCGCAGCTCGTTGTGTGCCCGGTTATCGGGGCGCATCGCACTTGTTCCGTCCAGGGTTCGTATCGGCCGGCCTCAATCATCCACCTCCCGCTCGGTGACCTTTCGGAGGATCTCGTGGGCGCGCAGCAAACGCACCGCATCGTCGAGCTGCACGTCGGGCATCTCTTCCAGCTTCTCGGCAGCCTCGATCTCCTCCTCGGCGTGTCCACCGTTGCGCAGTGCTTCCGCACCGCCCTTGTCTTGAACGTACAGTTTCCTCTGAAGCGTCTCGATCTCGGACTTGGACATAGGCACGGCTATGTCCGGCTCGATGCCTTTCTCGTTGATGTTCACATCGTTTGGAGTATAGTAGTACGCGGTCGTCAGCCGCAGCGCCGACCTGTCGGGAAGCGGGTACACGGTCTGAACCGACGCTTTGCCGAACGTTTTTATACCCATTATGACGGCGCGTCCGTGGTCCTTAAGCGCACCGGTCACTATCTCGGAAGCGCTGGCGCTGCCTTCATTCACCAGCACCACCATCAGCGTGCCGGGAGCCACCTCGTCTCTCAAGCTGCGGAACTCGAGGTCGTCTTTGTCGTTTCGCCCGCGTGTATATACCACCAAGGCGCCCTTCGTCAGAAAGAGATCGCTGACATCGACCGCTGCCTTGAGGAGACCGCCCGGGTTGAACCGCAGATCCAATATCAGCGATTGGATGCCCTTCTCCTCGAGATCCTCAAGTTCCTTGCGCAGGTCGGCCGCGGTGTGCTCCTTGAAGTCCATCACCCGGATATACCCAATATCGTCCGGAAGCACTCTCGCCGCCAGAACGCTTTGCAGCTCGATCAACCCCCGCGTGATGGTTTTGGTGAGCCTCTGACCGGTCTGCTCCGGGCCGTTCTCGCGCCAGATGGTCAGCACCACCTTCGTTCCTTTGGGCCCTTTGATCATCTTCACGATCTCGTTAAGGTCAACGCCCCGGGTGGGTTTCTCGTCAACCTCGATGATCCTGTCGCCGGCAAGCAGTCCTTCGCGGAACGCCGGCGTCCCGGGCAGCGGTTGTGCAACGGTGGGGATCTTGCGGTCATCGAGATAGATCTCTATGCCGATTCCCTCGAACTCGCCGCGCGTGTCGGTCTCGAGCCGCTGGTACCGGTCCGCCGACAGGTACGAGCTGTGCTGATCAAGCGAGCCGAGCATCCCCGTGATGGCTCCGTCAACCAGCTTCTTCGACGGCACCGGATCGACATACTCTTCGCGCACGGTGTCCAACGCTTGGCCAAACCGTTCTATCTCGATGTAGGTTTCATCGGTCTCAGCAAGTATGCGCCCTCGAAAGAAATCCCCCGTCAACAGAACCACCGCAAGCAGGGGCAGCGCCAAGTACAAGAAATCCTTGCGGCTATCTCGCATCGTCTGTCCTCCTCAAGACAACACCTCTCTTGTCGTAACGTCGTTCACGTGCTGGATTTGCCGGAAATCGCATTTCAGAATCGCAATTCGCTGTGTGACATTCCCTACTATGGTAACAGATAACAGCGCCGTTGTAAACGGTTTTTTTCCGGGGGAGACCTGCGACGGGAAAGGGGGTCTTCTATGCGACCCCGCACTAGGCTGCTTTTCTGTGGCGGCTATTGTATGAGGGCTGTACGATCCATGGCCCAGAGACGAACGCCCCACCACCATCAAGACTTGAAAACGCTAGATGCCACCGGTCTTGCTCACACCGTACGGTTCATAGGTCACATCGATAGCGGTGTGTATTGAGCCTCCGGAGGAGGAATCCGGGGGAAGGCTGCGTAGAAAAACCCCCTTTTCTGACGCAAGCCCCCTCCAGAGCCCATTTGTGCTGCAGAGGTGATTCCCCGAGCGATATGGAATCTGTCGCGGACAAGATGGTATAATATGGCACCCGCTATGCTGGCGGGTGACAACAGGAGCGACGGTACGCAACCTCGCGTTGCGCTCGAGCACGCGTCTTAATGTCGTACAACAAGGAAGGAGACGAGAACGTGAATTCCGACAAGCTGGAGCAGTTCCTGGACAACATAGGCGAGCTCCCTTCGCTGCCAACCGTTGTTGTGACAATGCTTCAGCGTGTCGAAGACCCGTCGGCGGGCGCCAGCGATCTGACCGAGATCATATCGACCGACTACGCTCTGAGCGCCAAGGTGCTCAGGCTGGTCAACTCGGCTTTCTACGGGTTTCCGCAGCGCATAAGTTCTATCCAGAGGGCGGTTGTTGTGTTGGGGTTCAACACGGTCAAGAACCTGACGCTTGGGCTGTCCGTGGTAGACCTGTTTGCGGGAGAGAAAGGCGGTATAAAGGTTTCCGCTGACTGTCCGAAGTTCACGCAAGAGAGTTTCTGGGACCATTCCCTGTGTACCGCGGTTGCGGCCAAAACGCTGGCGTCTGCGCTGCGCATGCCCACCCCCGAGGAATCGTTCGTTGCGGGACTGCTCCACGACATGGGCAAGATGATACTGCTCAAACACTTCAAGGAAGAGTTCCAGAACGCGCTTCTGCTTGCCGCCAACGAGAAGACGTCGCTTCACAGTGCCGAGAACCAGGTTATGGGGTTCGATCACGCAGCCGTCTCGGCGAAGATGGCCGAGATGTGGAACTTCCCCACGCACCTGTGCGAGCCGTCAGCCCACCATCACGACACCGCGACATTCAACAAGGACTGCGAAGACGAGCTGAAGAAAGCTGTTGCCATCGTTCATGCTGCCAACGCCACTGCGAACGAAAGCGGGCTTGGGTTCGGAGGCGACAGTTGTCCGGAGCCCGTCAACCAGGAGGCATGGGAACTGCTCGGTATGGCGCCAAAGAAGGCAGAGGCACTGCTCGCCGACCTCCGCGACGAGACAGAGAAATCCCGGGCGTTTCTCGGCGCGGAATAGTCCTCCGGCACAGATAGGCTGTTTGGAACGCTATGGGGGGATCACACCACGGCACACAGAGGCCGCACTGACCTGCTCGTTTTTGAACTGGTTGTGGTAATCTTTGTCCTCGTCGCGATTCTCATTCCGGCAATCGCGCGTGGTCGCGAGCGGCGACGCCAGATAAGCTGCCAGGGAAACCTGAAACAGGTGAGTCTCGCCTTCAAAATGTATGCACAGGACTGGGATGGGATGTACCCGCCGAAGAAACGTGTGCTTGTCCCAGGCGATCCATCGGGCGATAGGTACGACCTTGTACCGGAAGGCCTGAGCATCTATCCCGAGTATCTGACTGACTTGAGAATGCTCGTCTGTCCCAGCGACGTGGAGGCGGTTGGGCTCGATGATGAGTGGCAGGGCCAGCTGAGTTCGGGCGGCGACGCAGGCGCGATCCGTGATTTCATCGACAGATCCTCATACATCTACACGGGATACGTAGCCCACACCGGCGACTACGGTGACTCTGTTGCCGAAGCCGACTCGCAGTTTCTAGGTGTCCTCCGCGCCATCGGTGAGCTTGGCTGGCAAGACTTCGATTCGGACATCAAGTTGGCCGAGGAATCGAACGAGGATTATGAAAGGTTCATCGCCAGCTATACTGGGACGGTATACCGGCTGCGCGAAGGCATCGGGAAAATGCTTGTATCGGACCCGACTCAAGTCGAACTGGCAGAAAGCCGCATCGCTGTCATGTGGGATGCATTGGCCAGCTTAGGTCCGAACACGACAATGTTTAACCACTTCCCGGGCGGTAGCAACGTTCTGTTTCTTGACGGACACGTTGAATTCATCGAGTATCCGGGAGAGTTCCCCGTGACACAAGGTGTCGCACAAGCCCTCGGCATGCTCCGCCGCCAAAGGTTTTCGGGGCAGATGTTCTTGCAGGGGCCTGTGCGGTAGAGACAGTGCCCCGTCCAGTTCGGGGCTAAAACGTTGAGACTCTCCAGACGGGCCAGAACCGCAGGAGCGCGGTCCCGAGAAGGTTCTCCTCGGGCACGAAACTGAAAAACCGGCTGTCGTTGCTGCTGTTGCGGTGGTCGCCCATGACGAAGTAGTGGTTCTCGGGCACCGTGGTGGGCTGTATCGACTCGTAGGAACGGAACGTTTTCGGGACATACGGCTCGTTGAGTTTTTCGCCGTCGATATACACTCTTCCTCTCCGGATCTCGATCTCTTCGCCCGGGAGAGCGATGATCCGTTTGACGAGCCGCGTGCGGTGCTCGGGCGACCACAGAAACGCTATGTCGCCCCGCTTGAATCCCGCGAGCCTGTAGGACAGCTTGTTGACGAACACGCGTTCGCCATGCTCGAGCGTGTGAGACATCGAGTGGCCCTTGATCTCCATGCCCTCGACCACCCAGGTACGCACGAACGCAACCACTATCGCGGTGAGCGCGAGCGTCTTGCCCCACTCGATGGCTTCCTTCTTCAGGCGAGCGCGCCACCTGCTCCTTGTCTCCGGGTCGAGTGTGGGAATCTTCATCTTCCGCTCAGTCCCAGGCCTGTTTCCCGCGCCCGGAGAACCGGGCGTGACGGAGTATCACGTTGTTGACGCCGGTTTGCCACGCCTCTATGGCCTTCTGTTGCGATAGCCGTATGATCTGAGGCGGCGCGTCGACGTCCGCGAGCCGACGCAACGATTCGCCGATCTCCTTGGTGAGCGTTTCGATGGACTTGTTCACCGAGGCGTGAATCTTCTCCTCGGTGGCGTTGATGATGTCCTCGGCGTAACGTTTCGCCAACTCCTGGATCGTGTTTATCGTTACCTCGTTGAATATCTTGTGTGCCGTGATTGCAGCCTCGGCCTCCTGCCGGAACAACTGCGTCTTGGCCTCGGTCATCACCCTGAGCTGCTCGAAATACGCCTGCCGCTCTATCCGACCGGACTTCAGGTCGATCAGCATCTTCGCTTCAGGCCGTTCCGGTCCCTCGATAACCGGTTTCTGGACCAGCTCCCGCGCGGACTCGTCTATCTTGCTGCGCGCACTCTCTGTCGCTATCTCGAGCTCGCGTTCCGTGGTGTCGGCGCCGTCGCCCTCTATAATCTCCTCACCAAGAATCTCGTTCCATTCCTTTTTCTTCTTTTTCTCGTACATCTCGCATCATCTCCTCTCACAGCATGGCTCGACGTTGACCCTACGTGGACAGCCCCTCATTTATCGAATGCAGTGACCGCATGATGTTCTCTTCAACGCGTTTCCTCACACTCTCACGCTTCTCTTCCGACAACTCGGACATCTCGGCCATGGCACGCATCGCGACCTCGTACTTCGTCGCCATCCCTCTATACAGCTCGAGCTTGTGGCCCACAACGCTGGTTTCGAGATCGGTTCTGAACTTCGACAACACCTCGTTCGATATGGTCTCGCTGAACATCGAGAGCAAGTCCGCCTGAATCTCTGCGCGCCGTCCGTCCGACTCGGTGTCCAACCTCATCACTTCGCTCTTGAGCTTCCGTTTGAACTCCCTCTTGCGCTTCGACTCGCGTCTCCGCGCCGCCAACGGCCAGAGAACGTACACTCTCAACGGTCTAATGACAACGAGATTCAGCGCCAGCATCGCGAACGCTGCCACGGCCACCACCATCGAGGGGATGCGAACCTTCGACCAGAAGAACCGCCGTTCTATGTTCTTCACGGCCTCGGCCGCCGCCGCGTAGTCCGCCTGGTCCACCAGCCTCTCGGCCCCGTACTTCTGTGCCTGAGACCACTCGAGCATCGCGCGTTCCGAGTCGCCCACGGAGAAGTAACAGTCTGCAAGGAGCGCATGAATCGCCCCGGAGTTCGGCTCGAGCCCAACGGCGGCCTCGAACTCGACGATAGCATCATCAAACTCGCGGCGGCTCTTGTGAAGCCGGCCCAGCTCGACGTGCAACTTCGCAAGACCGCGCCGGTCGGTGGTAGCCGCTATTGCGTCTCTAAACGCAGCGGTAAGCGGCTCGTAGTCTCCTGTTTCTTTGCAAAGCTCTTCTATAGTGTTGAGGATTGCCAGCCTGGATTCGATATCGGGAGTGTTTAACAGCGCTTTGCGGTACTCGTCGATCGCGCCGGAAACATTTCCAAGCGACAGTTGGGTTTCCGCACGAAGCGTGAGCATGTCCGCGACGTCGCCGGCCTCCTGCTGTCCCTCCGCCGCTAGTGCCGGCGTGCACGCAGACGCACCGAGCAGTATCAGCGGCACACCAAGACACAAGAAGTACACACGTCTGCGTTCAGGTTTCATTATAGTGCGGCGCTCCGTCCTCGTCCGCCACAACCACCTGCTCTTGGATAAGATAGTGAAATCGTGGTTCACTACCCCAAATTTAGCATATTGCGAGAGGCAAAGTCAAGCGGTGCTTGGGGTTTACGGCGTTGGGGCTGTGTTCGCGAGGGGCCTGTGAGGAGAGTGGGGAGATGACTCGATTCACGCTGGTGTCACTTGCATGATCTGCGGGGTTCTGTTCATGACCCCGCCCTCTCGTCGACATGCGCAAGATCCCGTTCTTTCCTTGACTCTGACGCGTTCGAGGCGTACAATACAACCAAGACGCACGAAGGTTGAGATGGATCAGAAGGGAGACTTAAAATGATGAGAAAATGCGGGTTGTATTACGTCACCTTCCTGACGATGGTGGTGCTTGGCGGCTGCACGGCCTACGACAATTTCATGGCTCCTCCAGGTCAGGTCACCACCTATGGTGGCCCTTCCATCGCCCAGGCTCAAGCGGAGTATTACAACGGGCCGAGAGCACGGATTGCCGTTGTGGTCAAACCCGGTCCCGGGATAACCGCCGTTCGGGCCAGCGGCCGCACGATAAGTGTTCGGGACCTGACCGACGGGCTGAGCTCGATGATCACCACGTCGCTGTTCAACACGAACCGTTACGTCGTGCTCGAGCGCGAGATTCTCGATGAGGTGCTTGCCGAGCAGGACCTTGGAGCCAGCGGCCGCGTCAGCCAACAGACCGCAGCCCCCATCGGACAGGTCGAGGGCGCGGAACTGCTTCTGACAGCCAAGCTGACGATGTTCGCGCCCGGCACGGCCGGTGCCAGCGCGGGCATTACCGGGGTGAATACGCCGATCAACGTCGGCGGCCTGTTCCGCAAGTCGAGGGTCGGAATGGACCTGCGCATCATCGACGCGCGGACGTCGCGGGTGGTTGCGGCGACGAGCGTTGAGGGCCAGGCGCGCGATATCGGCGGCGCTATAGGCGGGATCGTCGGTGGCGGGTCGAGCAGGCTTGGGCTCGGGTTGAGCGGTTTCTCGAACACACCGATCGAGAAGGCGATTCGCAACTGCATCAATTCCGCGGTCAACTTCTTCGTCATGCAGACTCCCCCGACCTACTACCACTACGCTCCTGACGGAACCCCCGTGAAGGTCGAATAGCAGCAGGCGACTGCGAACTGCAGGAAGATCAAGTCGTTGGAGGACTGCCCGTGAGGGAGGAGGTCCGTTGGTGGCTCAACACTGCCTGTGGCGATCTCGACTCCGCGGTGGCCCTCCTTGATATAGGCCAGTTCGCAACGGCTGCGTTTCATTGTCAGCAGGCCGCGGGGAAGTTTCTCAAAGCACTTGTGGTTGCGCAGGGAGGCCATCTTCGAACCCATAGTTGTCTCGATCTTGCATTGAACTTGCAGGAACGTGGACTGGAGATTGACGAGGCAGTCATTTCGGGCTGTCGCACGCTCGACAGGCAGTACATCCAGTCCCGCTATCCGAACGGTCTCGGCGGCGACCCAACAAAGTACTACGATCGGGAGTTCGTTGAGGAACTGGTCGAGTGTGTACAAACCGTCTAGAAACTCGTCGAGGCAAACCTATAGACGGCAGCCCGCTGCAACTGTTTGTCGCCGAGATCGGCAAGAGGCTCGATGTCGAGGCCGTCGTTCTCTTCGGATCGCGTGCACGCAACGAAGCCATGGCTGAGAGCGATTACGATCTCGCGGTTGTCTCGGATAGCTTTGCTCAGCTCGGCTGGGGAGAAAGGATCGCCCTGTTGCAGGAGGCGTGGGAGTGGGCCCCGCACGCTGAACCGCTCGGTTTCACAAAGGACGAGTTCCTCGCTGTTGACAGGCATATTCTGTGGGAAATACTCGACGCCGGCGTGCCGTACGTTGACCGCGGTACGTTTGCCGAAGCGAAGAGACGGTTCGAGTCGCTGCTCGAGTCCGGGAAGTTGCAGCGTGTCCGGTTCGGGTGGCAGCAGGTAGAAGACGGAACAGTCTGACTACTCCAACCCGATGACGTTGCGGACGCCCTTTTTGAGGTCGAACTGCCACCTCTTGACCGTGCCGTCCGGCAGTTGTGCCGACACATCATACCGGCCGTAGAACCCACGGAACGCGAACCGTCCTTCCGAGTCCGTCTTCCCGCCCACACGCGTGCGCCACGTGTCGTGAATCAGATTCTCGAGCGTGTGGAACGCCGGTTTCGGTGTGAAATCGTCGCGTAGCAGCCCACCCTGCTTCTGCCACGTTCTGTAGTGTCCCCAACATGTAATTGCCGAGACCGCAGGGTGGCTGAAACACGTCGTGTAGAATTCCTCGTAGTATTCAGCCTGCGCCTGCTCGTCCCATTTTCCCTTTCGGTAACCGCCCCGGATCGCTCTGCCGTCAACAGGAACCGTGTACTCGGTGATATGAATCTCCTTGCCGAAGACGGAAAACTTGTCCAGCGCGTCATAGACTTGTTTCGGTGAGAGCCATACGGTACCGGGATGAGCCTGGAGCCCGATGGCGTCGATTGGAACACCCTGGTCGATCAGTTCCTTGACGAGGTTGAAAAACTCGTCGCTGCTGCTGCCGCCGATTATGTCGTAATCGTTTATCACGAGCATCGCGTTGGGATTCTCCTCACGTGCCCAGCGGTACGCTCGCGCGACATAGTCCGGGAAAACCTGCTCGAACTGGCGCGTGTGTACGGGCTCGTTTACGACGTCCCAGATGTCCACACGACCCTTGTACCGTGCCACGACGGTGCGGACACGGGTTTCAAGCAGCCCGCCCATTTCGTCAACATCTTCCCACGGCAACCACGACGGTCTGCCTTGCCTGGCACCCCAGACGAGTGTATGGCCTTTCAAAGTGATCCCGTTTCCGATGCACCAAGCGGCCATCTGGTCCGTTGTCTTGTAATGAGGTTGACCGCGCGCCGGTTCGAACGGCGCCCACTTGAACGCGTTCTCAGTAGTGGCGTAGTTGAACAGCTCGGCAAACGTCTCGAGATACGTGGCCTGTCCAGCCATGTGCTGCTCCGCGAAGGTTTTCAAGCAGCATCCGAAAAGGAACTCGTGGCCCAACTGGCGCGCTTCAATCTCTGCGCCGGCCAGCGGCGTTCCGTCCTCGTTTGTGAACCGCAACTCGGCATCGCCTTGCCGGTACTTCGCGATCTTCTCCTCCATCATCTCAGGAGACGGCTGCGCCCGTGCAGATAGTCCGAGGCCGGTCCATCCAACAGCAACAACGCACGACACCACACCGATTGCACGACAACTCATTGTCTGCACCTCCCACAACAGTCTGCGGTTTCGTGTTCGCCATACGAACACAATCGTATATCGTGGCTTGCCGAAAACACAAGTCTCGGGCGGATAGTTCGCTGTTTTGGCACAGGCGTCCAGCCAGTCGCAGCATGCAACCGGACTGAATCAGGGGAAACCGCTCAGCAGCTCGCCTTTCGGGCTCGCGTTTTCCGTGCGATCAGTCCGACGAAGATCAGCAACCCTGCGACAATCACCGTAGCGACCATGCCGACAGGCACGCGGCTGGCAGGGTCAGTCGGGTCGGTGTTGTACTGGAACTCCTCGAGGTTATCCGAGCCGTCGCCGTCGGGATCGTCGTGCGGACCGACATCCCAGATCGTGTCGTACTCCGCGAACGCGTCAACGATCTGCTGTTCGAACTCGTCGCCCAGGTTGTCCCCGTCGGCGTTGGCTGCTCCTTCAGGGTTTGTCGGAAACTCGTCATCGCCGTCGTCAACACCGTCGTCGTCGGTATCGGCATCGCCCGGATCGGTACCGAGCAGTTCCTCCATCTCGTTCGAGAGGCCGTCGCCGTCTGGGTCGCCGGTCGGGTCGTCTATCTCGAAGAAAACGCTGTCGAACACGACCGTGCCGATGTGAGACGGGTTACTCGGTGTCCAAGCTTGCTCCTCGTAATTGACAATCGCGAACGCGTCGCAGGCGAACCCGTCAAAGTGCGTGGCGAAATTAGCGAAAGTCGACAGATCGAATATTGGCACGCCGGTTGGGAGAATGTCCAAACCCGAGTCGGTGACGATGCTGACTTTGAGATGTATTGTCGGGTGAGATGGCTCAGTCGCGCCATCGTACTCGATCAGTGCGAACAGCGGTGTGTCAAGCGGTAGACCTCTTGCTGGCAAAAGGCCTGCGCTCACCTCTTCGACCAGTGTGGTGTTCGGGCCGAAATCGAAGAAAAGGCGGCTGTAGAAGTTGTCCTGGGCTGTCTTCCCCGTGATGATAGCGGGACCCAGCGAGAGCGTGTCCCAGGGCCCCATAAAGGCCTGGGGGAAATAGTCAAACTCCACGGTCGAGTATGCGTCACCGACGTCGCGGCTCGTCCCGGTCAGGGAGTCACTGATCAACGCGAAGGTCGCGAACTGAAAAGCGGAGCCTTCAGCGTCGTTGATCGCCAACCCGTCGCTCAAGATCGTGAATGTCACGCCGAACCGGAACTTGTCGGTCTCGTCGACCGTGACGGGCAATGCCGCTTCGAGACGCGTCGTTGCTTGGAACGAGTTGTAGTTCGCCGTGATCCCGCCGTTCTGCCACGAGAACGTCGGCACAGACTGCCCGAGCGAGTTCTCAGACGTGTTCGGCCCGTCGATCGTGAACCGTGTGCTGATCGGATCCGTCGCGAAATCGTCAAAGAGACTCTGGGCCGGCACCGTCGAACAGACAAGCACTCCCACCAACACCATCGAAAAAGATCGAAGAACCATGCTGCGCATTTGACTACGTCTCCTTTCCACCTTCTGGATCTCTCCACATCCCGGTTACGCCAGACATCCGCTCAATCAGACAGACAGAGGGCCTCACCTCCGAACAGGCTGTAGTCGCCCGGTTTGTTGAGCATGCCGACGCGCGCTGCCGGCAACCGCTCGTCATAGCTGCCGGCGTACGCCGGCATGGATTCGACGTGGCCGTCTGCGAAGAGAACGTTCGCCTGGCTGTAGTGACGAAAATGCACCAGCCTCTCGGTAGGGCTCACGTAGTAGAACTCTTCGATCAGCGGGTTGCTCGGCGACGCGGGCGCCTGGAACGTGTTGACCTGTGCGGCGTCCGCAAACATGAGCGTCTGCGACGGGTCTCGCACCTGTCGTTCGTGTTTGCTGAACATGCACCGGTTGAACCCGTAACCGAACGACGCCCCGGTGAACTTCAGCTTGTATATACCGAGATCGTAGTGGAAGCTCGGACACAGCTCGATACCGCCCACCGTCCCGTAATACTCCCAGAGCGGGCTTTTGCCCGCGTCCAACTCGCGCTCGCCCTCCCGGCGCACGACGCCATACTCCGGTTCGAGTCCGAAGTACCAGAGCCGCCCGCCGCTGGCCGGCAGGTCCCGGTAGTAATCAAAGTAGCGGCTACCGTTCTCGCTGAGGTACATCGTGACCGCCAACCCGAGCTGGCGCAGGTTCGATATGCACGAGATGCGTTTGCCCTGGGCACGCGCGCGCGACAGGGTGGGCATCAGCATTGCCGCGAGTATCCCGACAATCCCGATCACTATCAGGAGTTCGACAAGCGTGAACCCGTTCCCTTTTCGTACCGGCATCGCTCTCAACCTACAAACAAAAAACCCCAACCTTCGTTCCCGAAGATCGGGGTTAATCCCTGTTGTCGTCCCTACCTTCTCAACCGCGAAGAATACGGCAGGTCCAACTGGGCAGGTTTTCTGACTCCCGGGTCAACCTACTCGCCGCGCCTTCCCAGCCTTTTGGGCCAGTGGCTTTGTTGCGGCTTTCGTCACCGGTTACAGCGGCGGGTCCGCGATGGTTTTACACCATCTTCCCTTGTCCGTCCGTCACGGACAACCCAGCCGGATACCTCAATTTTCACTATTACTTTACCATACCCGCCACCACCTGTCAAGCACTTTTTGATAGAATTCAACTCCTCTTCCGGGCGTCGAGCTACAGTTCAAGGACCTTAAGCTATGGCGCCGGTGTATTTAGAGCATGCCAGTCTCCCAAATAGGGGAAACACGTTATGGACATCTACTCCAACTTGCGCTATACTTCCGTTGTCGGTTCTGTCCCCGGTAAACACGGATTCGTGGTGCGCCACCGCGGTCCAATCCCTGAGAAACTCAGGAGGGCATCTGGTGAAGGTTGCTTTCGTTGCGTCGGGATATGAGAACTTGGGTGTTGAATATCTGTCCGCATGCCTTAAGAGACAGGGACATCAGGTCAGGCTGTTCTTCGACCCGCAGACATTCGGTGGGGGAGTGTTTCTGAAGATAGACTTTCTAAATCGGATACTTAGCATGACCGAAAAGGTTGTTTCCGCAGTTGTCGAATGGGACCCCGACATTATTGGTTTCTCGTGTATGGCTCACAACTACCAATGGTCCCTCGACGTTGCTCGTCGGATAAAGAAGGCAAGGCCGAGTACTGCAATTATATTTGGGGGGATCCAACCGACAAGCATTCCCGAACACGTGCTCTCGCATGACTGCGTTGACATGGTCGCGGTTGGTGAAGGGGAGTTTTCGCTCTTGCGTTTGATCGAGAGCATGGAACAGGGGAATGGGCGAACGGATATTCGAGGCATCTATTTCAAGAAAGGCAAACAGATCATATCGAATCCCGTTCAGCCATTATGTGTGGACCTCGATTCGCTTCCATTTCCGGACAAAGACGCTTTTTTTGAGAAGATCCCTGCGTTCGGTAAGATCAGCTATTCCATTACTGCAAGTAGAGGTTGTCCTTTCTCTTGCACATACTGCTGCAACGACTTTCTGCGGACCCTGTACAAAGGTGATCAGTTCTCCAGGAGACGGACCGTTCAGAATCTCATCGCGGAGTTGAGGGAAGCGAAACGGAAATACAACATCTCAAGCGTTTTCTTCTATGACGAGGTCTTTCCCGGCCAACTGTCGTGGCTCCAGGAATTCTCAGAAACGTATAGACGGGAGATACGTCTTCCATTCAAGATATACTACCACTTCAGGCTGGCCGACGAAGAGCGTATCAAACTGTTGAAGAATGCCGGCTGCGGCCTGATCGCATTTGGACTTGAAAGCGTATCTGAGAGGATCCGCCGGCAGATTTGTAATAGAATTTACACCAACGAAGAGGTCATATCGGCCATTCGGATGTGCCAAGAGTATGAAATCGAGACGGTGGTCGACCATCTGTTCGGCTTACCAACTGAAACTGAAGCTGATCAGAAAGAAGCCGTGAGATTCTACCGCATGCTATCTCCTGATATCGTCTACTCGTTCTGGCTGGTCTATTATCCAAAAACCTCCATCATCGAGAAGGCGATCTCCGCCGATCTGCTCTCCGAGGAAGATTTGGAGCATATAGACAGCGGAGAGAGAAGCTACTTCCACAACAGCATATTTGTGAAGAACAAGAAGGTCTTGGAGAAGTACGAGACTCTGCTGGATCTGGTGCCTCTGGTGTCAGCGAAAAAGCACGAGATAATTTCTGAGACGCCGTTGATATTTAAGCTATTACCGCACGGCTATTTCACTCACCATTTCCTCTTGTTCCTTGCCAACTTGCGGATGGAGCACAGCCCGGATACTGATCACCTGAAGCTTCTGTTTTCAAGAAAACACGTCCCATAAACAGTCCTTGAACAATGGATGATGAAACGGCTTCTTGGGAAGCATGCTTTCGGATGGACGCCGCATATGGCGTCACTTCGGCGAGCGACGCGTGAGATGGGGGAGGCAAGAACATCGCGAAGGGCATTGTCGCCGCGGGACTGCGGCGGTTGTGCAAGAAACAGGTAGCCTCAGCGCCGGTCGATGTCGTACTTCTCCTGTTCCCACCACTCCTGCCATTTCGCGTGGTCTTGCCCGAAGTCCTGGCCCGTCACCCTCTCAAGTGCCAGCCCCACGAAGAAGCGGTACGTGTCGCCTGAATCCATGAACGCGTCGACTGCCGGATTCATTGACCGGGTGGCCGCGAGGCTGCCAACGGCCTTTCTCGTCCGCTGAATGAATCCCCAGTTCTCGTCTCTGAGAGCGCCTATCAAGGGCTCGACAACTGGGTCACCTATCTTCGCAAGAGCTTCTGTCGCGCGCTCTCGGACAGTCGAGTTACCGTCTCCAAGCGTGCCGATTAGCGGCTTGATTGCACGGTCGTCTTTCATCTTTCCGAGCGCAGATATCGCGGCTATTCGTACGCGGTCATGCTCGTCCTTGAGCGCTGCCACGAGCGGCTTTACCGCACGACTGTTTCCTATTGCCCCAAGCGACCGTGCTGCGGACTGGCGAACATCCGCATCTTT
>Ga0114922_10000667_pt1 | contig 32974 bp, 26 predicted proteins | sample AartaG_FD_100975 | JGI IMG/M metagenome (GOLD analysis project Ga0114922, IMG submission 100975) | Deep subsurface microbial communities from Aarhus Bay to uncover new lineages of life (NeLLi) - Aarhus_00045 metaG | ecosystem: Environmental > Aquatic > Marine > Oceanic > Sediment | place... | reverse complement strand
TCCTCAACCAGTTCGGATGTGTTCAGGCTCTTGTAGCAGTCTGGGTCCTTCATCCAATTCTCTGAGCCCCAGCGCGTATGACCACTTTCCTTGAGACTCAACCACTCTGTCTTTGCAGCCGCCAAACTGGCTTTTTGCTCGCCGGTCATATAGTCCTTTTCAAATCTTTTTATCAGTTCTGCCAGTTCATAGGTCGGGCTCACCATACGAGCAGATTCAGATGAGGCCAATTCGGCATCACTATACTTACCATCAGGTCCATCTGTCGCCTGAGACACAGTCTGAGATGAATTGCCACACCCCGTAAATATGGCAGAGACTACTGCCATCGCCAGACAACAAACGAGTCTTTTCTGGAACCCTATCACTTTATCTCTCCTTCATCTTGCTTAGATTTAAGCTCCCTGGGCGATTAGTATAACCCATAAACCCCCTCAGCTTTGTAAAAAGTTTGTAAAATCCGCGCATACAAAGCCTCAGACGCCAAAAAGCCTCAGCCGATGAATTACGCGCCGAGATTAACAAAGCCCTGCTCATATCCGACAAAATCGTTGATGTCGCTGCGACAACAGTGTATACTGGTTATCCGAATAGACTGATGAATTTTACCGGGAGGATATTATTGTGCAGCCAATTAGGATTATATTTGCGATTGTCTTTGTAATTACAATCTTCGCCAACACAACCCTGTTTTGCGAAGAGGTTCCAATACCCGGGCCCAATGCGAGCGCTGAACAGACCGACCCAAATGCCGACCCCAACGACATCTCAGCGTACTACGGCTTCGATGAGATGGAGACAATCAAGCTGGACTGGGGGATAAAATGCTTAAGGATTGCCGACCTTAATGGCGACGGCCGAAACGATATCGCCGTCGTCAACAACAGAAAGGCAAAGATAGAGCTGCTGATTCAAAAAAAATCTATCGGCCCAGCCGAAACAGCGGTAGCCGTTGACCCCGAGGACGTAGATGTAAATCTGCTCATCCCCCATACCCGTTTTGAGAAACAGGATGTGGCTGTCTCGCAAAGGGTGTTCAGTTTCGCTTGCGGAGACTTGAATTCCGATGGGATGGTGGACCTGGCTTTCTACGGCGAGCCAAAAGGCCTGTATGTGATGTTGCAAAAAACGAGTGAAGCCAAACAAGATAAAGCGAAGACATTGAGCTGGCGGACGAAAAAGAAAATCAAAATTGACGACGGCCTCGTAATGAGCACTGCCCTTGCGTGTGCTGACTTGAATAACGACGGGGCCGACGACCTGGCCCTCGCTGGTCGTGACGCTATTTATATCATTTTGCAAAAAGATGACGGTTCATTAGCCGAGCCTGTCAAATATCCCACCACGTCACGTCCACTTGGTATCGAAGTTGCTGACTTAAACGGCGATAATATAAACGACCTTGTCATTATAGTAAGCGAAGCTGAAAAGCGGGTTCACGTAAGGTTCGGGCTGACGACAGGGCAACTGGGCCCGCAGGTACAATTTTTTATCGAAAAGCCGTGGGCATTGAGGCTCGCAGATATAGATGGAGTAGCCGGCGACGAATTGCTGACGGTTGACGCCGTAAGTAAGCGGTTAATCTGTTATAAGTTCGCAGCCGAAAAGCAGAAGGACGCGGATTGGCCGATACTGTTTTATCCTCTTACTTCAGGTACGGAAAACACAAAACGCGACCTGGTAGCCGCCGATTTCGATGGCGACGGCTTGGTCGACATCACGATAAGTGAGCCGGGAACTGCGGAACTTATTTTCTATAAACAAATAGCAAAGCTCGGACTGGCCGAGCCTGTGCGATTTCCTGCTTTTGCAGATATTACCAGCATGTCGGCTGTGGATATCTATGGCGACGGCAGAGCAGAGCTTGCTGTCCTCAGCGTTAAGGAAAAAGTAATCGGCTTATCTAAATTCGAGGATAACAGATTATCATTTCCTCAACCTCTTGACGTAACTGGTGAGCCGCTGGCAATGGAGCTTGCCGATGCCGACGGTGACGGAAATGTCGACTGCGTTTATATATCTAAAGACGTCAACGATGTCAGGACTATGAGGGTCATTTATAACCTACGGGCACTCGGCAAACGCCAACGCAAGACTTCAAAAGTCGGCCAGACAAGGCCTGCTTTGGAGCTGAAAAAACTTACCTCCAATCCCGATGGTCTAAAAGTGCTCGACGCCGACCAGGACGGCTTAAATGATGTTTTGATATTTGTCAAATACGAATCTCCTATATTAGTCCGTCAGACAAAAAAGGGTGTTTTCGAAGCAGTTGATTCACCTAAGGCACAGGACAGTTTGATAAAAGATGCAAGTCTGCATTCGACTTTTGTCGCCAACGTGGACAGCAAAGCCGGCGAAGAGCTGCTCATTGCACGAAAGAACTTCGCCAGAAGTTTGGTCTTTGCCAACAGCCAAAGTTGGAGTGTTATCGACCAGTACAATGCAAAAGACAGCCAGAACAGCACATCAGCCGTTGCTGCTTTCGATATGGAGGACGACGGCTCAGCAGGCCAGCCGGCTATCTTGCTCCTGGACGGTCAGAAAGGTCAGCTCCAAATACTCAAAGCCGGCGACAATAAGACCTATCAGTTTGCGAAAGAATTGGATGTCGGCAAATGGAACACTGCGCCACATCTGAAGATGCTGTTTGCCCCGCTAACCGGCAGCGATGTCAAAAGCATACTATTGTTTGACAGCGAAAAGTTTGCGCTAATTACGCCACCGAGCGGTGATAACGTTCCTTACCGGCTGGAGCAGCAATTCAGTTACGAAACGAAAATAAAGGACGGTGTATACGGCAATATGGCAACGGGAGATATTAACGGCGATGGCCTGCCAGACATTGTTATGGTCGAATACAACCACAACCATATTGAAATACTGGCGCTCGACAGCGAGACCAAGCCTATCCCTGCGATGCGCTTCAAGATATTCGAGCAGAAAAGTTATCGCGATACCAAAGCCCACGCCAAATCCAGTATCGAGCCGCGGGAACTAAAAATCGCTGACGTCACAGCCGATGAAAAAGACGATTTAGTGACTATCATCCACGACCGTATAATCATTTACCCCCAGGATTAACTCCTTATCTCGTATGCTCGATTGCACTATTTTGGTACTCTAAGGCCAAAAAGTCAAAATGGGCAGCAAGAGAAGAAAAGTTTTTGTTGCACTCAGTGGCGGAGTGGACAGTTCAATTGCCGCAGCGTTGCCGGCGGCGCATACATTGACAAGGTGATTGACTAATAAGAGGGGCTTAAAGCTTTTTAGTATTCGGATTGCGGTCATGCAAACAGACAATGACATCTTGAAGCTGCTGATGGACAAAGGCGCAGAAGCAGCTCAGAAAGCACACAGTGGGGTCATATTGCAGCCTGGCGCAATCGGCGATTGTATATTGACTCTGCCGTTAGTTGAATTTATGAAAGACTGCCTCGGCCTGGGCAGGGTCGACATACTCGGACATACCGAATATATCGGTATCTTGCCGGGGAGAACCGGCGCCGATGGAATCCGTTCGATGGATTCTGTGGATTTGCATCGATTGTTCGCGGAAACAAAAACGTTCGACCTTGTGGACAAAGACCCTTTGATAAACGTTTTTGCCGATTATACCTGGATTGTCTCATTCTTGGGTGAGCCGGACAGTGACTTTGAGCAGAACCTCATCTTCACCGCCAATTGCAGCCACAGTGCCGAGGTCATAACTTTGTCGATGAAGCCATCCAAAAAGTTCCCAGGACATATAACTGATTTTTATATTCAGCAATTTATTGCCGAAAGCGGTCTTGCTCTGGAACCCTGGCAACTTCCGCCGGACAATGTCCTGATAAAAGCAACCAAAGCCGACATAAACAGAGGAAAAGAATTGCTAAGAGAGGCCGGTATCGACCCTAACAAGAAACTGGTTGTACTCCACCCCGGCAGTGGCAGCTTGCGAAAATCCTGGCATTTGGATAATTTCTTAGCTATAGCCGAACAGCTTGCCTCAAAAGGTATAACAGTTATATTTCTCCTGGGCCCAGCTGAATTAGACCGATTCAGCAAGGCCGCCATCAAAAAGATGACCCGTGTTGCAAGGTGCCTGACAGATTTGTCTTTGACACAGGTCTTGGGCCTCTTGAGCTGTGCGGACGCTTTTGTTGGCAATGACAGCGGCATCACGCATCTGGCCGCGGGCTTGGGAGTTAGAGTGATAGCTGTTTTTGGACCTACCGACCCCGATGCGTACAGGCCCATCGGCCCGGATGTAACAGTGTTTAGAAACCGCGCAGCAACTTTTACCAGGAAGCCCTCGGTTAGGTTACAAAAGAAACTTCTGGAGGTCCTGACGGCGTGATATCGTGATATTTAGAACCGCGCTTAAACTGCGACAAGCTTGCAGGGCTCCGAACGCAATAAAAGGCGTTTTGTCCGTGCAGCAATAGACAAAATGGCATTTTTAGCTTTGCGACAGTTGAGTATTTGACCGAGTTGTTCTTTCTGGTATAATACTCAGCCAAGTATTGCCTGATTGGTTATAGAAATAGGCGATACCGGATGTTAAAGATGAGGGCAGTTATATGCAGACAAAGACTTTGGGCGAATTAGCCGAATATGTAGATGGAAGGGTCTGCGGTGACCCCAACGTACTAATAAAATCGGCCTCGACGCTCGGCAGGGCTGGCCAAGGCGACATAAGCTTTTTAGCAAACAATAGATATGAAAAGCAGTTGCGGACCACAAAAGCCAGTGCTGTAATCGTCGGCAAAGAAACTGCCAATGCATCGGTTCCGCTTTTGGTAGCCGAGGACCCCTATTATGCCTTTATGCAGATTATGGTGTTGCTACACGGCCACCGCAAGCACAAAAAGGTCGGAATCAGCCCCAGGACTTCAATTTCAGACAGCGCAAAAGTCGGCGCTGACTGCCATATTCACGATTTCGTGACTGTAGCTGACGATGCAAAAGTCGGAGACGGCTGCATAGTCTATCCGTGCGTGCATGTTGGCCAGGGCGTCCAGATTGGAAATGACTGCATAATCTATCCAAACGTCGCCATCTACGACGGCTGCCAGATTGGCAACCGGGTAATCATAAATGCAAATTCAGCAATCGGAGAAGACGGCTTCGGCTATGCAAGTCACAAAGGAGTTCATCATAAGATACCTCAGACTGGTATCGTAGTCATTGAAGATGATGTGGAAATCGGCACCTGCTGTGGAATAGAGAGAGGCACACTCGGTGATACTGTTATAGGCCAGGGCACAAAACTGGGCGATTTGGTCACGATAGGCCACGGCACGAAAATCGGTTCACACTGTTTGCTCGTCGCTCAGGTAGGTGTTGCCGGCTCAACTACCCTCGGACATCATTGCGTGGTCGGCGGCCAGGTCGGGATTGTCGGCCACATAAATATAGGAAACAACGTTACTATCGCTGCCAAGGCGGGCGTCATTAACAATATCGCTGATGGCAAAGTCGTCTTAGGTGCACCGGCCATTGAAGCAACTCAAGGTAAGCGAGCGTACAGTATGATACAATACCTGCCTGCAATGCGCGAAAACATCCGAAATCTTCAAGCTCAGCTCGACGAACTTGTCCCATATATCAAGGCCGATTCTAAAAACGTGGATGACCAGTAAACTTGCAGTATTGGTGCTTTGCTTTGTCACAGCCGAATACTAATTCGAGAACTGCGTCTTATACAACACCAATATGAATACTGAAAATGTGCTTGGTTTGATTGCCGGAGAGGGAAGATTGCCTTTTCTTGTTGCGGCCGGTGCCAAAAAGGCACAACTAAAAGTAATCTGTGTCGGCTTGGCCGATAACGCAGAACCTACTCTGGCTGACAAAGTTGATGTCTTTTATAAAGTTGCGATTGCCCGGCCGGGCACTTGGATACGCAAGCTGAGAAAACATGGCGTGACCAAGACTGTTATGGTCGGGCGTGTCGCTAAATCGAGACTTTTTACACCCTGGCGAATCCTCAGGTATTTGCCCGACTGGCGGGCTTTCAGGATATATTACTGGCGCCTGAGAGGCAAAAATAAACTAACGGATTCGCTTTTGTGCGCCATGGTCGACGAACTCGCCACCGGCGGAATAGTAGTGGAGAACTCAATGACCTACTGCAAAGAACACTTGGCAGCGGCGGGAGTAATGACACAAACACAAGTGCGCCAGTCGGTTAAAGATGACATTGAATTTGGCTGGCAGATAGTCAAAAAACTCGGTGAACTGGATATAGGCCAGGCGATTGCCGTCAAAGAAAGAGAAGTAATCGCAGTCGAAGCCATAGAAGGCACGGCAGAGATGATCAAGCGGGCTGGACAGTTTTGTAAAGCCGGCGGATGGACCCTTATCAAAACCTCGAAACCATATCAGGACGAGCGATTTGATATGCCCTGTGTAGGGCCTGATACCGTAAGAAGTTTAGCTGAAAATGGTGCCAAATGCCTCGCTGTGGAAGCAGACAAGACGATAATTATTGACAAGCCCGAAACAATAAAGCTTGCCGACCAACTGGGAATTGCAATTGTGGGCGTTAAATCGTTAGAAGACGAGCTTATCAAGTAGCTATGCCAGTAAGTTTTGCCAAAAGTAACTAAGACCTTATGACAGAATTTCCATTCACCGTTACGATTAAACCTGTATCTTCGAGCACCCCGCCTCAAACTGTTACGTGCATAGGCTTGTTGCGCACTTTGGGCAAGAAGCGAAAAGTTTGGGACGCAATTTGGAACCAACGGCCTGTCGTAGTGAAGGTCTTCACTGCTCCTATCAAGGCAAAACATCATATGAAAAGAGAGTGGCGGACATTGAAGCTGCTGCAGAAGCGAGGCCTGAACTCACCGTCACCATTGTTTTATGGAAAAACTGACGAATCAGGCTGGGCGGTGGTAGCAGAAAAAATCGTCGATGCGTTAACTGCGGGAGAGGTCTGGGACAATACAACTGACATTACGCAGAAACACGAACTGCTGTACAAAATAAGCCGAGAATTGGCCAAACAACACAGCAAAGGTGTATTTCAGAAGGATTTGCATCTTGGTAATTTTCTGCTGCACGGTGATAAGCTATTTGCTCTTGACCCGGCGCAAATGTGTTTTCTTTCCCGTGAGGTTAGCAAGAGGTCAGCGATTGCCCAATTGGCTTTATTGGCGGCCATCGTGCCTGATAAAGATACTGATACAATCATGCAGCTTTGCCAGGAGTACCTCAAGGCGCGTTCGTGGGAACTAAGCCGGTCGGATATGGACTTGTTTTGGAGACAATTAAACAGGTCCAGAAAAAATGGCATCAAAAGAGCCTTGAGAAAATGCTTGCGCACGAGCAAAAAATACCAGAGAATCAACGAACCCCCCTACCGGGGTGTCGCTGCGAGGGATTTCTTTGAAAAAACCGATTTTCGCAAATTCGCCGAGGCCATCGACGGGTTGATGAAAAGCGGGCAAATCTTGAAAAATGGAAACACTTGTTTTGTATCCCGCATCAACTGGACCGGTGAAGAAATAGTCGTAAAAAGGTATAACCACAAGGGAACCATACATTCGCTGCGTCATACGATAAAGAAATCCCGCGCCCGCCGCAACTGGTTGCATGCGCACCGACTTGAGATGCTCAACATAGCCACACCAAGGCCTCTGGCTTATTTAGAGCAGCGCAAGAACAAACTTGTGTGGAAATCATATTTTGTAACGAAATATGTTGCAGGACAAAATCTTTACCATTTTCTGCGTGCCGGCAGCATCTCTGAAAAAGAACGTTCAACTGTAACCCGGCAGCTAAGGGAGCTGCTCGCCAAGTTGGAAAAATATCGTATAAGCCACGGTGATTTAAAACATTCAAACATTTTGGTTACCGAGAACGGCCCTGTCCTGACAGACCTCGACAGTATGAAACCATACAGATGGAATTTGACGTACACAATGAGCAGCCGCAAAGACTTGGAACAGGTCTAAAGGCAGACGCCGTGGTTCCCGGCTCAGAGCGCTTTTGACGAAACTTCAATAGATTATTGAGGCTCGCTCATCAATACTGCCCTCACCCAGTGTATCAGCGATTTGAGGTTAGGATGTCGCGTGAAGGATTGCCTGAGCAGTTGACAGGCCCGCTCCCGTAAGCCTTCTCTAATTGCGCGACGCCCCGCCCTGTACCCTCCTCTGCTTAGCACCTTCATTGCTGTTCTTGGGGGGACCAGCTCACTGCCGCCCCCTTCGTAGTAGAAGCGCTCAAGAACTTGAAACTCCGTGAGGCAGTTATCAAATGAAGCTGTCGAGAGATTGCCTAAATGACGGCGCCTCTTGAAAGTGGGGCTTGGCAAAGCAACAAATCTATGTTTGGTTGAAAGACGAAGCCAAAAATCATAGTCAGAACAGACCTGCAAAGATGTGTCAAATGCTATAGACCCGTCTAACAGCTTCTTGGCAAGCATAGAACCACAACAGTGAACGAAAATAGTCTGAAACAAGTACTTAGTGATGTCTCCGCTATAAAGTTCTCTCTTGCATCTGCCATAGATTCTTCCGTGCTGGTCTATTCGAAAATAAGAGCCGTAAACTATAACGTCCTCAGTTTCAGCCTCCACAACTTCAACCATTCGCTCAATAGCATCGGGCAGCAATAAATCGTCGGAATCTATGAATGATAAATATTTGCCCTGTGCAAGTTCAATAAGTCTGTTGCGGGCTGCCGCGTCTCCGCTGTTCTCCTGCCGGTAATACCTGACGGGCACACCGAGTTTGTCTATCATATCTTTAGTACCGTCGGTGGAACCGTCATCAACTACAACAATTTCATAATCCTTGTAAGTTTGCGCCAGAACGCTATCGAGAGTCTCTTTCAGGTAGTCTTTACGATTATATGTCGGGATACAAATACTAACTGTAGGCAAAGGTGTCACTGACCTGACTGTCGACCGATAAGGCTTTTCGGGACTGGCCTGCCGGATGCAACTGCCAATAATATCACAAAATTGTTTCCCCAGAACGGCAATGTCGAACCTTCCGACCCATTGCAGAGCCGCCAAGCCCATACTCTTTCTTAATTGACGATTCTCAATCAGTTGAGTGATTCTATCGACCCAGTCCCGAGTGTCCACAGCAAGAAAACCAGTGACCCCGTCTCGAACATAACTTGAATTTACTCCGACGGGTGACGTGATCGCAGGCAGGCCCGCAGCGGCATATTGTAAGATTTTGAAGCCGCATTTGCCCCTTGTAAATCGATTATCAGGTAATGGTGCAAGTCCAATGTCACTCGTTGCCAAATCGACAGCTTGCATTTCCAACGACCAGGGATGCTTTTCCACTTGCATATTTTCCAGGTCGAAGAATTCGTCACAAACTATTCTCAAAACAACATTATCAAACCGAGAACCAATCTCTTCGAGGACAGGTTTAATCTGTGCAAGGTATTTAAGCGTGCTCTGGCTGCCGATCCAAACGAGGCGAATCTTGTCGTGATCTTCCCGACCAACTTTCACATTGTAATCGCAAACATCCAAACCGGTAGGAAGAATCTTAACATTAGAATTGAATTTCCGCGCATGTTCGGCAAGATAAGAATTGCCCGCAATGACCATGTCAGCCAGCTTGGCCGCTCTGCGAAAAAGCTTGAAATGTGAAGTCTTGTCACTGGCTGGCACTTGAGGACTGTACATAACAGCATCGTCCAAATCGTAAATGATTCTTCCGCTGTGCCTCTTCAACCAAAAAGCGTCATGAAAATTAAGACATTTTTTATGAAGAAAAACTGCGTCAAAGTCCGCCCCACGCTTGAATAGCTTCCAACGGTCCAAATAGGCCGACGGCAATTTGGCGACTTCGCACACTATGCCGTTTTGACGCAAAATATCAAGGTAAATTTCAATTCGCTGCCTGAAACTCGGCCGGTTCGGATTATTCGTCAGGACAAGAAGTTTCATTATATATTCCTTTTTGGCTCTTCTGGATATTGGGGCATTCTACACGATTTCAGGGTGGCTAACAACGTAACTTTTCATTTCCCAGTTCACCAGTATCTGGACGGAGGTACTTTGGAGGGCAGGCTACTTGGATGGCATAAAAACGACTTCGATCCCGTAGCAGGGGAATATGTAACAAAGGTGCTGTTCATAGAACTCCATGAGACTGCGATGGCAGTTAAACAGCGAACCTATTAGTTTTTTGAACTGTCGTGAAAGCCGGAAGGGGGACCTAAAGACCAATCGCAGGGACACAATTTTTATTCTGATATCGGTATAAAAGTTGGGGACTTTCCTTTTTAGTTGATGTTTTGTTTCCGTAAAGTAATAGAAGGTATATAATCCGAAAAAACGTTTGTGTGTGTAATCTGAGTAGTAGTAGGGATTGGAGAAGTGGGGGACGAAAATGTAGGCCTTGCCTCGTTTTTTGAGGACCCTGACGATTTCTCCGATTAAGTTTTCAAAGTTTTCTATGTGCTCGAGGACGCTTCTGCAATGGATTTCATCGACGGAGTTGTCCGGTAAAAAAGGAAGGCCCTCTTCCATATCAGCAACTATATCCACATTTGGCAGATCCACTCGGTCGACAGTAATTCTGCCTTGCTTTTTCTTCTGGCCGCAGCCCAATTCAATAATTACAGGATTTGGGCTGTTGATAATCTGTTCTAAATTAATTTTAATAGAATAATCCATTGGTATTTTTTAACTATGCCTAAAACGCCATATAATATTTGGAGGCGGACACTGCATTATACCTCAACTCCTATCGCACGCAACAATTTGCATATTTTGCATAGATAAACCTTGACTGACAACTCCAAGGAGCTATCATTATCATGCTTAGGTTTTGTAAAATCAGGAGACCTTTTATCATGCGAAGCGTTGACGAATCGGTAAAAAAACTGCTTTCCGGTGAAGGAAAGGATATACCTTTATTTAAGGTTTTTATGCCCGATAGCGTTTTTGAACCTTTACGCAAGGTTTTGTTAAGCGGCTATATAGGTGAAGGGCCACGAGTGGAGGAATTCGAACGCCAGCTTGGAGAATCGTGGTTTGGTAACAATAATGTACTCGCAGTGAATAATGGGACGGCCGCGCTGCAATTGGCACTTAGATTGGCGAACGTCGGTTATGGCGATGAAGTTATCTCAACGGCTATGACCTGCTCGGCAACAAATGAGCCTATTCTGGCGATGGGAGCAAACATTATCTGGGCTGACATTGACCCATGGACTGCAAATATCGACCCGGAAGATGTTGCAAGGAAAATTACGTCCAAAACAAAGGCTATTATGTGCGTTCACTGGGGCGGTTATCCGTGCGAGCTTGAGGAATTGAATGCTATCGCCGCTGAGCATGGGATAAAACTGATTGAAGACGCATGCCACTCATTCGGTTCGACTTATCAAGGTAAGTCAATCGGCTCGCACTCGGACTTTGCGTGTTTTTCATTCCAGGCAATAAAGCAGATGACAACTGTAGACGGTGGAGCTTTGGTTTGTAAATCTGAATATGACTGTGAAAGAGGAAGGCTCCTTAGATGGTATGGCATTGACCGCAAGTGTAAACGCAAAGACTTTCGGTGTGAAGCCGATATCGCCGAATACGGCTACAAGTTCCATATGAATGATGTGACGGCGACAATCGGTCTTGAGCAGCTCAAATATGTAGCTGATACAATCGAAAAACATCGCGCTAATGCTGATAGATACAATGAAGCTTTCAGCAGCCTTGAGACTGTGTGGCCTCTGAGATATAAAGATGATCGCAGAAGTACTTACTGGCTTTATACTATGAGAGTTAAAAACCGCAAAAATTTTATGGAACATATGAAAAAAGCGGGCATAACCGTCTCCCAAGTTCACGCGAGAAATGATATACATACTATGTTCAAGGATCTCAAGACTGAGCTGCCGGGAGTGGATGAGTTTACATCCGAGCAGGTTTCTATCCCTGTAGGGTGGTGGCTAACAGAAGAAGATGTGACGGCTATTATCAACACGGTCGTAGAATATGATCGCAGTTGCTGTGCGACAATTCAAGAGATATCCAACCCGTACAGCTAATTTACAATTTTCTGCCACTAATACTGTGGATGGCGAGAGCTGTTTATGCCAAAAGTAAGCGTAATCATTCCTACTTATAACCTGTGTAACATGGTAGGAGAAACCATCAACAGTGTTTTGCGGCAAACTGAGCCGGACTTGGAGATTATTGTTGTTGATGATGGCTCGACAGATAATACCCGGGAGGTAGTCGAGGCAATAGCAGATAGCCGAGTCCGCTATTTCTACAAAGATAACGCCGGTACACCCAGCTCTTATAATTATGGCCTTTCTAAGGTAAAAGGGCAGTACGTTTCGTTTTTAGATCACGATGATTTGTGGCCCGAAAATTATCTCCAGGTTATGCTATCTCATCTGGAAAACAACAGCGAGTTTGGGGCCGCCTACGGTCTTATTACAGTGCTCTATCCTGACGGCAGCAAAATTAAATCATACAGAATGCCCAAAGGCAAAAGCGGTTGGTTAACCCCGGATATATTTAAAGGCAATTTTATTTGGAACTCGGCTACCGTTATTCGCAAATCGGTTCTGGAAAACTTTTATTTTGACGAGTCACTCAGAACAGGTTTTGAGGACATGGACCATTTTTTGAGACTTTCAACGAGGATAAAGTATTTGTTCGTCCGGGATGTTGAGGCAATTCGCAGAGAACATACAAAGAACCTTTCAAAGAAAATGAGGTTTTTAGCTACAAGAGTTCTGGTTTTGGAACGTTTCTATTTCCGGCTTGGTGGAGATAAAATAATACCATCATATAAAGCAAGATGCCGGATTAGTCGTGCCTGCCGCAGAGTGGCTCGATCGCATCGCCGCAATAAAGGCCGCTCGGCGGCAATTATTTTGTATAAACGTGCTATCAGATACTGGCCTATCGGCTTACGACTCTATTTAGAGTTGATACAGACATTGTTGCTAAGCAAAAGCAACGACCCAAATCCCAACTGGCAAATGCCGGACCCTTTGCCTGAAATATAACATACAGGGAGAATGTCATGCCAAGCAAAATTTCTTATTCATACGTAAAACCCAATCGCTATTATCAGGCTACCAGGGACAAAATGCTCAAATACATCCCGGAAGATGTAAAAAAAACATTGGAGTTTGGCTGTGGTTATGGATTGTTCTCTAAATTGCTGAAAGATACTTTTAATGCCGAATGCTGGGCAGTTGAAATTAATGATAAAGCCGCACAAATCGCTTCTGAGAAGCTGGATAAGGTAATAAACAGTGATGCTATCGAATCTCTGGAACAATTACCTGAGAATCATTTTGATTGTGTAATTTTAAACGACGTTTTGGGATGCATTGCAGACCCGTTCAGCCTATTGAAAAAGATTAAGAAAAAACTAACCGCCAATGCCGTTATAGTTGCTTCGATTCCAAATGTACGGTATTGGAGAAATCTGCGGGCGCTGGTCTGGAGAGGAGAATGGGATTACAGGGAATTTGGTATACTGGATACCGCACATGTGCGATTTTATACCTATAAGAGTCTTGTCAAAATGTTCGGCGAATTAGGATACGAGATAATAACTATGGAAGGCATAAACCCCACCCGTAACAAGAAATTTAGAGTAGTTAATCTTCTTTTATGGAACAAGTTGTGGGACGCTAAATATTCTCAGTTTGCCTGTGTTATTAAACCGGTTAGCAAATGATATGCTGGAAATACGTCTAATAGATGAGCAGGTATATTCGTAGGCTATACTATGGTGTAAATATATTAAGATTCTGTTGACCAGGGAGCACTGTAGTTGCCTTTTTCAATCAAGTCGAGCATATAGCCTGTTATTTTGACACAGTTGAATTGCTCGTGGGCCCATTGCATTCCAGCATCGGCTATTTTCTTTCTCTCGTTTTCATGGTCGAGGTACCAGTCTGCAAGTTCAAAAAACTCATCAACATCATCAAAATATCTGAGATGCTGACCGTCTTTAAACAGAAGGTCCGTATCGGGCACCCTTTTTGCCAGTACGAAAGTTCCACATGCCAGGTAATGTGTAAGCCGGTCGGAATGATACATTCGAATCGAATTTACCGCGTTTGCATTGACTCCTATCTTGGCGCCGCTGATAGCATATAAGTAATCGATTCCGCCAATCTTTGGTCTTCCAAAGCAGCCATAAAGGGTGCAATTATCGCGTTTAGCAAGTTCGGTTACGAGTTTTTCCCTAAGCGTTTCGCTTGTATCTGCATGATGTTTGGCATTACCGGTCCATAAAATATCTGTTTTCCATTCTGGGCCAACTTCATATCGATGGTCAATATCAGGGTCGCACATATTCGGCATAAATACACACAGGCCCACGCCGGCATCTCGATAGTCCTGCAGGAATTGGCCGTCGTTTGTTGCCATTAATATGTCAAGCTCCCCGGCTGTATCCAGCCTGCAGTCTTTCTGTAGTTTAGGCCAGGGGTCACCATCTTCTCCAATAAAAACAGCATTTGGAGCTGCCTGCCGCATACGCTTAATCGTATTAGCATCAAGAACTCGCGGAAAGTTTATGTAAACAATGTCCGGCTTATAGTTTTTTATCTGCTCAGCCAAGAGTTCGTCGACTTTAGATTTGAATAAAAATTTCGAGAGAGTCCTGCTTTTTAATGGGCTTATCTGGGCAAGTACATTGCAATAGCTGAAAAAACGAACATCATTACCCAAACGAATTAAACCCTTAGCTATTTTAGGTATTTGGTCCACAAATACTTTTATTGGCTTGTATTTCATATCTGCAACAATAAAAATTCGTATTGGTTTTTGCATATTATTTTCCTGACACAGAACTGACTTGCTCCAAACCTTTTCTTATAGCAAGAAAATTCGTCACCCTTAATTGTTCATACGATTCATTATAAGGCGGCAAAGGATACAGGTAGCCCGATGGGGTTATTCGATATAACTGGAAAGCAAGTTCTTTAAAGAACCAATAAAAATCCCTGAAATAAGTTCTTGTGTCGATATTGCAATCCCCAAATTCAAAACTAACCATTTTTATCCCTCTATTTACAAACATATTCTGGGCGCCATGCAAAACATCAAGCTCATGTCCTTCGACATCAATTTTTAAAAGGTCTATACACTGGATATTATTTTGGGAACAATAATTGTCAATTGTGTCAATTTGGACTTCTTCGCATTGGTCAAACTTCTCACCAAGATGTTTTTGATTTCTTTTTGTAAGAGATGCTTTAACTGAGCCATGTGAATTAGCGTATAAATCAAATTCTCCTTTCTCCTTTCCCAATCCGATGTTGTTTAGTGTGACATGCTGGTTTTTATCCAAATTCTTGCCTAAAGCTTCAAATGTCGTTTTTGACGGCTCAAAGCAATGAATCGTAAAAGAATCGTTTTCATTAAAACAGGCTAAAGCCAAACGGGTAAACGCTCCTTCGTGCGCTCCAACATCAAAGATACAACACTTGAGACTTTTTAACGTCTTTAATTTCATGAAAATTCCAACTTCTCCGCTACTGTTAACGTCGTAACCCCTCCCCACACCAGTCAACTTTTGAAATTTCCTAATCTTCTTATCGAGAAAGCGTTGGCCAAATTTGTTGCTGGTTACCCATATAAGAAATCTATTGATAGTTCTGGACATCAGCCCACGTAAAAATTATAAACAGTTATTTGTCCCGAAAACCTTGATTCTAATGTTGAGCACAATCCAGCTAAATAAAAAATTGTACCGCATGAAGCCGTCCATGCGTTTTTATACTGGCAAAAACAGACCCAGGAACATGCAAACTAACACATCTCATAAGCCTACTTCCATCAGACTTTCATATTGGCGCCTCACACGCGTAATCGCGACCTTCGGTGCGCTCTAATGATATCATCCTTTATCTGAAAAGTCCAACCGTGGCGATTTTCCAAAACGAGGCGTTCCAATGTTTTCAAAGCTGGATAATCGTCCTCGTCAATAAAAAGCCGTGCATCATCAATAAGAATAATATGTTCATTTGCATTTTTATGATTCAATATACATTCCAGCTCCTGGATTACGGGAGTATTTTCTTGGCCTTTCGCGGTTGAGCCGCCTGAATAATGGGCGTCAAGCCAGAAAAGGCATGGTTTGTCGATATTTTTCAAAACTTCCGGCAGTACTTCGCCGCTTTGGCCCTGAAGAATATGGATATAAGGATAGCCGGCAAATCTCCGTTGGGCTTTCATATAATGAGTTTTATCAAGTTCAATAGAATAAATTGCTTTTATGTAAGGCTGAACCGCATAAACCATTTTTCCTTTATAGGTTCCCGTCTCGATGAATACTGCCGGCGAAAACCTTTGAATGTAGTCGATGACCACCTGCTGCTTGCCAAGGTTTGGCATAGGCAGCGGTGAACCATTCTTTTCCCATTGGCGCATTTTTTTTCCGAGCTGTCTTTTTCTTTGGAATCTTGCGAAAGTCCCAAATGGCGTTGTACGTTCCAGAAAATATTTTAAAGATTCTTTCATTCTTGACGCCTTACGTGAATAAAATTAAGGGTCTGGAATATTATCATATGAAGAACAAACAGGCGGTGAAATAACCGGCAACTGCCAATTGGGCAAAGAATCACTCTTTTTACTAAGTAAATAAGCTGTTACCAAATCGGCATAAAGTCGAAAGTCAAGAGGATAAAGCTGTATAGCTTTTTTCGCGAGCAAAATCGCCGCACGTCTATTACCTAATTTTCGAAATTCTCTTGAGGCTTTGCGATACCGGTGACTTATTTTGCTTGTAGCTGTTTTTCGGGAGACAAATTTATCTCCTCCCAGGTTAAAATAAAACCTTTCTAATGTTTGCGCACCATTAACTGTGCCCATTGGCAAAGGATTGCTCGAAAGATTATCGGGGCGCCACCGCTTTATTATAGATGTATTCGGCACAAATAAAAATTTAGTCTTTACGGAAGTTCTTACGAAAATATCATAATCCTCTCCGCCGATTAACTGTTCATCCCAAAAGATATCGTTAAAGAGGGATTTGCTGAAACAGATAGCCGAAGGAAACAAACTCGGAGCAGTCTCAAAAAAAGCTTTCGTCATCCAGCCTGATTTATAACGTTTGTCTGTACTCATATCTGCTTTTGTGCCGTCCTGCTGTATGCAAATTACTCGTGTGTACGTTGCGTTATAATCTTTATTTTTATCCAATTGGTCTATTATCGTTTCCAAATATTCAGGAGGCCACAGGTCATCGGAATCCAAAAATGAAATGTATTGACCTTTAGATTTGTCAAGACCGAGGTTCCTCGCAGCCGCTGGGCCGCTGTTGTTCTTGTAATAATATTTTACTCTGCTGTCTTGCATCTGTTCGACAACAGTACGTGTATCATCGGTCGAGCCGTCGTCAATAACGAGCACTTCAAGGTCGCTATAGGTTTGGTTTAGAACGCTTTCGACGGCTTCGGTAACAAGGCCGCTTCTATTGTACGTTGGGATTATCACACTAACGTTGGGCATATATAGCTTCTCCAAAACAGCAGCTTATCAAACTTTGTAAATTCAATCAGCATCTCCTTTATTACTGACAGTTATATCTATAGGCAATGGTCCGGGCATCTTCCAGTTCGGATTCGGGTCATTTTTCCTGCTTAGCAAAAGAGACTTCAATAAATCAAAGTAAAGACGAATATCGAATGGATAGTAACGTATAGCGCGTATCAACAATACTATAGAAGCCGCTCGGGCATTTCTTTTATAAACGGTTTTTGCTGCCCTTCGATACTTATGACTAATCGACCGCCTTGCCAATATCGGAGGAATAAGTTTATTACCTCCTAACCGATAGTAAAATCTTTCAACTGATAAAATACCGTAACATTGGTTGTCTATTGTGATATTTGTTGAGAGGCTGCCGGGTATCGCCCTTCTAAAAACATTTGCCTCCGAGACAAACAAAAAGGGGGTTTTTGCCGAGAGCCTTAGAAAAAGATCATTGTCTTCACCTAATTTAAGGGCCTCATCGAAATAAAAATCACCCAGGACTTCTTTGTTAAACACTGTAGCCGAGGGCATAATACAGGGCCCACCCTTAAAGAAAGCCTTCGTAACCCACCCCGATATGTAACGTTCTTCTCTGGCAAACGGTTCTGTTCGTCCATCCTCATGTAATAAAAGGACGCGGGCATAGGCAAAACTGCATTCTTTTTGTGATTGCAGTCGATTCACCATAATTTTCAAATAGTCATTCGGCCATAAATCATCATGGTCCAGCAGAGCAACATATTGACCTTTTGACTTGATAAACCCATAATTGCGTGCACTGCAATGCCCACCGTTATCTTTGTAAAAGTACTTTAACCTGGGGTCGGATATCCGTTCGACGACAGAGCGTGTGTTGTCGGTTGAGCCATCATCAACGACTATCAGTTCAAAGTTTCTATAACCCTGCTCCAGAACACTTTCTATAGCTTCTTTGACAAACTTACTGCGATTATACGTTGGAATTACTACACTAACAGCTGGCATATTTTTTATAGCCTTTAACTTTTTTGAATATTTTGCCAGGTTTCAGTTTTTTTTTACCAGTTTAAAGTTCTCTTTTCCGCAATGTGGCTCAGTAGGTTTGTTATTAGAAATAAAATCTATATCCAGCCTGAAATCCTCTTTGTATTTCTCGTTAAGCGATTCGACGGTATGTTCAGCGGTGCCATCCCATACATTGTTCGTTGAGGTATTGACCATATTTACCTGTATTGCGCTGGCACAGAGTTTCTGGAAATAAAGAAAACCAGGCAGTTGCTCGCTGTGGTTCTGAGACCAGCGGCAGTTCCAGGATTCCAATGTATTAGGGCTGAAAAAATAGCCAAAATACTTCAATATCTTCCGTCTCGATTTTGTTCTTCCCAACACCCTTATAAAGAAGGAATCTGGTGAAAAGAGCTTTCTAACCAGCAAATTGTTTTCCATTGTGTGGTAAATTACCTTTTTCAACAGCGGTGTTGGATAAATAGTAGCACAAAGTTCAAATGGGTACCGCGTCGCAGGCGTTCGGCCCTGCGTCCAATCTAAACTGTAAACTCTTTGGCCGCTTACAAAGGTCTCGCTAATCGGGTCTCCACCATCCTTTACATTTTCCGTCCCGAATCTAAGTGAGAAGCCGAATATATCTTCTGAATGCTCACTGAACGTTTGGTCAATCACATCAAAGTCAACACAGTCAAAATAAACAACATCATCAATTCCGAATAAAGTGTATCTTGTGCTGATTCCCTGCAAAATGTTCAATAAATCTCTATGGAAATCCTTTTCCCTCACTACTACACAGTCACGATATTTATCGAAAAGCTGCTCATATTGTTGTTCAAACAACTCAACCTTATATAGAACGTACGTTTGAATAATCTCAGAGGGAATATACCTGTATAAACTTTCCAGATATGCATCCAGCTGCAAAGGCCGGTTCTTGGTGAACACAATGTTACTTATCATTTTCCCCATACTTTATTGGTCCAGCGAATCATCGTTAAGTATACTTTGCACCGCAACAGACGACAAAATTTTATTCACGATTCGATTGCATTTTCTTATTGTCCTCTTCCGCAGAGTGAATTCCTGTGGGTTGGTTGCTTGCGTCGCATGAGCAAGATGTACGACATACCGGCTCATTACCGCCGCCGGCAGCCCAACCGTTTTATAACCGCGGTCAATGAGTTCGAAGTACAACTTCTTGCCGACTGTCAGACCTTTGTCCCTGTCCATAAGAAAACTCAAGTTTTCCCGACGCAGTATATCCGTTCGGTACGCACAGCATATTGTGCGGTTATAGTAACGGTATTTGCCCAGAGGGTCGGGTTTTCGCAGCAGTTTACGCCTGAATGTTCGCCAATCCGTCGCTTTTTTCAGCAGAATTCGCCACTTAGGCGACAACTCAATTTTGCCCGAGCCCACACACGCTGTCGATTCATCGCCGTCGAAGTTGTCTATCAGATGAGTCAACCAGTTGTCTTTCTGCACAAACGTGTCCGAGTGCATCGTGACAAAAAACTCGGTATTACAGTTTCCCAGCCCAAGATCCAGCCCGGCGGCGTGTGCGTAACCGCCGCTTGGCTCTTCAGGTTCGCTCGCACGTTCGAGCAAACGAATCCAGCTTAGCCCTTTGAGGTATTCGAGGGACTCATCTTGTGAATTGTTGTCAACAACAATAACGTCGTACGGGTATTTAGTAAATTTGCGAATGCTGCGCAAACATAGTTTGCTCAACTCCAACGTCTTATAGTTCACCACACAAATTGTAGCTTTGCCTTTGATAAGCTCCGTCATTGGTGTGATTTCCTTTTCATGCTGTTAGTTGATTCTCATACATAGATTCGTAACGCTTTTGTTATCGTCTTTACTGCTTAAATCTTCTCTATCATAATATCTTCTAAAGCGAGGTATCGCAGCCCTGAGTTATCAAAGACTTCCAAAGCCTCACGAGGCTTATACACTATTGGATAACCGTGAAGGTTAAAAGATGTATTCAATATTGCACCTTCACCCGTAAGCTCCTTATAATAACTTATTAAGCGATAAAAATCGGGATTCCATTCTTTTTCGACAATCTGAGGTCGGCATGAATGATCATATGGATGGACTGATGCGATGATATTGTTTACTTTGTCCCTCTTGGTCTCAAAAGCCATTATCATATATGGTGCTTTCACGTGTTTGGGATTATATAGATACCCTGAAGCAGATTCCGCAAGTATAGACGGTGCAAAAGGCATCCAAAAATCCCTCATTTTAATCATTTCATTGATTACTTTAACCGTATCCCAACTGCCGGGGCTTGCCAGGATAGACCGATTGCCAAGTGCTCTTGCGCCGAACTCCATTCGTCCCTTGCATCTTGCAACGACATGACCTTGGGCAAGCAGTTCAGCACATTGTTTTTCTATGTCATTGTGTGAGACAGCACGTATTTTCTTTTTGAACTTGAAATTGCCAATAGCATCTTCAACGTCTTGAGAACTAAACTGTCCTCCAAGATAAATTGGGCCTAATTCCGGGATGTTTACTGGTTGTCTGCGTTCTTCTAATAAACCCGAATACGCAGCCCATGCAGCACCGATGCTATTTGTTTCATCGCCACAGGAGGGAAAAACGAATAGCGATTCCACTTCATCAAGTTCCATAATAAGCTTGTTGAGCTTTACGTTCATAAAGAGTCCACCCGATAGCGCAAGTTTGTGTACGCCTGTTTCCTTGATAACACGGTGGACCCACTCGATGAAAAACTCTTCTATAAAGAGCTGCAAGCCGGCGGCAATCTCATCCGACCGTTTGTATTCAGTGTATTTCTTTAGTTGTGGTCCGATTTTGAAAGTGTCAATAACGCCGTCAGCCCGTTGCCAGACCAGCGGCTTTTCCTGCGTGAAACGGAAGTGTGACCGCAAATAATTACATATCTGGTGAGAACGTTCCGAACCGAATGAATACGGGGCAAGGCCCATTAGTTTGTATTCGTGTTCCAGAGGCACAAATCCTGTAAGAAATGTCAGCAGACTATAAAAAATAGGTACGGAGTTCGATAAAGGCACACTTGCCAGTCTTTCTAATTTACCATTCTTTCCTATGCTCACACTCGCGCAAATTCCATCACCAGCCGCATCACACGTTAACACAAGAATCTCATCGGTCATATTTCCCTGTCCGTAATAGGCGGCTGATGAGTGACAGAAGTGATGTTCAATAAATTTTGTTTTCTTTTCCTCTGCTCCGTCCCGAACCAATAAAGCCATTCTCTTTTCTTGTTTGCGTTTCAGCCTTTTACGTTTTTTTGATTCCGCAAAAGGAGAATTGCGAAATGCCTTGGCAATTTTTTTCGCAAAACCAGGTTTTCTGGGCTCTATTTTCCGCAAATAGTTGGCTAAAACATCTTCCCGTGTCTCAATCTTGCTTTTACCGTAGCCGCAAAACGCAAACTGGTCTATATCTCGAATTGTAAGATTGGATATAGCCAGTGCTTCCGTAATGGAATTTACTGGAAAACCACCTTGGTTTTTATGCCTGGTTAAGCGTTCTTCCTGCACAGCTGCAATAACTACTCCATCGTCTATAACCGCAGCAGATGAGTTATGACCATCGTGTATGCCTAATATCTTCAGGAGTTCCTCCTGTGAATTTCTTGTGTCCGGGTTAATGCGGTTGTCACCTGCAATCAGGCTTAGCAATATATTAAATTACTCAAACTGAAATTTTGCATTTTACACTTTGATTTTTGCGTTTTCAAACTGACCCTCGGTCAGTTTGAATAAATTACATACCGCCTTCTAAATTTACCGATTTGAATACATAGAATCATAATATTTTTGGTAGTCGCCGGAGACAACGTTCGAAAGCCATTTATGATTTTGAATATACCAGTCTATGGTCTTATTGATACCTTCTTCGAACGTCACGGAGGGTTTCCAGTCGAGTTCTGCGATTATTTTACCTGCATCAATCGCATATCTTCTATCGTGTCCCGGTCTGTCGGTTACGTGCTTGATAAGCGATTTTGGTTTGCCGAGACGACCCAGGATTAGCCTTACAACATCAAGGTTCTTTTTCTCGTTACACCCGCCGATATTATAAATCTCGCCGGGCGGCGCTTCGGCTAAAACCTTCCACACTGCTGTGCAATGGTCGTATACGTACAGCCAGTCACGAACGTATAAGCCGTCACCGTAAATCGGCAGCTCCTTGTCGTTCAAAGCATTGTTAATCATTAGTGGAATCAATTTTTCCGGGAATTGATACGGACCATAGTTGTTTGAACATCTGGTGATGTTATATTTTACACCCCACGTATGCCCGAAGGCTCTTACCAGGTGGTCCGCCGCGGCTTTGCTCGCTGAATACGGTGAATTCGGACTTAACCGTGTTTCTTCGCTGAACTTGCCTTCCGGCCCAAGAGCTCCGTACACTTCATCGGTCGAAATTTGAATGAACCGCTCCAATTTCTTATCGCGCGCCGCTTCGAGCAGAGTCAATGTACCCGTGACATTCGTTTCTACAAAAACCTTCGGCTCAGTGATTGAGCGGTCCACGTGACTCTCTGCAGCAAAGTTGATAATAGCATCTATTTGGTGCTCGTCGATAATCTTTTCGACCAGAGTGCCATCACAGATGTCGCCTTTGATGAACTTGTGGTTGGGATGGTCCAGAAAGCCGGTGAGGTTTTCAAGATTGCCGGCGTAAGTCAGCTTGTCGAGATTGACAACATAGCAATCGCTCTGCTCCGAAAGCGCCATTCGAACAAAATTGCTTCCTATAAACCCCGCACCGCCCGTTACCAGAATCCTTCTCATAATTGCTCCAGAAAACGCCCCAAAGGCCCCTGCCAGGGCTCAATCGGCTCATCAAGCAAAGCACCGATTTTGCTGCAGTCGAAACGGCTATTCAAGGGCCTGGCAGCGGGACTGGCAAAATCCTGACTCTTGCAAGCGCTCAAATCGACAGACATATTGAGCTTGTCAAAAATAAATCTCGCCATCTCATATCGGCTCACATAGCCCGCACTTGCAAAATGAAACATTCCTTCCGGCTTCTTTCCCAGCAATTCGCAAATTACCTTCGCCGCTTCTGTTGTGGCAGTCGGCGAACCTACCTGGTCATCAACAACCTTTAACTCGTTGTTTGTTTTTGCTCGTTCGACCACCTTGGTTACGAAATTCCTGCCGTGCAAGCCGTAAGTCCATTCAACACGCATTATACAATGCCGGCATTCACTTTCAACCAAAAGCTCCTCGCCCGCCAGCTTGCTTTTGCCATACGCATTTATTGGATTTGGTGGGTCGGTCTCAACGTAAGGTCTCTCGCATTTGCCGTCAAAAACAAAATCCGTGCTTATATGCAATACCCACACGCCGGCCTCTCGCGCAAAAGCACCCAGACGCCCTACCGCTGCCGAATTGACCTGATATGCACGCTCTGCTTCGCTCTCAGCCTTATCGACGTCGGTATACGCTGCGCAATTAACAACTATTGAACTGCTTTTGACAACATCCCCAAGCTGTTTGTAATTAGTGATGTCAAAATCCGGCAGGTCAAGTACCGTCGTCCCAAGTCCTCTCTGTTTGCAGGCAGCAGCCAAATCGGAGCCGAGCATTCCCCTCCCGCCCAAAATAGCAATCCTGTCCTCAGCCATTTTTGCCTGCCCACTCGTAGGGTGCGCCACTGTCATACCGGTCGGCGCGACATTTATCTGAGCCTGAGTAATTATATGTTTCCGATACGGCCTTTACTATACAGGCCTCGAACTAACTGACCAGGTCCGCCAATCAAAACACCGCAGCATTCGACAACAAATTCTTTATCAAAAAACCGCCTTCAAAGTTACACTTTTCTCTGTCACTGAGGCGGCTCAGTCAAGACCAGCTCGTTGGCCTTGTTAAGTGACGCAAATGTCCCGGCATCGGTCCACCAGCCATCGAGAATATCATACGCCAACTGACTTTTTTCAATATAAGCGTTATTGACATCGGTAATCTCAAGCTCGCCGCGGCCTGATGGCTTCAGTGTTCGTATGATATCAAAAACGCCGGCATCATAGAAATATATGCCCGTTATAACGTAATCTGATTTCGGTTGTTCTGGTTTTTCTTCGATATTGACAACTTTGCCGTCGGATACCTCAGCAACACCAAAACGCTGAGCATCTGCCACTTCCTTGAGCAGCACTCGGGCGCCCGCCTTTTGCGAGGTAAAATTGTCGGCATAAGCTTTAAGACTTGCCTGAAAAATATTGTCGCCGAGGATAACTGCTATAGGCTGACCGTGCGCAAAATTTTCAGCCAATCCCAAAGCCTCGGCAATCCCGCCAGCTTCATCCTGCACCTTATACGTAAACCGACAGTCAAACTCCCGGCCGGAGCCTAAAAGGCTGACCACGTCACCCATATATTCGACGCCGGTTACAATCAATATCTCTTTAATGCCAACCGAGGTCAGTTTTGCAATAGGGTAGTAAATCATAGGTTTATGCCCGACTGGAAGCAAATGCTTGTTCGTAACCTTCGTCAGCGGCATCAGCCGTGACCCTGTACCTCCTGCAAGTACAACGCCTTTGAGGCTCACTTTCAACCCTTTCCAAATTATACTTTAGCAATACAACTTTGTCACAGTACTTAAAACTGTTTCAGAAAACGCAAATCGTTTTCAAAAAACAATCGTATGTCGTTGATGCCGTACTTTCTCATGGCAAGCCGCTCTATACCGAAACCGAAAGCCCAGCCCGTATACTTTTCGCTGTCAATTCCGACCGCATCGAAAACGTTTGGGTCGACCATACCGCAGCCGCCCATCTCTACCCAGCTTTCCTTGCCCGTCTTATCCGCCAGCAGCAAATCCACTTCGCCACTTGGTTCGGTAAACGGGAAGAAGCTCGGCCTAAATCGCCACTTGGTCTCAGGACCCAGAAAAGCGCGAATAAACTGGTCGATAGTGGTCTTCATATCCACCATACTAACGCCCTCATCAACAACCAACGCCTCAAGCTGATGAAACATATACATATGTGTCGCATCGACGGTATCCGGCCGATATACGCGCCCCGGTGCCACAACGCGAATAGGCGGCTTCGTCCTTTCCATCACACGAATCTGAACCGGCGATGTGTGGCTCCGCAAAAGCGTGTTGTCGTCAATGTAAAAGGCATCAAACGGGTCTCTCGCCGGATGCTCAGGACCCATATTTAACGCGACGAAGTTATGCCACTCATCCTCGACTTCAGGCCCGTAGGCAACATCGAAACCCATCCGCCCGAAAATCTCCAGCAGCTCACTTATCGTTTGCGTAATGACGTGTGCTTTCCCAATCTTTGCAGGGATACCAGGCAAAGTAACATCTATAAACTCACGCTTTCCCTGTTGCGGTTCTAACAAATCATTTTTCAACTGCTCGAATGCCGCACTAACATCTTTCCTTATTTTGTTCGCAAGCTGACCCGCCCCAGGCCTCTGGTCGGCAGGACACTCGCCTATTTGGCTGAGCATCCCGGTGATTTGTCCTTTTCGACCGAGGTATTTTATGCGGAACTCCTCCAGAGCCGCTAAATCGGTGACCTCTTTTAAGTCTGCAAGCGCATCGTTGCCGACTTTTTCGAACTGCTCAAGCATTAAAACTCCGTTCTTATCTGACAGAACATTTTCGGGGTTCGGTCAGCCGATAGCAGCCTTTGCAGCTTCAACGAGCGCATCGAAACCCGCTTCGTCGGCTATGGCAATTTCACTTAGCATCTTACGGTTCAGTTGAATGTTGGCCTTCTTACAGCCGTTGATGAATTGACTGTACCTTATACCCCGCTGCCTGCACCCGGCGCTCAGGCGTATAATCCACAGACCTCGGAAATCTCGTTTACGGCGTTTCCGGTCAATTCGAGCATTGACGGCTGCTCGCATCCCGGCCTCTTTCGCCAGCCGATGAACATGACCCGCAGGTCCACGATAACCTTTTACTGCTTTGAGGACCCGTTTCTTTGCCTGGTGCCGTGCCGCTCCTTTTCTAACTCTTGGCATATCAGCTTTCCTTCCTGACTTTTTCTATTCGGCCTGCTGGCGGCAGCTGATTCGAAGCCGAGAAGCAAGCCCAACAAAATAAATATCGACTAAGGACCCCGTTTTGCAATACGCAGCAAGACAAACCCCTTGTTTTCTTTTGACGGTTAATGGTCGATTCGAGCCATCAACCGCCATTCGGTAATTTGCATCATTTGCCGAGCCGCATTTTTACCGTTTTGGCGGTTGAACCGGTCACAATTGCTGAACCTCTGATTAGGCGCCGGCGTTTTGCGCTTTTTCCGCTCATAAGGTGCCCGCCGCCCGTGCGCTTTCGCTTGACCCTGCCCGCGGCGGTAACCTTGACTCTCTTAGTCAAACCCTTATGGGTTTTCTGCTTCGGCATTAAAATAATTCCCTAAAAAAACGCGTCCGAAAATTTAAAATCAGTACTTTAAGGTATTTGCCCCCGCCCGTCAATACCAAACCTGCCAATTCTGCGAAAAAATTAACACACCAATCCAACCAGGCCGAGACTATCCTGAACACACAAGCGTGCCGAGATTAGTACGAATCAGGAAGGACCAGAACAACGTAACCGAGCAATCTATTAAGAAATGCCATTGCCAAGCCTGCGAAGCAGACCGTGGCAATCTCCTCAATTTTGAATTCTACATTTTGATTCTTGATTTTCCTATCCGCTATCCGCTATCCCCTGCACGCTATGCCCTATTTCCCCCACAGCCAGTTATCGGCCAATTCGCGCAAGTCATCTAACTGGATTCGCCTGTCACCTGTCAGGTCAACACCGCCGCACGCGCAGCAGTTACTTTCCAGCCAGCGCTGGGCAAACAAGGCAAAATCCAGAAAGTCAACATCGCTATCGTCATCGAAGTCACCTGGAACAAACTCAAAGCCGTAGGTTTCTATGTTCGAGTCACTGCCCCCGTTTTCGTTGTCTATGGTAAGATGAATCAGCCGAACATCCTGGGCCTGAAGCTGGTCCAGTGTATCCTGAGATATCCCCGGCTCCAGCCGAGGCTCGAAGAGGAAGTACTCCTTGATGTTGTGATGCCCGGCGTGATAGGTCTGCGAGTAATAACCGGCAAGGACAATAGGTTCGGTAGTGTATCCTTCTATAGTGGTCTGAACCCATCGAGCCATAGGGGCGGTGGAATCGCTCCACTCTCCATAATTCTCTGGAGGTGGTGGTTTGTAGAATTCTGTTGTGATGGATATGCCGTTCGCGTCGTAGGAATACTGCTCGAGGATATCTTCGGAGGATTCCTGAGGAATACGCCAAAGGTAGAGTTCGTTTGCCATAGTACCAGCCAGACCAACAGGCGAACAATCGTCGCCTGCCCAAGCACGGACCGGCTGATCGTACCCAACTTGCAAGCGCAAGACTGTGAACCTGGACTCTGAAAGCATAAAGGGCTGAGTGCCGAAATCGCGAAGCGTCAAGAGGGGATTCTCTGCCGGTGACACCAGGGTCGGTATGTTTTCAGTACGCAACTCGTATGTTCGAGGATTCGACAGTTCGTGCATAGTCCAGCCGTCGTTTGCATCGTTTCCGTCGAAGTCATGATATGCGAACGGCAGGAGCGGCAGCGGCTCGTTAATCGTCTGGATGCCATTTCCGTCAAAATACTCAATATTGGCATCGGCATAGAAACCTTCCGCAAGGTTTGGTTCATCCAGCCAGACACTTTTTGTCGTAAGTGTCCAGCGAGACTTCAGGCGATGGTCGGCGAAAACATCGGTACTTGACTTGTACTCGTACTCACCTGAAAAAATGCAGTATTCGGTTGGCTGATTAATCAAGAACGGCGTAATGGAAGGTACGTCATTGGGCTGTGGGACCTCGCGAATCTGCTTGACGACCAGTCCTCCGGCGGGCATCGCCGCGCCACCGGGCGAAACCTTCTTGTATTCCAGGTCGAGTAGGTAAGTCGTCTTGCCGGTGACATTGCTGAATTCATTGCTTGCAGCAATGAGCAGGTCGGTCAAGTCCCTGTAATCCTGGTCCCAGTCCATCACCGTACTGCCGAGCGGCACCAGATTCGACGAACGAATCAATTTCGGGAGGCCTACCGTCCCGGAGGGGTATACCCTGACGGTGACTTCCTCCGGGATGGAGCTGGGGTCCGGATTGGTGACCGAGACTGCACCATCCTGAGTCACCAGCGTTATATACATATTTGCTAGTGATCCCCTCTTGTCTAAGGTGGCCACACCGTTGGCCAGCTCAATTTCGTCGGGGAAAGAATGGTGCACCAGAAGCGCCATGCCCACTTCAGCTTCGTTGATATCATAGCGTAAGCGTTCGAGAAAGGCATTGTCGTTGTAGAAGCTGGCAAAGACCTTGCGAATCGCCCTGAAAACACCGCGCTCATTGTCCTCACACGGGTCGCAGATACATGGCCCATCCTCATCGCCGTCCAAATCGTCGGCCAGGCAGCCGCTATAGCTATCGTATAAACCGGCCCCGGTAAAGTATTCGCTGTCTTCAACGTTGGTCGAACTTCTAAAGCGGATTTTCTGATTAGGGTCGAACCCATAATTCGGGTCCTGAAGGGCGGCGATGACCGCGTCCTGCAACTGTGGGCTGAAGCTGGTGATGTAGACACCCTTGAACAAACTGCGAATGGCATTGAGGTCAGCCGACAGCGCCGCCATGTCGGACGGTGGATACGTGTAACCAGCCAGCCGATTGGCGATCTCCTCCCTGAGCGTATTGCCGGTGATGTCAACTGGAATCATCCACTGGCCTGGGTCGTTCACATCATCGGTCAGATACATTCCGCCGAGATCCAGGGTGTTCGCGCCCGCGTTGTACAGTTCAATCCAGTCCGGGTAACCGTCGCCGTCCGGATCCTGGATATTGCTGTCGTTCTCAGCCATAAACTCGTTGATGAACAACCCCTCCTGCGGACCACCGCTGCCGCCGGAGTTCGACCAGCCCGGGGTGGCGGTCCCGCCGGCAAAGGGAACCCAGTTATCATTCCCATCGGGAAAACGACCATAGGATTCATCGCTTGATTGTAGACCAAAAGTAAGCCCGTCTATGAGAGTACTCCCATCAGTATCATAAAGGCCCACATACTCGCCATCTCTGCTGAGCTTGAAGTTGGTGTGGGTTCTGCCCTGGTCTTCGTCTTTGTCAGCCCAGAAGAGCAGGTATCCGTTGGGGTCGATGGTGATGCTGTTGCAGGCAGTGACAGCCTGGTCGAGAAACTCATTCCACAGGTCGAAAGACAATGCGACTGCATTCGGTGAGTTGTCCGGAATGGATGTCCGCAGAATCCCGAAGTTGGACGCCTTGCCGCCAAAACAGTTAATATCTTCTGGTGACAGGCCATTGGTATCGGCGCTATAGGTCCCGCAGTTCGCCATCGGCGAAATATCCAAAGGCGGCGGCTTCTTCAGGTCAAGAATCTCACCTATTTGAGCATCGGTCAATGCGTCCTCCACATCCAACAACCTCACGTCATAGCCCCCAAGCCCATCGTCATAGGAACTAAGGGCGATTGTGCGGCCGAGCAGTTGCTGGGCCCGGTTTGCGTCGTCAGCCACAGCCAGGTACGCAAAGGGAACTCCATAGGTCTGGGCAAGGATTGCCACGTGCGAACTGGGCGTGGACGGCGAAAGCGACAGTACGCCGGCAACAAACGGAATCTCCGCGGGAACACCGTCCGTCAGCAGGATATCGTTTGGTTCCAAGAGGCCATTATGGTAGGCGGCGTCGATGGCATCGGCCCCGAAGTATTTCAGCTCACCCAATGCCCATCCCTCCGAGTAGCAGGTGTTACCCTGGGCCCACCGAGCGGTAGAACTGACTGGTATGTTTTGGTCTTCAAACCAATCGAAGTTGGCTTGGGCGACCTCAGTCTGTTCATACGTTGGAAAGTAGAAGGCCCGGACATTTGGGTCGGCCAGGACGTTCGCCTCAACCACCTCGAACATCGCGGCAATCTCTTCTCTGGTATAGGGGTCCTGGCGAATGAACTGGATTCCATACTCCAGAAAATCCGGCTCGGCACCGCTCAAGGGCGGCATAATGACCGTACCCAGGGCTGCCTGCTGTCCCTCTTCGTATAGTGTGACCTGGTAGAATTGCGATGCACTCATGCCGATAAAGGGCTCAAGTACACTTGTGGCGAACTCATGGTGTAGAACATAAAGCTGGCTGTCCTGAAAATACACCGTGCACGGATCATCTAACTTGATCGTAAACTTCACCCACCCCGAATCACCCGTAGAAACCGGCTCCGCACAATACGGATCATCAGGGAAGACAACCTGGTGTTTCCAATTCGGATCCTCGCCGCGGACCACCCCCGGCACTACCACCAGCAGCAGAAGTGCTGATATTACAAACAAAGTGTCCAGGCGTACTTTCACAGTCACAGGCTATTGTTCCCAGGCCCAATTATTCGCAAAAACCGCATAATCCTTCGAATTGACAGTTCCATCCCTGTTTAGGTCTTCGGACAAAAGAAGCTCCTCAACAAACCATTTGTTTGTTAAGATCTTTAAATCCCCCCAATTCACGGACCCGTTAGGATCCAGGTCTGCAATATTGCCGACCTCTGATTCCGACATACTGGCCTGCGGCGTGCCGCCGAAAGCACCGATATTGACCCGTTTGCCGTGCGGCCACAATTCCGCAGTCCAATCCGAATTGGGATCGCCGGCGTCGATGCACGGGCTGTTGTTATCATCTGTGACCCAGACGCTTGTGTTCGCATCCCACCTGCCCGCTGAAGACAGCAGATGATAATCACCGCCGGGCTCGTCTGCAAAGCAGGGGTCGTCACTTATGATGTCATAGAAGTTCACCACAGCCAAAGGGGCGTGAACATCCGATTCACCACCCTGTAAGCAACAATATCTGATAGAGGCGGTCCCCGGATATAGCATAGCAACCTGCGGGCCCTCCTTCGAGGCGTTGTTTCCCCAGAGAATGCAGTTTGTCAGGGTAAGATCGCCCTCATACCGGTAGCAAACCGCCCCGCCGTATTCATCTGCCGAGTTCCCGCTGAACGTACAGTTGGTGAGCCTAAGCGTCTCGCCGCCCTGTTCATCAAGCGTCTTGATACATACCGCCCCGCCGTGTTCATCTGCCGAGTTTCCGATGAACAGGCAGTTGGTCGCGGTGGCGCCAAAGTGAGAGTTGTTCATCCCGCCGCCGTAGTCGGCCGAGTTTCCGCTGAATGTACAGTTGGTCACTATCACGGTTTTGTAGTCAGTGGCTACGCCACCGCCCTCGAGCGTGGCTGAGTTTCCTGTGAATGTGCAGTTGATGAGCGTCAACTCGCCGCTTACGCTATATATCCCGCCCCCATGGCCGCCGTCTGCCTCGTTTTCACTGAACGTACAGTTGATAACTGTCAGGGAGCCGCTATCGTTGAATATCCCCCCACCATCCTCAGCGATGTTACCGCTGAAAACGCAATTTCTTATTGTAAGGGTGCCATCCTCGCAACAGACTCCGCCGCCTTCGTCTGAATCTTCCCCGCCGGTGATGGTAAGACCGGCCAGTACACATTCTGCCCCCGGAGTGTCGGTCAGGATTATTACACTCCGTGAGCCGTCGGCATCAATCACCGTCCCGGCTACTACATTTGGGTCGTTCGGGTCGGTTGACGTGAGAATAAAACTCTTGTCGTTGGAGTCGATACTCTCGTGGTAAGTCCCCTGTGACACGATGATTGTATCACCGTCAACAGCGGCGTCTATCGCTGCCTGTATGGTTGAATACTCGCTTGGCACCAACCGATCTGCGGCCAAGACCGCGGAGGTGGTGACTAAGAATGCCACTGCCAAGCCTATGGCCGAAGCCCGTACATTCATCACACCCTCTAAATGCGAACAATATTATTCTATCATAATAGCATTATAACGCAAATCTCGCCGCAAATCAAGGATTATTTCCTCTGCATCACCAGATCTGACGTTTTGGCACCGGCAAGAAGGGTCACACCTCGGCTTGTAAGCCTCCAGTTCCAGAAATCCAAGACCGGTCCGCCGGAATCAGCCCTAAAAGTGGCCCAGGGCCCAAGGTCTTGTGCATCGGGCACTCGGACCCGGCCGCCGTCAAACTCGGCTCGCAAGTTACCGGTATAACGCAAGCTGCTATGATGGCCCTCGTAAACTATGACTGGCCCGGGAATATTCGCCGGCTTCGAAACTGTATCAGGACTATGGTTGTAATGTGCGACCGTAAAGAGCTTGACGTCGCCGACATTCCCCCTGAAGTGCACCAAGTACGGCAGCTAAGTGCCGGCACCCGTGCACCGAGGGATTTGGTAGGTGTCTCGCTGAATGAATTGGAGAAGCAGGCCATTATGGATACGCTGGCGAAGACGGGCAACAACCGCGAAAGAGCCGCAAAAATCCTCGCTTTCTTCTCTTTTCCCCTTGCCCCCGCGAAGGAGGTCATCCAGTCCTCACATACCACTGGCCCAGACCCAGCAATAATCAATAATCCTTAATCAATAATCAATTCTCTCGG
>Ga0114922_10000666_pt1 | contig 32981 bp, 26 predicted proteins | sample AartaG_FD_100975 | JGI IMG/M metagenome (GOLD analysis project Ga0114922, IMG submission 100975) | Deep subsurface microbial communities from Aarhus Bay to uncover new lineages of life (NeLLi) - Aarhus_00045 metaG | ecosystem: Environmental > Aquatic > Marine > Oceanic > Sediment | place... | reverse complement strand
CGGTATGAAGTTATCCACATATCCACATCTATCCACAAAAAGAAGAAAGAAAAAAGAACCAAAAAAGAAAGAAGAAAAATTAACTACTACTAATATTTGTCAACCTTTTTCAGGATCAGACCCTTACCCCAGATCACCGATTACCGACCACTGATTACCTCTTTTCACTGCTCACCTCTCACTACTCACCTTTCACTACTCACCTTTCACTACTCACCTCTCACTACTCACCTCTCACCACTCTCTCATACCACTCCGCAGTTCTCCTAATGGCCTCATCGACATCCACTTTTGGCTCATAGCCCAGATCTCTGCGGGCCTTTTCAATACTAAAATGGAAATCCTTCCGGAGATGAGTGATGAGATATCGGGTAATCGGAGGTCTGGCACGAATGTGAAGGAGACGATAGACAAATTCAAGTGTCGATGCCGCTCCATAGGCCAGAATCGGATGTACCGAAATTTTCGGTTTTGGGACATTCAGGGCAGTTGTAAGCTTTTCGAAATATTCCCACCAGGTCATCTTTATCCCATCGGTGATCACATAGGTCTCACCGGACGCTTTTTTCGTCATTCCAGCCAGAATGAGCCCATCGGCTAAATTTTCAACATATGTGAATGCACCCAATTTTTTGCCACCGCCAATGTAGGCCATTCTTCCCTCTTCCAACATCTTTGCCATTTTAAGAAGACTCACCCGATCCCCCGGTCCATATATGTCACCAGGCCTGACAATGACGATCTCCAGTCCCCTGAAAGAGTGATACTCTGAGACCACATCCTCGGCTTCCCGTTTCGCTTGACAGTAAGGAAAAGGAGTTGGGACCCTCGGGGCGTTTTCGGTCATGTCCTGTTTCCCAATAAAGCTGTGGACTGCCACCGAACTGACATAAATAAATCGCCTGACGCCTGTACGAATCGATGCTTCCAACATTTTTTGTGTGCCATCGACAATGACTTTCCGGAAAAACTTCAGTGTTCCCCAATCCGTCACGGCCGAGGCCACATGATATACTAATTCGACTCCCTCCGTACTCTTCTCTAAGGAGGATAAATCATCCAGCGATCCTACGAACCGTTCAATCTCAACACCTTCCAGAAGAGAAAGGTCACTGGTCTTTCGGACCAATCCCCGTACTTCATCTCCCCTTTCGACCAGTTTCCGGCAGAGTGTTGAACCTACAAAGCCATTCGCTCCTGTGACCAAAACACGCATCACCGTACTCCAAAATATGAGTTGTTATCGTTACTGTTAAGCCTTCATTAAAAAAGTTTTATGATTTTCCCTAAAAAAATACAGTTTTTTCTAACATATTCAACGAACCAAAACAACCGAATCCATTGTTGACAGTACTATATTCGGCCCGATATGTGTTGGGTTTAATACTCACATTGTACGCTAAATATTCGGCCAATTTCGAATCGTAAACATAAATGAACAAGATTCCTTCCGAATGATAGTTATCATCCAAATGGAATTCCACATCGATATTTCCGGTTTCCGGTCTGCGAAGACGTTGAAAATGGGTCTTTTCCCCATCCCAGAGAGTGATATCATAGAGTTCAGCAAGAGAATCGCGACGAATGGAAAATGTATATAGAGTACCAACACGCTGGACCGTATCATCGATAATGACAGGAATGGACGGCATCGTCGTCTGTGAAGTGAGTTCAGGATAACCTTCATTTCGACACGATATCCCGTACCTCTCTCTTGCCTGAGGAAAAAATTCTTGATGGCGATATTCTAACTTTTTAAACGTGGAATCGAAATCGGTATAGATGAATATCAGTGAGTCGACAATCACATTCATTTCATACCGATATAGTGTGACCTGAGCATCTTTTATCTCGACGGAATCAGGATATGAATTAAAAGGAAATGATTTCTCGAGATGAATAAAAGAAAGTCCCATGCCATTCTGTGTTCCCGGTCTTAGCACACCAAAAATATTTAATAAGGGATGAAATTCCTGTTTATCAAAATAAGAGGGTTGCGGCCCGGGACTCAATAGAGGATTCTCACATCCGGTTATTAACATGAGAGTCATTATCAGTATAACAAGAATAGAAAATTTAACGTTGGTACCCGAATTCACAAGACATTGTTTATTCACAACTAATGTCCTCTGATATTAGTTCAACTTCTTTTCAATATTTGAATGACTGATGTTACATTTTCGATTTAATTATCAATTGTCAATTATCAATTGATAATTGATATATCATCTTACCCACGACTATGGATGATGAATCAAAATCTATTTTGCCATGCGTAACCAACCCTCAAAACTTTATCGTATATCCCATACTGAATTGGGGGAAATAGTTCAACCCATATCCGTAGGGTTTATCCTGTCCCAAAGGTATATAGAATATCACATTGCGATAGAGAAACAGAAGGTTTCCAAAATTCACATTCAAATAGGACTCTTTTGCACCTAAAAATTCAGCCAGTTCTGCACCAAATCCTTTGCGAATTCGTTTTTTTAGGCCCAGATCCAATCGAATATAGAGAGGAAGTCGGGCATTGTTTCTCGAACTGCTTGCATGCGTTAAGTTGGTCGAATATTCGTTTGTCAGGGGATCATAATAAAAATAATGTTTCGATGTTCTTTCCAGTGTCTTGGGCACACCCGACATGATGCGCAGAGTCCCGCTGTAGGAAAGGGCGGGATGGATCTGATGGTTGATCATGGCTTTAAAGGAATGGGTCCGGTCATAATCGAACAAAAACGACCGACCTTCCATGATATGGGGATAGCTCCGGGTCGCCCTGCTGATTCCATAACTGACCCAGCCGGAAAGCTTTCGCCACGTGCCCATCCATAAAAGCTCGATACCATAAGACTCTCCTGTCCCCTCCTTGAGTTTGTCCGAAAACCGGTAGGCTTCGATTTCACTAATGTTGTAGTCGAATGTATAGACCCTGGAAATATCTTTATAGTATACATCCATGGATAAGCGCGAATTCTCAGTGATTGCTTTCTCCAATCCTACAATATAATGGGTCGACGCGCTGGGTTTTCGGGCTTTAAGGGGATAGTAATAATCTAAGAACTGGCTGAGCTCATATTCCTGGGAATTGATACTGATTATGTACTGATAATATAGCCCCCAGGCAGTCCTCATTTTCATGCCCAACGGCAGTTCACAAATAACGTTAATGCGGGGTTCTCGATACCACCGATCAGTGAGACTGAACTTGGATAGCCGCATCCCCATCCGTAGTGACAGCGGCCCCAGAGTTAATTTGTCTTCGAAAAAACCGGCCATCAAGGTTGATTTTCGGGTCGTCTCACCTTCGCTCAAATCATTGATACGGATATCATTCCCAAAGTAATAGTAATTGTATTCCCCACCTAAAGTGAATGTGTTGAAGGAATTAAAGAGAATACTCAAAGTCGATTTTCCACTCAAATCTCTGATCTTATTTCGGATATCCGTGTGATAAAACATCTTAAAACTATCACCCGATTCATCATCGGTGTATTCGAAATCAAGCATTGACAAATTATTGGATGAAAAGAAGGAACCGGAAATTTGTGTCTTTAAATAGATTTTTGGATTGATCACGGTCTTCAATATCGCCGTAGCCGCCTGATTATTCCACCTGTCATTGAACTTCAAATCATAATCCTCGAAGATGTCAGTATCAAATGTGGGAGCTATATATGAATAAAAACGGGTAAAATCCAAATCCATAAAATCTCTTGAGAAAAAATATCGGAGACTCAATCTGTTCCTGCCATTCAATTTCCAATTCAGGGCAACATTCATATCATAAAAATAACTTGGGGAATAGAACAGGAACAGGGATACGAGGTCATAATATGCTCTTCCTGAGATCATCATCGTTGCTTTCTTGCTGAGAGGGAAGTCCAAAACCATTTTTGTATGTGAAAGGGAAGGTTCTATCTCGCCATGAAGTGCCTGATTGTTGCCTTCCCGCGTGGTAATATAGAGGACAGAAGAATTTCGACCTCCATATTCAACACCGAATCCACCGACCAGCATTTCGATATTCTTGATGGCATAGAGATTGAATAAACCGGATGTAATGACACAATGGTACGGATTATATATAGTCACACCATCCAATAATATCAAGTTCTCTCCAGGGTCACTTCCCCTTACGGCATAGAGGGGAGAAATGGGATCGATACCCTGAATGCCAGGCAGATACTTCACCGCCCTGAATACATCGCCCCGTGATGCCGGAATCCGGCGCACAGCCTCCGGTTTGATTTCTCTGTGACTGCTCTCGAACTCCACATCGGCCACTTCAGATCTTTGGCCGGAGACGATGATACTCTCCAGTTCAATGACCTCGGGCTCCAGAGAAATATCATCCAGCACGATACTCTTATTCTGTATCAAAATGTCGACGGTTCTTTTTGAATAGCCGATATACGAAATATCCAGTGTATACTTGCCCGGTAAGAGACCGGTGACACGGAAATAGCCATTGCCGTCCGTGGCTGCTCCCTTATATTGATCCCGAACAACCACATTGACTCCGATGAGGGTCTCTCCTGTTTTTTTATCAACAACATACCCGGAAACCGTATATGCCTTCGCAAAAAGACAGGTCGCTGACAATAAAAAAATTATAAATATGAAATTTCGCATTTTCAGACCGATAAAACTATAACTTCAATCCTAGATGAAATAATAAACCCAACTGAAATTCGATTCCTTTTGAATACACATAATACACATCCTCAAGTAAACCGACCCCAAAGAAGATACCCCGTTCATCAAGCGGGTCAAAAATGAGACTCTGACTCAATGAATAGTTCAATATCAACACATCATAAATTTTATGATCTTTCGTATCGATATCCTTCCAGCGATTAAATCCCAACATGATTTGAGACTTTCCCCGAAGAATCATTTGCCGATTCAGCCGATGAAACAGATAATCAATGGATAGACCGAACTCGATAGATTCAAATGTTTTAGCGTTTCTATACCTGACATTATACCCGCCACTTCGAAAAAATGGTTTCCCTGCCTCCCGGTGAGAAAAAAAGAGGGCTCCGTCAACTAACCAGTCCCGGGTACCCATCACAACGTCCATACCACCATACAAATGAGTTCGCCTGCCCGAAAATATTCCTGTACGGAAATTGTCGAGAGTGATGTCTTGATACGAACGCAGGTTTTTCGATACGATGGTCAAATCGTCGACAAATTCGTCTCGCCATTTTTCCATTACTTTTTCAAATCCCCTTTTTAACTTATCTCCAAACAAGGATTGACGTGAGACGGTTTCATAGACCAGATGCCCAACATATACAGAATTATTATTCTGATTCTTCTCATATAGCTGTACCGATGCGTTCAACTGATAATGCGGATAGAGCCAACTGCCTGTTTTTTTTGTCAGCCAAAAGTCATCAAGAACAAGTTTGAGCCGTAATGATTGTTTAGTGTTCACCGTACCGTTGAAAATCGCATTAACTTCATCAGCAAGTGGCTTTTCCGTACAGATGAGTAAATCAACAGGCACAAACAGATATTTCGTAACCTCATACTCACCGATCACATGAGGTTCCGAATCCCGCTGGTCCACTACGGAATCAATGACTCCATGAATCGGTTTCAATTCAACTGACCGGGGAAAATGTACAATCAATGAGTCCTGAACCAACTTTTGGCAAAATGAATTATTTCGAGAGAATCCGAACAGAAAAACGAGAATGAAAGGGTAAGCCAGCCTTACCGAGAATTTGAACCCTATCCAATTCTTATTAACCAATCGAATACGCTCCGATTTTATTAACAGCAAGTTTTATTGATCTACAAATGAATTAGGTTTACTTTCGGTAACTAATTTTCAGGTTAATCGTAATGTGACAAACACGTCTGTTCCAATCCCTACAGCGGCATGGAGCAGAAGCGGATAGAGAATCGATCGAGTTCGAATGGCCAGATATCCGAAGACCAATCCGGCAAAGATGGCACCGAAACTTTCCGACACCGGCTTACCGATATGTACAATGGCCGACGGAATCGTTTGAATCAGAATGGCTGTCAAAGCACCGAACTTTTTCTCTAATCCAAAAAGCATGAATCCCCGGAATAAAAATTCCCAGCTGATGTAATAGATCAGGTAAAAGATTTCTACAACCAGGAATAAATAAAAATGGGTCATCGTACTTTTCGCCAGTGGATATTCCATTTGCATGGCCGAATCGGAGGATCCAACATACGATGCCCATAGTAGAAAAGGCAATGCAATGAGTACAAAGCGAAACCCGTATTTTGCATCGCCCATCTGGAATCCAAAATCTCGAAGCCCCTTCCGAAAGGCGATCTTAATAAAGAAGTAAGGTATCCAGAACATCAACAGGAAAGCCGTTAAATATTCAAAAACAGTACTGTAGAAATCTTGATTCCAACGGCCCTGAAACCCTTTGAACAGTTGGTCAAAGTCGGACTGCTTTCCGAAGTAAACCCAAAGTGTGAGAAGAACCGGGACGATAAACAGGATAAAAGAGGATTCTGAATCCCGTTGCCGAAAAATGGTTTTAAAATCCGATGGATGGTTATCCGTCATATCTTTTTGATTTCCCTCCGTATTAATAGATTTTTCCATTATCTATTCACCTTTCACTTAATTAAAAAACGAAATTTACTTTATCAACAGGCATTTACCCACCGCCGAATACTCATCGGCGCTGATTCTGTAGAAATAAACACCGGAGCTCACATCTCTCGCTTCCCATATGACCTTATGATAGCCAGCTTCAATTTCTCCGTCCACCAGTGTTGTTATCCTTTGTCCCTTCATGTTATAAATAGAAATATGAACCGCTGTGGTTCGAGGTAACCGGTATTGAATAGTGGTCGTTGGATTAAACGGGTTGGGGTAATTATCTTCCAATGAAAAATGTCTTGGGATATTCTGTCCATTTGACGAAATCCCTGTGTATTCCTCTGTGGCCATGACTGCTGCCTGAGCATCGATTTTCCCAAAGCCCCATAGATGACTGCCCGTATCCGGAATATCGCCGGTATCATCGTCCTCACGGGCCGTTTGTTTTAAAATATCCATGATCTGATCCTTGGTTAGATCCGGATTCGCTTCGAGCATGAGGGCAACGATCCCGGTGACCACAGGCGTCGACATCGAAGTTCCCTCGAATGCGGCATAGGGCCAGTTGTTACTCACCAGAGCGACGATGATTTCTTCCATCTGGGCTGTTTCCGTATCAAATGACGAGATCGGGGCCACGACTACATTTCCGGGTGCCGTGATATCGGGTTTGACTCTCCCGTCACGAGTGGGTCCTCGACTCGAGAACGTGGCCAGCTCACCTATTTCTCTATAGTCGGCAATTTGTTGTTGCTGTCCATTGATATCTGTATAACTGTTTTTCGTGGTATAGGCGCCCACCGAAATGACACTCTTTCCCGTACCTCCGATCTCACCGATGGTTGACTCAGAATCACCGGCCTGAAAGAGAGCCGGATAACCCAGATCCTGGAAGGGTACTTCATAGACATGCCAGAGGTGAACGGTAGAATTGGCGGACGTGATAAACAGGACCATGGCGAGTGAAGTCGTATTTAATAATTCTAACTGGATATTGGGACTCTGATTATCGGTGTTTTTCGCAACGGCAGCAACAATAAAACCCGCTTCTCCATCGATGCCATTGTAAAAAGATACTTCCTCATATTCAGATCCGTCAGAAGCATAAAAAGCCGATTGAGCGACGAAAGTACCGGTCGCTGTATCGAACAAGCCTCCTGCAATCGACATGTGGGTATTCGGTGATCCCCATATCTCAATCAGCGCGAACTCAGCATCTTCGTCTTCGTCATAAAACATATAAGGACCTGTCGCAATGGTATCCCCGCTGAAATGATGGGAAATATGCAATTCACTGTCTGCTTCGTTACCGGCAGCACCCACGAGTATCTTACCCGAACCGGCCAAGCGGTCAAAGACCTGATCTGTTAGGGACGTGCCATCGTGGGGCCCAATATGCTCACCCAAACTCATATTCACCACGGCTGGTTTATCTTGCCTGGTCGCATAATTAAAAATGTACTCGATACCATCCCAGATATCAGTCGCACCCCAACCGAGAGAAACCAGCACCAGATCCGCATCCGGGGCCATGCCTGTATACAGACCATTTACATCTGCACCACGTCCTCCGGAGATACCGCCAACGTGAGAGCCATGACTGCCTTCGGTTCCTGCTACATCGTGGGCTTTATTTTGAATTGTTTCATTGTCCGTGTATTCAGAGCCGGAACTGAATCCAGCGGGTGGCGTACCGGACTCATCCACCTGATCCCATACCGCTCTGATTCGACTGACACCGCCACCATCGCGGAATGCAGGATGGGTATAATCAAAACCACCGTCAAGGATCCCGACCACAACATCCGTTCCGGCATAGGTCTGTGATAGACCGATACCCTGATGCACATGAAGTAACTTCACGTCGGCTCCTGCCAAATCGAGACGCTTTCGAATGGGTGTATCGACTGCGATCCGTTCAATACCCTTCAGATCTTTTAGCTTACCAAGAGAATGGAGAGGGATCGTCATCGACCAAATATCTCCGATCTTTCTTCTGACTGAGACACCAATGGAGAGAAGATCAGATTCATGGAGATCCGAATTCACACGCATGAATCCACTCACACAGGGTTCCCCGTTGAGATATCGAATGTGAAATTGATGGGACAATCTCTGCGGGATCTCGAGGGGTTTATTTAGCCTCTCAGATTCTTCCAACAGTCTTTCCGTTTTCATCAATAATCGCTTTGTGGCTGCCGAATACTCCTGAGCTGATCCGGCTCGAATATCTATGCTCAATACGATGAGGATCATGCCAACATATATGAGTCGTTTCATCGTCACCCTCTTCGACTGAAATGTTTTATCAAATAAATATCTTTGTGGTTTCATCTCTTTTTAACCGGCGAATCGATCTCGACACGTTTCACGCCTATGATACTTCCCAGGGATTTTAAGGAGTAGACGGGAATAACAACGGCCCAGATATCTCCCCGTTGTGAATTGATACGAATATCTAATCGCAACAGATCGGCAGGATCTATGGAACCATCCACTTTGATCATTCCATGGACCACATATCCCTGATCGGCTCTCTTCACCAGAAATTCCTCTCTTGTCCTCTTTGACAGGTCGAACTCTTCAGGTCCTCCTTCTTGCGACTTTTTCGATTTTTCCAATTCCTGAATAAAACGTCGCGTAAATGGCGAATATCGGGCCATCGGACTCGAACATGTCTGAATAAACATCGCCGAAACAATGAAGACGACAACCATAATTGCGAATGTGTTTGAGACCCTCAATTGATTCTCTCCAAAGGTGATAAATGAGGTTAAGAATCTTACGCCCCCTCCAGAACACTTCCCGCTTTAGTATCAGCCCGTTTCAGCAAGATGGCAAAACAGAGACCGAATAATCCCAGAGACGCAAACATGATTAAGCTGGCCGTATAGGAATGGGTTAAATCCCTCAATTTCCCATTCAAATAGGGGAAGAGTCCCAGCCCGACGTTCTGAATCATGGTCATCAATCCAAAAGCCGTTCCTACACGTTCTTTTTCAACAATCAAGGGTATTGCAGGCCACATTGCGGCAGGGACTAAAACAAACGCTATCCCTAACGTGAACATAGGATAGGCCGGATATATATTTGTCACGCCCATGAGCAGATGACTGGGTATGAGAATCAGTGAGCCATAGATCATCAACGTGGCTCTTTTACCTATCTTATCTACAAGATGTCCGGCAAAGGGGGCCGCAACCATCGAGGCAAAGATCGGAATAGAGCTGATTCCACCCGCTGTGCTAAACATATGGAAAAAATTATTGAATATCTGTTTCAAAAAACCTCCCTCCATCTCGGCCACTCTGGCAATACTCCATTTATCCACAAACAGATCCGTCGATAAAGCCGTAAAAGGAAAGATGGCTGAATAAAATGTCACACAGAGGAAGGTCACAAACCAAAAACTGGGTTTAAAATGTTTTATATCTGCAAGTACAATTTGTTCTTCAGCACCCTCATCTTTCAACCGCAGGATTTTTTCCCCTCTCCAATCCATGATGATATAAACGACATTTGCCAGAAGGGAAATACAACAGAATATAACGGCCGCGAATAAGGCATATTGATATCCTCCGAAATGTCTTGCTATCAATTCACCGGTATTAAAGCTGAAAAGGGTGCCCAATCGACTGACGGTCAGAGCGATCCCAAATGAGAGTGCCAGTTCCTTGCCTTTAAACCAACGGGCAAGAATGGCGCTTTGAGCGACAACCAGTGGTTCCGAACCTGCACCAAAAATGAAACGACCCAAAAACAACACAGAGAGATTACCGGAAATTGCGACGATACCTGCTCCAATTAAAACAAGGATGGAAAAAATCATACTCGCTTTTCTCGTTCCCAGCCGATCTATCAAGAAACCACCTATCAATACGGATAATATGGCTGCAATACTATACATCGTGTACATCGATCCAACAGTACTCCTGGCATTAGCCCCACCTGAAAATTGTATGATCAACCGATAACCCCGGGGCAGATCTTCAGTACTTATATTTTCATCCTCAGAAGATCGATCCGGCTGTTTTAAAAGTGTAATGTCTAAGCCATCCTGCCTCAAAAGGTTATCCAGGGTGTCGACAAGACTCGTCTGGCCTCTTATTTCATCATTTTTGATCTTTTTAATTGATTCGAGATATTGCCCTGGCATTCCATGAATCCGCAAACTATCCAGAGTTGCATCCGTAATTTTAAATGTCGTTATCTCTTCTACAAGCGTAGGCGCGATGGCACCGATAATATCATAAGCGAAATAGCTTCCAAAAGTCAAAAGACTGACAAAAATCAGTATCGTAAACCGGTAGAGCTTCGTGCTGGGATGAAAACCTAAATGTTCTCTGTATTCACTGATCGTTTCGGTCATGTTAAACCTCCGTTATTTACCACACCTTGGTAATATCTCTTATCTTATCAATTTCTTGTAATTATTCAGCCATTCGTTCTCTTAGACAGGATGGTCGAGATAGAAAAAATCCGATTCTGGATTCTGTCATTTGGTTTTTATTTGATATTTGGATCTTGGAATTTGACAATTTGCTATCGTTTACCCCATATACGCGTATTCAGATTCAGATCCTCAACAATAGCGTACGCAAGCGTTAAATCCTCGAAATACTCCTGAATGACTTTAAAATCCAACAACGTCCTGAATATTTTCGGTTCAAAGAGGTCTTTTGTGAAACGAATGGCAATATAGACTTTGGTTCCCCGAAACGAGAGATAGATGTCTTTGTCGGTTTTTTTCTTAAAATCCATGATCCGTTTCATCAGACTGGTCGATAGGATGTATCTTGCCTGGACCTGATCATCTCCATAGACTGCAAAGTTTTTCTCGAATTCAGGATCTTCAAGGTGAATCAAGTGCCCACGAGGTTTATTCAATGACTGCAATTTTTTTCCCAAACGGCCGAAGAGGCGTTCCGCTGTATCTGGCAGGACAACCGTTTCGCCGATAATGTGCTTATTGAAATCGGCCATGTAGAACAGTCCCTTAAAGATTGTGTGCCAGTGGGTTTGCTTATTCCCTTTACTATCCCTCGACTCCGTCTTGTATTCGGCATGAACTTCAGAAAATTTTATCACCGTTGCTCCGAGCTTACCCCAAACCAGATCGTCTCCTTTATATCGATCAATACGGTGTTTAAAAATCTTCGATTCTTTAAATTCCGGGACAGTGATATAACCATCCTGACGATACCGGAGTTTTTCATCGATGAAACCAACGATCCGCTGAATGACTATGCCCTTAAAATCCACAATAAACTTACGGGTGAGAAAATAATAAGCAATGAAAAAAATGAAGAGTAAGAAAAAGAATGGGACGAGAACATACCACACTTTAAGCTCATTTATGAGTACATATGCTAAAGAAAGGGCCAAGATGACCAGGGACGGTACGCCGATAAATGCAAGCTTTTTGATGATTTCTCTGCGTCTCCCTTCCAGAATCTGTAAATCGGGTCTGAGCGTCTTAAGATAAAATTCCCTTAAATCGTTTAAGGTTTTCATGGATTAAACCCTATTTAATAGTTTAATTATCTATGTTATTAGATAGCAAATTAAGAAACTGAAATACAAGTAAGATCATGAATATTAGGATTTAAACATCTTCCCAACATCGACATTCTTTCGTTCTTCTTCAGGGATCTCAAATACATTTTTCCGTTTGTAATTCATCATTGAAGCCATAATATTGGTTGGAAACATTTCGATGGCATTATTATAAATCGTCACAGTAGCGTTGTAAGCCCGTCTGGCCGCGGATATCTGCTCCTCGATCTCATTCATCGACCCCTGGAGCTGTAGAAAATTCTGATTGGCTTTAAGATCAGGATAGTTTTCCACGGCGACCATGATTCCACCCAGTGCTTTGGTCATTTTATTTTCGACCGCAATCCTGTCATTATCAGAGAGTTGCCCCGATGTGGCTTTTGCTCTTAACTCCGTTATATCTGTCAACAGACTTTTTTCATGTTTCATATACGTCTTCACAGTCTCAACAAGATTCGGTATGAGATCATACCGTTTCTTGAGTAGCGCATCAATGGTCGCAAAAACATTCTCTACCTGGTTTTTCTTCCCGACGAGACTGTTGTACATCAAAATAGGGATTAATACAATGATGACCAGAACGACAATAATGACGATAAGCATGTTGACCTCCTCGTTTTAATCTACATATTTGAAACCACCGAGAAAACATTAACTTCAATATTCTTAATTCAATATTCGATATTCGTCCTCCGTGGTTTCCCGAAGGTTCCGTTCATTTTTTTTTAAAATTTAAACACGACCGTGAAAGGCATATTTTTAATTTATTTACCAATCCGCTTTACTCTCCTTTTTTCAAATCCTGAAGCGCACAGACATCAAGAGGACTTGCCTGCAGCGATCGAATGGCTTGAACCGTGGCCCAGGAAGCCGATAGTGTCGTGAGACAGGGGACATCACGGGCCATGGCCGTCCGGCCGATGCTGTATTCGTCGCTACGGGAAACTTTGCCCAGAGGTGTGTTGATGACCAGTTGAATCTCTCCGTTGATGATTAAATCGAGAGCGTTGGGTCTCCCTTCACCAACTTTAGGAACGGATGTTGCCGGAATCCCGGCTTTGCGCAGGGCGTTAAATGTACCCTGGGTCGCCAGAATGTTAAATCCCAGTTCATAAAGCTGGCGGGCGATGGGGATTACCGACATTTTATCATTATCGTTCACACTGATGAATGCACTCCCCCGTTTCGGGAGGCCATGGCCTGCAGCAAACTGGGCTTTGGCAAATGCGCCGCCCGAAGTCGTATCCAAGCCCATTACCTCTCCTGTTGAACGCATCTCCGGACCCAAAAAGGTCTGTACATTAGGAAACTTCATGAAGGGGAAAACCGGTGTTTTTACGGCCACCATATGGCCATCTTCCGGCTCCTTTATTCCCAAATCCTGTAATGTCTTGCCTACCATTATCTTTGCGGCTATCTTGGCCCAGGGAATAGTCGTTGCCTTACTCACAAAGGGAACCGTACGGGAGGCCCTGGGATTAACCTCCAGCACATATATTTCACCGTCTTTCAGGGCGAATTGGACATTGATCAATCCCTTCACATTCAGCATACTTGCCAGTGTAACGGTTTGATCGATGATAATCTTGCGATCTTCTGGCCCGAGCATATAGGGCGGCAATACGCAAGAACTGTCCCCGGAATGAATGCCCGCTTCTTCTATATGCTGCATTAATCCGCAGATAAAGGTTTGATGTCCGTCACAGATACCATCCACATCGAATTCAAAAGCATCCTCTAAAAATTTATCGACCAAAACCGGATGATCGGGTGTCACCGAAGCGGCTTCATGAATATATTTTTCCAGAGAGCCTTCATCATAGACGATTTCCATGCCCCGACCACCCAGTACATAGGAAGGCCTGACCAGGACCGGATATCCGATTCCCTCAGCGATTTGTTTCGCTTCATCAAAAGTGAATACCGTTCCCCATTCCGGTTGACGGATATTCGAATCTCTAATGAGCTGACCGAAACGTTTCCGGTCCTCGGCCAAATCAATGGATTCGGGTGAAGTGCCCAGGATCTTAACGCCTGCCTTTTCCAATCCTCTGGCCAATTTCAGAGGTGTCTGACCTCCAAATTGCACGATGACGCCATCGGGCTTTTCAAAATCAACGATGTGGATCACATCTTCCAGAGTCAAAGGTTCAAAATAGAGCTTATCTGCCGTATCGTAATCCGTTGAGACAGTCTCCGGATTGTTGTTGATCATGATGGTCTCATATCCCAATTCTCTAAGAGCCATCACGGCGTGCACACAACAATAGTCAAACTCGATACCTTGTCCGATTCGGTTGGGTCCACTTCCCAAAATAATGACTTTCGGTTTTTTACTGCATCGCGCCTCGTTTTCTTCTTCATATGTCCCATACAGATAAGATGTCTCGGATTGAAACTCTGCGGCACATGTATCCACGACCTTGTAAACCGGTCGGATGCCCTCTCTCTCCCGTTGGTATCGAATCTCTTCCTCTGCAATCCCGGTGAGCTTCGAAATCCTCTGGTCCGAGAATCCCTTTTTCTTCGCGCTCTTCATTACCGCAGATGGGATCACCACATCCTCCAGGAGTCTTTCTTCGAAATGAATGATGGATCGAATCTGATCCAGAAACCAGGGATCGATTCCGGTCGCCTCGTGTAAAGTATCGACCCCCATTCCCAGCCGAAAAGCTTCACCCAACTGGAATATCCGTTGAGACGAGGGACGTTTAAGATGTGCAATGAGGGCTCCTTCCTCCCATGGTCCGTCATATTCCAGACCGTAACAATCGGTCTCCAAAGACCGCAATCCCTTCTGAAAAGCTTCCATAAATGTCCGACCGATGGCCATGGTTTCTCCCACCGATTTCATCTGGGTTCCCAGTAACGGTTCCGCTTGTGGAAATTTCTCAAAGTTCCACCGGGGTATCTTCACCACAACATAATCAATCGTCGGTTCGAAAGAAGCTGGCGTCTTGCCCGTGATATCGTTGGGGATCTCATCAAGTGTGAGTCCCACGGCAAGCTGAGCAGCGATCTTGGCAATGGGAAAGCCAGTGGCTTTGGATGCCAATGCAGAACTCCGGGATACTCGGGGATTCATCTCAATAACCACCATGTGCCCATCCTTGGGATCGACGCCAAACTGGATGTTCGACCCACCCGTTTCCACACCAATTTCCCTGATGATTGCCTTGGATGCATCGCGCATCATCTGATATTCCCGGTCAGTCAGGGTCTGGGCGGGTGCCACCGTGACCGAATCACCGGTATGAATACCCATGGGATCTACGTTCTCGATAGAGCAGATGATAACCACATTGTCCTTCAGATCCCGCATCACTTCCAGTTCAAACTCCTTCCACCCAATGATCGACTCCTCCACCAGAACTTCACCTATGGGGCTGTTATCGATTCCCCATTTGATCTGACTCTCATACTCTTCGACATTGTAGGCAATGCTTCCTCCGGTTCCCCCAAGAGTAAAGGCCGGCCGGATAATGGCTGGAAATCCGACTTCCTGAATGAGTTCCCGGCCATCCTCTATGTTCTTGGCAAATCCCCCTTTGGGCAGAACCAGCCCAATCTTCTGCATTGCCTCTTTGAACAATTCCCGGTCTTCAGCCTTCTGAATCGCTTCTATCTTTGCGCCGATGAGTTCAACACCATACTCGTCCAATATACCCTTCTCTGCCAGATCAACCGTTACATTGAGACTGGTTTGTCCACCCATGGTTGGCAGCAAAGCATCCGGCCTCTCTTTTTTTATAATCTTGGCCACAGTTTTCCGGTTGATAGGTTCTACATAGGTCCGGTCAGCGAGCTCCGGATCCGTCATAATTGTTGCAGGATTGGAATTGACCAATACGGTTTCATAACCAAGCTTTTTCAAAGCCTTCACTGCCTGGGTACCCGAATAATCAAATTCGCACGCCTGACCAATGACGATGGGACCGGATCCGATGATTAAAATTTTTTTAATATCTTCACGTTTTGGCATTTGTCTCCATCATCTGATAAAACGATTTAAATAAATACAACGAATCATGCGGTCCAGGAGACGCTTCTGGATGATATTGAACTGAAAAAATGGGAAGCTCTCTATGTTTTATCCCCTCCACCGTACCATCATTGAGACTAACGTGGGTCTGGACAAAACCCGCTGCTACCAGGCTTTTCGCATCCAGGGCAAAATTGTGATTCTGGGCGGTAATTTCAATAACTCCTGTCTCTTCATTTTTTACAGGATGATTGCTCCCATGATGGCCGAATTTCAGTTTATAGGTCTTGCCACCCAAAGCCAATCCTAAAATCTGATGCCCCAGACAGATACCGAATATGGGACGATAATTTGCCAGTTTTCGAACACTCTCAATGGCATATTCCACACCTTCCGGGTCTCCCGGTCCGTTGGATAGAAAGATACCGTCCGGTTCCTGTTCCATGACCCAATCGGCAGTTGTGGCTGCAGGAACGACCGTCACTTTTAAGCCAAAGGACGTCATCAATCGAAGGATGTTTTGTTTCACACCAAAATCGTAGGCAATGACTTTGAACCTGGACTTTCCCAGGCGTTGAATGGGATCGTAATACCATTGTCTATCGATTTTTTCTTTCCATAAACCCGGTTCTTCTGTCGTAACAAATTGTACCAGATCTCTACCAATAATTTTCGGATGACTTCGCAATTGATCCTGAAGTGTCTGTGTATCACTGTCATCCGTTGACACGATGCCCATCATAGAACCTTTTTCCCGAATGTGCCGGGTTAGAGCCCTTGTATCGATCCTGTGGATTCCGAGAATTTGGTTCCTCTTTAAATATTGATCCAATGACTCGGTGGATCTATGGTTGCTGGGCATGCTACAAAGTTCACGAATAATGAGACCTTCCACTTGCGGTTTAACCGATTCCATGTCCTCAGGATTGATCCCGTAGTTACCGATATGGGGATACGTCATCGTCACCATCTGGCCCTTGTAGGAAGGATCCGTCAGGATCTCTTGATAGCCTGTCATTCCCGTGTTGAAAACCACTTCACCAATGGCAGTCCCCTTTGCTCCAAATCCCTCACCGTGAAAAGTCTTGCCATCTTCTAATAGGAGTATTGCTTCCATAATACCCGTATAATTATTCAATCCCTATGGTTTAATGAAAAAGTGTAAAATAAAACATACAATAGAAAAATGATCATTTGATTACGAATTCATCTGTCCACTGATGAATCGCGTTGCCTCTTCCACATCCACTTTGGAGCCAATAATCAGAGGAACTCTTTGATGCAGCTCAACAGGTTCGATATCCAAAATACGTTGCGAACCATCGGTTGCTGCACCGCCCGCATGTTCACAAATAAACGCCATGGGCATAACCTCATAGAGAAGACGCAATTTCCCTCTGGGTGGGATACGACCCTCTTTATAGAGAATTGGGTAAAGGAAAATGCCTCCGTAGAGTAAATTTCGGTGAAAATCAGCGACCAAAGACCCAATGTAACGACTCGTATAGGGTCTACCCGTGGAAGGATCGACCTCTTTCAAATAGTCAATATATCGAGCAGTATTCTCATCCCAGTAAGGACGATTCCCCTCATTGACGCTCAATATTCTACCCCGAGCAGGAATCTGGATATTGGGATGGGAAAGGAGAAACTCTCCAATACTGGGATCCAACGTAAATCCATCTACACCAGTTCCCGTCGAGAATACAAACATTGTCGAAGAACCATATATCACGTATCCGGCTGCAATCAAGGACGTCCCTTTCTGGAGGCAATCCTCTATAGTCCCCCTGGACCCTTGAGATATTTTACGAAAAACGGCAAAAATTGTCCCAATACTCACATTGGCATCGATGTTGGAGGATCCATCCAATGGATCAAAAAGAAGGCAGTATTGACCACAGGGGTATTCTTCTGGTATAGGAATGATCCCTTCCTCTTCCTCAGAGGCCATGACACACAATCTTCCCGTATGATTCATGGATTTTTTCACCACTTTATTCGCGTATTCGTCCAATTTCTGTACCTGCTCGCCCTGAATATTCTCATCGCCGGTAACACCGAGAACATCGGCAAGACCTGCCTTGTTGACCTCATTTGATATCACCTTTGCCGCAAAAGTGATATCATATAATAAAGATGAGAATTCCCCTGTCGCCTCCGGATGGAGTTTCTGCTGATCGATAATATGTCGTTCAATGGTGATAAGTTCTCTCATGTGCTGCTCCTCAGCAGTTGTTCGTGATAGGAAGATTTTCCGGTTTCGAGGATTTCCAATATGATACCTTCGGTGACTTTACCAATCCCTTTCAGTTTCTGCAGATCTCCTTTTCGTTCAGATAAAGGCTCCTTTAATTGCGAGATGGAATAGGCACCATATCCATAGGGAGATTTCCTTCCCTCCAGTTTTAAAAGATAATCAATCTGCTCCAATATCACAACAACCAAATCGTTTTCATTCAATATATCTCTATAAAAAGCCGGAGGAATACGCTTCGGTTTCCCTGATACTCACTTCTTCTGTGTATCCTTTTTTATTCTTCTTTCGTCTCTGGGATTGACGATGAGTTCCACACTCGTATGCGAATGGGCATCAACAAATCCGGGCGAAACTGCTCAAAAAATGGATAGGCAATAGGAGCATCATATTCAACGGATCGAATAAAATACTTTAAAGTTTAATATTTACAAGAATATAATGGAAGGATTAAAAATAGTCAAGAAGAATTTTCTACTTCTCATGCTTCAGTATTTCATCCCGTTCGGCAATCTGGAGTTTCTCGATGACCTCATCCAGATCTCCGGTCAGAATTTCCTGAAGACGGTAGAGGGTCAGATTAATCCGATGATCCGTTACTCTGCCCTGGGGGAAATTAAATGTCCGTATCTTCGCACTCCTGTCTCCGGACCCGATCATCGATCTTCGGCTCTCGGCCAGGCGAGTTTCCTCTTCCTTACGCTTCATATCATAGAGCCGTGCCCTCAGGACTCGCATCGCCTTGGATTTATTCTTGTGCTGGGACTTTTCATCCTGGCATGTGACTACCATCCCGGTAGGCAGATGCGTGATTCGAACGGCCGAATCTGTTGTATTGACACTCTGTCCTCCCGGACCCGACGATCGATACACGTCGATGCGAAGATCTTTGGGATCGATCTCCACGTCCACTTCCCGCACCTCGGGTAGGACGACCACCGATGCGGCCGAAGTGTGGATACGACCGCTCGTTTCGGTTTGCGGAACTCGTTGAACCCTGTGAACACCACTCTCGTACCTCAGGTGTCCATAGGCTTGATGACCGGTGATCGAGAAGATGATTTCTTTGAATCCTCCCAATTCCGTTGGATTGGAATTGAGGACTTCTTTCTTCCAGCTCTGTCTCTCGATGTACTTGGAATACATCCGGTATAGATCGCCTGCAAATAACGCTGCCTCATCTCCTCCTGTACCGGCACGAATCTCCATGATAGCCCCTTTATCATCCCGGGGATCTTTCGGAATGATCAGAATCTTGAGTTCCTGTTCCAGCGCCTCTCTGGAAGCAACACTCTCCTCCAAGTCCTCGCTGGCAAGCTCTTTCAATTCTGCATCTGAGCTGGATTCAATGATATCCAAATCTTCTTTTATTTTCCCCAGAATGTCACGGTAAGCCTGGGCCTTTTCTACTATGACCAACAGATGACTGTGCTCTCTCGTGATCGAAGCGATCTTATCCGGATGACTCAATACGGACTGGTCTTCGAGCATTTTCTCTAATTCCCGTATCCGAGTCTCTATCTTCTCAAATTTTTCTAATAGTTTGGTTATTTCCATTGTCTTCCAATTAAGTGAGCTAAAGTGACTAAAGTTAAAAATGACTAAAGTTATGAGTTTTTACTGATAGATGTAAATAGTGCGAGCAACTCACTTTAGTCACTGTGAGTAAAAATTTCCACTCCATCATCAACTTTCAAACCCAAAGCGCTTCTCAGTGCCACCAGGGCAACCTCCAACTGGCTCTCATCAGGTTCGTGAGTCGTGATTCTCTGAAGCCAGAGTCCGGGAGCTACCAAAATCCTGGCCAATTTTTTCCCATACTTTTTTCCAGAAAGCCGAATGATTTCATAAGAAATTCCGCCGATGACTGGAATAAAGAGAAACCGTATTAATCGATCTCCCATATCCTGTGGTTTTCCAAGTATAATGAACACCATCAATGCCACCAGCATAACAACGAGTAAAAAGCTCGTGCCGCAACGGGGATGATGTGTCTTGAATGGTCTAACACCATCCAGTGTTAAGGGTTTATCTTCCTCATATGCAAAGATGGATTTATGCTCCGCACCATGATACTCGAACACCCGACGAATTTCCTTCCAGAGGCTGATGAGAGTGAGATAGACCAGGAAGAAAATCAAACGAATCGCACCATCCACGAGGTTAAACAATACGCCTCCCTTTACACCTATCAGCTCCGTTAGCAAAAGGGGAACGAAAAAAAACAGACCGATTCCCAGTGCCAATGCCAATACAACGGCACCGATTGTCCAGAATTTCGACCGTTTCTCCACTTTCTTGTCGGGATTCTTTTTCTTCTCTTCTTCCGTAACAGCGATGTCAGCCGAAAAATTCAGGGCCTTAATCCCCAGTACAAGGGATTCAATAAGTGTAACCCCACCCCTCAAGAATGGAAAACCCAACACTTTAAGCCGTTTCGTCCATGATATATGCTCATCCTTCTTCAATAGTATATTACCGTCAGGTTTCCGTACTGCTACCGTAACAAATTCCGGTGAGCGCATCATCACACCCTCAATGACTGCCTGCCCTCCTACTTGTTTTTTCTCATTCTCTGCCATTTGTCCTCACATCATGCTGAAAAAATTCATAAATAATCAAAGCAACATAAAAAAACGGAACACGGCGACAATGTCCGTATTCCGTTGAAAATGTCCACCTCTTACCTAAGACGATTTCTGCACGTCCTGTTCCGTCTCGGCTTTCTTTTGATCCAGTTTATATCTCTTCCTATACTTCTCAACCCTACCGGCTGTATCCACCAATTTTTGCTTTCCCGTGTAAAAAGGATGGCAGGCAGAGCAGATTTCCACGTGCATATCTCCTACAGTTGAATGTGTCTGGATACTATTCCCGCATGCACAGGTCACCGTGGCCTCTTTATATTCGGGATGGATCCCTTTTCTCAATGTAAAACCTCCAATAAAATATTTGTTCTGCGGGCTAAAAGATAATAAATTGGGACGCATAAAGCAAGGAAATAATACACATTCTAGAAGCTCGCTGCCAATCGTTATATTAAGTAATGATCATTTTCTGATAAATTGACCGAGCTTTTTCATAGACTCCATGGTTTTCACCCCTTTCAGGCAGTGACTCATGTGCACCTATGATGAGATATCCGGCCGGTCTAAGTTTATCGACAAGTTTATTCAATATCTTTTGCTGAAGGTCTTTCTGGAAATAAGTAAATACGAGATTACGGCACAGGATGATATGGAATTTACCATCGGGCATTCCCTCACGAATATCTTGCTCCACGAATTCAATATTCGTTTTTAATTCCTCATTAATTTTATATCCACAATCCAAAGGGATGAAAGCCTTATCGATAAAACTTCCGGGCAAATCTTTGAGACTCCCCGGAGGATAAATCCCTCTTCTGGCTCTTTCTATTAGCTTTTCTTCTCTATCTGTTGCAATAATCTGAAATAGACATTTTTCTTTCAAACCAGGTAATATACGATAATTCCACAAAATCATTAAAGTATAGGGTTCCTCACCCGAGCAGCATCCAACACTCCAGCACCGAAGTTCATTCTCATTATGTTTATTAGAATATCCTACCAATTGAAGGTAGAGTTCATTCTGGATCGTATCAAAGACATCCCGATCACGATAAAAACGGGAAATGGTAATGTTACAGAGAGAGTCGAGAACTCCCCATTCATCTTTATTCTCTTCCACGTAGCGCCAATATGTAAAAATATCGGATAGTCTTAATTCAAAACAGCGACGATGAACACGTTTGCAAACCTGCTTTCTAACTTTACGAAATCCTTCCCATCGATACTGCATTCTTGGTAGACACCATCGTAAAAAGTCGATACAGTCTTGATCGGCCATATTTTGAGATAGTTTACTTTATTTTAGTAAATTCTTTTATTGTAAAGAAATTGACCATATTTCCCATCACTCCATTACTCCATCACTCCACTACTCCACTACTCCAATAATATCAATCTATATTTGAAGGCTTGAGGAATCAAATGATCAAATAAATCAATAACGTGGGCTTTTTGTGGACACAGGATTTTTTTGAAGGCTCCTCGGCCGAAATGGGGCTTTTTAATCTTAAAATTTTATGTGGGTAAAAATATCCGATCTGTTCACGTACTCATTGATTCTAAGAATTCTTTGTTATTTTTCGTTCCTCGTATTTTATCTAATAAATACTCCATTGCTTCAACCATGGTTAATTCATTTATAATCTTGCGAAGAATCCAAACACGGTTGAGTTCCTTGGACTGCTGTAGCAGTTCTTCTTTTCGAGTACTCGATTTATTGATATCAAATGCAGGAAATGTCCTTCGGTCCGAAAGCTGACGATTGAGTTGTATTTCCATATTGCCCGTCCCCTTGAACTCCTCGAAAATAACTTCGTCCATCCGGCTGCCCGTGTCAATGAGGGCAGTGGCGATTATGGTCAGGCTTCCCCCTTCTTCGACATTACGGGCCGCACCAAAGAACCGTTTTGGACGGTGTAGTGCATTGGAATCCACACCACCCGAGAGAATCTTTCCGGAATGAGGAACCACGACATTGTGTGCCCTGGCTAAACGTGTGATAGAATCCAGAAGGATGACAACATCGTGACCATATTCCACGAGCCTCTTGGCCTTTTCCAGTACCATCTCGGCTACCTGGACATGTCTTTCGGCCGGTTCATCGAATGTCGAGCTCACCACTTCCGCCTTCACCGATCGTTCCATGTCCGTCACTTCCTCGGGTCTCTCATCGATGAGAAGTACGATCATGGTAATCTCCGGATGATTTTTAGTAATGGAATTGGCAATTTTTTGGAGAACGACTGTTTTCCCAGTCCTGGGCTGGGCAACAATAAGCCCGCGCTGACCCTTGCCAATGGGTGTCAGCATGTCCATGATCCGGGTCGTGTAATCCTTTGCATCTGTTTCAATTGTGATTCGCTCATCCGGATACAGAGGTGTGAGATTATCGAAGAGAATTTTGGTCTTGGCCTCCTCCGGGTTTTCATAGTTTACCGCCTCCACCTTGATGAGGGCGAAAAACCGTTCATTGTCCTTCGGGGGGCGAATCTGGCCCGAGACCATATCCCCGGTTCTTAGGCTGAATCGTTTGATCTGTGACGGTGATATGTAAATATCATCTGGCCCGGGTAGATAGTTCGTGTCAGAGGAACGGAGAAACCCATATCCATCGGGAAGAATTTCCAGTACGCCTTCGGAAAAAATATTTCCATCCTTTTGGGTCTGAGTTTCTAAGATTCGGAAAATAAGCTCCTGTTTCCTTAGCCCCGAATACCCGGGAACATTCATCTCCTGAGCCAACGATGTCAGTTCAGAAATCTTCATCTTTTTTAATTCAGCAATATCCATAAAAAAATCTCTCCTTAGTCTTAATAAAGCAAAATACTTAAAACAGTTATTCTATTTTACTATTAACCTGTTATGCTGGTCAAAACAAATTGTCGTCTTTATTTTGAACTTAATATTTGAATGAAATGTAATTTTTATATAAGATTAGTTACTCAAGCCGCTGAAGCGGAAGAAATCATAGATTGGATTTACCTCTTGAATCTAACTTTTTATTAAAACCCCCTTAACGCAATGGTTTGGAAAGGATGATGAAAGCCATATCGATTTGTTATTCAGATGAGTATTATTCTCGTACTTTTACTTTCCCCCTCGTTCTCGTATCGTACAATTTAATAAAATTTATTCTTTTGTCAAGTACTTTATTTATTCAATAAATTTTTTAATATCGTTTGCATATGACCGCAATTCTATTTTAACTTCACCGGGATTCGTCATGGTGAAAATATTCGTTCTGATTCGAACACTCCCTGGCATCCCCTTAAGATACCATCCAATATGTTTTCTCATCTCCTTCACGCCTCTTTCAATTCCCAGCATACCAAGAGCAAGATCGTAATGGCAGAGACAAATTTCGATCCGTTTGTTGTAGGCTGGCTCTTCTACCATCTCACCAGTTTCCAGATATCGGTTCGTTCTTTCAAAAATCCAGGGCCTTCCTAAAGCACCGCGACCGATCATGACTAAATCACAACCTGTTTCATTCATCATTCGTTTTGCATCTTGAGGGGATTGGACATCACCGTTTCCTATGACAGGAATGGATACAGATTCCTTAACTTCCCGAATGATATTCCAATTCGCCCGACCCTTGAATCCCATTTTCTTTGTTCGTCCATGCACTGTGATCCAACATACACCCTCTTCCTCCAGGATCTGTGATGCCTTCACCGCAACCAGATTTTTTTCATCCCACCCGATTCTTATTTTAGCGCTCACCGGGACAGAAGTCGCATTGACTACGGCCCTTACAATGGTTCTCATTCGCAGAAGATTATTCAACAGAGCAGCCCCGGCCCCACTCTTAACAACTTTTTTAGCAGGACACCCAAAATTCAAATCAATAAAATCCGGTCTTACTTTATCAACGATTTGGGCCGCTCTTGCCAGAACATCCGGATCACTGCCAAAAAGTTGGATTCCAATCGGTCTCTCTTCCGGTTGAAATTCAATGAATCGATGACTCTTGAGACTGTTGTGTACGAGTCCGTCTCCACTGACGACTTCGGTAAAGACGAGGGACGCCCCCATTGATTTCGCTGTGAGACGAAACGCATTGTCAGTAATCCCTGCCATCGGGGCTAAGACCGATTTCCCGGATATTTGTACACCATGAATAATCATCTTGAGATAATATACAATTTTTTAATATTACTCACAAGCGTTTTCTCAAATCAAGCTTGATTTTTTTTTTAATATTTCGTATAATATCAGTCTAATTAAATGAATTTTAGTATTATTGAGGAACATATGGCTCGAAAATGCGAAATATGCGGTAAAGGTCCGATGGTAGGCCATAATATCAGCCACGCCCATAATGTAACGAAGAGGCGATGGCTGCCAAATTTACAAAAAGTACGCGTTAAAATCGATGGAAACACCAGACGAATGCTTGTATGTACACAATGCATCCGTTCCGGAGTTCTGGAGAAAATAGGCTCTAAATAACATTTATTTTTAAGACACCGCAGAAAGTGCCTTATTTATCTACAAACATCCGCCTTTTTCACTCTATTATCCCAAGGAGGTGCCACCATGAAAAGGATTGATTCTTTTCCAAAAAAGACAACTATCGTATCCTTTCTCGTACTCTCTCTGGTATGGACAGCTCTTATGGGTCGCTCAAATTCATCGAAGATGCAAGACACTCGAGCTTCCCTATTCAAGGAAGTAGATCAGGTCATGGAACAGGCCAAAGAAGCTCAGACCGATATTTTCTCTCCGAATCAATTCGACTCTGCCCTGAAAAACTATAGGGAAGCCGATGAAGACTACAAAAAGGGGAAAAATTTAGATTCCATCCGGAAAAAAATCAGGGCAGCAACCACTTTTTTCTTAAAATCCATTGAAACAACCAAACTGGCGAAAATACACTTTTCGGAATGTATCAATGCCCGCAGTGATGCTCTCGCCGCAGAGGCACCCGCATTCCGCAATCAGCAGTGGGAACGTGCCGAGTCCATCCTGAATGATGCAGCAAAAACCTTAGAGAAGGGCAAACTCAATGATGCCAGATCCAAGGTCGATGAAGCCGAACAAGTCTACCGGCAGGTTGAATTGGAATCCATAAAAGCACATTACTTAGACGAAACCAAAACTCTATTAGAGGCCAAAAAAAAGGAACTGGAAAAAGTGGCTCCTCTAACATATGGGAAGGCCCAACGTTCAATTGTAATGGCCGAAAGACTCCTTATGGAAAACCGGTATGACACCGATGAGGCCCGCCAGTTCGCTCAGCAAGCCAAATACGAAGCCCAGCACGGCCTTTACTTTACCACGCTCATTGAAAAAATGAAAACAGAAGATAAAACCATCGAGTCTTTGCTACTGGACGGGGAAAAGCCCATTCAGAAGATTGCCGATGAATTTGACATGAATGCCCAATTTCACGAGGGTTATGACCAACCCATCCAGTCTATCCTTCAGGGTATTCAAAGTCTGAGAAAGAAAAATGCCTCCTTCGAGCAGGATCTCCGGGATAAGGAGGAGCAAATCTCAATCCTCACAGACCAGATTACACAGATGGAATCACAAATGGGTGAGATGAAATCCCAGCTTGGTGATTTGAAATCCAAAGAAGCGACCCTGACAGAGCTCATGGAACAGCAGCGGCTGAAAAGGGAAAAATTCACCCGGATCGAGGAGGCATTTACATCCAAGGAAGCACAAATCATCCGGGAAGACGATAAGGTTATCATCCAACTCTATGCATTAACTTTCCCGGTAGGCAAGGCTACAATCGAATCCCAGTACTTTGAATTGCTGAGCAGGGTGATCAAGGCCATTGAGGAATATCCCGAGTACGATATTACCGTGGAAGGCCATACCGACTCCAGAGGGGGGGATGCCGCAAACATGAAACTCTCCACTGAAAGAGCCAATGCCGTCCGAGATTATCTGGTTGCTTCTGCTGATATAGCCCCCCCACGAATCAAGGCCCTCGCCTATGGAGAATCCAAACCCATCGCCTCCAATGAAACCGAGGAGGGCCGGCGGAAGAATCGCCGAATCACCGTCGTCATTCACCCCAAGGAATAAAATTTAAAAAACGAAAAATGAAAAGGGCAGGCTGAGGATCATTCATACCTGCCCTTTTTTTATCCCCTTTTAAAAGAAATGATAAATTCTAGCGAAGCTTCGCCCTAACTGGTTTCTGGCTGCTTGTCACTGGTTACTGGTTTCTAGCTGACAGCTGATAGCTGTCAGCTATCGGCTATCAACCGGGAAATGATCGATTTAATATCCCAGATCCTGATACTGCCTTGCATTCGCCTCCCAGACTCTCTGCATAGTCTTCAGAATCTGCTCAAATCTTGGATCCTTTTTTAGCCCCTCAAAATTGGGATCATTGACAAGCCAGGGATATTCTCTGTATCCCCAGGCAACTGCTTTTTCCAGCCACTGAATCGCCTCACCCTTTCGGTCTATTAAAGTGTATATCGCTGCCACAGCCGTTGCCAGGGAAGCATCACTGCCGACATTCGGTTTCACTTCTAGTTCGATCTCACCAAGAGCATCATCCAGCTTCCCCTGCTTTGCATAGATCATCCCTTGCACCGCATGGAAAAACGGTTGATACAATTGGGCATTTAATCCTTTTCTCAGCTCATCCTGCGCTCCAGTGAAATCTTCCTGATAGTAACGGACGAGGGCTAAGAAAGGATGAAAATAGATCTTATCCGGATGAAATCTCAGTGTCTTGAGGATCTCTTCTTCTGCCTCCCCGTAGCGTTTCAATCCGGTCAGGATCATTGCGCGGCTCAGGGCGATCTCTTCGTTCGCCGGATTGAGTGCAAGGGCACTCTCATATACTTCGAGACACGGCTCGTACAATCCGTAAGAGAAATAGACTGTTCCAAGGCCGATCCAGGCTTTTTCCAGATTGGGATTTCTCCTCAGAGCCGATTTGAATTCGTTTTCCGCATGCTTCAAGTCACCTCTGATCAAATAAATTTGCCCCATCTGAAGATACCCTTCGGCCAGACCCGGGTCAACCTCAATGGCCTTCAATATGACCTCCTGAGCTAACTCAAGCCACACCAGGTTGCGGTCCCATTGATTTTCCACAATCTTGAGATATCCCTCAGCAAGTCCCAGGTAGGCCGGTGTATACGTCGAATCCACCCTCAAAACATCTTTGAATTTCTGCACTGCCAGATTTATCTCACTTCTGGTATTTCCTGAAAGATACGACTTCCCCTCCAGATAATCTTTTAATACATCGGATGATACCGATTTCGACTGTGATTCGATTGCTTCATCAACCGTCACTCCTAAAATTTTGGCCACAGTGGCAGAGGCGGACTCTTCAACAGCGTGAAGGGTCTGAACCTCCTCTTCAAAGGTATCGGTCCAAAGAATCGTATTCTGTTGAACATCTATAAGTTCGAGTACCATTATAACGCGATCGTTTTCTTCTTCTATTTTACCCATCACAAGATAGTCGACTCCTGCCCTGTCATCCTCGATCCAGTCCCTCGAATAAACTGGAAGAATCTTCAACTCCCTCGCCTCGGAGAGACGAGTCACAACACCTTCCATGACCATCGTGAAAAGCATTCTTTCTCTGGTAGAAACAGGTTCTCCCTCCAGGGGCAGCACAGCCAGGGACTTTTTCCAGGAGGCCTGGGGTACCGTGACATCCACCTGGGACCATTCAGAAGGTATGATTTTTCCTTCTCCCCCCTCCTCTTTCTTCCCACAATGACAGATGAGAAGAAAGAATATGACTAAAATGATGAATCCATCACGAATTCTCATGATTCACACCTCTTAATAATTTAGAGCTCTATGTCGAATCGAGTGGGTAGATATGAACTCATGCATCCATCGTGCAACTCTCAAAAATTCCAAATCACAAAACACAAATGTTATTTGATATTTTATAACAATCACTATCCACTCAAATCAACATAGAGCCTAATTTAATCTATGTGGGACCTACGACGATCCCGCTCTTCCCTTGTAAAAAGAGGAAATCAATCGATAAAAACAGTAGATAAAAAGTGTAAAGAAAAAATGTGTCGCTGCAAACTCTTTCGGTCCCAATTGATCCACCATAGAACGCCAGAATATAAAGGCTAAGATAACAAATGTGATTCTACGGAGCAGGAGAATGAGCTGAGTACTCACTCCTCTTTTTATTAAAAAAGTTCTATACCACTCGATAAAAATGTCCACAGCACCTACCATTAAAATGGAAAACAGTACCGTAGAGAGAATTTTCCCACCCACATTCAATTCCTCCGGTTTATACTGAAAAAACATACCAAATCAAACAGTTAAATGCAAGTTAATAAACGACAGAGTTGCTGGCTGCTGGTTAAAAATTCATACGGATTTTCTCTTTTAACCAGAAACCAGTGACCAGTAGCCAGTAACCAGTAGCCCAGTGGTTTTTCATGAGTCCCCTTTTTCCTCACCCTCCTTTTTCATCTCATCCTCTTTACGTTCCCAGGGTGTCCATTCCAATCCCAAGACATATTTCTGCATCCATCGAATTTCTTCGATGTCTCTTATCCGTTGGTGTCTCTGCTCTCGTGGTCCATGAGGTTCCCTGGGGAACTTGATATAACGCGTCGTCTTCCCCTGATCCTTTAATGCCGTGAAGTAGTTCATGCTCTGAGGTTCGGTACATGTACGGTCGTTGATGCCATGGAAAAGTACCGTCGGGGTTGTAACATTTTTGATATGCGTGAGAGAAGACTTCTTCCTGTATTCCTCGGGATTATCCCAGGGTGTTCCTCCGATATACCAGAGGCGTACATCATGGTTAAATCCGGGAGCATATTCGGAGGTCCAATCAGAAACCATGGCCCCCAACGAAGCGGCTTTAAATCGATCCGTCTGGGTAATGGTCCATCCACCTAAAATGCCGCCATAACTCCAACCTCGCACACCCATACGTTCCGGATCCACATAACCTTCCTCAATCACATAATCCACACCGGTCATTAAATCCCAGTAGTCCCCACCACCGATATCCTGCATATTCCCACGCAGAAATTCATCGCTGTAACCGCTGCTTCCTCTGACATTGGGGCATAACTGAGCGTAACCCAAACCAGAAAAAACATGATAACTATGGCGAAAACTATTTGTGAAACATCCTGCAGGTCCGCCGTGTATGTGTAATATCAATGGAATTCGTTTGCCTTTTTGATAATTGGCCGGTAAATAGAGTATGCCCTCAATTTCCAATCCATCTTTACTCTTCCATCGGATCACTTCACCATGGGCCAGGAGTATATCCTCCTTCAACGAGGGATTGGCATTGATCAACCTGATCGGATTGCCTTCTTTCGTGGAAGACATGTATAGGTCTGCCGGCGTGTCGAAGTTCTGGTATGTATAAACCATCCTGGTGCGGTCTTTTGAAAATGAAGCAGACCCGAGAGTACCGGTGACATGGGTGATTTGTCTCACATTGCCCGATTGGACGTTCAGCTCAAACAGATTTGAATTCGTACGTTGACGTCCGACAAAGAGAATGGATCGACTGTCCGGTGTCCAGACCGCGTTGGAAATACTACCGATAAATTTTCCGGAAATCATGCGTTTCTCGCGGGAATCGATATTCATGATCCGGAGTTTACCGTTTCTGAGTTCCCACTCCCCATCACTCACCGCGCTGTAGAGAAAATGCTTCCCGTCCGGTGCCCAGATGAGTCCTCTTTCCGGCGCCCGATTTTCCGTAAGGCGCGTCCTGGAAGAATCCTTCATATTAAATAGGTAAATTTCGGACAGGTAACGCTGGTTCCTTCGATTTTCATAACGGGCCGTAAAAAGAACATGCTCCCCATTGGGTGAAACATCGAAATCACCAATGCGAAAATCTTCCCTGGTAATCTTTTTTTCTTTTTTCTTTTCCAAATCGAAAATCCAGAGGTTGTTCCACTTTCCCTCCTGCTGGCCATTTGGACCTTCATCCACGGTTATCGCGTCATAACCCGCTTTGTACAGCTTTTCTTCTTCCTTGCTTCTCGGCTCTGATGCCACGAAAAAGATTTTATTCGAATCCTTCGCCCATTTATAACTTCCCACACTCGTCTTGTGTTTTGTGAGTTGAGTAGCTTCACCACCCTGTGTTCTCATTAAAAAAATCTGCTGTTTCTTCTCTTTTTCACCTACTGCCCGTGTGAAGGAAAGGTATTTCCCATCCGGGGAAAACTGGAATGCACTGCCGCCATCTTTCCCGATATACTGGAACGATTCGCCCCCTTCTGCCGGTACCATGTGATATGTCGTTTTCGCCCGCTTTTCCTTCCAGTTCGATTTAGTCTGCGAATAGAAAACCCTCTGTCCATCGGGTGACATCAGGGGTCTTCCAATTCTGACCAAATCCAAACCATCATCGGTGGTCATGGGACGCTTTGTTTTTTCCTGGGCCGATATGATGCTCACTGCAAAACTTAGTAAAAATAAAGAAATACATCGTGCCTTCATCTTCGCCTCCTTAACTCATTTATTAAAATTGATACGTATTAATTGGCTAGTAACCAGTAGTTTAATAGATTATTTTAAATAAATCAAGACGCAAGTTAAATATAAACCGACAAATTAAAAAGTGTTAAAAAAAGTAGGCATCCTGAGGAAATTTTCTCAGGGTACTTTTGTTTTTATTAATATTTTAATTTTTTCCTTGCTTTATTCCGAAAAATCGTTTATAATCTTGTTGTAACATTTCAAGCCAACCATTTAAAGTGAGTTCAATGTCTCTCAGGAGAGGGGTGAACGAGGTTTAGTGAGGCCACCATTGATGGGGAGAGGTTAAAAATATAAACCGAATTCAGGAGGTGAAGTGCACCTTCTGGGATTCGGTTTTTTTGTATAGTTAAGAAAAAAATAAAATGCGTTCTTTTTACACGCGTATAATGGATATAATATTTTGGAATCTTTAAAATTAGAACTGTGCGCACTTTCCCCATACGAAGATCCCAGCATGGGTATTGAATACCCAGGACACCTGCTTGGGTATTGACAAAGGGAGGAGGGTGCGTCAGAATCTACGGTTAGAGTGTTAAAATAAGAATTAACATTATGGATAAAATTGATATTAGATTAACTGGAGGGGCAATAATTATTGGGTCCCTTTATTGGCAAGACAGTTTAAAAGATAATGACCAAAAAAGGAAAGTTTGGAGAACATCATCATTATTTTTTGATGAGGAAATTTTAGTAAAATTACCTATTCGTTACGGTCGATTTTCAGGAAATGATAAAGTATATACGATGGTATTCTCCTTGAATTGTGAAAAAAGAAACCAATTAGGAACTGGATATGTGATTCCTTTCAATAAGAATCCAATAACACATATAGATAAAATATTATGTGAAGCTAGGAAAATGTCCGAAGTTGAAGGCAATAATTCTAAACTTGTTAAAGGTAATAAGGATAAATGGGGTGCAATTTGTATTCGGTTAAATAAGAAGAAATTAGATAACTGTAGTTTTGCACTTTTTATGACATAAGACATATTACTTGTTTTTAATAAAAAAGGCTCTTACCTTATAGGCTAAATATCTTCGCCAAATATATAAGCCTATAGGAGGTAAGAGCTATGAGAAGTATACAATTTCCTAAGAACTTTGTCAAGCTGATTTTGGAGCTTAGAGAAAATTTTACAAATCCAAGTTTCAAACATTTTAAGGTAGTACTTTCCGCCATTTTAATCGGTGGTCCCAAAAAGACGCTTACATCTGGAATTAGGCTTCATGATTTGGGATGTCATTTCTCAAATATACATCGTTTTGTCGGTTACTACAAATGGGACGTTACTCAAGTTGCATTTTCACTTTTTAATTTCATGAGAAAGTTGTTGAATATTTCAAAAGATCTTGTATTCGCATTGGATGACACATTAATCCCTAAATACGGTAAAAAGATATTTGGTCGAGGATGCCATTTTGATCATGCATCTAAACCGAATACTCCCCGCTATATTTTGGGTCACAACTGGGTTGTGTTAGGGCTTCTCTACCACTGGG
>Ga0114922_10000665_pt1 | contig 33114 bp, 27 predicted proteins | sample AartaG_FD_100975 | JGI IMG/M metagenome (GOLD analysis project Ga0114922, IMG submission 100975) | Deep subsurface microbial communities from Aarhus Bay to uncover new lineages of life (NeLLi) - Aarhus_00045 metaG | ecosystem: Environmental > Aquatic > Marine > Oceanic > Sediment | place... | reverse complement strand
CTCCGTGGTACAGTTTTGTTTCACCGGCCCCTTCAACCCAGTTTGGTGGAAAGGGGGTTTTTTATGCCTATACAAAAGTTTTGTGACCATTTTGCGCACAATTTCATTTATAAGAGACTAAAGGATTATGCGGATGGTAGCACTTGCTACCAGTCTTTTCGCCCACCGTACTCCCTGTATTCAATTATCGTAGCAACGAACTTCATAAATAACTCCTTTGGAAGAGGTATTTGGCGCCCGGGAAACTAGGGAAGGGAAACTAAGGACAGTGTCATCTATATTTTGATATCTTTCTTTTTCTTTTGGCTTTCTTATCTTTGCTTGGCCTGCCGACCGGTAGTGGACGGACCCTTCGGCCAAGCAGCCTTTCGAGTTTGCTTAAAAAACTATCACTGCCCAAAGGTCTGCCCGTATGCGTATTTAACCTTAACCGTCCAAGCTCAGAATCTGAAAGACCATCAGCAAGTTCCTTCCGCCATTTTACCGCAGATATCATATCGTACCAACGCGACAAATTCAAGACATCCGACCGGGCCTTTGCATCAACATGCACAGCCGCACTCGACCAGTCATAACGCCACGGCTTACGGCATAGCCGTGCGCGAACAGGATTAAGCTCGATGTATTTCATGGCCATCCAGAAGTGACGTTCATCCAGTGCACAGGAATAGAAACGTCCCTGCCAGAGGTGGCCGCTGCGTTTATGAAAGCGGTTGATATACTGCGTATAGCGAAAGTGTGTTCTGCCGATACCCTTGGCCAGTGAATCCTGCTCATGTGGTATCGCGACAACGTGTATATGATTGCCCATCAGGCAATAGCCGACCAGCTCCAGAGCGTATTTGTCCGCCTGCTCTTTTAACAGCTCCAGATACACCCGACGATCATCATCCACAAAGAACACATCCTGGCGATTGTTACCTCGCTGGGTAATATGATGTGCAAATCCAACCGCTACTGCTCTGGCTAATCTTGGCATAAAGCCAAATTAACACAAAAACAAATGCTTGTCAAACATTTAATAGGTGGCTGTCCCTAGTTAGTGTAGTTAGTGCTAGTTAGTGGTTACAATTGATTATCGATTATTAGTTATTGATTATTTTCTGGATTGTTGCTCTTTTGGCCATTCTCAGGGCAGGTTTCGCAGGAATGGCAGATAGTTGGTGTGCATTGCACAGCCTACATTTGATTACCGCTCCTTTACAGTCGCGGCTCTGTATTGGAATTTTATAACCGGTGTGACCTTGTTTATGACTTGTGAGGTCCAAATCGCACATAAGCCAGATATTAGAACACCAGTTACCTGCTGGACTGCCGTATTTTCTATTTGCGTCAAAACCGGATAACCCTTACAATGATTTTAGCAGATAGTCAGTACTGTTAGTTACAAAATGTTAACGAGCAGACTAAAATGTCAATTCGGGAGCGATAAATGATTGAGAACATAACTCGTAAATATACAAGTCACAAGCGCATAAATCATACGTGTCTTTGTGCTTTTGTGCTCTTGTGTTCTTTTGCTCTTTGTCGGGCGGATAGAATTGTCCTCAAAGGAGGCCAGACTATAACCGGCGATATACTCGCAGAAAAGCAAACCCAGTTGTACGTTGATATCGGCATAACGGTCCTGACCATTCCGAAGGATAAGATACTCGAGTATAAATACACCGGAGCTCTCGATGTTGAGGACGTCAATGACATAAATGTTTCACAGGTAGAAGCGGGCAAATTTCAGTTTGCCACAGGCTCAGGCGGTCGATTATACAAAACCGCCAATCTGAAAAAGACAACTATCGAAAAATGCGTGAACGCAGTCTCTGAAGCGGTTGTCAAAGTTTCAAGCCCTGCGGGGATGGGCTCGGGTTTTTTTATCAATGAAGATGGGTTCCTGATAACCAACTATCACGTAATAGAAAAAGAAACGAGAATCGAAGTTACGGTGTTCCAAAAAGCAAAGAACGGCTTTGAGAAAAAGAGTTTCAAAAAAGTCAAAATCGAGGCCATTAATCCTTTTGTTGACCTGGCACTGTTGAAGGTCGAAGACCTCGTGGACACAAAGGTCAAATTCGTTTACCTCGGCGATATCGACCGCATCAAAGTAGGCGAAGAGGTCTTTGCTATCGGCAATCCGCTCGGCCTGGAGCGAACTATCACTAATGGCCTCATCAGCGCGAAGAACAGGGCTTTTGAGGGGCTTATCTATATCCAGACTAACGCCGATATCAATCCGGGAAATTCCGGCGGCCCGCTGTTTAACCTGGCCGGCGAGGTCATCGGCGTTACCAATATGGGATATATATTTTACGGTGGACTCGGCTTTGCCATACCGGTCAGCTATGTTAAGCATTTCATAGAAAACCGCGACGCTTTTGCCTATGACAAGGATAATTCGAACACCGGTTATAAATACCTCCAACCGGACAGAAGACGCAACAAAGCCAGGCCGAAATTCCTTAAAAGCGGCGAATAAATAATAATTATATGTCAATTCACAACCAACGGCTGGTACTAAAAGCCGGATTAACGAAAGGTACCTCAATGAAGTACTCAGCAAAAACAACTCATAAGCTCCACTTTGTTCCAGTGCTCTTATGCTCTTGTGCCCTTGTGCTCTTATTTTCATCAACCTCTGCCCGGGCCCTGAGCCTGCCCGATTCGGCAAGGCTTGTACCACCTGACACCATCCTGTTTGTGGATATTGACGACTTTAGCCGGCTCAAACAGCAGTTTGAACAAACGAACTTTTATAAACTCAGCAAAGACCCGGCAATGGCTGCTTTTGTCAATGATTTTAAGGCCAAATGGCAAGAGAAAATTCGGAAACTGGATAACGAACTGGCCAAAGTAATCGCTGATGCGGATGCATTACCCCAGGGCAGAGTCACTGTCGCTTTAATATTGAACGAGCAGACAAAAGATACTAATGAGCCGCCCCTTTTGCTAATAACCCAGTGGGGCCGAACCATAGATAAAGTCAAAGAAGCGGTAGATAATGTGGTTAAAAAGGCAGTTGAAAACGGGGCTCATCGTAAAACCGAAGACTACCGCGGAGTCGATATCATAACCATAATTCATGAATCCTCTAAATATCTAAGCTTTTCCTTTGTTGACGATTGTCTGATAGGAGCTGTAAATCCGGAAGTTCTTAAGTTCGTCATTGCACACATCAAAGGTGCCGACAGCCCAACGCTGGCCGATGACGCTGATTATACTGCCACAATGAGGGCTGTTGATTCATCTGCCGGGGGGCACATTGATTTCTATGTTAATATAAAGCAAATCGTCAAAACAGTTATTGCCGAAGATGCCGCCGGTAAGGCAAAAATGATGATAGGCAACCTGGGTCTTGATAACGTTACGTCTTTCGGCTGTTCAATTGGCCCTGGGAGCTCGCCGGATACGGGTGGGGGTGCTTCTTACGGAAAAGCATGCCTTAAAATCAGAGGTGAAAAAAAGGGTGTTTGCAAAATGCTCGATATGGAATCGGCTGCTTTTAAGGCACCACAATTTATACCCTCCTCGGCTTATTCTGTTTTATTTGTGAACTTGAATATAAAGAAAGCCTTTAATGAGCTTGGCAATATTCTTAACCGTTTTTCTCCGCAGCTTGCTGCCATAATGTATATGCCGCTTTTGCCGCCGAGTCCGCAGGGAGAACCGCCGCTGCAGCTAAAAGCTGATATTGTTGACCATATCGGCTCGCAAATTATCATTGCCCGGAATGTGAGTGAGGATACATCTGATGTTGGCACCCCCAAGCCGGGGAGTTCACTTATTGCCACGGCCATAGACAACCGAAACGCGCTTGAAAAATCCTTGTCAATTTTCCACAGCAAAATATTAGCTCCGAACAATCCTGATGCCAGGCGGCAGCTTCTCGGCCACACTATATATTTACTTGACCTGAAGTCTTTCTTGTCGCCTTTTATGCCTGGAAAAAAGAGGCCCATGCAAATCATTGGCGATCCAAAGAGCCCCAAAATGCCGAAGCTGGCTTTTACGGTTACTGATACTCATCTAATTTTCGCGAGTGAATCCGCTGTCGAGCAGGCCGTGCGTGCCCTAAACAGTACTGAAAGCATATCCCTGGGGTCTGCAAAGTGGTTTAACAGGGCTAAGTCGACTATCCCTTCAGTTATGGGATTGGCCTCTTTGCAGAACAATGCGGCTTCAGGTGAATTCTTCTGGGCCGGGCTCCGCAAATTAAAGAAACAAGCAAGCAAGAGCAAGGACCCGGATTCGGATACCGTGGTCGGCGTTGGAGTCAAACCCGGCTCGCTTTTTCCGCAGTTAATGTTCTCTCAGGCAGGTTCTGATTTGTTTGATTTTAGTCTTTTGCCGGAGTTCGATGTCGTGCGGAAGTATTTTGGCTTGTCCGCTTTTTACGGACTCAGCAGACCTGACGGTTTCTTCTTTGAATTCAAGTATCTCAATCCACTTGATAATTGATGATTGGAGACAAACATTCTATTCTCAGTGTATGACCTTGTTAAGAGGATATGTAATTATTCCCGATGCCCCAGCCCGCTTCAAAGCCGGGACCAGCGACCGTTCGATTTTGTCGTCGATAATCACTTCTATCGCTATATAATCCACATCAGCCAGAGACGAAATAGTCGGGCTTTTTTCAGCGGGTAAAATCTTCAGTATCGACTCTAAGTTGTCCTTTTTTATATTCAGCTTCAGGCCTACTTTAGTGCGGGCCTCAATTGCTGCGTTGAGCAGAATAGAAATATTTTCAATTTTCTTCCGTTTGAAACTATCGGCCCAGGCCTGCTTGTTTGCAATAAACCTTGTGGTAGAAGTTATAACCGTATCAATTTCGCACAGTTTATTCGCCCGCAGCGATGTACCGGTCTCGGTGAGTTCCACTATGGCATCGACCAGCCGGGCCTTTACTTCGGTAGCGCCCCAGCTAAATTCAACTTTGACTTTGATGCCCTTGTCTGCGAAGTATTTTTTTGTTACGTTAACCAGTTCAGTTGCGACTATACCGTCAGCCAAATCATTCACCCTTTTAACCTTCGATTCATCGGGCACAGCCAATACCCATCTAGCTGGATTGTTCGTGGCTTTGCTGTAAGCAAGTTCACTTACATCCACAACGTCACAGTTATTCTCCGTTATCCAGTCGTAGCCGGTAATGCCGGCATCAAGAACCCCATCGGCTACGTACCTGCCAATTTCCTGTGCTCGTAACATTATGAGGCGAATTTCCTCGTCGTTTATACGGGGAAAATAACTCCTTTCGGAATCGCTAATATCGAATCCGGCTTTGTCAAAAAGCTCGATAGTCGCCTTTTGTAAACTCCCTTTGGGAATCCCTAATTTTAATAGCTGTTTTGACATCACAAATCTCTGGTGGTTTAATGGTCAATTAACTACTCACTATTTTTGTGAGCATCGGACATGCGTTTACTATTTTTCGTCTTAGTCACTTTTTTGGTAGTAGTTTTGGTTTTTTTCTTCCTTTTACGCCTGCTTGTTTCACTTTCGCGCCGCAAGAGGGAATAAAACTCATATCCCTTTTTGGCTGAAATCTGCTTAGTCAAAAAGCCTCCTATCTGCTGCTCGTCAGCATCAGGATAGACCAGTTCCTTGCTTATGAGATATTCTATCATTCCTTTGGTAAGCGGTATGGCGTGGCCTTGCAGAGACGTGAGCATACAATAATCGACTACGAAACGGCTGATACCATCCAGCTTCTCAAGAATCTGCCGAGCGGGACGTTTACCTATTTTTTTCAATGCCTCTAAGCTAACTTTATGATATTCGTTGAATACTGCCCTCAAAACCCTGGTGATTGTCGTGGCTATAGTCCTTGTAACGGATGTATCCCCACCCAACATTTCAACTATTTCTTCTGTTCGTGAAACACGCAAATCGTTCAGGTCAATGAAATAATCAGCGAATCTCTTAATCGCGGATTCTGTTGCCTTCTCGCTCAGCTCGGAGCTAATTATAGCATAGACAATTGCGTTCGCCGGTTCATCGTGGGTAACTTTTTGAACTTTCGGATATTTCCGGCTCAATGAGCGGTACAACCTTTGTATTTTTTTAGAATACTCTTTGCTATTTTTCATATCAGCCTCTTGCCGGTAGCGTAAAATTCCGAATATCGAATCCTTGTTTTCAAAGGGGCAATTTTAGCCCTGTCTCTGCGAAAGCGGCCAGGAAAGAGTGCTTCCAATTTCGTATTTCGATTTACGCTTCTTCGTCGTTCAAATCTTTTTCGGGGTCCTCTTTTTCCAGCTCACTGACTGCCTGGTCTATCAGTTTCATAGTCTCTAAAGTCTTTTTGAATTTCTCATCCCTGTAAAAATGTAATACAGGGCAGAATTTGCTCTGCAATCTGCCGGCTACGAGAGATTGTATTCGGTTTTTTGCATGTGTTATTGCTGAAAAAGTCTTGTTCTGAGCCGACTCGTCCCTGCCGAAAATGCTGACATACACGTCGGCGTTGCGCAAATCAGTCGCCATATCCACTCTGGTAACGCTCACGAACCCCTCAATGCGGGGGTCGCTAAGATGGTGAGCAATAGCGTCACTGACGCCTTCTTTAACCACACGGGCTACTTTCTCCTGCCTTCGAGTCGCCATAGTTTGCTTAAATCGTAATTGGCAAATTGTAAATGGTAATTGAATAAATGGTTAAGTAGTTACCACTCACCAATTACCAACTTAAAGGGTTCTGGCTACTTTCACAATTTCATAGAACTCAAGAACGTCATCGACTTTAACATCGTCGAATCCTGCTATCTTAATACCACACTCCAGGCCCGCCTTTACCTCACGAACGTCATCCTTGAAATGCTTTAGCGATTCTAAAGTGAGGTTGTCTTTGAGCACAATGTTGTCGCGTATTAGTCGCATCTTCGCATTCTTGCTCACGTATCCACTGCTGACATAGCAGCCGGCCACCGTACCAATCCGGGAAATCTTAAACGTAGTTCTTACCGCAACTCTGCCCAGCGACTTCTCTGTCTCTTCCGGCTCAAGCAGACCGACCATTGATTTTTCTAAATCTTCGGTTATGCGGTAGATGACGTTGTAGAGTCTTATCTCAACGCCTTTGGCTTCTGCTGTCTTTCCTGCATATTCTTCGGGGACAACGTTAAAGCCAATAATAATGGCATTCGACGCCTCAGCAAGCACAACATCACCTTCTGTAATTCCACCCGGCGCGGCATGCAGAATATTAATCTTTACTTCCTCGACGCTCAGATCGGACAAATATTTTTTCAGGACATCCACTGAGCCCTGTACATCGGCCCGGATGATAAGATTTAGCGATTCTGTTTTGCCCGCATCTATCTGACTGAATAAATTGTCTAATGTTACCTGCGTCCGTTCCGCCAGCGAACTCTCTCTTGAGCGTATTTGGCTTTCCTCGGCGGCGGCTTTGGCCCTGTTAATATCATCCAGGCAGTAAAATCTGTCACCGGCCTGCGGGACATCGTTCAGGCCCGTTATCTCCACCGGCATAGAATTTGTAGCTGTTCTTATATTTTTGCCGTAGCTGTTTTTCAACATTTTTACTCTGCCGTAGGTGCCGCCGGCCAGGACCACATCACCCTTTTTAAGTCGGCCTTCCTTGATTAACAGAGTCGCCACCGGCCCGCGCTTTGCCGACATACTGGCCTCGATCACCCATCCTGTCGCTGGGATTGTGGGATCGGCCTTAAGCTCGAGCAATTCAGCCACGTAATCCAAAGATTCAAGCAAGTTGTCTAAACCCTCACCGGTAACCGCACTGGTTTTGACGACTTCCGTCTGGCCTCCCCATTCAGACGGAGTTAGCTCCTGCTCAGAGAACTGAGAGTAAATACGATTTATATCGCAGCCCGGCAAATCTATTTTATTCAACGCCACAATAATCGGCACGTCCGCTGCCTTGCTGTGGGCTATCGCCTCAATTGTTTGAGGCATCACTCCATCATCAGAGGCGACCACCAGCACCACAACATCGGTCATATTGGCGCCTCTGGCACGCATTGCTGTAAAAGCCTCGTGCCCCGGAGTATCGAGAAATGTTACTTTTTTATTGTCCCAGGTAACTTCAGACGCCCCAATATGCTGCGTAATGCCGCCTGCTTCGCCAGCTGCTATATGAGTTGACCGGATTTTGTCCAGAAGGCTCGTCTTGCCGTGGTCAACGTGCCCGAGCATCGCAGCAACAACAGCACGTTTCTGAAGTTTTGTTCTCTGACGTTCTTCAAAATCGGCCTGTATCTGTTCTTCCAGCGTGCTTTTGTGCTCCACCACCAGCTCAGTTTCGAACTCTAAGGCGACCAGTTCCGCAACCTCGCTGCTTATCACCTGATTGGCTGTGGCCATTACATCCTGTTGTATTAGCTTTTGGATGATAACCGTTGATTTAATCGCCAGTGCCGCAGATAAATCTTTTACTGTGATTGGCTCGCTTATAACGGCTTTTTTGGGCCTGACAGGCGCAGCAAGTTTCTGCTTGGACCTGGAAGCTATCTTACGCGTCGGCCTTAATCGAAGGCCCTCACCCCCGGCCGCATCAAGCCGAGCTTGTCTTTCTTCAATATCTCTTTGTCGCCATCTGCTACCGGGTTTAGACCTCCTTACCGTTTCCAAATTCCGCTCCTCTCGCCTTCGCCCATGTGTTCTCTCTTTTACTCGTTTTGGTGCTTGTTTCTTGTCCGTGTCCGGAGACAAAGTCAACTCTTCCTGCTTCTGTTGAGTGTACATCAACGGTTCGGTAACAGGTGCATCATATCTGACTCTCGGCTTAGGCTTTGGTCTTCGTCTTACCAGCTCCGGTGCTTCGACTCGAACAACTTGTGGTCCGCTCAGTCGGGCCGGCTCAGGTTTTTCCAACATCGGGCCGGCAGGGACTATTGGCTCCGGCTCCGGCTCCGGCTCCGGTTTCTCTGGGGGGGCTTCGGTTATCTTTTCTTCGGCCGGTGGGGGCTCTTCTATTGTAGTTACCTCAGCTTCTATAGTTAACGCAGCCTCCTGTTCGGTTTGCTCGGCCTCAGCTTCTTGTTCTGTTGCAGTAGTTGTCTCGGCTGCTGCCTTGGTTCGCTTGGCCGCAGGTCTTGCCCGCTTGGCTTTTTTAACTTTTGGTTCCTTTGCCGCCGGTTTTTCCTTCTTTTTTATTCGGACCTTTTCCAGATCCACTTTCTCAGCCGTCTCAACAGTTGTAATATTGTCGCCTTCGCTAAACCACTCCCGAATGGTCGCCGCCAGGCCGGCCGATAACACTGACATATGGTTCTTTACGTCCAGACCCTCACTCTGGCACTTCTTCACAATGGCAGTGCTTTTTATACCGAGCTCCTTGGCCAAAATGTAAACTCTTGTAGTGGCCAAAAACAAATCTCCAATCTCAACAGTGTTTGATACATCATATCTCGTTCGAGATATGGCTATTGTTCGTTATCTGCTGCCTTTGTCTGTTGGGTTAATTGATTTTCCACCTCATTCTGTTTCGATTCAGCTTCCAGACGTTCGATTTCTTTGGCTGCCGCTGCAACTAATTTCTCAGCGGTCTTCCCGTCAATATTTAGTTCATTAATCAGTGGTTTGGCCCCCACATCATCGATGTCCCCGAGGGATATGACGCCAAGTGCTATCAGCTTGTCGACCACCGTATCGTCAGCGCCTTCCACACTCTTAACGCAGGTTGTCAATCTCTCGATGCCCTGGTTGTATTCGTCCGGCGTAAGGATATCGATATCCCAGCCGGTAAGTCTGGCAGCTAACCGGACATTTTGCCCGTGCTTACCGATAGCAAGACTGAGTTGGTCCTCATCCACGACAACTGTTGCTCGGCCCAATTCAAAACACAGGGCGATTTCGCTGACTTTTGCCGGCATCAACGCATTCGCCACGAGCACCTGGGACGATTCATTCCAGCGGACAATATCTATTTTCTCTCCGCCAAGCTCATCAACTATATTCTTTATCCTGCTGCCACGCACACCCACGCACGCCCCAACGGGGTCAACCTTGTCGTCAAATGAGATCACCGCAACTTTCGTTCGATACCCCGCCTCTCGCGCTAATGCCCTTATTTCGATGATTTTTTCACTAATCTCTGGAACCTCTAACTCGAACAATCGCCGGATGAAATCAGGGTGCGTACGGGAGAGAATGATTTTGACCTGGTTCGAGGTCTCTTTTACATCGAGAATCAAACATCGAATTCTCTCACTCACCCGATGTGTCTGGCCCATTATCTGTTCGCCTTTTGGCATAAAGGCTTCCGTCCAACGGTCCAGATTAACTATCACCGTTCCGCTTTCGTATCGAACAACCGTTCCGCTTATGATTTCCCCCTTTCGCTGAACGAACTCGGCATAGATACTATCTCTCTCGTCAGCACGTATTTTCTGTATCATCACCTGCTTGGCCGTCTGGGCGGGGATTCGGCCGAGACGTTTTATATCGATTTTCTCATCGTCTTTGGAGGCCGTGATCTGACCCGTATTTCGGTTGATATTTACCACTATATTGCTTTCCGGCTCACCGAAGTGTTTCCTCGCTGCCGAAACCATAGCTTCTTCCAGGTCCGCAAATATCGATTCCTTCTCGATGTTTTTATCGCGGGCAATGTTTTCCACGATTCTTAGTAATTCCTGATTCATTGTCTTTTCTCTTTAATCCAGCACCGATTTCTTTTCTTTTTCAGCCCGGCACCACTCTCTGGTCTCGGATAAAAAAAAATGGAAACTATACTTGTTTCCACTTCAAAAGGGAATCCCTTGCAAAACAGGTTTCCCGGCACGCCAAAAACGAACAGAGGTTGTAGTTTGTCTTTACGCTACATCATCTGCCTCCGATACTAAAAAACCTCATTCGTTTTTCACGACAATTGAAGCAGAAAACCGATTTCCAAGCCACCATTTCCGCAGAAGCATAGCCGTGCAGGTCAATTGTTAATCGCCTACTTTGCACTGTTTGCTAATCCTGTTAAAACCATTTTAAGCGCCTCTTTAGTTCAAAGTTTAGCTTTGGTAGCTGTTAATCCTTATAACTAAACTTCTTATAGTAATCGTCAAATCCGTCAATGGCAATGATTTTTTTGTCGATTTTGTATAATTTTTAGCACAAATCCGATGCAAACAAAAAAAGGCTCAATGACACAAAAACGCCAACGTCCGTATAAAACGGCTTTTTTTGGAGCAAAACCACCGCTTTTGCATCGAACTGCGGGGCACGGACCACGAAGTGTGCTACGATGCTGGAACCAGCCGCAGAAGTAATTTCTCCTTTGCTATAGTTATTTTTTCAATTCGCACCTTTTTATCGTCAATCTCGAAAACAGGCTCAAACGGCTCATCGTTCAGCAAGGACGCTGCTATTTTTGTCTGCACAGTTTTTGTGTCTATAGATATAGCGGCAACCCTCTGCTCATACATCTTTTTAGCCATCATCTTGGCAAGGGGCGTAATATTCATAGCCCCGACCTTCACCTTCCCCACCTGTAGATTCAAAAGCCCCTGCTCATCAATTTTGGGCTCTAACTCAATAGTAATGATGAATTCAACGCCTTTGGCATCTGCCGTTCCCATCAGCACGATGATATCCGGGACAAAAAGTGCTGCAGGTGCGTAAAGCAGGACGCCTTCGGATTCCATTGGCCAGTTACCCCGGGTAATTATATCGTTTAGCCCCTTCTGGGTAATGACCAGCTCAAATGGCTCGCGGTATTGTACACCTTTATTCAGCGCCGGTCCTAAATCGTGTGTCAGATATGGACTGACCTGCCCCCGCTTGTAGCTGCCGGAGCCAAGGTCAGCCGGCTTATAGCGACCGGGTCTGTATAACAGTAGGGCGAAGATAATAGCCGCTACTGCCAAATCGACCAGCAGCCAAATGACCAGCTTTTTGAATCTCGCTTTTTTGCGAATTTTCAAATCTGTTTCCGTACTTCCTATTTCTGTCTTGCTCAAATCCATTTATACGATTATAGTAGTTTTACTGTTTGTTAAAAGCTTTTTAAAGTTTTCTGCAAAATCGAGGTTAGGCATACTTTGAAAAGAAAAAATTGTCTTTTAATTATGAGGATTTAGAAAATGGCAAGTCATTTTGCTGACCGTCTTTGCGACGCCGTGAAAACAAAGAAAACTTCTTTGATTGTCGGGCTTGACCCTGTTTATACCAGGCTGCCCTCTGCGATAAGAAGCCATCGCCAGATGAACGATGAGTTCGATGCCGCCGCCGCGGTCGATGCCATCTTCGATTTTTGCACACAGGCAATGCGAATCGTTGCGCCGATGGTACCTGCCGTGAAGATTAACATTGCGTTTTTTGAAAAGTATCTCTGGGAAGGTCTCGAGACTTACTATTCCTTGATTTCCGAGGCTGATGATTTGGGCCTCGAAATAATCGGTGACGTAAAACGCGGCGACATTGGCCACACCGCGGAAGCTTATGCCGCTGCTCATCTCGAAAATCCGGAGCTGGCCGGCCTCGAAGACACTTTGGCTCCGGATGCCATTACTATTAACGGTTACATAGGCACTGATGGTATCGAGCCTTTTGTGGACATGGCCGACAAGCAGGGAAAAGGTGTTTTTGTGCTGGTTCGTACCAGCAATCCTTCCGCTGCCGCAATTCAGGATTTTACCGATGCTGATGGTCAAACAATGTACGAAAAGCTTGCCGAAGTCGTCGCCCAAATCGCAAACAAAGACGAGCGAATAGGCAATTATGGTTACAGCAATGTGGGAATGGTAGTGGGTGGTACTGCGCCGCGGGTAACAACTGCTCTGCGCAAGAAGTATGACACGGTATGGTTCCTCGTCCCGGGCTACGGCTCGCAGGGCGCCGAGGCTGCCGACTGTGTCCGGTTCTGCAAACCAGATGGCACCGGAGCTTTAATCAACGCATCACGCTCAATAATCTACGCCTATGAAAAACCGAAATACAAAGGGCAGTTCGGCGATGACTGGAAAAGATGTATCGAGCAGGCTGTCATCGACGCAAAGGTCGATTTGGCAAACGCTATGCAGACGCTGATATAGAAACATCTGATATGTCAGGCTCAATACGCAATACCACATACGATGCCGAAAGGATTAGGCCGATGAAAATACCCAATTCCGGTAACAAGCTTTTTTCAAATGTCGGGGGCAGGAGAATACCCGAAGGTTGTTTACGCCCATCATTGTACATTATCATAGCTTGCCTGCTGACAGCTTGTGAGCTTACCAATACTCAACTTATCGCTTATGCCGAAAAAGTAACAAGTGCAACTACAGATAATGGACCAGTCGTTGAAATAACACTGAAACTTGAAGGAAAAACCATACCTGGCAAGCCCAAGGTTGTTTCTGCCGAAAATACGTCTGATGCTTTCTATGAGAAAAAGGGAACGCCTTTGGATTTGAAAGAAACGGCAGAAAGCACCTGGATGTGTTATGCTGTAGACGGCCAGAAATATGTAATCGGATGGATTGCAAAGAAAGGCTGGCTGGCAAAGAGGAGCAAGATGTTCGGCTACTGCTCCGAACCTTTTACGGCCCGTGAGGGTCTAACTGTGAAATTTTCTCCGGGGATGCCGGCAACATTCGAGTACGACCTGACAAATCCACCCAAAGGTGTCAAGGCCACGCCGGCCGAAGTGCTCTTACTGAGAGAGGGCATCAGCGATGGCAAACGAACTTTTCTTTCTTGGGGAGGGCGACAAAAAATAAGAAGGCCGGGCATTTTGAGAATAACCGGATTGGCCGCAGGCACGTACAAGATATCCACACGAACGTCCGACATAGACCTCAATTCACGGATGCCGGTCCTTTATGAAAACCGCGAAGTCGAAATAAAGCCTGGTTCGGCTAATCGGTTCGATCCCAACTATCCGGAGATTGACTCGACCGTGGAAAAAGGTGATGTCACCATTAGAGGAACATTGTACGGGCCTGACAAGAAACCTTTGGCGAACAAGACTGTACACGTCATTCCACTGGGAAGAAGCGGATTCGATTTAAGCTTATATTATCCCACCTCGACAACTAACACCAATGGGAGATTCGAATTCGTTGGAATACGCCCGAATAGGTTGGTTTATGTATCTTCCGAGAACACAAGCGTAAGTCTGGGCAAGAAGTCTCTTGCCGAGAACGCCTCGGTCTCGGTTGATATCGTGCTTGGTCTAAAGAAACTGCCCGTTGTTATAGGTAAGACTGTTCAGGAGATTATCATAGACTGGAAGGAAGGGAATACAGGTAAACTCTCAGACCTGGCGGGGAAAATTGTGGTTTTGGACGTATGGGCGACATGGTGTGCGCCTTGCATAAGAGCGTTTCCTGAGTTTAATTCGCTCGCCTCAGAGTTTTCGAGCGACAGCAACATTGTTTTTGTGGCGCTGAGCATAGATCACGATAAAGCCGTTTGGGAGAAGATGGTGGATGAATCCAACTGGAATGCGTTTAAGCACGGAAGATTGGACCGAAAGAAAAATTCTTTTGTTTTCAATAGGCCAATACCATATTCGATGATTATCGATAAGAACGGAGTCCTCTGCGCCGAAGGCAACGGTCTAAACGTCAGGCTCGAACTTGATAAATTAGCCAAAGCCTCTGACCAGCCCAGCGCCGAGACACCCGAACATTCGACTGAGAAATAAAGCACATGCGAGAGCCCAGATACGATTTTGCTGCTAAAAAAGTTCTGATTATGGGCTTGGGACGCTTCGGCGGTGGAGTTGATGTTGCTGAATTTGCTGCAAGAGCCGGCGCAAAAGTGATAGTAACAGATTTGGCCTCATCCGAGCAATTAAGCAATTCGATAGACAAGCTCGAAGAATTTCCTGATATAGAATTTCATCTCGGCTCGCACGACCCAGCCGATTTTATGCAGGCCGATGTTATAATAGCCAATCCAGCAGTACCTGGTGATAATGAGTTTCTCCAACTTGCCCGTCGAAGCAACAAATTTGTTACATCCCAGATAAACATCTTCTTCGAACTATGCCCCACAAAGATAATCGGCATTACAGGAGCCAACGGCAAGAGCACAACAACCGCCCTGACCGCTCATTTACTCAAACATGCGGGCGACCAGCGACGAGCGACGAGCGACGAACACGTCATTGCGAGCCCTTCGCTTCGCTCAAGGATAAACTCCGCGAAGCAATCTCAAACTACGCAATACGCGATACGCAATACGCAATACGAGACCGTTTGGCTAAGCGGCAACATCGGCAATCAGCCTTTATTAACCATTCTGGATAAAATTAAAGCGGATGACTTGGTTGTCCTGGAGCTTTCGAGCTTTCAGCTTGAGCAGTTGGCGGAAATTCGTAAAGCCCCTAAAATCGCACTCTTAACGAATCTTACACCGAACCATCTTGACCGCCACGGCACATTCACTAATTACTGCGCCGCCAAGGAAAATATCTTCAAATTCCAGAAGCTGAACGACAACTGCCCTGCTGTTTCCATCTTCAACGCCCAAGACAAAATTGCTGTCGAATGGTTTAAAAAATACAGCGAAGACGACGGCAGGATTTGTATTAAGTTTTCAACCAGCGATATAAGTAAAGAGATTCGTGATAGTTTCACACTGCCTGGCCGAGCTAATCTTTCAAACCTCGCCGCTGCCATCGCAATAGCTAAGCACTTTGGCATTGACAATGACAGCATTAAAAATTCCCTTCCCGAATTTAAGCCATTACCTCATCGACTCGAATTTGTCGGGCGAATAAATGGTGTTTCCTGGTACAACGATTCGATAGCCACTACGCCGCAGAGCGCCATTGCCGCATTGGAGGCCTTTGACCAGCCGAAGATTATCATTGCCGGCGGATATGACAAGAATTTACCCTTCGACGAGCTCGGCCAAAAAATAGCCGCCAACGCAAAAGCAGCTATCTTTCTCGGCCAAACCGCTCAAAAAATTGCATTGGCAATTAACAAGTCATTGCGAGCGAAGAAAGCCTTTAGCCCTGAGCGAAGTCGAAGGGGAAGCAATCTCAAACAACGCAATACGCAATCCTGCCCTGAGCGCGGTCGAAGGGACGCAATACGAAATATGAAAGTTGAGCTTGTCGATTCTCTCGCTCAAGCTGTCCGGTTAGCAAACCGCCTCGCCGAATCCGGCGATGTCATCTTATTAAGCCCCGCCTGTGCAAGCTACGATATGTTCGACAATTTCCAACATCGCGGTGAGCAATTTTGCCAACTCGTCCGAGCACTCAGCACTGAGAGAACCAATTCACAAACACAAAGCGCATAAAAAGACCGGGCTAAATCAGCCCGGCCTTGAGAATTCACAGAACAGAGCACTCACTCATTTGCTTTTGGCAGATTCTCCGGATCAAAAATCCCATCAGGAAATTCTGGATTGGTATCGATATACAGTCTTATATCAAATGTTTTTTCCAGCATCTCCCAGCCGCTCCCAGGATCAGACCAAGATTGTTTGTTTGTGGTTATTATCCAGCTTGGATACCAGTGGCCTGTGTCTGTTAGGCTGAATTGAGCCACCTCTGTTACCAAGTAGGGTTCAAAAGGAATATCTATAGGATCAAAAACCGGCAAGTTAACTGCAGGATTACCATACGGTGGCGGCACAGGATGTCTGAAACTTTCTATACGAATGCACATATAATCATGATCAGGGTCGATGTAATAAACTGTTTTTTCAGCGGCTTCAGCCAGCTTTGAGTCCCCGGTAAACCGCGGCTCGCTAGTGGTTTCTATGCATAAAAGATTATTATTAATAGCATAATCGTTTTCAACAAACATTCCTGTGCGAATTATTGGCCAACCACGATCAATTAATCCGCTAGGAATAAAACCAACACGGTAGTGTAATCGAGACACCTTTTGACTGGTCCAGGGATTAAAGTAATCACGATTAGCACAATAAACAATGGTGCCATCATTCAGTTGTATTCCATGGGTTCCAAGTTCATCGCTCATAGCTTTATTAGCCCAATCTAGAATTGTTTTAAAATCATTTGTACCCGGGAGTGTATCATTTTTCACGTATCTTACCTGTTCAAATCTTTCTTTTACACCATTGGTATATATTACAGACACTACAGCACTATTATTGTTTTCATTTGCTACCTCCACAACAATACGTTGTTGGGGCAGGCTTTCCCTGGCCGCACGATAAGGCTTAATGGTTTCAAGAAATTCAGGTGTTAGTCTTTGTCCGATTACCTTGACTTCCGTGTCACGTGGTGCTCCGGCCTGATAGATGTCAATTGGACCTGTTTGCGGATAGTCAAATATAATGTTTGCTGTTGTAATTTTGCCTGGCTTTTCAGAAATGTTTGTCGCTCGCTTTGGCAAATGGGTCTGAACATCAACCACGATGGATTTTTTATAATGCACACCATTACCATCAATGGTATCTACATTAATAATCTTAGCTGGATTACCATCATAAACACTATCAATATATTCAATTGATGCTCCCCTTTTTTTCAATTCTGCAATATCTCCAAGAATCATGCCAACAATAGTAGTATATGAATAATTCTTGCTGGTGGATATATATCGTGTTGTCAGCATATTGGTCTCAACATCATATTGTTGTGCTTTTATTTCATCTGTAGAATATTCTGTGAAATTGATTTTGCCGTTATTGTACACTGTGATGTTTCTTTTAGGATTAACTGAAGTCCATCTTTCTCTTATCTCTGGCTCAATGACCTTAAGTCCTGTGTTGTGTTCGGCATATTCGTAGGTCATGTGCATCCATTCAGCCTTTGTCATAGCAGCCATAACCTCAGCCATACCAAAAGCTGGAGCACCAGTCTTATCCAAAAGGATAATTGACAGTAAAATACCGACAATTATCATCGCCGCAGTGGCTAATTTTGTGATTCTGCTTTTCATGATTGTTCTCCATATATTCGGCTCAGTTAGAGCCGGTTTCTGTTTTTCGTAAGCATTTACTGCCTGCAAGAAGCTGTCAAGAGCCTTATCGTATGCCTCGGTACTGGCTTTATAGCGGCTCTTCTTAATTAATCTTTCGATTTTCTCTGCAGGTTTCATTCTTAAACCTCACTGTTTAAAATCAACTTCAATCCATCTAATCCGGCTCGATACCGACTATGGGCCGTTTTAATTGACACTTTCTGAAGCTTAGCTATTGTCTTGAATTTCATCTGCCCATTAAGACGAAGGACAATCGCCTCTCTCTGCTCGTATGGAATCTGACTCATAGCAGAACCTAATTTTTGCAGTTCTTCACTCTTTATAACCAGATGAACCGGCCCATCACCACTCGAAATCACTTGTTCGGCGTCATTAATCGCAGCGGTTTGCCGCTGTCTTCTCCGCACATAGTCTCGTGATCTATTAGCAACACAAGTTTTCAAATAACCCGCCAGACTGCTTCTTAGCTCAAACTTATCCACGACTTGCAGGAGCGAGATAAAAACATCGTGTACAACATCTTCAGCAGCCGCTTTGTCATCTAATAAGTTAGCTGCTAATGTTCGCAAATCACTCTCGTACTTTTCGTAGATGCGTCGGAAAGCAGCTCGGCTGCCGTGCTTGCATTTCCATATGAGCAGTTTGTCTTCAATCATATGTGCTTCATTTATCTGATATCAGAACAATCGATTGTCTATTAGTAGGACGAACCAGCAGTATATTTTTTACCCGAAAATTTACTTTTTTGCGAAAATTAATCACAGCGAGTTGAAAACCATGCTCCTGCTCCCAAAACCAACAACAAAGGGCGACCCCTGCTTGTCGCTGGAATGAATGGTTGCGAAGAATTGACGCCGGCGATATAATACGCAGCGATCGTCCAAGCAAGTTATCAGAACTGTGACTTCCACGAAGGAGGTAGTCGAATATGGAATGCAAGAAAGAAGATAATCTGGAGATCTGCGGTTGTACTTATCCGGGGTGCGAGAGGAAGGGCACGTGCTGCGATTGCATAAGCTATCACTTGGCGAGCAAGCAGCTTCCCGGCTGCGGCTTCCCGCCCGAGGCCGAGAAGACATACGACCGCAGCTTCCAGGCGTTCGCGAAGGCCTGGGGACTGTAATATTTTACCGCCGAGAGCGCAGAGGCCGCAGAGTTTCTTCATGTAAGGACGTACGACGACTCTCTGCTCGGCAATCTCTGCGCTTAATTAGAAAGGCCGAGCTTTTAGTTGGCTCGGCCTTGGTGTTCAAGTTGTCGTTCTTGGGGGTGGTTATTTTTCGAGTTCCTTTAGCTTCTCGGCGGTGACGTCGAGGGCGCTTAGATCGCCGAAGATTACTCGGTATTTCTCGTCTGAAATCTTCCACCGCAGCAAGACGGCCTCTACATCGTCCGGGCCGACCGTCTCGCCGTAATAGACCGGTTCCTTCTGATCCTGAATCAGGGCCATATAGAACAGCCCGATCGGATACACTGGCAGAATCGCATCCATCATCTTAGTCTCGAGTTCGATTTCCGTCATATCCTCCGGCTGATCCTTTTTTATACGCTCGAACATAATCGGCGAGACTTCCTGCATCAGGTCCACAATACTAACCTGCTTCGGATAACGCCCCACCAGATCGGCAACCAGCCTCAAACCTTCAATCGCAGCCTCTTCGGTCATCTCAGGAAACTTCAGGCCCTCAAAGACGGCCTCGTAATCATCCGGTATGACCGGCACAAACTCCGACTTTTCCACCGGAACATCCCACTGGTAATCGTAAAACGTACTTCGGCTCCGCGTTTGTTCGTTTATGCTCATATCCATTTCCATGAGCACAGGCAGCCAACTCTTCGAATCCACCCACAGCGTAACTTTGACATCGCCCGTAGTGCCGCCGGAGATACCCGGATCGGTCGTCTCGAAGCCATCGACCTTCACGCCGTCTTTTTCCGACCTGCCCAGCTCAGTGTACTTGACGCCAAGCATTTGCCTGATCAGTTCACGCGGGTCGTTATTCTGCTTCTTCATTCGGGCAGCAAGATCGTCGTTGAATTCCGTCCGGATGAATTGCTTCTTCTCATGCATAAGCATAACCATGAGCTTCTCATCGGGAACAATGTAGTTCTCCTGCGTCATCGTTTCCCCGGTATTAGGGTCGATCATCTCCATTTCTGTTTTCATGCCGAGGTCTTTGGAGATGGTAACCGTGCCTGTCATATCCTGACCCATGGGCCACCCCGGCATCATAGAACCGGTTACCTTCACATTCATCTTGTATATATACGCCTTGGTCTGCTCGACTTTCGCCAGGATTTCTGCCAGGGTCGGGCTTGTCGTACTCTTTGGCAGAAATGGCAGGCCGAGGAGGACTGCTATCATTATCACCGCTGCCGCGGCCAACTTCGTCGTTCTACTTCTCATGATTATTCTCCAGATATTCTGCTCCCTTGGTTGCTGTCCCCTCGTTTGCTCGGTTAATCTTCTTCTTACCTGTTCCAGATCGCGGGTAGTAACCTCATAGCTTGGCTCAAACTGTGAAATAACTTCAAAAAGATGTTTAATTTCTTTCTCATTTACTTCCGACATAAAATCACCTCATCGTGACGCCACAGTTATTTCTACTGGGCTATTCTTTCTCACTTACCAGTAATTCTCTAAGCCGGGCCATGGCTTTGGCACACAATGCACGCATATATTGCGGCTTTTTACCGAGACGTTCTGCAATTTCCTCATAAGAATCCTGCCCAATATACCTCATCACAACTACATCACGGGCTAAATCGGTCAACTTCGAAGTAGCATTGAGGACTTGCTCTAATTCTTCAGTCTGAATCATTTTCCCTAATGCCGATGAGCCATCCTCTGCTGCCAGGCAATTCTCTTCCAATGGTCGGCACCTTGCATTTTGCTTTCTGCGCCATTCAAACGCAAGATTTATGGCTGCACGGTAAGCATACGCAAAAGGGTCTTCTGCTTTATCAAAGCTTTTAGAATTCCATAACCTTATAAAAAGTTCCTGCAGCAAATCCCCTATGACATCCTCGCGCTGCGTTAGTCGTGCCAGAAGCCTGTGCAGACGTTCTCCCGACATATCCAGTAGTTGCAGAATCTTTTTTTGCCGCTCTATCAAGAGCTGTCCTCGATAATTTATTTGGCTACTTTGCCATGGCCTTCACTATTATAGATGAAAGAAACATATCGGGCGCACCACATTTTCAGTGGAAATTCTTCCGTTACCATAAAAAAAGGCCGAGCCAAACAAGCCCGGCTTGGAAAATTTTCAAAGTAAATGCTTAATCATTTGCTTTTGGCAGGTTTTCTGTATCGAAAATCCCATCAGGAAATTCGGAGTTAGTTGTAAGATAAATCTTCTTAATGCGAATCTCTGTATTATTCGTGTCCGTGGAATTCCAGCTCTTTATCTTTTTTGGATACCATTGGCCTGACTCTGTCTGCCCAAATTCAACTACTTCTCTGACTCGATTATCTGTCCGATGTTTTTTGATATTGTTCTTCTCTATGTGTTCAAGCCACGTTTTATCTTCCTGCCAGGGTGCTTCGAATAATTCATGTTGCTCAAATCGCTGACAAATGTAATCTCGTTCCGGATTTAAGTAGCACCTAACTCTTTTTGGTGGGAGAGCCCAAACTATTTGTCTGGTGTCTTTATTTATTCTTCCTTGAGCTGTTATCTCTACGCAGACTACGTTATGTTTTTTCGAGTACTCAGTTTCAACAATAGTAAATGGCCCGGAGCCCGTATAAGAGGAAAGAAAATGAACACCCCAGCCAAAGTCAGCCAAATCATTATCCGCACGTAAGTCGCCCAAGGGCATGTATCTTTTGGGCTGGGCGATCCACGTATCATTTTCTCGATTAACTTCATACTGAAACTTCCCATCGTACAAGTTGACATTCGAAAGCAAGCCATTTCTGGTCCACCATGTTAGCAATGACTCAAAATTATCTCCCATTTCTTCTTTGAATTTAAGCCAGGTTTTTCGCCATTCTTTTTGTTCAGCCCGAGGTAGACTATATGTATCGACCCTTTGAATCTTATCGTTTCGATAGATCACAGATGCTCCGTAAGTCAAAAAAGTCTTTACCGACTCATCAAATATGCTATTTGTAACAACAGCAATATATGTTGAAGGTGCTGACTCCCTATGGGACTTATAAGCCTCTAAGATTTGTGGTACCCCCTCGGTTGGCAGATTGTTAATAACTTTTGCTGACCTCGGAACTCCAAGATCATAAATATCCGATGGGCCATTCTCAGGATAGTCGAAGTACGAATTTCCTTCAATAGTAATGTTTCCATTTGCATCGAATGCTTTCTGATTAAGAAAAATGGGTAAATTTTTCTCTGCGTCAACTGTCAGTTTTACCTCCATAGGTGTCCCAAATGGTGAGGAACTAATTTTGAAAACTGTTGTCTTTTTTCCTTCGTATCTACTTTTCTCCTGACTGATCTCTGCTTCAGCCTCACTAAACTGCTTTATCATATTTTCCCAAAAGCCCCAAACTGATCCAATTTCCATGAATTCATCGTTAGGCAAGAAGGAAATCGTAATCGTTTTCGACTTTGAATCATACTTATTGAGTATATCTCTGTGGTGGTATTGAATTTCTCCGGAAGGTCGCTTGCTTGCATATATCCCAGATTCGAAAGAAATCCAGCCTTCAAGTCGATCTTGTTTTCCTGAGTAAGTTCCTTCTATTACGGCATGCAGCCAGGGCATTTTTTTCATGGCTTCTGTCATTTGTGCAAATGCTGTGCTTGTTAAATCAAGCGTTCCATTGCCAAGGTACGTTATTAGCATAAATGCTATGATTATCACCGCCGCAGCGGCGAGTTTTATTATTCTACTTTTCATGATTATTCTCCAGATATTCGGCTGGGTTGAAGCCGATTTTTTGTTTTTTGATTTTTCAAATGCTTCGACGACCTCACCAAGAATTTCTTCATCTATTTTGGCATTTGTATCGATGTTTATATTCTTAACTAACTTCTCTATATTTTCTGCTGGCCTCATAATTTGACCTCACTATTCAAAATTGACCGCAGCTTATCCAGTCCATAGCGGTACCTGCTCTGGACGGTGTTAATTGAAACACTTTGTGATTCGGCAATTGCCTTAAATTTTATCCCTCCCTGGAGGTGCAGGATTACTACCTCTCGCTGTTGCTCCGGAAGCTGAGCCAGTGCGTTGTTAAGCTGCCTTATTTGCTCGCTGTCAATAATCCACTGTTCCGGCCTTTTTAAATTCGACCCGACTGATGCAGCTCCATCCAGGCCGATAGTTTCCGCCGGAAGGCGTCCCAAAGCGGACTGTCGCCGCCTTGCTATATTGGCGTTGCGTACACGATTTACAACACAGGTCGCCAGATAGCTTTTTAGGCTTCCGTTAAGCTTTAATTTTTCCGGAGATTGTGCAAAAGACACGAAAAAATCGTGCACAATATCTTCAGCAGCGTTTTGATCATTCGAAAGAGCCGATGCCAGCCTTAACAGATTGTCCTTGTACTTCTTATAGATCCGGCAGAGGGCATCACTGCTGCCGCGCTTAAATCTCCATATAAGCAGCTTATCTTCTATCATCTAAATCCTGCATACTTTGTTTCGAAACGAACGTTCGTCATCTATAACACAATCGAACCGGCCATTTTAGTCTAAATAAAATCAATTTTTGTCAGCCTTCGCTTTAACTCAGCGCCTGATTATAGGAGTATCCTTGCCAATAGCTGAAAAAGTTACAAAAAAGTTTCAAACCGTTTGTCCACAATAATAAGCCAAAAAACCGCAAACTACACCTATCAGTTAGGTAAGCCGCGATTTTCTCGGCGTTCCCTTGTAAAGTCGGCCATCAAATCTGTCGATTCGCAAGACATTAAAACAAAAGCAATAGATTTGAAGGGTGTTTATAATGGAAAAGACAAACGAGCGAAGAACAGAACAAAGACTGCGTTATTATTGGCCAATCTGGTTTGCCGAGGACCCTAACGAGGCACTTGCACAGGGTCAGATGGTTGATGTCTCCAGCAGGGGCGCTGCGTTTACCTGCTACGCTGACGATGGTTGTCCCTACCCAGGCCAAGATATAACAGCTCGTTTTAGTGTCCCCCAATATGGCCCGGATGACTCCTTTGATATGGCTAATTTCACCTGTTCAGCTCATGTTTGTCGGGTTGATAACGTAAATAGCTTTTTGCGCCGTATTGCCGTTCAGTTCGCCGAGCCGCTACCTTTCAAACCCGGCGAACAAGACGCCACCGAATCCCGCGTACAAACACAAAACGCCCAGTAACTGCAAAACCATAAAATAAAATCGGCAATCGCAAATCGCAAATCGCTGACCTCTGTCATCCGTCATCTGTTTTCTACGGACAGCTATCTCCTCCGTTTGTCTCGAAAGTTCTTAATCTTTTTTCCTGAAAGGTCTTGTCCAAACGTGCAAAATGAGTTATCGCGGAGTCATCGCTGAGTTTATTAAACTTCCTTATACAGTTGGGCCAACAGCACGCCTTGCAGCTTATGTAATTCCAAAAGGTGGCCTACGTATTCCGCTGCTTTTGATTGCTCGTTTGTAGATTTTTCCATTTTTTTCGATGATGTTGGCCTTTTTGCCTTTTTTCTTGTGAATTTTGCCATTTTCTTTGCAATTCCTTTCTTGACAAATTCATATTAGGGTCTAAAATAAGTTACTTTATATCTGCTTTCGTTGGAATATTAACGCGTATGCGAGTAATTGCAACTATATTATTTACAATAACGTAATTTTATGAAGAAATTTGACGTAATTGCGATAATCGAGCGGATTCGGCTCCTGCGTGAGCAGTATGCAGGCAGCAGGGGTAAAAGCAAATTTGCTCGCGACTTGAACATAAGTCCTTCCACTTACAACTATTACGAAAACAACAGAATCCCTCCAATCGAGATTCTCCTAAAGATATGCGAGGTTACAGGAGCGGATTTGGAATGGTTGCTAATGGGCAGAATAACTGAAAATAAATTCGCATTTGGGTCAAATAGTGGACTTCTGCAAAGGTTAGACAAGTTGTTTACAGACAATCCTGAGCTGACCGAAGCGGTTTTGGCTTTTATTGAGCTATTATGCGAGCAAAAAGGTATTGAAGGAGGATTTCGCTCTAAGGTTCTGTCATACAGGCCGACGCGGCCGGGATGGATACCCGTGCTTGGTCGAACCGCGGCGGGGATGGTTCATTTTTGGGAACAAACATCTCTGCCCGAGCCCGAACAAGCTGTTACAGAGCTTGATGAGCTGGTGAAAAAGCACATCGGAAAAGAGATTGTTGGTTCTTTGGATGGCACGGTCTCGGTTGATTTGCAGGCAAGACCTCTCGTGGATAGTATCAAAAAGCAGCAGGCTAATCTTATTCAGGTTTGTGGGCAAGGCCAGGAGCAGATAGTTGAGTTTGTCCAGTGCGATGAGATTCATAAGCTGTTTCCTGATAGTTTTGCGCTGCATCTGGACGGTGACAGTATGTCACCGAGGATAAATGATGGTGACGTTGTGATATTAAGTCCATCGGTGCCGGCGGCGCAGGGTCAAATTAGCATTGCTCGTGTTGCAAATCAAATAGGCGTTACCTGCAAGCTCATAAGAACAACCAAAACAGATGTCCATCTGATACCGATAAATGAAAGATATGAAACAAAGGTCGTGGCTAAAAAAGACCTGCTTTGGGCACTGGCCGTTTTGTGCCATGTAAGTGTCTGATTGTATCTTATATAGTATATAGTCCTAAACAATTTGTGTGTAAATACGTATATACTCAGTAAAAGTTTTTTCAGAAGGGTGGCGCGCATGGGTCTTTTATTTTGGGCCTATAAGTGATATAATAGTGGAATGATTGTGAAGTTGGAAAAGAAACAGATGTATAAAAAATGTATTGTTGTGCTTATCTGCCTTTCAATAGTTGGCAATTTAGCACACGGGACCGTGCTATGTTTCGGTGCGGATGGTCACACGGAGCTCGAATCTGCTTTTCACGAACACTGTGACCATCCGGTTCATTCCTATGCTCCCGACCAAAATCAGCTTTCATCTGAAGCTGAGCATGAAAAAGGCAAGCATTGTGAGCCATGCATAGATGTCCCGATTTCCATTGGCTTAGAGAAGATTTCCCATACATCTACAAAATTGAATCCAACATTCCCGGCTCCAGTCACAAACATGATTGTGCTTACCTACAAGTTCGATTTTTCCGCATATAATTCGGCTTCAAATACTTTTGCTGCCACTTCTTACTTTACCCCTCTGCGCACAGTGATCCTGCTGGTGTGATTTGCTAAAAAGACATTTCTTTTTCTCGCATCTTTACAAAACATTTATTGTAAAGGGCTGAATAGCTGCATGTTTCTTCTGATGCTCCACAAATTGGAGTCCTTCAGAAGAGACCCGAATCCAGAAGATATATATTTTAGGATTACTTTGATGTGTATAAGATTTTTATCGTTTTTAGTTGTGCTGTTTGTGTTTGGTTTTTCAGGCTGTATGGAACAAAGCAATGATGTTACATTGCCTCAACCACAGTCGTTGGGACAGGAATTCGGTACTTACCGACCTCCCGCCAAGCTGATGGAAACTCCAGATGTTCCTGAAATTGCCGAGCCAACCGGTCCTGTCACTTTGCGGCAGGCTCTGGCTTTAGCATTGATGCATAATCCGGAACTGAAGGCTTTTTCCTGGGATGTTCGGATATCAGAAGCAAGGCGATTGCAGGCAAGCCTTTGGCCAAATCCGGAGCTTGAGGTCGAAGTTGAGGAAGTTGGCGGGCCGGGTCAGCGCAGCGGTTTTGATGCCGCCGAAACAACGATACAATTGAGCCAGTTGATAGAGCTGGGAGAGAAACGCAGCAAGCGAACAAACCTGGCTTCATTGGAAAAAGAGCTGGCAGGATGGGATTACGAGGCCAAACGACTGGATGTATTTACAGAAGTCAACAAGGCGTTTATTGATGTGCTGGCTGCACAGCAACGGCTCAAATTAACTAAAGAGCTACTGCTATTGTCTGAAGAATTAGTAGAGACAGTCACCAAAAGAGTTGATGCGGGCAAAGATTCCCCCTTGGAAAAAACCAAAGCCATTGTAGCACTTTCGAATATTAAAATTCAACATCAACAAGCAGTCCAATATCTTGAGTTCACTCGCAGGCAACTGGCGATTACCTGGACAGGCAAAGACCCGAAGTTTGAAAGTGTTGCAGGCAGGCTTGATTCCTTGTCAACAATACCGTCTATCGATGAGCTGAGTGAGTTGATTGAGCAGAATCCGGATATTGCAAGGTGGTCCCTGGAAATTGATAAAGGCCAGGCATCTTTAGAGCTGGAAAAAGCCAAGGCAATTTCAAATATTACTCTCAGCGGCGGTCTGCAAAGATTCAATGAAACGGATGATAATGCAATAGTATTTGGCATTGCTATTCCCTTGCCAACCTCGGACAGAAATCAGGCAGGTAAACTCCACGCAGCTTACGAGCTCGCCAAAACCAGAGAAGAACAAAGGGCGGCCCATACCAGAATACAAATCAAATTAGCCAAGGCTTACCAGGCACTTTTAAGCGCATATACAGAGGCTACTGAGCTGGACAAGAATGTATTACAGGGAGCCCAAAGCGTTTTTGAAGCTTCTAAGACCGGTTACACACGGGGCAAGCTCGATTATCTGAATGTACTGGATGCGCAGCGGACCTTGTTTGAGGCAAAAGCAAGATATATAGATGCTCTTGCTTCATACCACATTGCCAAAGCCGATGTCGAACGTTTGATCGGCCGGAACCTTGATGATATTAACAATCTCATCGAAGCGAAAGCAAAGGAAAGCGAATAGGAGAATTTTATCATGTTGCAAAAAAAACATCAAAATAGCATTTCTGTCCGCCGAAAGGCGTCCCTTTTGGGACTGCAAAAAGCAAATCACTTTGGCACAGCGCTGTCTGTATTTGTTATTCTCGCAGGAACTATTCTGTGGCTAACGGGGAACTTGCACTTTGGGCCACGTCGTATAGCTGAAGCTGGCGGTGTTCTTGATGATGGTGGGAACGAGCACGGAAACCAGGTCAATGAACATATTTGTACGGAACATGGTGTTCCGGAATTGCTTTGTGTCCGGTGCAATCCTTCGTTAGCCGCCACTTTCAAGGCAAAAGGAGATTGGTGTGCCGAGCACAACCTGCCCGAATCTCAGTGCACTTTCTGTAATCCGGACTTGGCGGAATCTTCGAGAAGTGTTGTCGATTCGACATTCGACCTAAGCGCTCTCGAAAAAGTCATGTGTGAACACGGAGTTGCCACTGTCGAATGTGAAAGTTGCCGGTTTGAGATAGGCGTTGTCAAACTTCAACCATCGCTGGCAAAGGCATTAGTCGAAACAGCCGTGGTACATGCCGGCCCGGCAAAAAAGACATTGAGGCTCACAGGCCAGGTACAGTTAGACCAGACAAGAGTCATAAATGTAGTGCCGACTGGCAGTGGTCAGGTCAAAAGGGTGGAAAAGCTGCTGGGCCAGGATGTGGTAAAAGGAGATGTACTGGCTGTTATTCACTCTGCTGATTTGGGCCAGGCAAAAGCACAATTCCTGCAGGTCCAGTCGAGGCTGGAGTTAGCAACCTCGACATTCGAGCGGGAAAAGGAACTCCATGAGGAAAAAGTCAGCAGCAAGGCGGATTACCTCAGCGCCTTAAATGAGCTCAAGGCTGCTCAGGCTTATTATGCAGCGGCTGAAAGAAGACTTCGTCTCTTCGGTCTGGGCTCTGAACAAATAGGAGCGGTTAAGAGCGAGAAAGAAAACAGTCAGTTTGCGGAATTGGTGTTGCGAGCACCACAGGCCGGTACAATTATCGCCCAAAATGTCTCTACCGGTGCACTGGTCGATACCACAGAGAGCCTCTATAAAATTGCAGACCTTTCCAATGTCTGGGTCTGGTACGACCTGTATGAAAAAGACCTGGCATTGCTTCACGACAGGCTTTCATCGGGTAAAACGGTTGTTGCAAAAGTGCGAGTAAAGGCCTTTGAAGCAGAAGTGTTCGACGGGGTTGTTGACCTTATCGGCAGCCAGGTAGACGAACATACACGCACTATTAAGGTTCGTGTCCAGGTCAGGAACGAAGAACGCAAGCTCAAGCCTGGAATGTTCGCAGAGGCCGAAATATCGGTTCCTCTCAAAGGCAATATAACAGCAGTTCCCTCAAGTGCTGTTCTTTCCGATGAGGGCAGGTCATTTGTTTTCCAGCACTGGAAAGACGATTTGTGGGTGCGCCGCGATGTGCATCTGGGAAGAAACCACGGAGGCTTTGCTGAGGTGCTGAATGGTATTCCAACAGGGGCCACTATCGTTACTCGTGGGGCATTTATGCTCAAGAGTGATATTTTAAGAGAGAAAATGGGCGCAGGCTGTGCCGATTGATGAAAGGGATGTAGCTTATGTTGGACAAATTACTGCACTTCATCCTGCACCAAAGACTTCTGGTTGTCCTTGCTGCAATATTATTGTTAGGGGCAGGAATTGTTGCCTGGAATCAACTGCCGATAGACGCTTTCCCGGATGCAACTAATCAGCAGGTTATGATTCTTACCGAGGCTCCCGGCCTGACACCCACAGAAGTTGAAAGACTGGTAACATTTCCTATCGAGATTGATATGGGTGGTCTGCCGGATGTCAGGCAGGTTCGGTCTCTGTCTAAGACCGGACTTTCACAGGTTATCGTCATTTTCAAGGACCACGTCGATACGTATTTTGCCAGGCAGGTCGTATTTGAGCGTCTGGCACAGGTAACGGATAAATTGCCGGAAGGCATTGCTCCTGAATTAGGCCCTATTTCTACGGGGCTTGGAGAGATATATCAGTATGTACTTGAGGCCGGTTACTATTGCCCAACGCACAAAGAAGTTTGGTCACGTACTGAAAACAAATGCCCCGAATGTGGCACTGCCCTTGATAAGAGCCAATACAACCTTATGGATTTACGAACAATTCAGGAATGGGTGGTCAGCCCTCAGCTTCGCAGATTGGCTGGTGTAAACGAAGTCAACAGTTTTGGGGGATTTGTCAAACAATACCATGTGATCCCGGACCCGGCCCTTTTACTTAAATACGGTATCTCATTAAAAGATATTCTGGATGCTCTTGAATCTAATAATGCCAATGCTCCCGGCAGTTTCATAGTCAGAGACTGGGAACAGATTAACGTGATATCGAAAGGCTTGGCGCAGGGTATCCCCGACATTGAGAAGATTGTGCTAAAAGCCGAAAAAGGCACGCCGGTCTATCTCAGGGATGTAGCCCGGATAGAGGTCGGCCGCCAAACAAGAAATGGTGTTGTCACTAAAGATGGACAGGGAGAGGTAGTCTGTGGGATGGTTATCATGCTCAAGGGTAGCAATTCCAAGCGTGTAGTTGACCGTGTACGAGCTGAGATACCTCAAATCCAGAAATCTGTTCCGGCAGGTGTGAGAATCTCCCCGTTCTACGACCGGACCAGCCTTATCCAGGCGTGCATTCGGACCGTCTCAACTGCTCTTGGCCAGGGGATTATATTTATCATCCTCGTTCTGTTTATTGTCTTATGGGACATCCGTGCCGCTTTGGCAGTCGCTGTCTCACTACCCCTGACAGCCGGGGCGGCCTTTATACTAATGGATAGGCAGGGAATAACGGCTAACCTTATGAGCTTCGGTGGACTTGTCATTGCAATCGGTATGATTGTAGATGGCGCAATAGTTGTTACTGAAAACATCGCCAGGCACATGCAGGACAAGGCTAATTCAGATATGTCAAGAACTGCCATCACTTTCGAAGCTGTGCGAGAGGTGGCCCGGCCGGTGATGTTTGCAATCCTGATAATTGTGGTTGTTTTTCTGCCGCTGTTCACACTGCAAGCCATGGAAGGTAAGATGTTTAAACCTTTGGCGCTAACCATATGTTTTGCTCTAATTGGCTCGCTCGTAGTATCGCTGACCATCGTACCGGTTCTCGGGTCCTTGGTAATCAGACGCTCTGCCTCTCAGAGTCGTGAAAATCTGTTGATTAGAATCATCCATACGGTTTATACACCTATACTCTCACTCGCCATGCGCGGGCGGTGGATTACCATTGCCGTTGCTGGTGCTCTTATGGTTGGAGCGTTTTCCGTGCTGCCAAAGATTGGGACGGAATTCCTGCCGCCGCTGGACGAAGGAGCGATTGCAATAAACATTGTGCGTTTACCTACTGCCAGCACGGAAGGCTCTGCAAAACAAGCATCAGAGATTGAACGCAGACTGCTTGCCAAATTTCCCCAAATCAGCACAGTGGTTTCCAAGACTGGACGGGCTGAGATTGCCGAAGACCCAATGGGACCGGAACAAAGCGACGTGTTGATTATGTTTAAGTCAGATTACGAGAAAGAATTTGGCCAAACGAAAGAAGAAATTGTACAGGCAATCAGCGAGGAGCTGGCTGTAATTCCAGGAATAAGACCCGCTTTTTCCCAGCCAATTTCACTGCGTGTCAACGAGTTGATTAGCGGCATCAAATCTGACGTGGCTATAAAGATATTCGGAGATGACATTGATTTCCTGACCGGCACGGCTGAAAGAATCACACCAATTCTCGCCGGAATCCAGGGGGCCGAGGACATCAAGATAGAGCAGGTCTCAGGCTTTTCCCAAATCGAAATAAAGCCGGACCGAGAAGCCGCAGCCCGACATATGATAAACATAGAAGATATCAACTTGTTGGTTGAAACAGCAATAGGAGGTAAAATCGCAACCACTGTTTTTGAGGGGCAAAGGAGATTTGCCGTACAGGTGCGTTTTCCGGCTGAAAGACGAACCGATATTGATAGTATCGAGCAGCTTTTAGTTCCCTCTCCCCTGGGCTATAACGTCCCGCTTGAAGAATTAGCTACAATTCACGAAGTCGAGGTGCCGGCTCAGATAAGCAGAGAAGACTCCGCAAGAAGACTTATTGTTGAATGCAATGTCAGAGGCCGGGACATCGGGAGCTTCGTTGAAGAAGCAAAGCAAAAACTGAAAGATGTGGAAAACAGCTTGCCGGCCGGCTTTAGACTGGCATGGGGTGGGCAGTTCGAGAACCAGCAGCGGGCAATGGCACGCCTAAGGGTAGTCGTGCCTGTTACACTACTGCTTGTTTTTGTTATGTTGTTCAGCTCATTGAATTCTATCAAGAGTTCTATTCTCATTCTCACAAACTTGCCATTTGCAGTCGTTGGGGGCATTATGGCTATCTATCTTTTGAAAATACATCTCAGTGTTGCCGCGTCCATTGGTTTTATCGCCCTGTTAGGAGTCGCGGTTGAGAATGGGTTGGTTCTCGTCAGCTTTTTTGACCAGCTGCGCAAACGTGGCCGGAAGGTGAATGATGCTGTTTTAGAAGCCTGCCGGCTCCGTGTACGACCCCTGATAATGACCACATTGACCACGCTTATGGGACTTCTGCCGATGCTCTATGCCACCGGGTCAGGTTCCGAGATTCAGCAGCCTCTTGTGGCTGTGATCTTCGGGGGACTTATAACTTCTCTGGTACTGACTCTTATCATACTTCCTGTTCTATATGTCCTGTTCAACGGCGAGAGAATAAGTAGGAGTACAGCGATGGTGTGAGTAGGCCTAACATCTGCAACGTTGCTTGCGCTTTTTGTAATCACGGCTTTTACCAATGGTTCGCGATTAAGCAGAAAAGCCAGCGTCGGGTTTGAAATAGGTTCGACAAGCTCACTACAAGTTGGGTTTGTTTGGGTTTGTTTTTTCGGGGCCTGAGGGTGGTTTCATTTTCATAATCCTCTATAACATATAAGTTTGCGCTCATTTTGGGCTTTACGGAAATTGGGTTTGAATTGGGTTTGTTTTTTCGGACTGCGAAATCATCTTTTTTTCTGTAATCCTTTGTAAATACAGACTTTGCATCAATTTTACCCTTTCGGCAATTGGGTTTGATTGGGTTTGAATTGGGTTTGTTTTGACCAAGTGTCCAATTGGCAATATTTTCATAGTCCGTTGTATTATAGGGATTTACATTCATTTGACTTTTCGGAAAATTGGGTTTGTTTTGCATAAAAGAGCCGATTTGTAGAGCGTTCTCGACAGATGTAGAGGGCGGAGGACAGAATACAGAATACAGAATACAGAAGACAGAATACAGACTATAGATGATAAGTTTTTGTTGCATAAGGAGTTATATGATAGTGTGAAATCCGAAATCCTAATCCATTCTAATTCGTTCAGAAAATTTT
>Ga0114922_10000664_pt1 | contig 33133 bp, 18 predicted proteins | sample AartaG_FD_100975 | JGI IMG/M metagenome (GOLD analysis project Ga0114922, IMG submission 100975) | Deep subsurface microbial communities from Aarhus Bay to uncover new lineages of life (NeLLi) - Aarhus_00045 metaG | ecosystem: Environmental > Aquatic > Marine > Oceanic > Sediment | place... | reverse complement strand
GCGGCGTGCCGGGGTCTAAGTCCGTGGCAGGTAATCTAACTGTTCACATCGGAACTTGGGAGAGCCATATCGTTCCGAAAGGAAGCTTCCAACAAGCTGAAGAGGCAAGGCGGAAGTATGACGGTATGGCAGTCGGACTAACTCATAGTAGAGGCGTAGTCGGGGTAATGCCCGGCGAGTCCCGAAGATTCGGGACACTCGAAGGGGTTAGCAGTAAAACGCAAAGGGATGAGCAGGTGTTAGCCGTACACAGATACGGAGAACCTAACACCGACAAAGCTCTTATATCGAGATGGGTAACTGATGTAAATTGATGTTGCCTGTTTGGTGAGTTTTACTGAAGAGCCGGATGTGGGAAAACCACAAGTCCGGTTCTGTGAGGGGCATTGAAGTTTCCTCACATGGTTGAATATTGTGGCACTCTTCGAATCGAAAGAGAAGAGAAAACAGGGAAAACAAATTAAACCTAAATGAAGGAACTATATTATGTCTACTCGACAAACGACGTTCCGGTTCCTCACAAAGCTTCTAATTGTTTTGTGGATTTCATGCACTTTAGCAGTTGTGGTGGCTCGGCCAAGGGGCTATGACCAGAGAGCCAGGCAGCTCCGAGATGCTACTGGCGTCAAAGGAGGTCTCATTGTGCACATTGGTTGCGGCGACGGCAAGCTGACTGCAGCGCTGCGCGCAGGCGAAAACTGCCTCGTCCACGGACTGGACACCGACGCGCAAGCAGTAGAGGCGGCCAGAGAGCACATCCGGAAGCTGGGTATCTATGGGCCGGTGTCGGTCGAGGAGTTTGATGGGAAACGACTGCCGTACGCGGAAAACCTGGTGAACCTGATAGTGGCCGAAGACCTCGGCGGCATTACGATGGCCGAGGCTATGCGTGTGCTGGCCCCCGGCGGCGTGCTGTATGTCAAGCAGGATGGCCGCTGGAGGAAGACCGTCAAGCCACGACCCAAAAATACTGACGAGTGGACGCATTTCCTTCACGATGCAAGCGGAAATGCGGTTGCCCATGATGATGTGGTCGGGCCACCTCGCTGCGTTCAGTGGATAGCGGCTCCTCGGCACACTCTCAGCCACGAACACACTCCGAGCATCAACGCTTTGGTCTCGGCCGGTGGACGTATCTTCTACACCGCCGACCAGGCTCGGATTAGCTTCGTCAGACGGCCTCCCAAATGGCATCTTGTAGCACGCGATGCATACAACGGAATTCTGCTCTGGAAGCGGCCCTTTAGTCCATGGTTTCCCCATATCGTCAACTGGGGCGCCGCGCCCCGTCAACTTCAGCGAAGGCTGATTGCTGTCGGGAATCGCGTCTATGTGACTCTCGGCCTACACGCCCCGCTAAGTGCCGTGGATGCGGCGACGGGAGAAACTCTCAAGGTCTACGAGAATACTCGGGGCACGGAGGAAGTCGTATATCACAAGGGGATTCTCCTGCTTACCGTCCGAAGCGTCACTAATGAACGAGTGGCCGAGCTTGATAAGTGGGCACAGCTTGCACAGCAGAAGCACTCTCCCCTGTATGCCAGAGAGACCGCGCAGCCGCTCCTCAATCGTTTTCGCTCAATCGAAAACAAAGCCGCCAGAGCGGTCCTTGCCCTCAATGCCGATACGGGTCGGCTGCTATGGAAAAAAGAGGGCAAGGATGTCACCGGGCTCAGACCTGTCACTCTGTGCGCCATAGGCGAGCAGGTGTTCTATCAGAAGGGGAAAGATGTCGTCTGCCTGGATCTGAGAACGGGAAGGGAACAGTGGTCGGAATCCTCTGTTCCTCTTCGTGTGGTCTGCGATGACCGCGTCATCTGTGCCGGCGGCTCCGGCAAGACGTCCTGCCGGATCACCGCCCTGTCTGCGGAGACGGGAAAGACCCTTTGGAGTCGGCCCAGCTTGCTCACTGATATTAGGGATGCGTTCGTCATCAATGGTTCGCTATGGCTGGGCGGATTCAAGCCGTGCGAGGGCAAAAGGGGACCCGTGTGGGGACCGTACTTCGCGACGCAGCGCCATCTGGCCACGGGCAAGGTACTAATGCACATTGAGCCCGAAAATCCGGGACACCATCATAGATGCTGGCGGAACAAGGCCACCGAGCGCTATATTCTCGGCGGCAGGAGAGGCGTTGAGTACATTGACCTGAAAACCGGCGATGTCCTGTGGCACAGTTGGGTGCGAGGCGTCTGCAAGTACGGTGTGATGCCGTGCAATGGCCTGCTCTACGCGCCCCCTCATGCCTGCGGTTGCTACATCGCGGCGAAGCTGACCGGTTTCTATGCCCTTGCATCTGAAACGGATTCGGGAATCTCAATCAGTCAGAAAAACGAAGACTGCCTCGAGCGTGGCCCGGCCTATTCCGAAGGAAGACCTATTCGACAATCTGCAAACTCCAATCAGGAATGGCCAACCTATCGCCACGATGCTCAACGCAGTGGCTTTACGCCGAGTTCAGTACCCGCCGACCTCCGCCGCAAATGGCAAACGGATGTTGGTGGCAAACTCACGAGTCCCACCATTGCCGGGGGCAAGGTGTTCGTTGCTTCTGTGGATGAGCACAGAATTTGTGCGATGGATGCTGATTCAGGTAAGTCGAAGTGGGATTTCATAGCGGATGCTCGCGTGGACTCGCCACCGAGTCTATATGCAGACCGGGCGATTTTCGGGTGTCGTGATGGATACGTATACAGCTTGCGAACGTCGGACGGCACATTGGCATGGCGTCTGCAAGCGGCCCGCACTGAACGACGCATAACGGCCCGCGGCCAACTCGAATCCGCATCACCTGTTCACGGGAGCGTGCTGGTCCGGGATGGTGTGGTATATTTTACGGCGGGCAGATCATCCTACCTGGATGGCGGCATTGATTTTTATCGACTTGAAGCCCGGACCGGCAAAACGCTGTCCGTAACTCCGATCTACAGCCCCGATCCGGAGACCGGCAAACAGCCCGAACAGTATGGGCCTGCCTACATGCCCGGCTCGCTCGGTGATATTCTTTCGAGTGACGACCAGTACGTCTACCTTCGTGATATGGTTTTAGACAAGCGCGCAATTAAACAGCCGAAGGGAAACCAACACTTATTTACTCTGACAGGTTTCCTGGATGACACATGGCCTCACCGTTCCTACTGGATTTATGGTACACGTTGTTCCGTCTCGACCGGCTGCAGCGGGCGCGACAGGAATCTGGTCTCCGGCAGGCTGCTTGTCTTTGATAAGACGATGATTTACGGGTACGGACGGGCTAAAATACATTGGTCAAACCAATTGCAGGATGGAGCGTACCGGTTGTTTGCCCTCAACTCAGATGAGGGGACAGAGCAGACCTCGGCGAGCTCAGTCGAGCCGTGGACAAAGCCTGTGCCGCTCCAGGTCCGGGCGATGGTCCTGGCAGACAAGGTGCTGTTCGTGGCCGGCCCGTGGCACGGCCATCTTGGCCGTGATTTCACGGGCTTCAAGCCCGTGCCACGCCAGGGAGCTATGCTCATTGCCATCTCGGCCTCTGATGGGACCGAGATGGCGAAGTACCGACTCGATTCGCCGCCAATCTTTGACGGCATGGCCGCCGCCAATGGCCGACTGTACCTGTCGCTGGAAAATGGTCAGCTACTCTGTATGGCAGGAGAGTAGCCGTTAATGCTCGTCTCTTGCTCGTGGCCTGGCTGCTTTACTTGTTCGAACCATCACGTGACCAACAGCCTTGACTTTTTGTGGCAGAAGAAGTAAGCTGTGACGGCTTTTGAAATAACGGACGGAAAAAGCATAGTACCTGTCGTGCTTCAAGCAGGTGAGCGAATAGGAGCAGTAAAAGACTAAGTACCTGGGAGGTAATTATGGATAAGCAACGTATTTTTCTTTTGACGTATAGTGCCATCTTTCTTGTCATTATGGCCGAAACTGCAAGTGCCGGCAGTGGAAAAAGTGACCGTGAGCTGGCGCATCACTTGCTCACAAAGGCCGGTACATCGCGCGGACTCTGCTCGCTGCTGGGATGCGAGGATGGAACGTTGGCGCTCGAGCTTGTTCGAGGCAGCCGGTTCTTTCTCTACGTACAGGATTCGCGGCCAGCCGTGGTTGCGGCTGCACAAAAAACGCTTGACGTTGACGGACTCTATGGTACTCGGGTCCTCGTTGAGCGAAAGCCCCTGGATTCTCTTGCCTTTGCGGACAATACTGTTGATTTGGTGCTTGCTCAACTTGGTTCTAAATCCGCAGGGCGGGGGACCGGCGCCCCCCACAAATTGAAAGACTTATCGCTCAAGCAAATCTTGCGTGTCCTGCGTCCTGGTGGAAAAGCTATTATTGGTACTGTTAAAGGCGCAGAGCAGCAGTTGACTCAGAAGCAGCTATCGCAGTGGATATACAAGCACCGCACTGAAAATACCAGTTTCAAACTTGGACAAGATGCCTTTGGAAAATGGGTGGAAATCACAAAGCCACAGCCAAAGGGTACAGACTCATGGAGTCATTGGGAGCACGGGCCGGACAACAATCCTGTGTCGACCGACGCCGTTATAAAGGCTCCCTACAGAAGCCAGTGGCTTGGGGGGCCTCTATATACTGCGATGCCGGCCATCACTACAGCAGCAGGGGGACGCATTTTCACGGCATTAGGTCACATAGCACACCACAGACGAGAGGAATCATGGCTAAACACTCTGCTTGCCAGAAACGGTTACAACGGAACTTTCTTGTGGTCACGAAAGCTTCCTGATGGTTACCTGGTGCACCGGTCTGCATTTATTGCCACTGAAGATTGCTTCTACATGATCGAAAGTGACGGATGTTTGAGACTGGACCCTGAGACCGGCAGGGAGATAGACAGAATTAGTATCCCCGAAATAGAAGGCGAATGGAAATACATCGCCTTACAGGATGGAGTGCTTTATGTTCTTACCGGCACTGTCAAGGATTCCTCGGAAACGACTATAGTGCGCAGCAAACACAGCCACTGGAGTTGGGGTGAGCTTAGCCCCGGCTACTATCAGGCGAAAGTGCCGTGGGGATTCGGCACGACGCTTGCCGCCTATGATATAAAGCGGAAGAAGGTCCTCTGGCAGCACTCAGAAGACAAGCAGCTCGATTCCAGGGCCTTGGTGATAGGTGGGGATAAAATCTTCTTCTACTGTCCGGGTGCGCATACCGGCTGCCTCGATGGTTTGTCTGGACAAGTAATCTGGCGAAATAAGAACCCCGAAGTTATCCACCTCATCGAAGAACCCGGAAGGGGTCTGAAATCAACGCCGGGTTTCCGAACAACATGTTATTGCTTGTATACGCCTGAAGTGATTTTCTTTCAGGCCCAAACTCGAATGAATGTAGTTGCCATCTCATCCAGGGACGGAAAACTTCTATGGACGCGAAAGAAGACAACGAACAATCCCAATATGCTCTATGTAAACGGCAAACTCATTGTGGGTATAGGCCCGGGCGGCAGTACGCTCGTTCTTGAGCCGCTGACAGGCGAAACCGTGAAAGACCTTGGTTTCACAAAACGTTCTTGTGCACGCCTGACCGCTACCCCGGATTCTTTCTTTTGTCGGGGCTGGCCCGAGGGCCTGACGCGTTACGACAGGAACGCCAAAATTGTATTGTTTAACGGCGCGCTGCGACCCGCCTGCAACGATGGTGTCATCGCGGCAAACGGACTGCTCTATATCGGGCCCTGGCTTTGCGACTGCAACCTTTCGCTAATGGGTACTTCCGGACTCTGCTCGGCAGGCGATTTCAGGGTAGCCGAACAAGACCCTGTATCGCAACGTCTCGAAGTGTCTAAAGAAAGTAGCTCAGTAGCTCCGTTTCCCAAGATTATCGAGGAAGATTGGCCTACTTACCGTGGAGACAACAGCCGAAGTGCCTGTTCGGCCGCGACTGTCCCGGCCGACCCGAAATCGCTTTGGACGTACCGTGCATCGGCTTCTTACAGGCCGAGTGCTCCTGCGTCTGCAGGAGAACTTGTTTTCCTGTGCGGCGACGATGGAAAGGTCCGTGCCATTGACGGCAATACGGGCAATTTGAAGTGGTCTTTTGTTACGGCAGGACCGATTGCACAGCCGCCGACCGTGTGGAAAGGACGGGCCTATGTGGGGTCAGGCGATGGTGTAGTGTACTGTCTTGAGGCGGCCACGGGGCGGCTCCTTTGGCGCTTCAGAGTAGCGCCCGTAGAAAGGCGAATAATGACTTACGACAGGCTCTGCTCAGCCTGGCCGGTTGAAAGTGGTGTTTTGGTTCAAGATGGTGTTGCGTATGCGGCAGCAGGCATTATCGATTACGACGGTACTTACGTATATGCTCTCGACGCGAAGACCGGAAAACCAATATGGGGCAACACAACATCAGGACACCTCGACAAGCTGCTGAGAAAGGGAGTATCAGCCCAGGGAGTTCTTACTATTGCGGGCAATCGTCTTTGGATGCCGGGCGGGAATGTCATTTCCCCCGCCTGTTACAACTTGCAGGATGGCAAATGTCTGTCTCGAGCCGTCGGCAATGGGTCACCGCGGGCTAATCGCGGCGAGGAGATAGGAGTCCTGATGGAAGACTATCTAATCTTTGGCGGACGCCTCCGGTATTCCGGGCTTCGCAACTATGTCAATCCCGGTATCTTTAGTGCTGCAAAGATTGGCCGCGATGGAGTCGGCAAGGCCATGCATATCGGATTCGGGAAGATTGCACCGGCGTGGTCATCCGAAACTTTTGTTATGGCCGATGGTCCGCGTAGTTTGCCCGTGTGCGTAGACAGCGCCGCACTCATAGACCACCTTGAAAAAGCCGGTCCGTCTGACCTGCGCCGTCAGGTCAGGCACGCAGGAACGCTCAAAAGAAGATGGACAGCAAAGGATCTTGCCGACAGCGATGCAGTTACATTTGTCGTTGCCAAAAACACTATTATCACGGTGCTGGAAAAGCAAAGGCCCCGTTCACTTTCTTCAATCTGGACTTTGGTCGGCCTCGACCCTAAGACCGGAAAGGTCGTCTGGACCAAGAAGCTACCATCAGCAACACTTCCTGGAGACATCCTTGTCGATCGTCTTGGCCGAATCATAGTTGTATATGAGGATGGCAGTGTTAGCTGTTTTGGGTAAGGCTGACAGGATTCTCGATACCCGATGCTGGATATTCGTTAGTGAGGAGTGAGCTAAAGTGCCTAAAGTGACCTAAAGTTGGATGCTGGATAATCGATGCAGACTCTACCGTAGGGGATGGCTTACGCCACTGTCTCAAGCCAAAAATGTACCACCTGAGGGTGCAGGCGGACACCTTTAATTTTCCTGGTATTTCGAGAAACACACACAGACGGCGAATTTGAGGTGTATAGCGTTTTTGTTTGGGTGAATGTAAGACTATAAAAATCCCCTACAAGATAAAGTCAGAAACTTTGATTTTCTAAGGCAGATTTGATAATTTCGCGTTTGTCCCCGAACCGACTACGCTCTTACTGCTCGGCTTAGGTGGGGTGATATTAAGAAAAGAACGCGCTTAAACCTGCCCACAGCATCTCCCACAGTAGCTATCATATCATCTGATGATGTATAATATGGCAGCCGTGAGATAATCTTAGCAAAGCGATTTGAGTTGAAATTCAGAACAGTTCTTGAAAGGAAAGAATACAACAGTATAATAACATCTGTAACTGAAATCGTCCTAAATGAAAGTTTTTTTCGCCTCATTTTTTTCTGAAGACATACAGCGTGGAGCTTCATATGAGGAAAGTGCTGCTCAGGGTCCTTTTGGTGCATGCCTTGAGTCCGCTCATGCTCGGCGAGGTAGGTTGCGAATCCAGCAAAGGTCGCCTTCCGGGGGCCAAAGGCAGGATCGCGTTGAAAATGGACTTTGCCTTGCCAGGGAGTGAGAAAGATCCAACGCCCGTTCCCGGTACGCTGAAGAAGGGCTGGACACCCTTTGTAGCGGCACGCTGGGCTGACATGTATATGCACGACGCGGTCTGGGAAGACGGTTCCGGCGGTGGCATGCCTCCGAAAACGGCTGGCTTGGCCGGTTCGGGTGTCCACGTCTTGATTGATTGCGGCGGTAGCGGAAACGGCGGTTTTCACGTCTACGGATTGTGTCGTGACAATCTTGGTGGTGGTGGGCGACCAAAAGGCAAGCCGAAGGGTGATCCAATCGCCAATGGCTGGTTCCACAACATCGACTGGGGTGGTGAAAATCGCGGAGACATCCTCATGCGTATTAACGGCCTACCAGCCGGTGAATATAAAGTGACCTGCTATCATAACCATTGGGAACCGAGGAAGCAAAGCACCCGCAACTGTCTGGATCAGCCGTCAAAGATGCCGGTCATGGGCGGCATCCGTGCCATGCCGCTGCCTGCCGAGCCGTTGTCCGGCTATAGAGGTTGGAGTATGGGCTCGGGTACGGACAAGGGCGTCACATCGCTCAAAGAAGCCAAAGGCATCAACGTCACCAGCGTAACCTCTGACGCCAATGTCAGCACATCGGTCATACAGTTCCGGACTGATGGCAACAACGACGTTTTGGTCGTCTTCGAAGGCGGTAACAACGAGTACCCCGATCCCGCAAGAAGGAAACGGGAAGGTCACAAGGCGATCCTCAACGCTTTTGAAATCGAGCAAATCAACTGAAAATGCACAGAATTGCGCGAGTAAATCGCTGTTCTTGTCTTCAGTGCGGTGATGTTGGGAAGAAAACGCTAAAACGCTTGAATTTTCAAACAGATTTGCTATTCTTCAGGAACGAGACTTAGTGTCATAGCTAAACAAGGACATACATTTGTTTATGGGAAATTTCGGATTAAGGAGGTAAGGCAATGTCAGACAATCCTATTTATCGGCGCGATTTCCTGGCCAGGCTGGGAACGGTCTCGTTGGGGGCTTTTGTAGCTGGTGGATTTCCTTCGCGAGCGGTGAACGCTCAAGAGGGGCAACAAAGAAGAGTTTGGAAACCTGTCTCCGACCGCAAGGTACGTGTTGGAATTGTCGGTTACGGCGTATGCCGTTTTGGTGCGGCTTTCGGATTTCAGGACCACCCGAATGTCGAAATCGTTGCTGTCAGCGATTTGATTCCCGACCGTCGCAGGGGGCTGATGAAGGCGTGCCGGTGTGACAAATCATACGAGTCGTTAGAGGTATTGGTGAAGGACGACAAGATAGAGGCGGTTTTCGTCGCGACCGATGCTCCCAGCCACGCCCGGCACTGCATGGACGTGCTCAAGCACGGCAAGCATGTGATGACCGCCGTTCCCGCGGTCTATGGCTCAATCGAAGATGCCGAGCATCTTTTGGAGACAGTCCGGGAGACCGGCCTGAAATATATGATGGCCGAGACGAGCTGCTTCCGGGCCGACTGCTATGCGATGCGGCGGATATACCAGGCCGGAGGATTCGGACGACTCATCTACTCCGAGGGGGAATACTATCACTATGGTACCAAGCCTATCGATTCGTTCAAAGGCTGGCGAATCGGTTCGCCGCCCCTGTGGTACCCCACACATTCGACCGCCTACTATGTCGGCGTGACCGGCAAGCGATTCACCTCGGTCTCCTGCGTCGGCTTCAATGCCGGATTTTCGGCCTATCAGCCAGGAGCCAACAAGTACGACAATCCGTTCAGCGACGAGGTCGCGCTGTTCCAAACCAGCGAGGGCGGCTCATCACGAATGCTTATGTGTAAGGGGATACGCGGGCTTGTTGTGGAAAGGGGCCGGGTGTTTGGTCAGCGAGGTTGGATGGACGGGACCCAATACCACGGTGCTGCGAAGGAGCTGCCCAACATAGCTCGACCACCGCTTCCACCAGGTATGCCCGCAGGCGGACATGGCGGCTCTCACGGACATTTGGCCAATGAGTTCATTATGTCCATTCTTGAAGAGCGCGAGCCGATGGTGAACATCTATGAGGCACTTGCAATGACTGTGCCGGGTATTATTGCTCACCAGTCGGCGCTCAAGGACGCCGAGACGATTAAAATCCCGCAATACGCTCCACGCGGGAGTTAACGAACTATCAGGTCGAAGGCAAAGCGTTTTTGTTTTATGTTTGTCGTCCACTATTGCCATTTGGTTGGTTTTCATTGAAAGATTAATCCGCAAGTTCTGCCGCAGGTAAAAAAACTTGCTAAAACGTAAGAAAATGTTGATGATGCGTACTTGTCAGTCTGTAAATAGCAGAAGCATTTTGGTTACAGTAGTGTTGCCGGGTCGCTGCGACGTGCCTTGGATGGGCAAGGCGGTGCTCTCGACCGGGAAAGGAGGTCTTCGATGCGCAGAAATAATCTAATCCTTGGGCTGCTTTTTCTGATTGTTACAGGTGTTATGTGTGTTCGTAGTCGTGCACAGGCTTCGGTAGTTAAGGCGGAAAAAAGCTGGCAGGCCAGGCGCGAATTATCCGACGCTGCCGCCCGGCGTCGGAAGGACATTATCTACCACGAGGAAAAGGTGCCGGATTATACTTTGCCGCAGCCGCTGTGGCTGGCTGACGGGACGAAGGTTGCCGGTGCCGAGATGTGGCGTACGAGACGCAGGCCTGAGATTCTTGAGCTTTTCCGCAAATACGTTTACGGAAGGGCGCCGGTTGGCCGGCCGAAAGGAATGACTTTTAAGGTTTTTGACCTGAAGCACAAGGCCCTTAACGGCCTGGCTACTCGTAAGCAGGTAACGGTGAACTTTACCGGTAAAGAAAACGGGCCGAGTATGGACATCCTCATCTATCTACCCGGCGCTGCCAAAAAGCCCGTACCAACTTTCGTTATCTTGAATTTCGGCGGCAACCATACCATCAACGCGCACCCCGGTATCAAGCTGTCAACTCGGTGGATGCGCAGTGGCCGCGAGGCAACGGAGGGGTCTCGTGGAAGTAGTTCCTCATCCTACCCGGTCGAGAAGATTCTTTCACGCGGCTACGGCCTGGCAACAATCTACTATGGGGACATTGACCCTGACTACCACGACGGTTTCAAAAACGGCGTACATCCGGTGTTTGATAAGCTCGTCGACGGCAAACGTGCGCCGGATGCGTGGGGTTCGGTCTGTGCGTGGGCGTGGGGCCTTAGCCGGGCTATGGATTACTTCGAGAGCGATGAAGTCATAGATAATAAGCGGATTGCTGTTCTTGGTCACTCGCGCCTTGGCAAGACTTCGCTTTGGGCCGGAGCCCGTGATGAGCGGTTCGCATTAGTGATTTCCAACAACTCCGGCTGCGGAGGCGCGGCATTATCACGGAGACGCTTCGGCGAAACCGTCAAGCGGATTAACACAAGTTTTCCTCACTGGTTCTGTGATAATTTCAAGAAGTACAACGGCGAAGAAGACCGGCTGCCTGTTGACCAGCACATGCTCATTGCATTGATGGCGCCTCGGCCGGTATATGTGGCCAGTGCCGATGAGGACCTCTGGGCCGACCCGCGTGGTGAGTTTCTTGCCTGCAAGAATGCAGGGCCGGTTTACGACCTTCTGGGGCTTAGGAGTTTGGGCGTCAAGAAGATGCCTGCTCTGAATAGCCCCATCCAAAAGGGCAAGGTCGGGTATCATATTCGCACCGGCGGGCACGGCTTGACCGAATACGACTGGCAGCAGTATATGGACTTCGCAGACAAAAACTTCAAAGGGGCGGAAATATCTCTGCGTGATAGAAAGGACATCATTTTCTTTTGCGGCTTCGAGTCTAACAAATGGTACGAGCAATTCGGTATGCGCAGCAGGCCGGAACGCGTCGAGGTAGTCTCATCAGATTCGGAACGAAAGTTCGAGCCGCATGCAGGCAGGGCGATGCGAATTAAGATCGACCGCGGCGGTCATTACGGCGCGAGCATTATGTACCGTTTCAAAGGTCAGGTCGGCCAGGAACCACAAGAGATTTACTTCCGCTATTACCTGAGGTTGGCCGACGACTGGAATCCGGCAGGAGGGGGCAAGATGCCCGGTATCTCCGGGACTTATGGCCGGGCTGGTTGGGGCGGCCGTCCGTCGGACGGGCGTAACGGATGGTCGGCTCGCGGCCAGTTCAATAGGCAGGTCGATGGGAAAACACCTGTCGGCTATTACTGTTACCATGCGGATATGAAGGGCCGCTACGGCTCCAATTGGATATGGGACACGGAAAAACGCGGCTACCTGGAAAACAATCGCTGGTACTGCATTGAGCAGTACGTAAAGATGAATACGCCGGGCAAAAACGATGGTATTCTGCGAGGCTGGGTCGACGGGCAGCCTGCCTTTGAAAAGACAGACGTTCGTATGCGCGACGTTGATATACTCAGGATTGAGGCGGTCTGGCTGAATCTTTACCTGGGCGGCAGTTGGGTTGCCAAAAGCGACCACCACCTGTATATCGACGACGTGGTTATCGCCCATAATTACATTGGACCAATTTGATGAGGCATGCCCTCTACTTTCTGCTGCTCCGGTGCAGTCAAAAATCGAGAAAACTTTACAAGTGCCTGGAGTTCAAGAGTTTGTAACCACAATGTCGGCAATAACGGAGAGGGCGGGATTCGAACCCGCGGTGGGGGCGTTTACCCCCACGACGGTTTAGCAAACCGTTACCTTAAGCCACTCGGTCACCTCTCCGAGTAATTCCATCGTAATCTATATTGTCCGGGCCTGTATTGCAAGAAGATAACCAGGTAACTGGTAATTTACCAATTACCAGTTATGGACGCTTGAAGTGCCGCCACTGCACAAACTTTTCAATATCCCTTGTTACAATCTCAGCAATGATACGTTCTTGTTCTGATAACACCGACGACGGCCCAATTGTATAGCCAATTGACTCAACTTTTGGCTGTTGGCTCTGAGCTTCATCTCTTTGGCCCGGAGCTTTTCTTCTTATTGCGGTGATTCTGCGCTGCTTGACCATAATCTTTTCAGCCAGGTCAAATCTCGGTATTTCGCTTTTTTGCTGCTCTGTTTTTGTGGGTGCCGCCGGCACATCTTCAACCGGTTTTATCTGTTCCGACCGCGCCTCGTGGACATTTTCGCCGCCGTGTTCCTGTTCAACCGATGTCTTTGGCACGGCAGGGGGGGGCGGCTCATTTTCGCTTGTTTGTGGAGAACCAGCTTCCTGCTGTGTTGTATTCTTGTACGGCGAAGGGCTCCCCGGTATTACATCTCGTGCGCGAAAGGCGTTTGCTTTGCCTTGCTCCATATCATCAGCATCAAATTGTTTATTGCTATTGTCGTTACTCACCACTATACCTCCGTTAACACTTTGTCAGCCTAACCGGACTGTCACAAACAATCAAGAACAAAAATCCCATGTTTCTGTTATCACGCCACCTGATGCTATAGCCTTTAAGCCGCAATTACCGCCGGCGTGCTGGTTATCCAATGTACGCTGTTAACAAACTGAAAAATGTTGCGGTTCATTATCTGAGCAACTCAGAGCTATCAATACAATTAGATACTTTTAATTCGAAATCGAAAGCGTATCACCGGTTTCTTTTTGCAGTTGTTTGAAACGCTTTTTGAGCTTTTTGATAATTCCTGCATTTGGCGGAGCGTCTGCGATGTTTTTTATTTCCATGGGGTCATTCCTTAGAGCATAAAGCAGCGTCTTATCGATTTTGGGATAATATATCATCTTGTAACCGTCCATGGTGATCATCCGCTGGAGTTTCATATAGCCGCCGTAAATAGCGTCATAAGATTGTTTACTTTTGCCTTCGATAAGGGGCAGCAGGCTCTTAAACTGGACCTGGGCTGGTATTTCTACTCCGGCAAGTTCGAGCGAAGTTGCCATAATATCCTGGAGATAGATGGGGGAGTCGATTTTTTTGTTTTTCTCCACATTCGGGCCTTTGACCATCAGGGGCACTCTTACGCTGTGGTCGAACATGTTCTGTTTACCGAACAGCCCGTGATGACCGACCGCCAGCCCGTGGTCGGCGGTGAAGAAGATGTATGTGTTGTCGGCCTTGCCGGTTTTTTCGAGTGCGTCGAAAATGCGCCCCACTTGCGCGTCCATGTGCGTGATTATCGCATAGTATTCCTGACGGTGAACTTTGACGGCATATTTGGTTCGGGGGAATGGGCCCAGTTTTTCATCGCGAAGATTTTTGCCGCATCCGATCGCGTCCTTGTACTCGTATTCATCCTGATAGTTTAACGGCACCTTGACCTTGTCAAGCGGATATTTGTCGACGTATTCCCTGGGCGACTGTCGCGGGTCGTGGGGGGCGTTAAAAGCCAGGTACATAAAGAAGGGATTGTTGCTTGTTGCGGCTTGTGTGAGGAACTGTTCAGCGTCGTCGCCTAAAACTTCACTCCAGTGTTTGCCGCCTTTCCAGAAGCCGCCGAATTTCGTATCATAAGGACTCCACACGTCCTTCCTGCCTTCGATGGGGCGGTTATATCCTTGCTTTGTCTGGTTGGGCATACCGGGGCGGACGTTGGTGACGTTGTCGAAGATTTTCTTCGGGTCGATCTTGACGTGCCACTTGCCGCTCATATACGTATCATACCCGGCCTGTTTCATGTATTGGGACCAGAACCTCCCCTTTGCTGCTTCGTCGTTGAGAGTTGGTTCTGCGTTTTTGGCATGCCAGAGGAATCGTCCGGTGTTAAGCATAGTACGGCTTGCCACGCAGACCGCACCGTGCCATGCGCCCTGGTTATACGTGTGGGTAAACGTTACGCCGCCGCGGACGAGCTTGTCGAGGTTGGGCGTTTGTATCTCGTCATTGCCGAGGGACCGCAGGGTCTCGAAACACTGGTCGTCTGCGAATATAAAAAGAATATTCGGCCGTTTCCTTTCCACACCCACAATTTGGCCCATACTCACACAGCCTGACATTGCCAACGATGCAGCCCCCACACCAATGGTTTTTAGAAAACCACGTCGAGTATAATCAGAGGTATTCATTGTTTGGCCTTCCTTATCAATCATAGAAACTTTAGTTTTTATATGGTGTTAGTCCAGGCATTGTAGTCGCACCGCCTTAAGGTCGAACGCCTTGTCCCCGGGAATCTCCACGGCTCGGACGATAAGTTTTGTGCGCCCCTTGCTTAGCCCAACAGTGCCGAGGGTCAGCGGCGCCCAGATTTTTTCATAGACCTCGCCACGCCGGACCCGGTCGGGGCTGGGGATGGGTTCAGGGTTATGTGCTCTGCTCACCACGCCCTCCAGGCTTTTGCCGCCAATTTCCACTCGTACCCTCACGCCGACATTCTCCTTCGGGCAGATATACATCAGTGTTACCTCAAAGCGACCGGCTCGGACCACCTCGACCTCCCACCAGGGATACGCCTCCGTGCTGGTCCAGTTAGTGACCCAGTCGTTGGCCCAACCGGCTCGGCCGTTATAACTAATCCCCTTCTTGGAAAGAGGTTCAAGAGACGCCTCATGTCCAGGTAGAGTAACCACCGGCCGTTGTGGATAGCCGATGGGTATTGGCAGGGGGGCAAATCCGGCCTTGGTAACATCAGACGCGGTCGCCTCGAAAGCGGAGCTTAGTTTCTCCACAATTGCCGGGTATTCTTTAGAAACATTTTTCTTCTGGCCTGGGTCACTGACCATATCATACAGTTCCCAGCGATTCCTGCCTTTAACCGCCCGCCACCGCTGCGTACGGACAGAGCCCGTGATTCTTGATATCTGTCCTCCGGGACATCTGAATGTAAATAGCATACGGTCGGGCCAGTTCGCAGATTTACCTTTCAACAGCGGCACGAGGCTGACGCCATCCTGGCCCAGCGTGTCACGCATTGGCACGCCGCACAGTTCGACGATTGTGGCAAATACGTCGATGTGGGCGGCAATCTGAGTAACGTTGGAGCCCGGCTTGATATGTCCCGGCCAGCGGATGAAAAGCGGCACACGTATCCCACCTTCATGCACGCTTCCTTTGCGACCTTTCATATCACCGTTATAACGCTCGGAATTGGGGCCGTTATCTGTCAGGAATAAGACTATCGTGTTGTCGCTCAATTTCAACTCATCAAGGCATTTCAGAATCCGCCCGATATTGTCGTCGAGATTTTCACACATCCCGTAGATACAGGCGAGCTTGTCATCAAGAGCGCGTTTCTTGTACTTATCGAAATATCTGTCCGGCACCTGGAACGGCGAATGCGGAGCGTTGTAGGGCACGTAACAGAAAAAGGGACGCTCTTTATTATCTTCAATAAACTGAATCGCCGCATCCGTTAGTACATCGGTGATGTAGCCTTTTGTTCTTGTGGGCCGGCCATTGCGTTCGAGCGTGGTATTGAAGTAGTTGTTCCAGTGTCCACAGCAGAAGCCGAGGAACTCGTCGAAGCCCTTCCCGTTGGGATTATGGGGATAATGCGCACCATTGTGCCATTTGCCGAAGCATCCTGTAGCGTAGCCGGCCTGCTTAAGCGTCTCGGCGATTGTAACTTGCTCGCTCCGCATATTCTCTCTGCCGCGTGTCACCCCGTGCGTACCGGTGCGTAGGTGGTACCGGCCGGTCAGCAAACTCGCCCGCGTCGGCGCGCAAACGGGGCTGACAAAAAAACGCTCGAACCGGGCCCCACTGTCAGCGAGGTTATCCATCACCGGTGTGTCGATTTTGTCGTTTCCGTGTGAGCGTATGTCACCCCAACCCTGGTCATCGGTCATAATCAGGATGACGTTCGGCCGCTTTCTTTCCGTCCCCGCGACTCGCCCTGCACTTGCACAGCCGGGCAATACAGATAGCGCACAACAAGAAGCTGCTGCCGAACCGAATGTTTTCAAAAATTCTCTTCTTGTTTGCCTGCTCATAATCCTCTCCTCCAATTCCGTTATAAACGTTTCACATAGACATAGTATGCGCCGCGGGATTCGCCCTTGTCATCTGCGAACCATGTTTGCAGGCGTGTCTTGCCCGCCTTGAGTTGCACACTGAACCTCACCGCATGCGCGTCTCTCGGAATCGGTTTGGTTATATCCACATCTGCAATCTTGAGTCTGGCCTCTGTCGCCGGTATGGCCTTGCCTTTCGCAATGGCTGCCGTGATAGGTTTATCTACCTCGGCCGCCCAACGCCGCAATTCAAACTCATATTTGCCGGCCCGTGCCACTTCCACCGCCCAGAAACCGTTGGCCTTGCTGCCGGCGCGCACAGCATGCTGGCTCCACACAGGGTTCGGGCCATGCCAGTCATGGGACATCAACTGGCAGGGATTCTCTTCATCAGAGCCGATGATGATCCGACAATACTTGTCGAATTGCTCGGACAAATCAACCCACCATTCTTCGTAAGCCTTCCGCAGTTTCTCAACGACTTTCGGGTGTTCGTTCGCAATGTTGTTCTTCTGGCCGGGGTCGGCCTTTATATCGTAAAGCTCTTTGCCGTTGACCAGCCGCCACTGCCCCGTCATCACCGCGTTCTTCCGCCATTTTTCCGGATGTTCAATCCGCTGCGAGTGGACCAATAGCGTGCGGTCAAACCACCTGACGCTATCGCTCTTCAGCAGAGGCACGAGGCTGGTGCCATCGAATTTCACACGACGTGGTTTCGCTAATCCGCACAGCCCGATTAACGTCGGCAGAACATCAATATGAGCCGTTAGCTGGTCCACATCACGCCCGCCGCCGATACCGCCGCCTGGCCAGCGAATAAAACACGGCACGCGGTGTCCACCGTCATACTCGCTTCCCTTGGTGCCGCGCATGCCGGCGTTAAAGCCCACACCCCGGCGGAAGCCCGCCGACGTTCCGTTGTCGGTCATAAAGATAAGAATAGTGTCCTTTTCAAGACCCAACGCTTTCAGCTTATTCACGAGGAGCCCCATGTTCTCATCGATATTGGTTATCATCCCGTAGAAGGCGGCATTGGGCACGTTTTTCTTGCCACCGTAAATCTTCTCGTACTTTTCCGCTACATTGTACGGGCCGTGCGCCGCATTTGTCGTAAGGTAGCAAAAGAATGGCCGGTCCTTATTCGCCTCGATGAACTTCATCGCTCCATCAAACCACACATCGGTGCAGTAACCGGAGAACTTCTTCAACTTGCCGTTGTGCCGGTATGTGTCATCGAAATAATCGTTGCCCCAGTAGTCCGTACCTTGGCCGACTCCGCCTCCGCCGTGGACTAACACTTCGCCGAAGCCCCGGTCCTGTGGCCGAAACGGATAGTTGTCCCCGAGGTGCCACTTACCGAATATGCCCGTGTGATAATCGCCGGCCGAGAATACATCAGCCATCGTTACTTCGTGTTTACCCAACAGCGACCGGCCCATAATCGTATGCCAAACGCCCGTCCGTGTTGAGTAATGCCCTGTCATCAGGGCCGAACGTGTCGGCGAGCACGTCGGGTCAACGTGAAAGTCCGTCAGCCGAATGCTCTCACTATGCAGCCGGTCAAGATTAGGGGTCTTGATAACGGGATTACCGTGACACGCTAAGTCGCCGTAACCCTGGTCGTCGGTTATGACCAGCACCACGTTTGGCCGCTTTCCTTGCGCCCTCGTCCTCCGGCTCGCGGCGGCACAGCCCGGCATTATCGATACCATCCCCGCCGAGGCCGCAGCCAGGCCCGCCGTTTTAAGGAATTCTCTTCTCGTTTGCTTGCACATATTTGTACCTCCTGTCTTGGATTACGTATCCTGTTTAGCGTGTCCTCTATTTATATCGTATCGCGTGTTGCACTTCCACGTCCGGGGCGGAGCTTTTAGCTTCTGTCATTCCGAGCGGAGCCGAGGAATCTATTTCTAACTATCATTACGAGCGAAGCGAAGCAATCTCAAAATAATCAATAATCAATAATCAATTTCTTTAAGGTCCTATTGAAAGTTGTGTGAAATCACCCAGTTCAAATTGCTCTATTAGCGAATGAACATAATCAACAGTAACAGCTTTAATCGCTTCAATATCCTCCTCGACAGTGCGATACTGCTCTAAATATATCCAGTTAAAGCCCAGGTCGAGCAGCCGGCCCATCGGCAGCTCGTTCTTGATTACCAATGAGCTTAATATCTTATTTTTTGCCTTTCTTAAATCATCTTTGGTTATCCCACCACTTGAAAGACCGCCGAATATATCTTTAACAACTTCGAGGACCTTGGCGACGTTCTCACTGCTGCAGCGGATGTAGCTGTGAAACACACCCGTACCATCCATAGCTCCGAATTGCATAACTGCCGCTTCCGCCAATGCCTTGTCGACAAGCTCCCAGAAAAAACGTGAGCCGACGTCATCGCCGACAATAGTGCCCAACAGTGAAGCGGCGAACCTCCTCGGGTCTTGAGCGGACACACCGGCACTCATCAGGCATATATGTTCGCGGGCCAGATTCGGTTTTTCAATGCGCTCCTTCTTTTTGCTGCCTGGGCAGTGCCCCAGCTCCCTGACAACATCCTGCTTTTGCCAATTGCCGCAGGTCTCTTCAGCAATCGAACAGATCTGACCCCAATCAAAATTACCCGCGCAGGCCAATACCATATTATTGGGTGCATAACGCTTTGCAAAATAGTCCCGCATCTGTTCCGCAGTCAGGTTGGTGATACTATCTTCGCTGCCAAGGACACTATTGCCGCACGGATGACTGTCGAAGTGCAGACTTCTGCATCTGTCCATAACGTCGAAGCTCGGCAGGTCCTTATACATCGCAATTTCTTCTTTAATGACGTTTTTTTCGATGTCGAAATCATCATCTCGAAGGGAAGGCCTCATCAGCTCAATCCACAGCTTTGTTACCTCGACTAAATATTCAGGCAGGACCCTGGCGTAAAAAAAAGTATTTTCCTCACTTGTGGCGGCGTTAAAATCTGCTCCCGTTCTGTCGAATGCCTCATTGACTTGAAGCGCACTTAACCTCTCCGTGCCTTTGAACAGCATATGCTCCAGGAAATGCGACACGCCATTTATTTGCTCGGACTCGTCCCGCGCACCGGTCTTGACGAAGACACCAACCGCTGCCGATTTTGCGGATTTATTTACTTCGCCAATCAAGCTTAAGTCATTTGCCAATTTATGCTGCTTGAATTCCATACCTGGCTCTACTTAACTTTCACTTCCTTTGGGCCGATTGTGACCACCGTAAAATCTTTGAACTTATTATCTCGCAAAAATCCCAGAACCGAATCAACGCTCGTTGCCTCGACTTTACTCTTTATTTCATCCAGGCTGCGGACTCTGCCGAACATATAGTAATCGCTCGCAATTCCACCTGCCCGGCTGCTCGACGATTCACTTTGCATAATGAGTGAGCTTTTCAAACCCACTTTTGCCCGCTGGATTTCTTCTTCACTGATTCCTTCACTGAGCCGGTTGAACTCGCCGATTACACAATCGACTGTTTCCTGCCCGTTTTCCGGCGTCGTGCCCGCGTAGCACATTATACCCGCCGCATCCTTCAGACCATGATACCGCGCTCCGATCGCGTAGCACAAACCGCGTTTTTCTCTCACCTCTGTAAACAATCTGGTGCTCATTCCGCCGGAAAGAACCGATACCCCCACCATCGCATTGTAATAGTCCTCATCGGTTGGTTTAACTGTCTCGGTCATCAGGCCGATATGCACTTGCGCACCATCGCTGTCTATATGGGTATATTTTCCTGCTTTGGCGCCCAACGTAACCGGTTCAAGGGCTTTCTTTCGGCCTGTTTCAAACAGACTTTCCACTTGGGTGGCGACGGCATCGAAATCATATTTGCCCGCAACAGCAAAAGTCGTTTCCGACAGATTAAATTTGTCCTTAATAATCGCTTTTGTACTCTTGGCCGTCAAAGCCGTTAACTCGTCGATATTTCCCAGGGTACTGCGTCCCAAAGGACTCGGATAGAATTTTTCTCGCAGCTTCAGCATTACCTTATGCCGCGGGTCATCGTCTAAAGCGTGCACACTATCAATTGCCAATTGTTTCGCTAATTCAAATTGGTCATCTTTCAGGTGCGGCTCAAGTATAATATCAGCATACAAATCCAGGGCCTGCGACAAGTTCTCATTCTCCAGCGCTGCTCCAACACCTATATGAGAGCTGCCCACCGAGCTGGCACGGTGCAGCCCTAATCCGTCAAGCGCATCCCCCAGTTTCCTGCTGTTTCTATCGCCTGCCCCCCTGAAAATCCAGTCGGTAATAATGCTCCCGGCCCCGCAGCAGCCGTCCGGAAGCCGTGCCGCCCCTCCCGGCAGCATAAAACCAAACGCCACCGAGCGGACCGCCTCCATCGGCTCGCCGAGAAGGACCATCCCGTTCTTCAAAATATGCTTATCAAGTCTTTCCGTCATTGCAAAACCTTTGTCGTTCCTGCCAAAATTGTCCTGAGCAAAGTCGAAGGAGCAGAAATCTATCCAAAATATCCAAGATAAGAACGCCGCATTCTACAAACAATCACCCGGCTTTTCAACTGCCAAATTCATTCTCTCACATTTATAACGAAAACGACGATTTATTACGGAAATTCCTATACAGCCAGTGTTTTGATGAGCCGATATGTAAGATAGATATTGCGGACGGTAATGACTTCTATTAACACTTTGATAGGGTCATCATATTCGTATCGCTTAGAAGTGACTTATGATAGTTGAAATGAATAAAAAGATATCTTCTGATTATATTGTTGGAAATATAGCTGCCTTGAGCATGTGTATTTCGTTACTCTTTTTGATTTTCCAGGTCCTGGTATGGATACCTGTTGCTATCGTGGCAATTGTGCTCGTCGAGAATAACATTATTCCAAAACCACAAGGAGGCTTGGCTACTTTAATGACATTTGTACTGGCGGAGTCAATTCTGATCGCAGGAATTATCATTCACATTAAAAGAAAATACATGCCGTTTGAGCTTACAGACTGCCGCGAACAAGGACAACTAAAACCATTTAACGAGCGATACTTGGAGTGGATGCTTAATATTACAGCAGGCGCAGGTATCCTATGGATTATATTACTTGGATTGTCCTTTGATTCTATTAGGATTTTCCTTATCGTTATTCAAGGATTCGGGATTCTGTTTTTAACAATCTTTTTTATTGTCAGGCTGCTTTTGACAAAGAGGTTTGCATTCAGAACACTTTTTTCGGTATTGTTGTCTGCGGCAGCGATTTGGATAGCAATAATGGCATAGCGTTTTGAATAGTGAAGGTGTGTATCCAGAACTGTTGACAGCAACACGACAAAATACTGCTATGATGGCGACCAGGTGATAGCCCATCTGCTCGTCTGCAACAATACGAAATTATCGAATCCCGAGGTCACTTATCGATTTCAGTAATCGAGCGTACACCTGTATTACTAAATAGCCTAACAAAAAAGTAAAAACGATAACCAACACTGTGATGACGGCCTTGGTAATAATTTTATAACGCGGATGGAACCACACTAACGACAGGGCAAGCGGCCCCACGCACAGCAGGGCAATTACGACAACAGACGTGCTAAAATACCATTTTCCCTTCGGCTTGATGGATTTATCAAGAAACTCGCCGCAAAAACGGCACTTCACCGCCTCATCCTGAATTTCCTCTGCGCAAAAGGGGCACTTCTTCATAACTCTACACGCTAATACTCAACGCAAAACGCGATACGCATGCTTGTCCTGAGCGTAGCCGAAGGAACACAATACGATTATGCTACCGCCGCCGTTTCCTCTTCCTCTTCAAACTTATCGAATCTGACGCTTATCTTCTTGCTCACTCCCTGCTTCTGCATCGTTATCCCAAACAGCACATCCGCAATGCTCATCGTGCGCTTGGCGTGCGTGATTATGATAAACTGCGAATTCTTTTGAAATTCCCGCACCATAAGATTGAACCGCTCATTGTTTGCCTCGTCAAGGGCCGCGTCGATTTCATCAAGGAAGCAGAATGGGGACGGCTTCGTCGTGAAAATCGCAAACAGCAGGGCGATTGCGGTCAGCGCCTTTTCCCCGCCGCTAAGCAAAGAGATACTCATCGTTTGCTTGCCGGGAGGCCGAGCCATTATTTCTATCCCCGCCTCCAGGATATCGTCGGCATCTTCGAGGAATATGTCGGCCTTACCACCGCCGAACAGCCTGCGGAACACATCCTGGAAATGAATCCTGATTTCTTCAAATGTTGTCCTGAATTTCTCTCTGCTCTTTTTGTTAAGACGGCTTATCAATTGCTGAAGTTGAGTTTTGCTTGTATTCAGGTCTTCAACCTGTTTACTCAAAAAGTTATATCGCTCTTCAAGGCTTTCCTGCTCGTCTATCGCGTCAAGATTGACATTTCCTAATCGTGCGATTTTCCCGCGAAGCCCTGCTATTTCTTCTCTCACCGCCTCCCAGTCCACCTCGCCCTGCCTGTAATCTTCATAGGCAGCCGCCAAATCAATCTGCAGCTCCTCCTGCACCCTTTCAACCAGACCCTGTCCCTTTACCTCTAACTGGCCAATTCCCACCTTAAGCTCGCTAATACCGGATTCAACCTCGTGTATCTTCTCCCGTTTGTGTCGGATAAGCTCTTCTTTTTGTTTTTGTTCTTCGAGCAGCTTTTCTATTACTCTTGCCAGCTCTTTGCTGCCTTCCTGCGTCTCTTCTTTTTCGACATACAGCTCGGACGCAGACGCTTCGCAGTTAAGAACGTCCCTCTCTGCTTCCGTCAGTTGTTCGCCGCAGTTTTGTATTTCCGTTAGCGCCGACTCTGCTGCCGTTCGGTTTGCCTGCATCTGGCGACCAAGATGCGCAATTGCCTGCTTAAGGGCCTTACGATGCTCTGTAATTTGTCCCACCGCAACCTTCAAATCGGTAAGTCGGCTCGATTCTTTCTGCAGCAGACCTTTGTGTTCGGCGTATCTTCCTTCGAGCTCTTCTATACGCGACGTCCGCTGGCTGTTTACCGTCTCAAGCTCCTGAAGTCTCTGCTTCGAATCGTATTCTTTTTGGACCGACCCGGCAATCTCGGTTTCCAGCAAATCAATCTCACCGGCCGCTAAATTCTCTTCTTCACGCAGGCGCTTTATATTTTCTTCGAATTCACGCAGCTTCCAGCTTACCTGCATCTTTTCAGTATTCGCTTCATAAACAGCCGTTCGCAGCCCCTTGCACAATTTCACCAGGTGTTCGTTTGCCTGTTCGTTTTTCTCAATTTGTTTTTCGAGCGTCTCGATTTCACCTGTAATATTAGCAATGGTCTGCTGCAATTGCCGCAGTCGGCTCTTTCGCGATATCAGACCCGATGTGCTCCGCAAAGGCCCAAGTTTTATTGAGCCGTCCGCGCTCAGGAATTCGCCCTTGAGCGTAACAAATTTATACTCCTGTCCCAACTCACCGGACAGTTCAACTGCCGCATCAATCGAGTCAACGACTATCGTCTTGCCAAGCAGGTTCCAAACTAATGGCGCGTATTTGCTCTCGTACTTTACGAATTCGGCAAGCCTCCCTTTTACGCAGTCAAATTTTGACAGGTCTTTTGTGTCCACAAACGGCCCTGTTTTGTCAAGACTTATGAAACTCACTCTGCCGTCAAGTTTTTCAATCGTTTCCTTGTCGGCCAGCAGCCTTCTTGTGCTGTTGACTACCAGGGCGTCGGTTTTGCTCTCAAGCCCCGCCTCGACGGCATTTGCGTGCTCGAAATCAGCCGCAATAATATCCGCCATGACGCCTTCGACGTAGTCCAGTTTGTTGTTTTCGACCGACCTGTTTTGCAGAATGTTTTTAACAGCCGTTGTAAGTCCCTCGCACCTTTTCTCCATGTCCGTCAATATCGCTGATTCACCGCTCAGTGTACTTCGAGCATCTTTGCTGTGGGCCAATCGCTTGTTGTCCGCTGTGAGCAGATTGTTGATTTCTTCTGACTCTTTGCGCTTGGATTCCAGGTTCTCCGTCAATTCGTCCAACACTTTTTCGATATCGCCCAGCCGCGTATTATGTTGTGCCTTTTCGGTAAGCAGTTTCTCAAGTTCCGCGTGGGCGTGTTTTGCCCTGCCGGACAAACGGTCCTTCTGGCTGGATAAATTATTACGATAAAATGATATGCTCTGGATTTCATTGTGAAGTTGCGCCGTCCTCCTGACTATATCGATTACGCCGGATTTCTCATCTTCCAGCTCCGCCTCCAGCGACGCACATTCGGAGCTTATTGTCTGGACGGCTTTCTCGACTTGCTCGGCAGCTCCGCTCTTTTCTTCGTGCGTCTTTTCAGACTCTGCCAGCTCACCTCGTAGGCGCGATGAATCTACCTTAAAGAGCTTTTCCTGTTCCCGAAGTCTTGCAATTCTCTCACCGGCCGAATTCTTCCGTTGCTGCAGTTCTGAAATCCTCGCTCGCAAAAACTCAATCCGCTGCAGGCTCTGCTCGATCTTACTCTGAACAGCAACAAGTAAGTTTCCCGTGCTATTCAGCTTGTTCTTGGTCTCTGTTAGTTTTTGTCTCAGCCCGCCGATTAGATTGTCTTCTTTTGCTGCCCCTGCTGTCAGGCGCTCAAACTGCTCCTGCTCCTGCGCAAGGTCGGCTTCTTTCTCTCTCAGCAGCGACTGGTTCTTTGCATATTCAGCCAGCGAGTAATTGACCTGAAGCTCCTTGAGCCTTTGGGTATATCGAAGGTAATTTCGTGCTTTGCCCGCCTGGTATTTCACGCTCCGCAGTTGCTTTGTCACTTCGCCCAGGATATCCGCAAGTCGCAGCAGGTTTTGCTCACTGCGTTCCAGTTTGCGAAGTGCCTCTTTTTTGTGCGCCTTATATTTGCTTATGCCCGCCGCTTCTTCGAATACAATCCTTCTGTCTGTTTTCGATGCGTTTAAGAGCTGCTCAATCTGTCCCTGCTCGAGAATCGAGTAGGCCCTGGCTCCTACGCCGGTGTCCATAAACAATTCTCGAATATCTTTCAATCGGCAGATTTTGTTATTTATCCGGTATTCACTCTCACCGCTCTTGTATATCCTCCGTGTAATCTGGACTTCATCGGTTTCAATTGGCAGCCCTCTGGCTCCGGTCCCATTGGGATTAGATAGCAGCAGGCTCACTTCAGCCGTACCAAGGGCCTTTCTGCTGCCGCTCCCGTTGAATATCACGTCAGCCATCTGGTCGCTTCGCAGGCTCTTGACGCTTTGTTCCCCAAGCACCCACTTGACCGCATCGACTATATTGCTTTTACCGCACCCGTTAGGCCCCACAATCGCCGTTATTGGCGATTCGAAACAAAATTCTGTCTTGTCGGCGAAACTTTTGAATCCGTTCAGAACAATTTTTTCAAGTCTCATTATTTCACCCTATAGTTACATCCGATAATTCGTGTCACCCTGCCGGCGCACTCCATTCTGGTCAACTTTTACTTTTATTATCGGCCGAACGCCTCGTTTCTCTTGACAATTAGCCTGCATATTTTACCCTTCGTGTGATATGCCTTTTTTGGCCGGTAAACTCACATATATACTACAAAAAGACAGGCAGAAGTGCAACGAAGGAATGTCAAAACCAACTGAGAATAAATCAGGCTGGATACGTACAAAACAGGAAAGAATCAAATAAAAGGACGCCAAAGCCGAGCAGCAAGAGGGTGGGGGCACTCTCTTTTATTCTCCAGCCTTTGACCGCACAATTGTGATTCACTCTCTCACATTAACAGACACGGAGACTCTCACCCTGTCTTCTTCGTCACCGGCGAGTAATTCTCCGGTTATATTGTAAACACCGGGACCTGCTGGAAAGTCGTCTTCCGTTTGAGCTGTCCCATTATCGTTTATCATGTCCCAGCCGATTTCGTATTCTTTCGACTCATATGCATCCAAAATAAACTCCCAAGAAGGAATCGGAAGCCTTCGCCATAACCACAGCCAAACATGTTCGCCGTTTTCGTACGCGATAACGAAGTGATAACAGGATGGGGGCAAAAAATTAGTCCATCCTAAACTCACAGGTACACTTCTCAGATTAGTAATCCTGTATAAGATTCCAACTGTCTCTCCCAAATGATAAACCGACTTGTCCGTTCTAATGCAGTATTTTACATCGTCTTCAACTATACAATAGCGATCAAGATTGCTGTCCTCCAGCCAGTGCAAAGCCATAAGTGCAAAGTCCTTGAAATTTACCTTACAGTCTCCGTTTATATCCCCTGCGACAATCGTTTCGCAAACCGGCTCGCCAAAGTATGATTTACTTGCTTCTGCCGTCCCGCCGTACGCCCCCATATTAATCCTGCCGCCATTCGGAAATGGCTCAAGACCAATAGGACTCATCGGATCCCCTGCATCAATACACGAACTCGTTACCTCGTCTATCGTCCATCGTCCCTCGTTTGCGTCCCACCTGCCCGCCTGCGACTTCAAATGATAATCACCTTCCACCCAGAAATCATCATTTTCATCTTCAGGTGTCCCGTTGGCGTCCCAGTAACCCGGCTCACCAAAGCAGGGATCGGCATCAATATTCCCTTGGCCCCAGTATAGCGTACTTGTCTCATCAACATATACCGATGATTTCCCTCCCGATATATTACAGTATGATACACTGATTGACGAATCGTGCAAACGAACTTCACTTTCATACCATGAACGGTTGGCCCGGAGCACACAATTTTTCACACTTGCTTTACTACTGTAACACAAAATACCGCCTATAAATGCCGCCTTGTTTCCTGTAATTGTACAGCTATTGATGGTGGAAGTACTGTAGTACTGATTAAATATACCACCACCGCCGTCCCAGACTACATTGTTACTGATAATACAGTGAATAACTGATGCATTGCTCTCTTCAAGCATAATACCACCACCCCAGCCGGCTGTGTTTTTCGTAATTATACAATTCTTAATAGTAGGGCTGCTGTTGTTGCATTGAATCCCACCACCCAGATACGTATAGCCGCCGGTAATAGTAAAGCCGTCAATTGTGGACTTTTTATTCTCTCCTTCATGCAGGTAGAATGCATTATGCCAGTCAGATTGTGACGCCTTAACGTCGATTATGCAGTTTTCAGGGCCGTTTTCGCTGCGGACGGTAATTGTTTTGCCGAGAAAACCGATATCTCGATTGCCCTTGCCGGTATAAGTGCCATCAGCAGCGATGATGGTATCGCCGTCGTTGGAATCGTCGATAGCTGCCTGAATCGTATGGAAATCCGCAGGCCCATCGTTGTCAACGTAGACGGTTCTTCCTACAGCAATGCTGCAAACCATCCCTACGAGCAATACTGGCATTAACAGCGACGTGCTTGGATTTGCTTTCCGCATTTTTTGCCCTCCTGAAATAAGTGTATTTTTTACGCTTTTATGCATTGTAAAAACTCGACCGTACCATGGCAACTCAGGAGAAGTGCTAAAAGAAACGCATTTTAGCTGTTCCCTCCCGGATAGCCTAAAAACACATATAAACAGCATACCGTATTTCCATCATATTTCAAGCAAAAAATGGTTTTTTTCAGACCTGCGCAACGTGCAAATTTTTGCCTGAATATAGAAGGGAAAACGCGATAAGAAATACGTCATAAAGACGTACAGTGCAAACCGGTCGAAATAACGTCAAAAATCTGCCTTATTCGATTCTCGGCAGGGGCCCAGCCTTAAACTCCGCTTCTATAGCCCCTTTCTCGCACATCTGCTTCAAAAGAGCTATCATATCGGCATACGAGACACCTAAACCAAGGCGTCCTTGCTCAGTCCTTTTAAGCGGCTCTTCGCAGACTGTTTCAATAATATCGCAGAGTTCACGAGAGCTTTTCAATGGACCTATCATCGTAGGTCGTGTGGGATGTTTACGCATCACCGAGACGTATTTTTGACCGGCCCGCGAGTCTATTGTTATCTCGCCGTTGGCTGACTGCACAAAGACATTGTCTCGGCAGAATATCGGTGCGCCGAACAACACAATTCGAGGCTTGCCGCTGCGCGAAACAAAAATCGCCTTGGGTGCTGTTTGTGCAATTTGTTCCAGATGAAAACTACGTGCGATGGGCCTTCGTGTTACAGCAATATCATCTAATTTTCGAAGTTGCTCGTATGCAGCCAATCTGATATTAAAATCTTCATCCTGCAGCAGTAGTCGTGATATCGCAGCCGCATCATTGCGCCTCGCCGTCGCCGTGACCGCCTCCAGGGCCTCCACCCGATACGCCGAAGCCTTGTCCATTGCTATTTTCCCAAGGGTCTCCACACCAACGTCACTGCCCAGATTAAGCATACATCTGGCTGCTCGCAGACGCACCTCTTCATAACGCGAATTCAACAGAGCTGACAGCTTGCCGAGGCTCTCATTGCCTATCGCCTCAAGAGCAATCTCACTTGCCTCCTTGTCTTGTGAAACAGCAAGTCTTCCAGCAAACGTCTTTATTCTCTCTTTTGTAATTTCCCGCGTTTGCGCAAGATACATTGTCTTGACGATTGAGATGAACCGCTGTTTTCGGTCGCCATATTTAGCCGGCACATTCAATTCAATCTGTCTGGGCGAAACTGCTCTCGCTGTGTTAGGCCCAAAACGCCAATTCAGGCGATTGCGAGCTGCGTTTGCAATTCTGAAATCCGGCTTCCGAAGTACCAGACTTACCGGATACTCATCAAGCACCCTTCCTCCACCAAGAACATAGCTGACTTTATCCGTTCTGCCGCTGCCGAGCGTATCTACAAAGACCGGGCCTTCCGCCGCAGCTAAGACTTGTGTAGAGGCGCCGAATCTGCCTGCTTGATTGAGTTCAGCCTTATACAACCAGCCGCCTTCCAGGGAAGTTGTTTGCGTACCAGGCAGGGCGGATACTCTAACATCGAAATGTTGGTTTTTCATAACGGCTGCCGGCATCTGTCCCTTCACTGATACTACAGCGGTATCGTGACTGCTGATAAATCGTTCAACATTCATTCTGGGCTCGGGCAATTGCTTCAGGATATATTGTTCGAGGTATGCTCTAAGTTCTGGCGGACATTCCGCAGAGCCTGTTCCTCTCAATCCACCCACTACCCCGTATCCTTCAACGCCGAGCAAACCAACAGAGACCACCTCCGCCAGCGACCCTATTGTAGTGCCCAGTTCTTTATCGAGGACAAGTCCTGATGTTCTTTCTCGCCCCCCATCCCCACAGCCGCCTATATGGAAACCAATAAGCAGCATGCTCATTACGCAAACTGTTTTTACACGCCGGATATCCATAGTAATAGGAGACTCAAATAAACTATTACTGTTAATTATTTACGGTTCTTGCTAAATATCCGTTCACTTCAATAATAAATAGTAAACAGTAAATAGTCAATTGTTTACTCGCCGGTTATCTGGCAGATGACCGTTCTTGTTCTTGGCCTGGTATCGAAATCGACCAGGATGATTTGCTGCCACGTCCCTAAAGTAAGTCGCCCGTCAACCACCGGCACACTCAGAGATGGCCCCAGCAGGGAAGCACGCACATGGGAGTGCCCATTATCGTCGTGCCAGGTCTCTTCGTGCTCATAGCGGCCATTTGTCGGTGCGATTTTCTCGAACGCAGCGCGAATATCGTAATTGACCAGCCCCGGCTCATACTCCGTCGTTGTAATTCCCGCCGTTGAGCCGACATTAAAAAGCGTAACAGTTCCCTCACTAACACCCGTTTGTGCTGCAACCTCCCCGACCTGCTCGGTGATATTAACGATATCACAATTGCCTTTTGTTCGGACTTGTATCTTTTTTGTTTTCACCATAAGCCTATGATAAGATAGAAAGCTGCTTTGTGCAAGTGGCTCGTTTTCGTGGATAGAGTCAGGTATTGTGTGTAAGTTTGATTTTCTCTATTCTGCTTGCGCAGTCGAGGAATCTATTAAATAGTATCTGTTGTGGAAACAACATTTTGTCATTCCCGCGAAATCGCAGATCCGGCTTTAGACGGAGCGGGAATCCAGTTTTTAGGCCATAGACCCCTGCTTTCGCAGGGGTGACATTGCCAATTTCGGCTTTCCGCAACAGGAACTAATTAACTCTTCACAAGATTACTTACCTTTCTCTTCAATACGCGCCTTGATGATTAGTAATTTTTCCTTGGGTGTTCCATTTGGGCTGCCGGCGTCTTCCAGTTTTTTCATAACATCCTGGCCCGAAACTATTTCACCAAAGATGGTATGTTTCCCGTCAAGCCAGGGCGTCGCTTTGAATGTAAGGAAGAACTGGCTCCCATCCGTTCCGGGCCCCGCGTTCGCCATACTCAGAAGGTAAGGCCTGTCATGTTTCACATTGGGTTTAATTTCGCCGCCATATTTATAACCCGGCCCGCCGGTTCCCGTGCCGAGCGGACAGCCGCCCTGCGTCATAAAACCCGGAATGACACGATGAAAAGTCAATCCGTCATAAAAGCCTTTTTTCGTCAAAAAGATTGTACTCGTAACATGCATAGGAGCGATGTCCGGCATAAGTTTGATGCGTATCCTTCCTTTACTCGTCTCCAGAATCCAGAAGTAGTCCTTATTGGAATCGAACTTCATCAATTCCGGCTTTTTGAGTTGCAATTTCCATGCACTTGCTTTGCCCACGTTCTTCATCGCCTCCGACCGTTGTTTTTCCTGCATCTTTTCACGCATTTTTCGTTGAAACTCCATCATGATACTCTGCTGTTCGGCCTGGTTTATCGCAGGCTCTTTCCCGGCCAGCGCTTCTTCGATACCTTCGGCCAGCAGTTTCACATTAGGCTCTATGCCTTGAGACTTCATATCGGTACCGATTTGCATGCCAATAATATAGCTTATCTTGTCCATCTCAGTCTTGAAACGGCTCTCTGCTTTTGTGCCTGTCGCTTTCTCCCCTGTCGTCAACACGTCTTTCTTTTCCGAACGAGCGCCGATGCTCAATCCAACTGCACAAACAACTACCAACATCATCGCAATCAAAAGGTAAGATTTTCTTGTCTTCATAAAATTGCTCCTCAGCTCAGTTTAACGGCTTCTATTCCGGCAGAACCAATTTCCGCCACACCTAATTCGCATTATACTATCGTCCAGCCGTACCCACAAGTTAAATCCAAAACACCAATCCCCACCGCCCCATTACACGTTTAGCCGTCGCCGGAACGGCGACGCCTTATTGTCATTCCCGCGAAGGCAGGGACCCATTTTTTTATTCCCAACACACGTCGGTCGAATTGATTTTTGTGAATTTTGTCGCGTTGATGCAGGAAGTGAGACATCTGCTTAAACTGAATCAGCAATGCCTCTCCAAGGGCCATGTCCTTCTGGTTCTGCTGAATTTTTGGTTTCAACAGCCAACGGATTTTAGTGGATTTTATTGGATATTTAATTTATCTTGTGACGAAAACTTATAAAACGAATGAAATGATATGATAAAAGATTGAGAAAAATGAAAAAGGCCGGCTACAACTTCAATGCAATAGAAAAGAAATGGCAGCGGTTCTGGGCCGAGCACAAGACATTCAAGGCAAAAGACCGCGATGATTCCAGGGCCAAATACTATGTGCTGGATATGTTTCCCTACCCCAGCGCTGCCGGCCTGCACGTTGGCCATCCGGAAGGTTATACCGCAAGCGATATAGTCGCCCGCTATAAACGGATGAAAGGCTTTAACGTCCTGCATCCTATGGGCTGGGACGCATTCGGTTTGCCGGCGGAACAGTATGCCGTACAGACAGGCACAAACCCAAAAGCAACAACTGCGAAAAATGTTGATAACATCCGCAGGCAAATCAAATCGCTCGGTTTTAGTTATGACTGGGACCGCGAAGTCAATACCACCGACCCGAATTACTACAAGTGGACACAGTGGATATTTCTAAAATTCTTCAACAGTTTCTTCGACGAAACCGAACAAAGGGCCAGGCCGATTGAAGAGCTGCCAATTCCTGATGGCTTGAGTTCGGCCGAGAAGCAAAAGTATATAGATGACCACCGACTCGCTTATGAAGCCGAAGTTGCCGTCAACTGGTGCCCGGCTCTTGGGACCGTCCTGGCGAATGAGGAAGTCATCGGAGGCATTAGCGAACGTGGAGGCCATCCGGTAATCAGAAAGCCGATGCGCCAGTGGATGCTGCGAATAACAAAGTACGCTGAAAGGCTGCTCGAAGATTTAGCCGAAGTGGATTGGCCGGAATCGATAAAAAAACTGCAAATCGATTGGATAGGCAAGAGTGTCGGTGCAGACGTTGATTTCAAGGTCGATGGTTTTGATGAAACCATTCGCGTATTTACTACCCGCCCTGATACCTTGTTCGGTGCGACCTATATGGTATTGGCGCCTGAGCATCCGCTTGTAGATAAAATTACAAGTAAGGAAAGAAAAGAAGCTGTTCAAAAGTATCGCCGGGAGGCTGCGCGTAAGAGCGATTTGGACAGAACAGATTT
>Ga0114922_10000663_pt1 | contig 33133 bp, 31 predicted proteins | sample AartaG_FD_100975 | JGI IMG/M metagenome (GOLD analysis project Ga0114922, IMG submission 100975) | Deep subsurface microbial communities from Aarhus Bay to uncover new lineages of life (NeLLi) - Aarhus_00045 metaG | ecosystem: Environmental > Aquatic > Marine > Oceanic > Sediment | place... | reverse complement strand
GTCCTCCTGACAACAATAACCACGAGGTCAAGAACGGATCCGCTCGCCTTGCGTAACAAGCTACTTGATTTATCGGAAAAAGCCTCGTCAGCGGCTTAGAGAAAAGCGCCGCTGTAGAACTAGTAGCAATTTGTTCGCCGCGGCGGGAGACCCAAAACCTAGCCAAACGCTTTCGTCTTTATGGGAAGGCGTGTCTCCGTTTCATCACTACGCCGGGCGTGTCACCGACAAACAACCTGGCTGAGCAAGCAATCCGTTTCGTGGTGATCGATCGGCGCATCACTCAAGAAACGCGAAGCAAAACCGGTCGCCAATGGTCCAAACGGATCTGGACGGCCGTGGCCACCTGCGCCCAACAAGGGCGATCCGTTCTTGACTAGCTCCAGCGGACGATCCACGCCTACTTCCACAACCAGCCCATTCCCGCACTACTGCCCCCCGAGCCGTGAACGGTTACACGAAAACGAAGGGTCATTCGTCACCCACAAGGGGTGACGCTACACGGAATCGGAGTCTACTTTGGAGCCACGCTTTCACGCACGGCGGGCAAGCACGTTCTGCGTTGTCAACGCCACCAACTTCGCTTCTGCTTCGTTTCGCCCGACTGCCTGCTCTGCTCCTCGATCATCGCGATCAACTCTCTGATCGATCTGCCCGGATTGATCCGACGCAGCGCTTTGACGCGCTTGCGGACCTCGGGATCCAATGAGGCAAGCAAAGCCTCGGTGTTCTCCTCGGTTCTTGGCGGCTGCGGCGTCTCGGATTCGTCTTGTGCAGGAGCCAGGTCTTCAGGGGAAACCGTATCGCTTTGCGACTCTTGAGATTTCAACGGCTTGTGCACGATCTCCGGGAGGGGGGCGTCGTCGGCGTTTTCGATCTCGGCGCGGGCGGCTTCGGCTGCCGCACGCAAAGCGGCACGTTGCTGTTCCTCCGGTGTGGCTATGGTCGGATTCTCGGTTTCTGCTTGTTCCGCCGTCTCCTCTTCCGGCGTCACCACACCGGCTGACTCATCATTCAACGAGGTATCGACGGCATCTATGTCGCCGATCTCCTCTTGATCCGTCTTGACAGCGTGTCCCACTGTGTCGTCCGGCGTTGTGGCTGTTGCGAGATCAAGCCCGGCCCAGAACGTGGCTACCGCCGATCCGCACGCCGCCCGGTGCGCGATGATGTGCTCACTGATCTGCGCTTCCGAAAAAGGCTCATCGGAAGACGACTCCGGGGGCCGGGCGGACGACTCCGATTCTTGACGCGCACTGTCCAACTGCGCCTGCTCACTATCGAGCCACCGACGTCGTGTATCCAGCTCGTGCTCTTCCTCAGCCTGGCGTTGTTCGATCTCGCGCTCACGATCATGCAGCTTCTGCCGCTCGGCGATCAGATCATTCCGCAACGTCTCGACGTCTTCAGCGGCTGTGCTCGACGCGTCGACCACGGCTGCACGCTGCTCTTCGAGTTCCTCCTGTTTTTGTCGTAGTTCCGTTTGAAGGGCTTGCGTCCTTCGAGTCTTTTCCAGAAGCTCAGCCTCGCGGCGCTCCAGTTCGTCAGCCCGGCTGTCAACGTCCCGCAAGACCTCGCTGACGGCGGCCTGCTGCGCCTCGAAGTCGTCGCGGGCGGTCATGTTCTCCGCGCTGGTTCGCTCCAGCTCAGCCCGCTGCGCGTCGTGCTCGATCTGTACGGCGGCTTCTCGCTCCTCAAACTGCCTCTTCGCCTCATCGAGCGCCGCACGCTGTTCCTCCAACGACGCTTTGGCTTGTTCACACCGTTGCTGAACGTCGGCGAGGTGCTCCTCCTGCTCTGTGATCTCACGCTGTCGGGCGGCGATCGTGCCACCGGCGGCTTCCGACTCCCGTTCGCGGTCGGCCAACACCTGGTTGCGATCGTCCAGTTCGCGGGCCCGCCGGTTGACCTCCTGAAGCGCGCTGTGCAACTTGGCACGCTGCTGCTCGACGGACGATGCGTCGGACTTCAGTTCCTGATGTTGCTTGCTCGACTGGGCGCGCAGATCGTCCAACTCCGCGACCATGCGATCCAGTTCCGCTCGCCGCTCGTCCAGTTGGTCGGCCCGCAGCTCGACGGAGGCCTTGTCCCGCTCCACATGGTCGCGCAGCGATTTCAGTTCGCGTTGTTGGGCGGTGATCGTGTTCTCACGATCCTCCAGGGCGGCGCGGGCTTCACGCAGACGCGTCTCCGTCTCGACCAGTTCAGCCTGGCTGTCGGCGATTTCCGTCTCACGCCGTTCCAGAGCGGCCAGTTGATTGTCCAGTTCCTCGTGCTTGGAGGCGACCATCGCACGATCCGCCTCCAGGGCCTGGTTGAACGAGTCGCGCGTCTTCTCGAACGCCTCGCGGTCGGCCTGCAAACCTTGACGCCGCTTCTCGACCACGCGCTCAGAATCGTCGATGCGCTGCTGAGTCGTCTCCAGGTGGGCGATCGCCTGTTTGAGGTCGGCCTCGCGTCGATCGAGCCGGCTTTCGCGTTCCTCCAGTTCCGCCCGCGCCGCTTCCAGCCCGGACCGCTCACCAGCGACACGCTGATCGAGCTGGTTACGCTCATCCTCAAGCTCGCGTGAGGCCTGTTCGAGATCGATCCGGGTTTGTGATAATGCATCCGCGCGAGAATTGAGTTCGGAGGCCCGGGCGTCGAGTGCGGAACGGTCCCCTTCGAGTTGCTCCCGCCGGCTAGCCAATTCGCTGCTTCGAACATCGAGCGAATCGATTTGCGATTGGATACGTGATTCGTTCGCGGCCAACGCTTCTTCGCGTTCTTCCAGCGCGGTCTGACCCGATTCAAGACGTTCCCGCGCCGCCTGAGCCTTTTTAAGTTCGACCTGAGTCGCCTCTTGCTCTGCGGCGATGCGTTGCCCTTCTTCCATCTGCTCTTGGCGCTGGACCTCCAGTGAAGCCAGAGCCTTTGCGAGTTCCTCCTCCTTTGCGTTCGCTTGCGTCTCGCGGTCGGCCAGGTCCCGCTGTATCCGCTCGATCTCGGCGAAGCTCCGTTCGAGTCGTTCCTTATCAGCCCTGTGACAATCCTGCGATTCTACGAGTTCGTGAAGGCGGGCTTCGAGTTGCGCCTCCTTCTGCTCGATCGCCTGCTCGAACTCCTGCCGTCGTGCCTCCTGTTCTTGCTCGGACTTCGCCAGCGTTTCGACCCGCTGCCCGATCGCCTCCTCGCGGTCGCGCAGCGCGTGGACTTGTTGATCGAGTTGCTGCCGTTCGGTTTCGAGCGATTGCGCCCGTGTTGAGAGTTCCCCGTCGCGTCGGTTGACGTCTTCGATGCGAGCTTTCAGCGCGGCCTCTTGCTCTTCGAGCTGCCGCGTGATTCGGTTTTGTTGCTCGTCGAAGTTCGCACGCTGTTGATCCAACTCAGTGAGGTGTTGGGCGCCCTCATCCCATTGATCGATTTCACGGCAGAAATCCTCAACGCGGGCTTCCAGGACGTCGACGGCAACGTCCACTGCCTCAAGTACCTCTTTGACTGGGTTGGTCATCGCCATGCTAGAACTTCCACGTTGAACGATTCCTTCCCCAAGTCTACTCTACGATTTCCGGTTGAAGGGAATGTGATCAGACGGGCGATTGTTCTATCGAGCAGGGTGCTTGCGAGGGCACGGGCAGTGATTCACGGGCGCGTCCGAATATCCCCGGCATAACACGAGCGTGGTCTGACGGAAGACGGCGGTACCATTCCACAGTTAACCCTGGGCAGAGCCATCGCCGACCAATGTATTGTAGGGTCTAAATGAGTCCGTAGCGGCTCTTCGGGACAGTAGCATGGTGATCGGCCGCACGTTGTCGACGGGGTGAGCCTACGTTGCGTCGGATTACCGGGGCTAGCCAGATGGCAAACGGTTTACCGGCACCGACGACCGAGGATTGCGCGAACTCATCCGGGGTACGTGCGCTGGCGGCTGATGTGGTCGGTGCAATCCACGCCGCCCGCCGGGAAATCCATGAACACGCTGCCAGGCTTGAAGGACAATCGGCGGCGTTACAGGCCGAGCGCCAACAGATCGAAGAAGAGCGCGCGGCCCTGGCCCGTGAGGCCGAGTCGCTCGAGCGGCGACAAACCGAGTGGAAGTCGCACTGTGAAGCGGAATCCAAAGAATTAGAGGACTGGCGAACAGAGGTAGAGTCCAAAGCGGTGCAGATCGAGGCGAACTGGGCCAAGATACGGAAACGCGAGGAACACCTTCAGGCGCGTGAAGATGAGTCGGAGAGCCTTACCGCCGCAGCAAACGACCGGGAAGCGGCGTTACAGGCTGCCCGGCAGCGCCTTGGGCAAGAACAAGAAGAGTCCGACGCCCTGAAGTCCACGCTCGCGCAATCGGCCGACGAGGCGAAGCGAGAGCGGGACGAAGTCGAGAAGACAATTGAGTCCGAAAAGGCTGCGATATCAGCCAAGGAAGCCGAACTGGCCGAGGCCCGATCGGAGCTGGAATCGCAGCGAGAATCGTTAACGAGTGCAACTCGCTCGCTCGAGGAGCGCGAACGTGCCCTGGCCGGGGCGGAGGATCAGTTGCGGGAAGCCGAGGCACGGTTACAGGCCGTCGCCGGCGACCAGCAGACCAGCAGGCGTAAGTTGGACGAGTATGCCGCCCGGCTCGATGCCCAGGCTCAAGAAACACAGGGCCAGGCCGCCGAGGTCGCCTCGGCACACGAGACCGTCGCGGCGCTGCAAAGTCAATTGAATCGTGAGCTGACTGAAGTGGCTGCCAAACGCGAGGAACTGGTGCATCGGCTGGCTGCTACGCCGGCCGCACCGACGGCGTCGCCGACACCGTCGACAAAGGAACTCGACGCCCCGGCTCAGCCGCCGGCTGAAGACGAAAGAACCGGGTTGTTTCGCAAGTTGCGGCGGGACGCCAAACGCAAAGCGATCGGCGTCTAGGAGCCGCCGAATGCAACATGCTGAATGTCTAGTGTCGAATGTTGGAGATAACCTCCACGCGTTCGGGTCTACAAGACTCGAACTCCCTCATTCTGCATTCAGCATTCACCATTCAGCATTCCAATAGAACCGGAGGTTGGATGAACACGCCATGGCTTTGAAACTCTTCGCACGACAGAAGGAGACTACCCAGACCCCTCGGACAGTGGGCTCGGCACGAGCAGACACCGTCTCAGGCCAACCAGTGGAATTCGAGCCGGCACCGGCCGAGCCGCTGGACGCCGATCCGCTTCGGGCCATGCTCCAATTGGAGCGTTACTGCGTGATCCTCCGCGATCGCGAGGTCCTTGCCCAACACGCGGAAGGTGACTTGCTGATGAATGAGGCCGTCCGATGTCTGGAGGGACGCATGGCCCTGGTGCCGACCGGCATCGTCACGATTCCGCAGACACTCAGCGCTCAACCGGGTGACAACGAGGAAGACATCGACGTGAATCCGTTTCTGCTGGAGGTTCGTGCCGTCAGCAACGATCAGTTCCAGAAATTCGTCGACGCCGAATGTTATGAGGACCTGGATCTCTGGCCCAAAGACATCTGGCCTCATCTGATCGAGCTGCACGATCTGACCGGCAAGCCCGGGCCTCGCTACTGGCGCGACGGCAGACACGATCGGCGACTGTCGAGGCATCCGGTCGTGGGGATCAGTTGGTTCGAGGCCAATGCTTACGCCCGCTGGATCGGGCAGCGTCTGCCCACCGAAGCCGAATGGCAGATGGCCGCGAGTTGGCACATCAAAAGCAGCGCCGACATCCTGCGGCGATTCCCGTGGGGCGACGCCATGGATATCACCAGATGCAACATCTGGTCGACAGGCAAGGCGGGGACGTGTCCGGTCGAGGAATTCCATTCAGGAGCGGCGCCAAACCGCGTGCTGCAACTGATCGGCAACGTGTGGGAGTGGACAAGCACGGAATTCAACTCGGCGGATGACAATGGGTGCGTCGTTTTCGGCGAGATGCCGATGTACACGATTCGCGGCGGCTCGTTTGATACATATTTTGAATCCCAGGCAACCGCCGAATTCCGCACGGGGCAGATTTCGCTGGCTCGCGCTCACAACGTCGGCTTTCGATGTGCGATGGACGTCGCCGAGGCGAACTGGCTGGATGAATGAAGAATGCTGAATGATGAATGTTGAATGATGAACGCTGGGTGAGAAATGATATGTGCAGTCAGCGAGTCAATGATCCTTCCACCAATCCGTCGAAGGGGCAGATACACTATTCTGCATTCCGTATCCATTATTCTGTATTCAGCATTCATCATTCTGCATTAACGAACAACCGCGCCGGGGAGAACATCACGTGGCCCACACAACAATGACAATGCCAAGTACCATGCCCTGCCTGATCTGCCAAACGGAAAACAAGCCGGAGTCGGTGGTGTGCTCGAAATGTTACGCCCCGATGGCGCTGATCCATGAGGCCGTCATCCAGGAGCGCGAGCCGTGCATCACGAGCATCATCGGTGACAGCAACGTGGGCAAGACGGTCTACCTGGGCACGCTGCTGGACATGCTGACCAAACGGGCGGGGAATTTTGAGGCCGTTCCCAAAGGAGCATATTCCGTCAACCTCCAGCACACGGTGGTCAGCTACCTGTCGGCCCGCAAGTTCCCGCCCAAAACCCCCACCGAGGTCGATCAATGGCACTGGGCGTACTACCAGATCGCCAAAAGGAAGAACACCAGGCTTTACGACCTGGTGATGCCCGACATGGCCGGCGAAGCGTTGGCGGCGGAGGTGGCTGCTCCGAAGACATACACGGTGATCCACAATCTGCTGGAAAGAAGCGCGGGTGCGATGTTGCTGGTGGACGCGGCGGTCGCCTCGGCGGGATCGCCGCAACCGGACTTCTTCGCCCTGAAATTGATGAGCTATCTGGACGGCATCTTTGCCACCAAGCCCCAACAGCGCATCAGCACGCCCGTGGCGATCGTGCTCTGCAAGGCCGACTACTGCCCGGAAAGTTTCGATGATCCGCGCCGGTTCGCCCACACCAACCTGAACCGTGTGTGGAACCTGTGTGAGACGCGCTTCCAAAACTACGAGTTCTTCGCGGCCAGTGTTGTCGGCGCGCTGGGCTACGGGCAGGACGAAGAAGGAAACGTGGTGCCATACCCGTTGCACATCTCGCCACGAGGGATTCTGGAACCGTTCGAATGGGTATTGAGCAAACTGTAGCGGCGGCGAGCGGCGGCGGCGTTACTTCCGCTGCCGCGGACGTGTCGTTCGACCAGGCTATATTCACGTCCGTTCGAAACCCAATGGGCGAGGGATATCGGATCATCGCCGCCTCCGCCGGGTTGACGCCTCATGAAAAACAGGTAATCACGCGAACATCGCCCTCGCACGACGCCCTCTGCGACCCTTCGGCGGACGCGACGGGCGTGGCGTGTTATCCGCTGCCGGCCGGTGCGGGTGCCCCTGGTATGGGTGCTTCGTCCTTCGCGCAGCGAAGGGCGGGGGACGGATCGCGCCCAGCCCTCGACTCTCCCCCACCAAGTGGGCGTATCTGCATCGCCTACACCTGCCGTGCGGGGGCCGAGCATACCGGACGGGGCCTGCGTATCTACACCTACAATCTCATCGTGGACCAAGACGGCTTCGCTCAATTCGGATACAACCCGTTCTGCATTCTTCGCGCCGCTCAAGCCGCCGACCTTACCAGGCCGCAGCTTAAACCGAAGCAAATCCTCGAGCCGGTCACGCTGACTCCGGCTTGTGACACCGCCAGGTACGGCAAAGATCCTCTTTGCTCCAGGTACGGCAAAGATCATCTTTGCTCTACGCGATCCAGGTACGGCAAAGATCCTCTTTGCTCTTCTGGGCACCAGACCGCGACTGACGCCTGCCAGTGGATGCGGCATGTGCTACAAGGCCTGCTGCGGCGACGTAAGTTCGTGGTTCGCACAGAGGGCGATGCGATCGATTCCGCTGAGGTTCTGTGGATGGGGTTGCCCGGCCCGGTGCGATTTGCCGCTTCCGTGTCCGCGGGGATTCGCTTTTCGATGGCCCGCTGTCGTGATTTGAACATCATCGCCGGTGATAAGGATGTGACACCGTCGCGCGCGCAGACGGTCTGCGCACCGACCGCGCCGACGGCGTCTGATCAGGCGGTCGAAGAACTTGACGCATCACGTTGGGCAGGTCAAGGCGCGGGCGAAGATCATTCCTTGGTGGGGCAAAGATCATCTTTACCCTCCGGCCGTGCCGGGTGGATCGACTTGGTCACCAGTCATTGGCAACAGGGGACAATTGCCGCGCTGGCTGACCGCACGTCGAAGCCGTTCACCGACATCACCCCAGCCGGGCTGGATCGCATCGCCCGGTTGTACCTGGCTTCGGATGAGGCGTCCTCTGCCGACATCCCGCGGTTGTTTGCCCTGGCGAGCGAATCACTGGAACCACAGCCGAGTCGGCTGTGCCACATTAAGGGGGCGGAGGCGGACGTAGCCGATCAGTTGTTATCCGTTGTGGCGGATCGATTGCTCGCCCGGCTAAAGACGGCTCCCATCGACGTGGTGGAGCGTCATTGGACCTCGATCACTGATTTGTGGAAGGGGGCCGAGCGGGAGGCTGATTTCTCTCAACCCCTGGTGGAAGCATGCCTTAGGCGCGTCGGCAACATCGATCCACCGGCCGCGGCCAGGCTCGCCCTGGACGTCTCCTGTGGCGTTCGTGATTCGATCGACGCCGCAGCCCACGAAAGCCTCATCACGACGGTCCTGGGCCGATTCGCCGATTGGTGCGAGAAGGCTTCCTGGGAGTCACTGCCCGATCTTCAAAACGTGTGCGAGATATGGCAACGCCGCCGTCCCGATTGCGAGTTCATCACCCGGGCCGCCGCCCGATGCCACACATTCCACAGCCGAGTCGGCTGTGCCACACCCGCCCGCTTTAACCTGAAGAATCACGCGGGCTAAAGTCTGCGGCTCAGGTAGTCGTGAAACTTGTGAAACATGGTATTAACTGATGGATGTGGCGATTTCCATGCCCACCACGGTGACGTCGTCGCGCGGATCAAGCGAACCCGATTGCTCGTCAAGCCGCGCCTCCATCTGGGCGATCATCTCCGCCAGCGGCAGGTGGCCCAACCGCTCGATCTCAGCAAGGTACGCCCGCGAATCGTAGGATTGGTTGTCTTCCAGGGGAAACGCCAGTTCGATCCCGTCGGTGTAAACGAGCACTTTGTCGCCGGCGTGCAGTTGCACGTCGGCTACGGGATATTCTTCGCCCGAGAACAACCCCAGCAAGCCCCCGGAAGACTTCAGCTCGACCAGCTTGCCCTCCGCCCCGATCAACAGCGGGTAAGGATGCCCCCCGCGGGCGTATCGCAGCTTGAGCGTTCGCGTGTCCAGAAGGGCATAACACGCGGTGACAAACTGGCAATTCGGTAGGGTCTGATCCACAAGGGCTTCGTTGAGGTGACCCATCACATCCGACGGGTCAAGCACGCGGTAGTCGCGGTGTTCGATTCGCTTGGGGATGACCGCCTGCTTGATGAACATCGTCAGCAGGCTGGCGGCCATGCCGTGCCCGACGGCGTCCGCGACGAAAAAGGCCACATGGTTTTCGTCGACGCGGAAAATGTCGTAGATGTCGCCGGAGACCCACACCGCGGGCCGAAAGATCGTCGCGAAGTTCACGCCCGGGATCGGCTCGCCCAAACAGGGCAGGAAATCGCGCTGGAGCCTGCCCGCCAGCCTCATCTCCTGGTCCACCTCGCTGAAGTGCCGGTTGAGACGTTTGCCCAGCCGCTGCATGGTCTCCAGTTCCGCCTCCATGCGCCGGACGAGGACATCGTAACGCGTAACGGTGGACAGGCGGCTGAGCAACTCGGTTTCGGAGGCCGAACCGGAGGCCACATCGATCAAAGTGTCGGAGGTCGGCGCTATCTCACCCCCCTCGTCGGACACCAGGACCGCCGGAACGCGCTGAGCGTTGATCATTCGAAGAAGGTTCTCGAAGGCTTGACCGCGAAGGTTTGCCCCCGGGGCAGACCCGGTCGGACCGGTCACCTGCCGCCCGACCAGCACGGCATCGACGTGGCCGCTGGAAATCGAGCGGGAGGCGGTATTGAAATCGGCGGTGGTTGCAACACTCCAGCCGCGGTCCCGCAGCATCTCCGCCGTTTTATCGGGCAGACTGTGGTCCGGGTTCACCAGCAGAACACGCATTGGAGCTTCAACCGGGCGGTAGGGATTCGAGATGCCGAGAATCCCCTCTCAGCACAATCCCGTCAGTCCGAGAATCGGCGGGTCAGTCGTCGCCCTTTAGCACGGAATCCGGAATCTCGACGTGATCGCCTGTGCGAATCCCCAGCTCGGTGAGAAGATTGGCCTTGACCTCGAGTGCGTACTTGGCCGGTCGCCCGGAGAAATAGGATCTCTTGTCGAGTGGCTTCATCGTATCCCGACGGACGATTGTGCCCTTGCTGTTGATGTAAGCGATATCCAGCGCGGCGATCGTGTTCTTCATCCAGAAGCTCAGCGGCCTCTCGATGTCGAAAATGAACAGCATGCCCCGATGCGTGCCGTCCGGCAAGTCATCAAGCCGGTCGCTGCTGACGAACATCAGCCCCTTGGCTTGCGTTTCTTCCTCGGCGGCGACCCAGACCTCGAACGAGTGATCCTTGATCGTGATGCGTGCCTTGGTCATCTTGTCAAGATTGTTGCCTTCCGACGGGGTACAGGCGTCGGCCAACGCGGACAGAACGATCAGCCCGACCACAAGCAGCACACAGCGCATCATCCGTTCGTCTCCTTCTTGGAAGCCTCGTTCTCCACACCGCCGTCGCCCGATGCTCGCCGGGCCCGTCGCTGAGCAAGGATTCGACGCGTGTAACGCATGTCTTTCCAGGCCAGCAAGCATACCCAAAGGGCCAACATCAGGATCACGCACCAGTAGGCCAAACCCACGCGAGGCGTGCGGTATTCATCGAGAAACTCGACCCCGACCACAAACATCACCGCCATCACCAGGCAAATCGCCGCCCCCAGCCGGCGCCACGGACGCGGACCGCCCAACGCAGCCGGAATCGGAACCGGCTTCCACAAATAAAGCCAGGTCACCAGCAACCCGACGCAGACGATCACGACAAGAATGACCAGCTTCATGTAACTCCACCCGTGTCTTCCCGCAACGTCGCGAGCCGTCTCTCACTCAATTCGCCCGCCGGCGTCGGGTCCGCCTTACCCCCGGACAACCGCATCACCTGACCCCGCACAAAGCTGATCGCCGCCTTCATCTTCTTGCAACTGGTAAACGCGTCGTTGGCCGCCTTCTGATTCGCGGCCAAGGCCTCATCGACCCACGTTTCGGTCGCGCTTACGTCCTGAACCTGAATCAACCGCAAATCCTCCACGATCATCTCAGCCGCATCCTCGCGTGTCAGCATCGCCTCGGCTACACTGTTCGCAGCCGTGGCGCTGACCGTGCCCTTCTTTGTTATTCTAGCAAGGTTGCCCATCCGCCGGGCCTCCACCTCCAGCATCGCCACCAAACACCCTCATTTTTTGGCCGGCCTGAGCATCCGCTCCGCTTTTTTGGGTACCGAATAGGCGTTCGAGCCGCTGGTCGGCGGGTTCCCCTCCTGGGAAGAAATCAAGACTTACCGCAATACTCTCACTACATATTACAACCCGATTTTCAGTCATGAAAAGCGATTCGGACGGCCGATACTCAATGACCGGCAGGTTGAGAGGGAGGAAGCCCTGGCAGGAGCACTCCTGCCAATAAATGCCCGGTCGACCCGCCACCGGCCGTGAACCGCGGCCAACAACAAAAGTGTAGCAGGAAACGCGACAATGGAGTGTAGGCGACCGTGTGCGCCCACCGAGAGGTGACCGCGGGACGCCTGGAGTTCATACAATGGAGTCCGGGATGATCACATCAGGGAAGGCGGCTGTAACGGCCAACCAGAGACTCGAACAGGTCATCAAGAATATGACAGACATTATTGATAGCCTCAGGCTGTCAATCACATATATGACATTCGATCTGGAAGCCACCAAGCGGGAGAACCAACAGCTTCGACAAATGCTCAAAGAGCGGGCATAGCAGATGGACGGGGCTCACCGGCCGTGACCGCAGCCGCCCGCGTCGGTATATCGCAGACGCCGGCAGCGGTCATCGGCATCATGACCGAATACGTCCGGCCGTAGGCCGGATCGTCGTGGCGGCGTTCGTGCGCCGGCTGCCATTCCGTGGGGGAAGGAAGCCGCGGGGGGGAAACGCCCGCGACGAACTGCCCGGAAATTACCCGCTCCGGGCAGTTCATCGGGCTTGTGCACAAAAGGGGAAACATCCTTTTTCTTGCCTTTTGGGCGGGACTCGCGGGCGGTCGGCAGTTGCCGAGGATACGCGCACGACCCCGCTTCTTGTTCCCCTACTCTACCGGCTTGATCAGAAACAGCGTCTGGCCGAACTGCACTTCGGAGGCATCCTCGGCCAGAACCTCTACGATCTCTCCCGTTTCGGGGAGGTCTGCTCCGCCGTAGGTGATCTGGTTGAAGCACTTCATGATCTCCACCAGACCCAATACGGTCCCGGACGATACCGAGGAGCCGACCTCCACGTATGCGGGCGAATCGGGAGACGGACGGCGGTAGAACACCCCCTCCGACGGCGCCTGGATGGTGATCAGGCCCGCGTCTTCGGCGTCGGACGAAACGCCTCCCGGTCCTGCCTGCTTCGCGGGTCCGCCCGTGCCGACTTCCAACACTCGCGGGTCAACGCGGGCGATCGATTCGCCGTAGGCCACCGGCGTGTAGGCGTTTGGAATGAAGGTTTCGGTGACGCGCCCGTGCACATCCCGCGGCAGGCGCAGCACGTAACGCTCATTGAGAACTTTCATAGTGATGACGCGGTCCAACGGGTTCAGGAAAACCCCCACCTTCGGTGCTCCGTCCGCCATTCCCACGATAGGAGAGGTCACCAGCAGCGTGTCGGGATCGTTTTCATCCTTTCGCACCTTCGCAATGAGCGTCTTTTCAGCCATGTTGTCTTCCACAATTCCGAGGCTTGAGCCCGCAATCTACAATCGTCAATCGTTAATCGTTTATCCTCAGAAGTCAGTCAGCACGTTCAAATCGTGCATCGACCAGATACGGGGGTTCTTGACTCGCCGATAGCCGATACTCTGGTAGCACATCTCCACCAGCGTCATGAGATAGTCGCGCAGTTCATGCACGGCCACGATCTCGTCCGTGTCCATCTGCCGGGCGGTTTTGTATGGGTCCATGTCCGCCTCGATGCGATCCTCGACGGCTTTCATCCCGGCTTCGACCTTGGCCCGCTCCTTGGCGTCCTTCGTCATGACATGGAAGTTGTCATCGAGCTTCGTGCGGAACGTTCCTATGGCAAGCGTTCTGCCCTCCATCACCGCGAGTCGGGTCAACGGAGTCGAGAGCTGCACAACAGGCTCGTACGGCAGGCCCGTCTCGGCGTAGTAGCCCGCGCCCGAAGCCTTGCGCAGAAGCGCCGTAATCATGGGCACGGTGTTGGTGGAGTTGGTGTAGAGCAGGTTCGAGCCGTACCCCAGAAGCCCGTGCTTCTCAGCCTCGGAGCCGATGTCGAATCCGGAGATGTCCTGCAGCCAGATGATAGGAATGCCGTCGGAGTTGCAGGACCGGGAAAACTGCGATATCTTCGCGATCCCCTCGCGGTAGAGAAGCCCCCCAGGCCGCGTCCGGTCCTTGAGCTCCGGATGAGGCGTGAGCTGCTGGTTGTTGGCGATGATCCCGACATACAATCCGTTGATGCGGGCCACGCCCGTCACCATCTCTTCGCCGGTGTGCGGCATCAGTTCCCAGAAGAGCGAGTTGTCCACCAGGCGGGCGATGATCTGGTGGATGTCGTAGACCACCCGGTGGTCAACCGGAAGCAGCCCGTTGATCTCCTGGGGACAGAAGCGGGGATCGGCGGGCGAGAAACCGTGGCGGTAGTATGTCACCGCGCTGGTCGGGAGTTTCTCCACCTCCTGGCGAATCCGCTTGATCATGGTTTCGTCGTCCGGGACCCGCTCGTCGGCGCAGTTGGAAAGGTGGACGTGTACATCCGGTCCGCCGATGGACAGCGAGGTGATCTTCTGCGACTTGCCCCCCTTAACCAGGGCGGCCCCGGCGATGACCATGTAGGCCTGCTCGGTCATGAAGAGCTTGTCCGAGATGATCGGCATGTACCCGCCGCCCGCGATGCAGTCACCCAGCACGCCGGCAATCTGGGGAACACCAGCGGCCGACAACAACGAGTTCATTTTGAAGATGTATCCGGCTCCCGTTCTGCCCGGGAAGGTCCTGGATTGCTCCGGCAGGTACAGCCCCGAGCAGTCCACCAGATAGATGACAGGGACCCGCAGCCGCAGCCCCACCTCCTGGGCCCGCTCGATCTTCTCCGGCGTCATGGGCCACCAGGACCCGGAAGCGACCGTGTTGTCGTTCGCAATGACGACGGTGAGCCGTCCATGGACGCGGGCGAAGACGGTGATCACACCGGCTGAGGGCGATGTGCGCGGCGGGTGCCCGAATTCAAGCCCGTAGTTCACGAAGGTGTTGAGGGGGAAGATCGTCGTCCCAGGGTCCTTTAGAATCTCCAGCCGCTCCCAGGTGGTGAGCTTCCCCTTGGCATGCACCCGCTCGACGTATTCTGATCCCCAGCCCGCCCGAATCTCCTCCCGATGCCCGAAGAGAACCTCATTGAGTTTCTCCATCCGCTCAGAGTTCTCGCGATAAACTTTCTGGTCGATCGCCTCCTCGACGGAAGTGCCAATCGGGTGGAGGATGACTTTTGCCATGAGCGAAACCCCTCTCAGAGGTCAAGGATGAAGGATGAAGGATGAAGGATGAAAACATCATGTGCGGCACCAGCCACCCTCTTTTCATCCTTCATCCTTCACCCTTCATCCTTTTCTTTGTGTTCTTGACGCAGGTCGTTAGTATCGCCGTCAGTTCGTCGGCCTCCTTCATTAGTTCTTTCATCCGGTCTTCGGTGAAGATTTCGGATTCGGCGATAAGTTCCATCCAGTAGACGGTTTCCTCAAGTTCCTGAAGTCCGCCTTCGAGTTTGCTGACAAACTCGGCGTCGGAGCGGCTGCGTATACCTTCGCGATAATGTGCTCCAACAGAGGTGCCTGAACGTAGTAGCTGTTTTCCAATAACCTATGCAACCGTTACCTTAGGCAGCGCGGAGTACAGCCGGATGATCCGCAGCGCGAATTCCCTGGTCCGCACCTTCAAATCAACCTGCTCACGCCGAACGCCATCATCCATTGTTCCTCATCCTTCATCCTTCATCCTTCACCCTTGTTCCAACAGCCTGCCGATAAATCCGGTGTCATAATTCCCTGCCGCAAAGTCGGGGTCGTTCATAATCTTCAAGTGAACAGGAATAGTGGTCTTCACTCCTTCGACCTGGAAGGACTCGAGCGCCTTTATCATGCCCTCGCGGGCGGCGTCACGGGTGGGACCCCAAACGATCAGCTTGGCAATAAGGGAGTCATAGTAGACCGGGATGCGGTAGCCCGGCTGCACGTGCGTATCCACCCGCACCTTTACGCCAGGGACCTCCATCGGCGGGACGAAAACGGTGACCTCGCCCGGCGATGGTTTGAAGTCCTGAAAAGGGTCCTCCGCATTGATGCGGCACTCGATCGAATGCCCCTGCATCTTGATTTCGTCCTGGTTGAAGGAGAGCGTCTCGTTGGCCGCGACGTGGATCTGCTCGGTCACAAGGTCGCGCTGTGTTACCTGCTCGGTCACCGGATGCTCGACCTGGAGACGCGCATTCACCTCCATGAAGTAAAGCTGCCCGTCGCCGTCCCGGAAGAACTCGACCGTACCGGCGTTGCGGTATCCGATTTCCCGCAGAGCGCCGCGCAGCTTCTGCCCCAGGTCCCGCCGGATATCCGCATCCACCACCGGCGAGGGCGACTCCTCGACTAGCTTCTGATGACGCCTCTGGGCTGAGCACTCGCGCTCAGACAGATGCACGACGTTGCCGAAGGCGTCGGCCATCACCTGGAACTCGATGTGCCGGCCGTCGATGATGTACTTCTCTATGTACAGGCCGGGGTTGTTGAAGGCCTTCTGAGCTTCCAGTGAAGCCTCGTGGTACTTCTGCTCGAACTCCCGCGCGGCGTCGACCCGGCGCATGCCCTTGCCGCCCCCCCCCGCGGTTGCCTTGAGCAGAACGGGAAAGCCGATCTCCTCGGCAAGTTTCAGGCCGTCCTTTACCCCCGGCAGCGTCCCCCGCGAGCCGGGAATCACCGGCAGGCCGGCCGCACGCATCGTCTCCCGCGCGGTGGCCTTGTCACCCATGGCCCGGATAGCCCCGGGGGGGGGACCGACGAAGGTCATCTTCGCCTGCTCGCACAGCTCGGCGAACAGCGCGTTCTCAGCCAGAAAGCCGTAACCGGGGTGGACGGCGCAACACCCGTTCTGCTCGGCCGCCTGGATGATCGCCTCCATGTTCAGGTAGCTCTCGGCACTTTTGGCCGGCCCGATGCACACCTTGGCGTCGGCCTCATCCAGGTGGGGCGACTCGGCGTCGGCCTCGGAGTAAACGGCCACACTCTCCACGCCGAGAGCCTTGCAGGCACGGATCACCCGCAGGGCAATCTCACCTCGGTTGGCAACCAGGATGCGTTTGAACATGACTCGTCAATCTGCAATCTGCAATCGTCAATCGTCAGTCCACCCTGGCTTTCTCTTCTGTAGAAAGGCGTTCATCCCTTCCTGGCCCTCGTCGCTGGTGCGCAGACGGGAGATCACCTCCGCCGTATAGGGACCGTTCTCATCCAGAGAACGCTCGGATATCTCGCGGACGAGTTCCTTGGAAACGGCCAGGGCCTGCGGGCCGCCGGTCAGGATCATTGCGATCTTCGCGTCCACAGCGGCGTCGAGTTCATCCGTCGGCACGACGACGTTCACCAGCCCCATAGCGGCGGCCTGGGCGGCCGAGAATCGCTCCCCCGTCAGGAAATACTCGCGGAGATTCCCCTCCCCCATCCGCTTGAGCAGGTAGGGCGAGATGGCCGCGGGCGTGAGCCCAAGCTTCGTCTCGCTGAAACCGAAGACAGCGTCCTGCGACGCGATGGCGATATCGCAGACGGCCACAACGCCGGTGCCGCCTCCGATGGCCGGGCCGTTGATCCGCCCGATGACCGGCTTGGGGCAGGTGTAGACGTCACGAAGCATCTGCGCCAGGTTGAGCGAGTCCTCGTAGTTCTCCTCATAGGTGTAGGCGACGACGCGCTTCATCCAGTTCAGATCGGCGCCGGCGCAGAAGGACTCGCCCTCACCCGTGAGCACCACTACGCGTATGCCGGGATCGTCGCGGATCGCGGCGAAGACCTCGCGCAGGTCTGCAAGCATCTGCTCGTTGAACGCATTACGAACGTCCGGGCGATTCAGCACGACGCGGGCGATCGCCCCCTCGCGCGTGAGGCGTACGGTACCATGCGTCATTCGCACCTCCTGGCAACGGGGGCGGCATTGTTATCCCCTCACGGGGACCGCCTTGTGTCCGTACTGGATGACCCCGGCTTCGCCTTCACAGAAGTATCGCCTGAACTCCAGCTTCACCGGCATGCCGATCTTGATGTCGTCGAACGATACGTCGGCGATCTGCGTGGTCAGCCGCGCCCCGTCGTCCATCTCGACGATCCCCACAGCAAACGGCGCTTCCCCGGAGAACTCGTCCGAGGGCGTGCGGATCACCGTGTGGGTGACCACTTTGCCGGTGCGCTTCATGTTGAAGTGCTCGAACTTACGCCCCTTGCATTTGCTGCAGACCAGCCTCGGCGGGAAGAAAACCTTTCCACACTTACTGCAGCGGGCCGCCTCCAGCCGATAGGTCTGCGGATATGCTCTCCATGAACTCGGGGATGGCATCTACATCACCTCCAAAATATGAACGGTGGAGCTTCCACCGCTGCCGCCCATGTTCTGCGCCAGTGCGACGCGGGCGTTTTTGACCTGCCGGCCGCCGGCCTCACCACGAAGCTGCTCGGCTATCTCGACAATCTGGGCAATCCCGGTCGCTCCTACCGGATGCCCCTTCGACTTCAATCCTCCACTTGGGTTTATGGGAATTCGCCCGTCAATGGCCGTTTCCCCCGCCTGGGCCGCCGGGCCACCCTTGCCTCGCTCGAACAGACCGAGACTCTCTGAAACGATGATCTCGGCAATGGTGAAGCAATCGTGCACCTCAACGAGATCGATGTCCTTCGCGTCTTTTCCGGACATCTTGTACGCCTGTTCGGCGGCCTCGGTGACGGCCTGCAGCGTGGTCAGGTCCTCGCGGTCGTGCAGGGCGATGGTGTCGGTGGCGTGGCCGGTACCGATGATCTTGACCCCCGGCTTCTTGAATTTTTTCACCATGTCGGCCGGCACGACGATGGCCGCTGCCGCCCCGTCGGTGATCGGAGAGCAATCGAGGATGTTGAGCGGGTCCGCGACCTTCACCGAGTTGATCACTCCCTCGACCGTGATCTTCATGGGGAACTGCGCCCGCGGATTCATGCTGCCATTGTAATGGTTTTTGACCGCCACAGCCGCCAGTTGCTCACGGGTCGTTCCATACTTGGCCATGTGAGCGACGGCCATCATCGCGTACAGACCCGGGAAAGTAACTCCGTACAGCCCTTCCCATTCCATGTCGGCGGCGGTGGCAAGCGCGTGCGTGGCGTCGCTACCGCTAAGGTCGGTCATCTTCTCTACGCCCCCCGCCAGGACGACGTCGTGCATCCCGCAGGCAACGTCCATGTAGGCCATCCTAAGCGCCAGGCCGCCGGAAGCGCAGGCCGACTCGACGCGCGCAGCCGGGATGTTCAACTGGCCCAGATAGTCGGCCATCACCGATCCCAGATGCTCCTGGGCGGCGAAGACACCGGGGGTCATACTCCCGATATACATGGCGTCAAGTGTGTCAACACCGGCGTCGTCCATCGCCAAAAGGGCTGACTCGACGAAGATGTCGCGGGTCGACTTCTCCCAAAGCTCGCCCCATTTCTGCATCCCGACGCCGATTACGGCAACGTCTCTCATGTTTCTGTATCCTCCTACTTGCCCGCCAGGCGGATCTTGCGCCGCATCTTGGCGTACTCGCCATACTCGACGTAAGTGACATTCTCATCCAGGAGCCACCGCGTCTTCGGCGCCAGGTCCCGGGTCTGCCGCACTCGCTCACGGACCGTAAATACGAACGCGTCGCTCCCGGCGCCGGAGCCGTAGGAGCACATCATGATCCTGTCTCCGGGCTGAGCCACATCCAAAACCGCAGTAAGGCCGATGGGGGAAGACCCGGAATAGGTGTTGCCCAGCCACGGCACCAGACGCCCGACGTCGATCTGCTCGAAGCTGAAGCCCAGCATCTTGCCCGCCCGTTTGGGGAACTTACCGTTGGGCTGGTGGAAAATGGCGTACTTGAAGTCCTCCGGCTTGAGGCCGGATTTCTCCAGAATGCCCTTCGTTGCCCCGACCACCGTGCGGAAGTAGGCCGGTTCGCCGGTGAAGCGCCCACCGTGCGAGGGATAGAACTGATGCTCGCGGCGCCAGAAGTCAGGGGTGTCCGTCATGAACGAGAAGGTCTCGTCCATGCTGGCGATGATGCGATCTTCGTCGGCGCCCATGATAAAGGCGGCTGCTCCGGCGGCGGCGGAGTACTCGAGCGCATCGCCGGGCGCGCCCTGCGACGTGTCTGCCCCGATGCCCATCCCGTACTTGATCAGGCCCGCCTTGACCAGCCCGGCCGCCACGAACATCCCCTCCGAACCGGCCTTGCAGGCGAACTCGAAGTCGGCGCAGTGACAGTCGGGCGTGGCTCCGATCGCCTCGGCCACCGTCGTCCCCGAAGGCTTCACCGCGTAGGGGTGCGACTCGCTGCCGACGTAGACGGCCCCGATGTCCTTGGTGTCGATCTCTGCTCTGGCGATCGCGTTGCGGGCCGCCTCTACCGAGAGCGTGATCGTGTCTTCGTCCAGGGCGGGAACCGATTTCTGAAACAGCTCCAGGCCCTTCTTGTAGCTCGGCGCGTCCGCCCCCCAGACCTTGGCGATCTCTTCGACCTTGATCCGCCGCCTGGGGATGTGGGCGCCATAGCCGATAATACCAACGGCCATGCGTCCTCCTTTGCCTTTCATGGCTGAACCCGCGCTGGGGCACAGCCTTTGGGAATCCAACACTTCCTGCCAACCGTACGGCAAAGTTGTACTTTGCGCCACCGCATACGGCAAAGTCGTACTTTGCGCCACCACATACGTCAGAGCTGCGCTTTTCGCTGCCGCGTGCCGCGACGCTGTACGTCGCCTTACCACACACCGCCGAGTGTAGCGCAAAGTTGGACTTTGCGCCACGCACCAAGCCGCCGGGTCGTACGTGCTTAGCGCCTCCCGGCGGTGCTTGGACGTTGTAGCGTCACCCCTTGTGGGTGACGTGCCCGACGGCGTTTGGATGGTGTAGTGTCACCCCTTGTGGGTGACGTGCCCCCCGCCGAGGCGCCGCCCACAAGGGGCGACGCTACATTATGGCCACCTGCACCGCCAAACACGTACGCCGATCCGCAACGGCCTGCTCAGCCAGCCAAATGCCTGCGGACGACGCAAGCTAGCGTGCCGGTGGAGGATCGTCAACGGCAAGGCCCTTAAACGCAGGCGTCTCGCACGTCTTCGAGCAATTTCGGCGCCTCAGGCTGCATAGAGCAATTCCCGGGTGGTGTTCACCGCCTTGATGAAATAGGGGTTCGTCATCGCCGTGGCACAGACGAGATCGATGTGGCGGTTGAAGAGGGCTTCCAGATCAAAGAGCAAACCGAAGTATTGATCGGCTGCGTTCATGACGTCAACTCGCTGGAATTCAACCAGAAAATCCAGATCACTGCTTGCCGTGCTGAAGGCGCCGTCAGCCGCCGAGCCGAGAACATCGAGCCTTGCAACGTGGTACTTCTTGCACAGAGTCTCCAGGGCGTCACGTTTCTCTTCGATCAGGGAGATCATATCGAGCACTCCACAGAACCATCATAACGCGCAGTCCGCACGCCTCAAGGCAAGCCCTCACTCCGGATCGCTTCCTGTTGGGGCGGGGCTCTTCGTGCCGGCGGGGGCTGACGGCTATTTGTACTCCAGGGTTCGGGTGGGGCAGAATGCGGCGCAGGCCGGTTCTCCTTGGCACAGGTCGCATTTTACGGCGATGCTGCTGGCGAGGTCGTGGCTCATGTGGCCGAAGGGGCAGGCGATCGAACACAGGCCGCAGCCGATGCAGCGGTCTTCGTTCACCTCGATAGCGCCCGTGGACTCGTTTCGTGTCAGCGCCTCGACGGGGCAGACCTTAACGCACGCGGCTTCGTCACACTGAAAGCAGGTGATGATCTGGTTCTTGCCCTCGCCGTACATGAAGGACCGGATGCGTGGGATGCCGGGCCGACCGTTTGTCGCGTGCTTGAACGAACACGCCAGTTCGCATGTCCTGCAGGCCGTGCAGCGGGAAGGTGTTATCGTCAGTATCTTTTCCATGAATGTTCACCCTCTCAGCGGTGTAGCACCGGTTTCAACCCGGTGTCCCACACGGTATTGCCGGCCAGGACGTCCTTCATATCAAAAGCGGTTCTGATCGATTCGACGGTCTTGTGCTGGGAACAGGCCGGGCACGTTCTCAAGTAGTCGGGATCAAGGTCTGCCTTGTTGGCTTCGAACTCGAGCTGCTTTTCCGGCATGACCGGTCGCCCGCAGGACGGGCACATGGCCATCTTGAAAGAATGCCCCCATATCTTGCGCACGTCTCCTGTATCTTCATACTCGATGGCGCCGGTGGGACAGATGTGGGCGCAACTGGCGCACCCGATGCAGTCGGGGGGGGGCTGCTCGAAGGGCTCGCAGATCATCTTTTCGATCCCGCGGCCGGCGCTGCCGATGGCATTGCAGCCCTTTACCGCACAAACACGCACGCACAGCCCGCACAGGATGCACTTCGTCTCGATGTCGTTTTTCTTGAATGACGTGGCGGACACGCCGTACTCGGCCGCCAACCTCTGGATGACGGGTGAATCGGGGCAGCGGGCCAAAAGAAGATCGGCCATGGTCCGCCTGACGCTTGTGATTTCTTCGTTGTCGGTCGTTACCTGCAGCCCATCCTCCACTTCGTAGAGGCAGGAGGCAACCAGCCCCTTCCACCCACCCCAGTCGGCGTGCGTGATCTCGACCAGGCACAGACGGCAGGCGCCCACGGATTCCAGGGCCTCATGGTAGCAGAGGGTCGGGATCGGGATCCCTTCCCGCCTGGCCACGTCCAGGATGGTCATTCCCTCGCGGGCCTGGAAGAACCGGCCGTTGATCTGAAGATTGATCGTTTTCTCGTCCGTCATCAAATCGCCTCGAAGAAGAAGCTATCAGCTATCAGCCGTCAGCTTCCCGATTTCAGTGTCTTGCTCTCAGTCATCTACCCGCCTGCCAGTCGTTGTTCCGTACTCATGATTCGCTGTCTGCAATTTGCAGTTCGCTATTCGGTATTCGCTATTCGCCATTCGTAGTTCTCCACTCTGGCTGATAGCTGATAGCTGACAACTGATAGCTCCTCAGACCACTTCCACCGCGTCCACTCGGCAGACGTTGCGGCAGGCGCCGCAGCGGGTGCATTCCGCGTCGTCGATCTTGTGAACCTCCTTTTTCTCTCCTGTGATGCAATCGACCGGACACGCCTTCAGGCACAGCCCGCAACCTGTGCACTTTTCCTCTGAGATCCGGAAGGTGAACAGATTCCTGCACACGCCGGCAGCGCACTTGCGGTCGTTGATATGCTCCTCGTACTCATCGCGGAAGTAGCGCAGTGTGCTCAGGACCGGATTCGGGGCGGACTTGCCCAGGGCGCACAGAGACGCTTTGACGATCACGTCGCTCAACAACTCGATCTTCTCAATGTCGCCGGGCTTCCCATCGCCGGCGCAGATGCCCTCGAGGATCTGGTGGAGCTGGTGAACACCCTCGCGGCAGGGGACGCACTTGCCGCAGGACTCGTCCACCAGGAACTTCAGGAAATAGCGGGCGGTGTCCACCATGCACGTCCGGTCGTCCATGACGATCATGCCGCCCGATCCCATCATGGACCCGGCTTCGGTAAGGGTGTCGAAGTCCACCGGAAGATCGAGCTTGCTCTCCGGCAGACAGCCGCCGGAGGGCCCGCCGGTCTGCACGCCCTTGAAGGGCCGATCGCCGATGATGCCGCCGCCGATGTCGAAGATGATCTCCCGCAGAGTGATGCCCATGGGCACCTCGACCAGCCCGGTGTTCTTGACCTTTCCCACCAGCGAGAAAGCCTTGGTGCCCGTACTTTTCTTCGTCCCCAGGGCGGCGAACTTGTCCGCCCCTTCGGTGATAATCCAGGGCACGTCGGCCCAGGTCTCGACATTGTTGAGAACCGTGGGCTTGTCGTGCAGGCCGCGGATCACCGAGTGGATGTACTTGGCGCGGGGCTCACCTACTTCGCCGGCCACCGATTTCATAAGAGCCGACGACTCGCCGCAGACAAAGGCGCCGCCTCCCCGGGCGATCTCGACGTCATAACAGAAGCCGCTACCCAGAATATTATCTCCCAGAAGTCCACGATCGCGGGCCTGTTCGATGGCACGTTGCAGGTGTTTTACAGCCAGGGGGTACTCCTGGCGCACATAGATGTAGCCCTTTTCGGCACCGACGGCCCACGCGCCGATCACCATCCCCTCGATCACTGCATGGGGATCGCCTTCGCAGATGCTGCGATCCATGAAGGCGCCAGGGTCTCCCTCGTCCGCGTTGCACAGGACGTACCTTGTCTGGGCCGGGGCGTTGCGGCAGGTCTTCCACTTTCGCCCGGTCGGGAATCCGCCCCCCCCTCGCCCGCGCAGGCCGGACTTCGTCACCGCATCGATGACCTCCTCGGGCGTCATTTCGGTCAGCGCCTTGGCCAGCCCGGCGTAGCCGCCGGCAGCGATGTAGTCGTCTATATCGCCCGGATCGATCTTGCCGATATTGCGCAGGGCGACGCGGAGCTGCCGGCTGTAGAAGGGAATCGCCGCGTACTGTTCCACCTTCTCCTTGGTGTTGGGGTCGCGATAGAGAAGGCGCTCGACAACCTCGCCGCCCACGAGGGTCTTCTCCACGATATCGTTGACATCCTTGGGTTTGACGCCTGTGTAGAAGATCCCCTTGGGACGGATCACCACAAGCGGACCCTTTTCACAGAAGCCGTGACATCCGGTGGTCTTCAAACCGAGCTTCAGATCCGCGTCAAGTTCTCTGCTGCGGATGGCGCGCTCGAGAGACTCGACAACATCGAGGCTCCCGTTGGCCAGGCACCCGGTTCCGGCGCAGACCAGGACCTCGGTCTTGATCCTGTTGCGCTCGCTGCGCGCCCTTTTGGCCGTGCTCTGAAGGTCCTTGACACTCTCTATGCGCATGGGTCTATTTTCCGCCTTTTATCTTTTTGCTGATGGACCCCGGCTGGACGTTGCCGTGGTACTTGCCGTTGAGGGTGACGACGGGGGCCATGGCGCAGGCCCCAACACAGTTGACCGTTTCGAGTGTGAACTTCATGTCATCCGTCGTTTCGCCCGGTTTCACGCCCAGGGTCGCGCATATCTCGTCCACCAGCGTCTGGGCCCCGCGAATGTGGCAGGCAGTCCCCGTACACACGCGGATGACGACCTCCCCCTTCGGCACAAGGCTAAAGGCCTTGTAGAACGTGGCAGCGGAAAAGACCTTGCTGATGGGGACGTCCAGTCGCCGGCAGACAAGTTCGGCAGCCTCGCACGGGACGAAGCCGAACTGGGTCTGGATGTCTTGCAGGGCGTGGATCAGCCCCGTCGCATCGCCCTCGGGATAGCGATCGAGGATTTCACCGGCCTTGTTGACGTCGATACAGCGGGTCTCACTCATCGCTTATTCCTCATCCCTCATCCTTCATCGCTCTTTCCCGCCCTGGCCAGTTCGTAGCCTTTCATGAATGTTTTGCGGTTAACGTCGATGAACTGCTTCTTCGAGGCGAACGTTTTCTCGATCGCCTTGATAAGCACTTTGTGGGAAACGACCTCGTCCAGACCGATGTAGGCCCCGAGCATGACCAGGTTGGCCGACCTGCGGCTACCCAGTTCAGCGGCGAGGTCGTCGGCCTTGATCCTGAAGGAGCGGATGTCGTTTCTGTCGGAGTTCACCGAAATCATGGTGCTGTTGATCACCAGGATTCCGTCTTTGCGAAGCGTGGGGGCGAACTTCTCGAGGGAAGGCTGGTTCATGACAACGGCCGCCTTCGGAGACGAGATCAGCGGTGACCCGATGGGGTGGTCCGCAATGACCACGGTGCAGTTGGCCGTGCCCCCGCGCATCTCCGGCCCGTACGAGGGGAGCCAGGTGACGTCCTTGCCCTCGTCGAGGCCCGCATAGGCCAGGAGTTTCCCGATCATCATCAGGCCCTGCCCCCCGAAGCCGGACATGATCACCTCGGTCTGCATCTTAAGCTCCTTGCAGTGACATATCTCGTGATGCGTGAAGCGTCAGAGGCAGACAGGATACGCTTCACGAGATACGACGTATCGTTATTCGCCATTCGCTATTCATCATCCGTCCCGGGTCGTTTCAGGACGCCCAACGGGTAAAATGGCACCATGTTCTCTTCCAGCCATTTGTTCGACTCCGTGTTGGTCAGACCCCAATTCGTGGGGCAGGTGGAGAGGATCTCCACCATGGTGAAGCACACGTCCTGCGCCTGCAGGCGGAATGCCTCACGGATCGCCTGCTTGGCCTGGATGGTGTGAAGGGGCGTGTGCACCGCCACCCGCGCCAGGTAAGCCGGGGTCTTCAGGGTACTGAGAAGTTCTACCATCCGGATGGGGTACCCTTCGTGACCCGGGTCCCGCCCGAAGGGGCAGGTCGTGGTGATCTGGCCCGGCATGGTCGTCGGGGCCATCTGACCGCCGGTCATGCCGTATATGGCGTTGTTGACGAAGATAACGGTGACCTTCTCGCCCCTGTTGGCGGCGTGGATGATCTCAGCCGTCCCGATGGATGCCAGGTCCCCGTCACCCTGGTAGGTGAAGACGATGAGATCGGGCCTGCACCTTTTGGCCCCGGTGGCCACGGCCGGGGCGCGCCCGTGAGAGGCCTCAAACATGTCGCAGTTGAAGTAGTCATAGGCGAGCACCGAGCACCCCACCGGGGCGATGCCGACGGCCCGCTCGCGAAGCCCAAGCTCGTCCAGGGACTCGGCCACCATCCGATGAATCGTGCCGTGCGTACACCCCGGACAGTAATGCATGGGACTGGGCGTCAGTGACTGCGGGTATGCAAAAATCTTCCTCATTCCTTCGGCCCTCGCATCAGTTCAGCATTCCCCTGAGCCGGTCAGCCACGTCGTCGGGCGACGGCACAAGCCCGCCCGTAAGACCGTAGAACTCGATCGGCCTGGTTCCAAGCACGGCGAGCTTCACGTCATCCACCATCTGGCCCATGCTCATCTCGACCACGAGTATCTTCTTGGCCTTTTGGGCCTGTTTCGCCAGCGCCTCGTAGGGGTAGGGCCACAGGCTGATGGGACGGAAGATACCGATCTTGTCCGTGTCCTTGTTCTTCAGTTCGTCCGCGGCGGTCTTGCAGATGCGGGCCATCGTCCCGTAGGCCACGACCAGTACGTCAAGATCGTCTCCCCGGCAGGCGTAAGACTCCGAGCGCTTCTCCTTCTTCTCGATCCGGTCGTACTTTTCCTTCAGCTTTACGTTGTTGGCGTGGCACTCCTCCTCCTTCAGATACAGGGAGTTTATAATGTTGGGCTTGCGGCCAACCGCCCCGGTGGCCGCCCAGGGCTTTGTCGGCAAATCGCCGAGGTCGCGCTCGGGGGGGAACTCCACCGGCTCCATCATCTGACCGATCATCCCGTCCCCCATCACCATCACCGGCGTGAGGTAGTGGTCGGCCAGGTCGAAGGCCTCGTAGATCAGGTCCACCGCCTCCTGAACGGACGAGGGGGCCAGCACCACCAGCTTGTAATCGCCGTGGCCGTGCCCCTTGGTGGCCTGAAGGTAATCCGACTGGGCCGGCAGGATGCCGCCCAGACCCGGACCCGCGCGGACAATGTTCACCAACACCACCGGGAGGTGGCAGGCGGCTACGTATGAGAGGCCCTCGGCCATCAGGCTGATCCCGGGACTCGACGAGGTGGTCAGCACCCTTTTGCCGACGCCCGCACCTCCATAGAGCATGTTGATGGCCGCCACTTCGCTTTCGGCCTGCACGAAGCTTCCCCCCACCTCGGGAAATCGCTTGGCCAGGTACTCGGGGACCTCGGTCTGGGGGGTGATCGGGTAGCCGAAGAAGTTCCGGCAGCCGGCCCGGATCGCGGCTTCGCCGATCGCTTCGCAGCCCTTCATGAGAACCTTGGCCATGACCTGAGTCACCTTCTAATACTGAAAAAACTGATACTGCGTCCCATGCACGAAAACCTCGATCGCCACATCGGGACAACTGATGGCGCAGAGCATGCACCCCAGGCACCTGGGCTGGCCGGTGGGCACCGCGTAGAAGTAGCCCTTGTCGTTTAGGGTCTTCGACATCGAGATGACGTCCTGCGGACATGCTTCCTTGCAGCGCTCGCAGCCCTTGCATCTCTGCTTATCAACGACGACTTTCGGCATGCCTGTTCACCTCGCTGCCGGACCTGCCATTTGCACGTTCGCAATCCCCAATCCCCAATCGTCAATCGTCACTCCGCAATCCACGGTCTCTGCCCAGGACCCTCTCGGCCCTGTCGGTCATGCTTTTCAGCTTCCAGGGTGGAAGCATGCGCCGTTTGATCCACAGAACGGGACACCCCGCCTGGTCGGCGTCGAACGCGCCGCGCAGGTCTTCGCTTGCCGTCACGAACGAAACCGGCAGACCCGCCTCTTTCCCCACCTCGCGGGCAAGCCGCAGCCCCTCCATCACCGTTGGGGCATCTGTCTCCTCCAGCAGGTGGGTGTTGGAGATAAGACCTGTGATTCGCAGTCGCGAGGAGGCCTCGATCTCGCTTTTGATCTTCAGGCATCCCTCCACGGTTCCCGTAAACGGGCGTTTGGCGTTGAGGACCTGGAGCATAGTGCAGGATCCGTCCGCCAGCACGTCCGCCAGGGAGCTGAGCACCCTTGCCCCCACGTCATCCCCACCCACGTCGAAGATCAGCGTCCCCACCTCGTTCAGGACGGCGCCGCGGATTTCGGGCAGGACAATCGGCAGATCGGCGGACTGGTACTCGCCTTCAGGGTTGATCACCCGGATGCCGAAGCCCTCCATCTCCTCCCTGGCCTCGCGGCAGCGGAAGTAGGGGTTGACGATGTCCAGATCGGCGATGGAGACGTCTTGCCGCCCGGACAACCGGATCGCCAGGTTGACGGCCACTTCCGTCTTGCCGGAACCGTAGTTGCCCACGATCAGCACAACACGCCGCTCCGGAGTGTATTCGAGATTCCTACCCATTGACAAATGGGGCTGTTCGCACGCCGGCACACGCCAGCCCTCACTCCCTGTTGCCGCACACCCGTTCCATGGGCGGCTGTTCCTTGGACGGCCCAGACAAAACCGCCGACAACAGCCCCTGAGAACCCCGTGCAGGTGTCTGACGATCGAGCCCCCAGCAGGCCGCTTGGCTATTATAGTGGCAATTCTCGTTCCGAGCGCCCTCGCCCGCAACGACAAGGCTGATAAACCCCAGTAGAACGCCGGACCTCCGTTTTCGATCAACGTGTGGGACCGGCCACTGGCCGGTAGGATGAGCAGGGTGCATCTAGATGCACCTGACCGATCAACGTGTGGGACCGGCCACTGGCCGGTGGGATGAGCAGGGTGCATCTAGATGCACCTTTTTTCTGGCCGACAGCCGGCGCGAGGGCTCACTCCGCCTCCCAATTCGGCAGTCGCCCGGGCGTCCACGGGGCGCCGGCCGACTCCAGCTTCGCTTCCACTCCGGCGAGATCCTCCTCGATCAAGCTACGCAGCTCGGCGAGCACTTGTGTGAATTCCCCACCCGCGTGGCGGTAGGCGTCACGCTGGGTCCAGGTGGGGGCTGAGGTCACGTTCCACTGGTTGCCCACCACGCGCTGGATCCGCTCGTTGATGGAGGGGGGGGTGGGTTCTTGCCGTTTGCTGAGGGTCCGATCGCCGCGCAGCCTCGTCAGAATCACGTTGAGGCGTTGCTGCAGATCATGAATCTCGGCAACCAGGGCCGGGTCCGCTGCCGGGGTGTCGGTCAGGGCCTTACGGATATAGTTGATACGCGTCTGCGTCTCTTGTGCCGCCTTCAACGCCCCCCCCACAGCCCGTTGCAGACGGGCTACTTTCTTCTGGAATGCCATAACCTCACCGCGGTCCTTAGCGGCAAAGGTGGCCAATTCGAGCGGGACGACCTCGAACGGCTGAGAGTCGCCAAGCGGTGTGATCACGCCGTCAACCTCCTGGGCGAACTCGACGGTGTAAGCCCCTGGCAACGCGAGTGGTCCGGTCGGTGGACGCGCCCACGGGGGGCGATCCGGCGGGGGCTTGAGCACGGTGGGCGTAGAGGACGGATAACGCAGGTCCCACGCGACCCGATGGATGCCTTTGTCGCGCGGACCTTTGATCCGGCGCACGATCATGCCCGTATCATCCCGCACGGTCAGGATGATCAACGGTTCCTTCTCCTCATCTTCCGCCCGCAGCTCATCGATCGACGGGTACGGCAGGGTCGCGCCGTTTTTGGCGGCTTTCTTCTGGGCATCCTTTCGTCGCTCCTTCCGCGTAGTGAGCTTCTCCTTCAGATAGTAAGTGAAGACGGCGCCGAACGGCGGGTTGGGGGCGGCGTAATAGGACGCCCCCTGTGATCCCCTGCCCGACGACCCGCCCAGCCGGCTTCTTTCGATGTATCGCAGGGCGTCCTTGACGGGAAACAATAGCGCCGCCTGTTCTTCGAGGTGTTCTTTGTTCACAAGGCGAAGCGGCGTGTAATCATCGAGAATGTAGAAGCCCCGGCCGAAGGTGCCCAGCACTAGGTCGTTCTCGCGCTTCTGGATGGCCATATCACGGACGGCAATCGTCGGCATGCCGCCTTTCAGCTTGATCCACTGCCCTCCGCCGTCCACCGTGAAGTAGGCGCCGAACTCGGTGCCGACAAAGAGCAGATCGGGCTTGACATGATCTTCCGCCAGTGTGTAGACGAAGTCACGTTCGGGAAGATCGCCCATGATAGGGATCCATGTCTGCCCGCGGTCCCGGCTTCGCAGAATGTACGGGTTGAAGTCGCCGTTTTTATGATTATCAAACGTCGCATATACGGTATCGGCGTCGTGCTGTGAGGCCGTCAGGCAACTGACGTACGTTTGGTCGGGAACGCACGGGAACACCTGGATTGTGCGCCAGCTTTGGCCGCCGTCTTCGGTCACGTGGACCAACCCGTCGTCGGTTCCTACATAGATCAAACCCTCCACAAGCGGCGACTCGATAAGGGCCACCGAGTTGCCGAACCAGGACGTGTTATGGTGCTTGGCGACGGCATCGACGCTCTGGAGTTTTCCCATAACCTCGAGCGCGTTGCGGTCCAGGCGGCGGGTGAGGTCGTCGCTGATGACGGTCCAACTATCCCCACGATCATCGCTGCTGAAAAGCTTGTTCGCGGCGAAATACAGACGCTTGTGGTTGTGCGGGCTGATGATCAGCGGCGTGTCCCAGTTCCAGCGATAAGGCTCTTCTCCGGGCGCTTCGCGCGGCTTGATGTCCACGATCTCGCCGCTGCGCCGATCGTGCCGCACCAGGCCCCCGTACTGCCATTGACTGTAGACGATGTTGGGATCCTCCGGGTCGACCTTTGTTTCGTATCCATCCCCGCCGACCGTGATGAACCAGTCTTCGTTAGTGATACCGGCCGGGTTTGTCGTGCGCGACGGACCGCCCTGGGTGCTGTTATCCTGGGTGCCTCCGTAGACGTAGTAGAACGGTGCGGAGTTGTCGACGCTGACCCGGTAGAATTGCGTCACCGGCAGGTTGGGTTTGTAATGCCAGTTCTCACCGCGGTCGTAGCTGTCATACACACCCCCGTCGCAGCCTACCAACAAATAGTCATTATTATGAGGATCGATCCACAAGGCGTGATCGTCCACATGCCGGTGTTGCCTCGGAACACGTTGAAAGGACTTCCCACCGTCCTGCGTCACACGAAGGAACGTGTCCAGAGCATATACTCTATCCACATCGATCGGGTCGCAGACAATTTCATTGTAATACTGCGGACTGGTCGTCATGTACTTGTTGCGCTTCTCCCAGGTCTCGCCCCGATCGGTGGATCGGAAAAACCCGCCCTCTTCGCCCGCCGCCTCGACGATCGCGTAAACGACGTCGGGATTTGCCGGAGAAACATCCAAGCCGATGCGCCCTTTGTCAACCTCGGGCAATCCGTGTGTGAGCTTTCGCCACGTCTTGCCGGCGTCGGTGGATTTGTAGATCGCCGACTCGGGACCGCCGTTGATCAGCGTCCATACGCGCCGCCGCCGCTGGTAGGAGGATGCGTAAAGCACATCCGGATCGCGAGGGTCCATATGAACTTCGTTGACTCCGGTGTCGTCAGAGACGTGTAGAATTCGCTTCCAGGTCTTGCCGCCGTCGGTCGTTTGGTACAGTCCACGGTCGCCGCCGGCCCGCCACAGCGGACCCTGGGCGGCCACGTACACCGTGTCCGAGTCTCGCGGGTGGATCAGGATCATGCCGATGTGCTCGGATTCCTTAAGGCCCATGTTCTCCCAGTGCTTGCCGCCGTCGCGCGTGCGGTAGACGCCGTCACCGAACGAGACGCTGCGCTGGCTGTTGTTCTCGCCCGTGCCCACCCACACCAAGGCCGGGTTGCGGGGGTCCATGGCGACGCAGCCGATGGAAAAGGAGCCCTGGGTGTCGAAGACGGGCGTCCACGTCGTGCCGGCGTTGACCGTCTTCCACAGGCCGCCTGAGCAGACCGCCACGAAGTAGTGGGCCCGATCCTTGGGATTGACGGCGAAATCGCCGACGCGCCCCGACATCAGCGCCGGGCCGATCGAGCGAAGTTTCAGGCCGGCGAAGGTCTCCGCCGACATGAGTTCGGCCTCCGCCGTGTCGCCGGCGGGGACGGCCACCGGTCTGGCGGCCGGCGACAACGAAACGAGGAGCGAACAAACGACAGCCCGGGACGCCGGTGGGAGGATTCCCATGATGGTTCCTTTCTTCAACGCCTCCGTCCCACACACCGTGTTGTGGCACAAGGGCGGGTGCTTTTCTCGTATCTCGTGAGGCGTATCTCGTGAAGCGTAGATGCTCCACTTCTGACGCTTCACGAACGACGCTTCACGACCAAGACGGTATCGCAGTCCTCGCAGCAGACTTCAAGAATGTCCGCCAACCCTGCGGGCAGTCCCGACGACTTAATGTTGGTTAAAGACCGGACGGCAGCGTCTCATTGCTGCGTCACACCGTCACGATGCAAGGCTAGTATCAATTCGACTTCACCGGTGGCTTGGCCGGTTTGCTCGGCGATCTGGACGGGCGACAGTCCGGCGGCGTGCAACTGGCGGATCGAACCGTAGCGATCACCCACCTCCGACGTCGGCTCAAGGCTAGGCCCGCTGTCATCGACGATGAGGTCCACCCCGGCATTGCCGTCGGCAGCTCGAATCAAGCGCTGAAGCTCGGCAATCCGAGCGTCGGCGTCACGGATCGACTTCTCCAGCTTGGCGAACCGGGTGTCGATCTTGCCGGTCATCTCGCGGGCCAGTTGTTCAAGTTGAAGCATCACGGACTCGACGTCACCCATGACGGCCCGTTCCTCCTTAATGCGGGTCAGATGTTCACGGGCGTAGGCCCGCGGAGTGTTTTGAGAGTCGCGAATCCGTCGCCGCGTGGAGATCATAACCAGAACCGTCGCCCCGATCACGAAGGCGAGAATCGCCATCTGCGAGTTGCTGATCAGACCGTCCGAATCCGCGGCAAGGATCGACGGGATGCTGAGCCAGCTCATCGTAATGACATCCATGTCTTGCCTTCCGACGCGGGTCGCAATTGCGTGGCATCCGTCCTTGACGCTAGTGTAGCGTCACACCTGTTCTTGCGGGTTATCCGAACCGCGCCCGTTAGGAAGCGGTTACCCGTCTGGACACCGTCCGGCGTATCTCCGCTCCCTCACGGTCGCGGTTCTGTCTTGCAG
>Ga0114922_10000662_pt1 | contig 33147 bp, 28 predicted proteins | sample AartaG_FD_100975 | JGI IMG/M metagenome (GOLD analysis project Ga0114922, IMG submission 100975) | Deep subsurface microbial communities from Aarhus Bay to uncover new lineages of life (NeLLi) - Aarhus_00045 metaG | ecosystem: Environmental > Aquatic > Marine > Oceanic > Sediment | place... | reverse complement strand
GCCAGGACTGTAGCCCCGTACATGCGAGCTGGACAGATATTTATATTACATCCAGGTCGTACAGGCGGAGCTATTGAATTCGATAAGGTGCTCAGAGATTGTGGTGTAGATGTTGATGTGATTGTAGCTGAAGCGGAGACTTTTATCTACGCCAGTCGTGCGGAAGGTCCAGCTCAGGCTCGTATCTTTCGTATTAAGGAAGCCGTACCATTAGCCGCGCTTCCTGCACTCCGCACTGAACAGGTTTTGGATGCGATCAGACCAGCTTACCCGCAGTACATTGATGGTGTCAATGTATTAAATACCGGGTTAAATAATATGGGCGCAATTTTCCATCCAGCTCTGACGTTATTAAATGCTGCCAGGATCGAATCCGAACACGGCGGTTTTCAGTTCTATATTGATGGAGTGACTCCTGGTGTAGCTCGCGTATTGGAGGTTCTTGACCGTGAGCGTGTTACAGTAGCTTCTGCCCTAGGTATCCGGGCACGGACCGCGATGGAGTGGTTGAAAATGGCGTACAACACTTCCGGAGAGAATCTGTATGAAGCGATTCACAACCAACCTGGTTACATTGGGATCATGGCTCCCAGAACTCTTAACCACCGCTACATCTTCGAAGATGTGCCTATGAGTCTGGTTCCGATTGCTTCGCTCGCTAAGCGTTATGGGGTTTCGGTGAGGGGGATTGACAGCATTATCCGTCTGGCTTGCATTATTCATAGGACGGATTATTGGCGGCGCGGTCGTACTCTCGATAAACTGGGGATTGCACACTTGAGCGTAAGCGAAATAAAGCGATATGTAAATGAAGGGGTGCGCGTTTGATTTGATCGCAACCCCCCAAGTTTATGCTGGTTTTGTACTAGTGATCAGTCAAACATCATAGTTTAATTTGTCATTGCGAGCGTAGCGAAGCATCTATGAAAGTGCTGCTTTTGTCAAGAGTAAAAGAGCAATTGAAACCAAATGAACTATAAACTTACCGCAGCTAAACCGGTCTTACCGGAAGCATCTATTCGCCATCAAAGTGGCATGAGCATGTTCAGCAGGGGTGTCGCAATCAATCTCTCGGCTCTCTCGGAGCCAGCTTCGCTACGCGCTTACCCCGGCTTCGGCAAGGTTTTCCGATGAGCAGGTTCGTGGTAGGTTTCTCCCTTTCTGAGCATCCAATAGGAAGCTTCAGCCAGGTGGCGAGCTACTGCTCCGACCGCAATTCCATGACCTTTACGTTGTCGAATGCGCTCGTAAAGACGGACCACATGCTTGTTTCTCCAACCGGGGCGGTTGCAGCTGCTTACTATTGCGTTGCCTGCTTCAATGAACGCCCACTTCAAATATTGATTGGATTCTTTTCGCAAGTGTCCATAGTAGGTTTTACCACCACTGGACTTTACTTTTGGAGTAGTTCCCGCATAGCTGGCGAAGTGCTCAGCATTAGGAAAACGGTCCACGGAACCAAACTCGCTAGCAATCAAGATCGCCAGGATATCTCCAACCCCTGGCAGACTTTTCAACAGTTGCATGTTTTTTGTCTGGCGAATACGCTTACGAATGCGTTTTTCCAGATATTGGATATGGTCTCTCAGTTGATCCAGCAGTTCCAGCTCTTGTTCTACACAGCTTCTCGTTTCTTCAGGAAGATGAACGAGCTCTTTTCCCAATGCAGCCAGACCTTTTCCCACAAAAATATCGCTGCTACTATCTACCCGGATGCTGTACTTGGCCAGGGTAGCGTGAATGCGGTTTTTTATCGCCGTGCGTTGCTTGGTCAAGGCCATTCGAGTGCGAGGAAGTTCTCGCAAATCTCTCAGTTCTCCACCGGGGATCCAAACCGTCGGCAATGTGCCGTTGTGCAGCAACAGCGCCAACCCATCTGCATCCAGTTTGTCGGTCTTGTTCACGTTTCCCATCATCAGTTTTGCCTTGCCCGCATTCGTCAGCATTGGTCGACAGCCTGCTTCTTCGATCTCATCCACGATCCAGTACCAGTTACTCACACATTCCACTGCCACTGGCGTGCCATCCGGAAACTTGCTCAGATATTTCTTGATTGCTCCAGACGTGTGTTCCACTCGCCTACGTTCTTGGATGCAAGCTTTCCAATCTAGCACGCTGAATTGCGAGTATCGCTTATGTGCATCACATCCTACTGTATAATTCTTCATGCTGCACCTCCTGTTCTCTCGGTTTGGATGATATTCCCGAGTATACCGGGTTGTGCAGCACTTTCATGTAATCAATCTCCTTGTAACTCACTTCGACTCTTCGCTGTCGCTCTGCGCGACAAAATCAACATTCACAATTGACAGAGCACTAGAGTTCATTCTCTTTGAAGAGATTTTGGAACCTGTCCGTAAAGGTACCAGTACTGTTCTTGAGGAAAACTGGCAGCAAGCGAAACATCCCAAATAAATTCACCTGAAATAAAAATGGAGTGTAGGAGCAAGTCTAGACTTACGAGGAGATCGCGCTGGGCTTGGGGGATACTCTCTGTCTGGGCACCCAATAAATGTAGCATTACGCGTCTAGTCACTTCGTATTTATAACGGTCATATTGGGTCTCGGGACTTGTGCGGTACTCTTCCAGGAAGTTCTTCCAGAGATTTAAGCGGGCGTGGAATTCCTTGGAAGCTTTTCCCTCCCAGGCGACTAGCCAGCGTGTACGGAGATCGTTCAATCGTCCGCTTAGTTCCTCAAGCTCTACCTGCTGGGAGGATGTCTTTATACTGGATTGAGCTCTCAGACGAGCTAATAATAATACTCCTAAAGTTAATTGGGGGTAAGGTGTATCACCAGCCGGAGCTCTGGTACCAATTGACCAATATACATCGGATGATAACAGATATGATTCAAGCTGTTCAATCCCAACTTCCAAATAGCGCAGGTCGTATTCAGGAGATGGCATTCTATATCAATAACCTTATGGGGTTTTCTACTTGTTGGGCTAATGTCTGTAAGTAGCGGGCGGCTTCGACGCCATCACTGACGCGGTGGTCAACGGAAATGGTAGCTTTCATGCGCAGCCCGGGTTTAATCTCTCCGTTAATTACTACTGGTACTTCCACCGCTGAGCCTACTGCTAAAATTGCGGCTTCCGGAGGATTTATGATCGCGACAAAGTTCTCGACATCAAACATCCCCATGTTGCTGACTGTAAAGGTTGAGCCTTCAATATCAGTCATGCGAACTTTGCCCTCCCGCGCTCTACTCACCATTGCACGAATTTCTTGAGCAATTTGCCGCAATGGTTTCAGATCGGCGTCGTGGCACACGACTGTTAAAAGCCCTCCTTCTACTCCGACGGCGATACCTACGTTCACTGGTCCGTGGTGAATGACCTGATCGTTATCTATGGATGCGTTCAGGTTAGGAAATTGGCGCAAGGACAATGCCACTGCCTTGACGATAAAGTCATTTATTGAAATCTTTTCTTCTTCAGGAAGCATTTCGTTGACTTGTTTACGCAGTGATATGATCGATTCCATATCATACTCATGGGTGACATAAAAATGGGGGACATTCTGTTTGGCTTCGGTCATACGCTTGCCAATAGCCGTTCGTAAACGGTTTATTGGTACCGAAACTGAAGGTGGGGCAGATGTTAAAGGTAGAGGTGGAACTGGAATACTTGCAGTTGTTGGTAATGCTTCCTCAGTAGCAGCTAGTGAGGGGGTTTGAACTGCTGGCAATGTCAAATACGTTTCGACATCTTTTTTTGTAATACGACCACCTGAACCAGAACCTGTGATGACCTTCAAATCTATTCCCATCTTCTGGGCAATGCGTCTGGCTAGGGGAGAAGCTTTAACACCGCCTGGTAAATGAGTGTCGGTTAAGGTAAGTTCTTCCTGTACAGTTTTCTCGGGGCTCACAGTTTGTGCTTCAGGGATTATTTCATCACTGACATCTACTTTTCCTTCTCCAGTTGCAATTTCTGCTAACAATTTATCGATATCTAATTCTTCATCCGCAGCGCCAACAACTGCAATTGGAGTGTTGATAGGGACAATATCCCCGGTCGGAACCAGGTGTTGCAGTAAAATGCCCTCATGCTGCGCTTCTACTTCAACCGTGGCTTTATCAGTTTCAATCTCGGCAAGAATTGCACCCTTGGATACTGGTTCACCTTCCAGAACCACCCAACGTACCAGGGTGCCTTCTGCCATATCAAATCCGAGTTTAGGCATATTAATAATTTCAGCCATTACAATACCTCCTTAACGGCTTTAATGACGTCATCTACTTGGGGAAGAGCCATCTGTTCGAGCTGCTGGTTGTAGGGTAAGGGAACTTCTTTTTGGGCAACCCGTTTCACTGGCGCGTCAACGTAGTCGAGGGCGTTTTCATAGATCCCGTTCGCGACTTCCGATCCAACACCGTACGATTTCCAGCCCTCTTCCACAATTACCGCCCGGTTAGTTTTCTTGAACGACTCTATCACTGGCTGCATATCAAGCGGTCGTAGCGAGCGAAGATCTACGATTTCCGCTTCAATCCCACTTTTTGCCAGCTGGTCTGCTGCTTTAAAAGAAATTTCCAACATCTTGCTATAAGTCACAATCGTTACATCATTACCGGGGCGCTGGATTTTTGATTTCCCCAAGGGAATTGTATATTCGTCTTCAGGTACTTCACCACGTACCTGGTATAGAGTTGCGTTTTCGATGAACAAGACTGGATCGTTGGACCGAATGGCACTTTTTAGCAGTCCTTTCGCGTCCTCTGGGGTTCCTGGGGAGACAACTATCAATCCCGGAAAGTGAGCGAATACCGCATCCGGTGTTTGGGAGTGAGTTGCACCTAATTGGCGTCCGCCTCCGCTAACAGTGCGGATGACCATGGGAATAATGAACTGACCGCCGAACATATATCGCAATTTAGCTGCTTCGTTGACAATATGGTCCATTGCGGAAAATGCGAAGTTAATGGTCATCAATTCAGCAATCGGACGTAAACCTGTGAGCGCTGCTCCGATGGCGGACCCGATTATTGCAGCCTCTGCAATGGGTGTATCACGAACGCGCTTATCCCCAAAATGGTCGTAAAAACCTTTGGTAACTGCATAAGTGCCACCCCATAAACCGACCTCCTCGCCCATGATAAATACATTTGGATCGTGTTCCATTTCTTCCCACAACGCCTGGGAGATAGCTTCACGCATTGTAATTCTAGCCATCCGTATATTCTCCTGCGTAAACGTTTTCGAATAATGCCTCAGGTTCAGGATCTGGGCTGCTTTCAGCAAACTGAACCGCTGTCTGTACTTCATTTTCCACTTGCGCATCGACGGCATCCAATTCGGCTTCAGTGACTATCTTCTCGCCTATAAGGATATTACTAAGGATTCCGATCGGATCATTCTCTTGCCACTTTTTAATCTCATCAGCTTGCCGGTAGCGTTCGGGATCGCCCATTGAGTGGCCGCGATAGCGGTATGTGATGATCTCCATGAAAAATGGACCTTCCCCGCTGCGAATTTTATCAATTACTTCACCCGCATTTTTGCGAACCTCTAAAACATTCATGCCATCCACGCGCCGGTTAGGTATACTATAGCCTTCCGCTTTTTGACGGATCTCCGAGACTGCTGAAGCTTTCTCTACTGCAGTTCCCATACCGTATTGGTTGTTCTCACAAACCCAAAGTACCGGCAGGTTCCAGATCTTAGACAAATTTAGAGCCTCATGGAAATAACCTATATTGGTAGCACCATCACCAAACATACAGATCGTTACGCTGTCGTTTCCCTGGTAAAGGTCCCCCAAAGCCAATCCTGCAGCGATTGGAAGGTGGGCTCCGACGATAGCGTGGCCTCCCCAGAAGTTCTTTTCAACATCCAGCATGTGCATGGACCCACCCTTACCCTTTGAGCATCCGGTTACCTTTCCAAGCAATTCAGCCACCACCTCGTTTGCTGGTATACCGCAATTCAAAGCTGCACCGTGATCTCGATAGGCGGTGATGATGCGGTCTTGTGGTTTGCGTACAGATATCAATCCAGTACTGACCGCTTCCTGTCCGATATATAAATGTAGGAAACCGCCAATTTTACCTTGTTGGTATAACTGGGCGGCTCGCTCTTCAACCAAGCGAATAAGCACCATCTGATAATATAAGTCCAGGTATTCCTGTTTCTCCATAAATATGTCTCCCATTAGGGTTAGACCAAATAACACCGGGGATATCCCGGCATTACCGAATCTGCAACTTGAAATAATTATTTGCTGTATGTAATTTTACCAGAAGGCTCCTGAAAACTTTGGTCGCCTGGTATGCTCGATGATCCGCTCATATCTCTCCTCTCAGGTTGAAATTTTGCTAACATCTCAGGGATTTATCCCTCTGGTTATAAAACCAAGAATGCCGTTGGTGATTGCGATTGTCACATAACCGTTTAAATAGAGGTGAAGCGGGATTAAAATGGAGATAGTTGCTTAATAGTATACTTGAAACCACGTGCTTGTCGACTAGAGCTTGTTATTATTGAAGAAATCCTATCCCCGGGAATAACCCACTGTTTCCAAGGCTTCAGGTATGGGTGATATGATAGTTTATTAAAAGTCCTTTTTGACCGCTAACGCTTTTGTAATATCTCTCAAGGAGTATAATTAATGAGGTTTTTAAAGCGATTATTGCCATTAATAGCAATTTCCTTATCCATTCTCTCGTGTTCATTGATCCAGACAGTGGAAACTTCTGTGCCTAGTACTCTTGATGTATCTCCGATGGTTGCCGCAGAAACCGTGACCATACCAGAATCAGAAAACGAAAAGGTCCCTACGGGTACTTCGGAGACTGAAAAGCCCATAGCAACCGATAGCATTCCTCCACAACCGGCAATTCCATCCGGATTAAAAGTTGCTTATATCAAAGAAGGTGATATCTGGTTGTGGTCTTCAGATGATACAAAATCCCAATTAACCTCCTCGGGTATGGTTTATTCTTCGAATATTTCCGATGACGGGCAGGTAATAGCATTTCTTCGCCAAGTCGATGACTTTCACGCTGAACTCTGGGCGATCAACTCGGATGGGACGAATGAAAGACGCTTGATTAGTGTTTATGATCTGGATGAAATGACTGCCGATATACGCGATCCTAACTCAGTTGCTATCAACCCTTACCATTTCGATTGGGTTCCAGGCTCCCATAAAGTGGCGTTTAATACCCAACAGGTTTTTCAAGGACCGGGCTTGTTTCTATTTGACGATCTGCGTATTATCGATGCGGATACATATGTGTTTTTCACGCTCCTGGCTCCTGGGCAGGGGGGTGAATTTGAATATTCTCCCGATGGTAGTCAAATAGCAATATCTACACCAACCGATTTAAGCCTGGTTGATAGCAATGGAGGAGACAGACGGAATGCCCTTCCTTATGATCAGGTGATCACTTACAGTGAATATCGGTACTATGCTAAGCCTGTCTGGATGCCCGATTCGTTATCTCTGCGAGTTGCCATTCCTCCTGCCGATCCTTTGGCTGAGCCGCGGCTCCCGACTACCCTTTGGTATATCCCTGCCGATGGTTCGCTTTCATATCAGATGGGAAGTGTAGTTGCTGAACCATTTTTCAGTTCAGAAGTCTCCTATTCTCCGGATTTGTCGCTTATCATTTTCCTTAGGGATACGGGTGCACCGTCAGAAAATACATCTGAGTTGTATATTGCCAAATCTGATGGTTCGGGAGAATGGGTCTATCAAAAGGCGCCCCTTTTGCAATTCAAAGGGTGGAGCCCTGATGCTAGTCATTTTGTTTTCAGCAGAGGGGAAGATTGGGAGACGCAGCTCGGGCAGGTTGACGCAATACCAGAACCGTTCACAGGTGATCCACATGGCATTCATAATGTACGCTGGGTTGATGCCAACTACTTCATTTACCTGCGGGAAAATATTGGCACTTTCGACTTGCTTCTGCAGTCATTGGACGGGGAGTTAGTCCATATAGACAGCATTCCTGTACCTCCTACTCAATACGATTATTCAGGTTAACTTTGATCACATTTAACTGGACTGTTTTTAATCACTAATCCACACTTTTCATATTCCAATATGGAGACATGCTTCATCCAGATCGGAATGTTCCATTGCCAGAGATTTATGTAATGAAGTCCCAACTATCCAACAATCAAACAGGGCGTTTAGAGTAATAATAAATCCGGAAACATTCGTTAAATATTGAGAAGAATTGTGCATCTTTGCCCCCCAATTATCAATGTCTATGAGATAATTAATACAATTCATACGATGATAAGTACAGGGACACAACTGGAAGGTTCAGGAGGTAGGATGAGATATTTAAAATTTGTGAAAATGGAATTCCACATTTCTCGTCAGGCGCGCGATAATTACCAATTTGATCAATCCATCTTTAATATGAGTGGCAATGTCATATTCGCCAATTTTCATGCTGCACGCTTGTTTGCGAATAAAATGAACGAGCGCCGCGATCTGGTCGCTTTTCCAGAAAAGGCGGTGAGAGCGGGTCAGATAAATGCGATGGGTTTGATCGATGAAATTTTACACCTTGTGGTTGAAAGATACAGAGAACAACTAAAAGCTGATGTGATGGAAGAAGCTTTGACGTGGGTGTATGGAACGGTCGGCGAAGTTCAAGTCAAGGAAACATTACGACAATTTGGCGCAGAATTTCCTCCAATTGCTGTTTATCGCAATGAGATGTCTCTAGAAGAATATCTCGCGGGAGAATCGATCCGGTTGGACGGTACGGTTATCTCAAATCAGGAGCTTATTTTGGAGGAGATGTTGCTGCTGAGGCTTGCAAATGAAAATCCTGCCTTTTCACCCTACTCAGAATTATTTGACGATGAAACGTTAGAGAGAAATTCGAAATATACACAAATTATCATCTCCATGCACGACTTCTTTGACACTCAACCTTTTTTTGGACCCGACAACCAGAATCTTGTGGATATGCTTCGCAGCCCTGCGATTATTTCCCCCCATTCTCTTTCCGGTCAATTGGATTATATACGCAGTCGTTGGGGAACCATTTTGGGCGACTTCCTATACCGCTTATTGAGAAGTTTGGACCTCATAAAAGAAGAGGAGAAGGTTATTTTCGGGGTGGGCGGCGGGGGACCATCTTATGTATATGACTTCACTGGATTGGACTTTGAATTGGAACGTTTCAGCCGCGACAAGGATTGGATGCCCAATCTTGTGCTGGTTGCTAAGAACATTTATGTCTGGTTGGACCAATTATCAAAACAGTACCGGCGATCGATTACTAGACTGGATCAAGTTCCCGATGAAGAGATCGATAAATTAGCTCGATGGGGCTTCACAGGTCTGTGGTTGATAGGTGTTTGGGAGCGCAGCCAGGCTTCAAGAACGATCAAACAATTGCGTGGCAATCCCGAAGCTGTTGCTTCAGCATATTCGCTCTTCGGATATGATATCGCTGCAGATCTGGGTGGCGATGAAGCTTATCAAAACCTGCGTGATCGAGCTTGGCAGCGCGGAATTCGGATGGCTTCCGATATGGTTCCAAATCACATGGGCATTGACTCTCGTTGGGTCATGGAACATCCTGATTGGTTCATCTCGTTGGATTACAGCCCATTTCCATCTTACAATTTTAATGGTCCAAATCTTTCGCGGGATGAGCGGGTCGGTATTTTCATTGAAGATCATTATTTTGATAACAGCGATGCTGCTGTCGTTTTTAAGCGGGTCGATTTTTGGGCTGGTAGCGAAAAATACATCTACCATGGCAATGATGGCACCTCCATGCCCTGGAACGACACGGCTCAACTAAACTATCTAATACCTGAAGTGCGTGAAGCGGTTATTCAGACCATTCTGCATGTAGCACGCCAGTTTCCCATTATTCGCTTTGACGCCGCAATGACCTTGGCGAAACGTCATTACCAGCGTTTATGGTTTCCAGAGCCAGGCAGCGGCGGCGATATTCCCTCTCGTGCTGAGCACGGTATGACGAAAGATCAATTCAATGCCGTGTTTCCAAATGAATTCTGGCGTGAAGTAGTGGATCGTGTTGCACAGGAAGTTCCGGATACACTTTTACTGGCGGAAGCATTTTGGTTGATGGAAGGTTTTTTTGTACGCACTCTCGGGATGCACCGGGTATACAACAGCGCTTTCATGAATATGCTGCGAGACGAGAAAAACCAGGAATACAGGTTGGTGATTAAAAACACAATTGAGTTCGAGCCCGAGATTCTGAAACGCTACGTCAACTTCATGAATAATCCTGACGAACGAACTGCGGTTGACCAATTCGGAAATGGTGACAAATATTTTGGAATTTGCACTATGATGGTAACAATGCCAGGACTGCCGATGTTTGGTCACGGTCAGGTTGAAGGGTTTACGGAAAAATACGGCATGGAATACCGCAAAGCATATTGGGATGAGCAGCCGGATTCATACCTGGTCAAACGTCATGAACGAGAGATATTCCCATTAATGCGCCACAGATATTTATTCGCTGGAGTAAAGAACTTCTTGTTGTACGATTTTTTCACGCCTGAAGGGAATGTAAACGAAGACGTATTTGTGTATTCAAACCAGGCTGGGGATAAACGAGGCTTGGTCGTTTATCATAATAAGTATGCAGAAGTACAGGGGTGGATTACAATTTCGGCAGCATATCCACAAAAGTCCGCAGATGGAAATAAAGCTCCGCGTAAGCTAATCCAAAAAAGTCTTGGCGAAGGTCTGGGCATCCACAACGACAAGGAATATTTCACAATATTTCGTGACCATATCACCGGTCTTGAATATATTCGCAACAGCCATGAGATTCATACGCGAGGGTTGTATATTGAATTGGCAGCGTACCAATATCACGTATTCCTTGATTTCTACGAAACCCAAGACAGCGAGAGAGACCAATATGCACAATTAGCTGCTTATTTAGATGGTCGTGGTGTGCCATCAATTGAAGAAGCGGTTAAGGAAATTGCATTGCAGCCAGTCCGGAATCCTTATCAAGAGTTGGTGAACGCCGGTATGTTCACTTGGCTTATACAGAACAGGTATGCAGCCGAGACATATGATGAAAGGAAGTTAGAAAAAACTCTCCTAGAGGTTGACGTAAAGGCACGAGCTTTGCTTAGGGAAGTCAAGCTCTTTTCTGGAGGCAGAGGTGATGAAGGGTTGGTCGCCTCACAAATCGTGAAAGAAACTGCGGTCGTATTGACCTTATCAGATCTTGTTGACAGTATTCCCGAGTCGGCATCAAGTTCCTGTCAATCTGCGAAGGATTACTTGTCAGGCGGTCCGAAGGGAGATTCTTCATACGAAGGCGGAGATGTTAAAGTGTGGGGGGCATTATTAAGTTGGCTGTTCACTAACAGGCTTGGATTCGTGGTAAATGAATCTGGTGAAAAGCAATCCAATCAACACCTAACGATTGATACCTCCAACCTGGAGCAAAGCCGCACGTGGATAGATGAGTGGCTGCTTGGAAATATTGTTGTCGTAGCGCTACGAGATTTGGGGATCGAAGAAGATACAGCATGGCGAAGTGTCGGTCTCATTAAATCACTCATCACTAATCAAGATTGGTTTTCGTGTATTGAATCAGGTACAAAGAATGGATATCAAACACTGAAGTCTTGGCTGCAGGATATTGAAGTGCAGAGATACATCCAGGTGCATCGCTACAAAGGTGTACTTTGGTTCAATAAAGAGGCTTTCGAGGAATTATTATGGTGGATGTTTGTGGTTGGGATTATTGACATCGTTCTTGAAACTCAGGATATATGGGACGGCGGTGAGGTAGGTGAATTGGTTCTAAACGAATCAGCAATAAAATCGGTAATGTCCTGTTATGATCAAATAAAAAAATTAGAACGGGCAAAGAAAAAATCCGATTACCAATTGGAAAAATTAGTAGATGCCGCAGGGAATAAGTTTATCGTGGACTAGTAATGGATAATATCGACGATCACAAACGAACCAGTTTGAAGATCCTGTTCCTAGCAGCAGAGGCCGCACCGTTTGTAAAGGTCGGAGGTCTAGGTGATGTTGCTGGTTCACTTCCACCAGCGCTTCTGTCACTTTCTAACTCAAATAACAACAGAGAGATTGAAATTGATGTGCGTCTGGTGATTCCATTTCACGGTTCCATTCAACACCAGGACTACCCTAAACACAGCGTAGCTTATTATTCTATCCCATATAGGGGGGATATGGTCTCGATAGAAGTCTTTACAATGGAGTTGGATGGGCTACCGATATATTTCATCGCTGGACCTTTGATCCCACCTCACACGCCAGTCTATTCGTCGAACAGCCTAGCTGATGGTCTGAAATATACATACTTCTCGCTGGCGGCTTTAGAAATGGCGCGTTCTTTAGAATGGCAGCCTGATATCATCCATGCTAACGATTGGCATACCGCCCCATCTGTCTATAAAGTCAGTCTCACGAGAAAAAAGGATGATTTCTTTACAGATTGTGCAACACTGTTGGGTGTGCATAATTTGCCATATTTAGGTGCAGGAGCCGGACCAGCGTTAAACGCTTTTGGTTTGCCGCCAGCAATAGGTTCATCTTTGCCCTGGTGGTCGCAGGATATGCCGCTCCCTTTAGGACTTCTTAGTGCAGATCATATAGTGGCAGTATCGCCATCTTACGCAAGAGAAATATTGAGTCAAGAATTTGGGGTCGGTTTAGATGGCTTTTTACGTTCACGTGCCGATAGTATCTCGGGGATTCTGAATGGGATTGATACGTCGGAATGGAATCCAGAAACTGATGATCACTTGGAAATCAGATATAGCTCCAAAAACCTGGATTTAAGAACCCATAATAAATTAAGGTTACAGCGGGAGTTTGATCTTGAAGAAAATATCCAATCGCCGCTGCTGGCAATGGTCACCAGGTTGGATTACCAGAAAGGTGTGGACCTTGTTATTGAAGCCGTGCGTCAATTACTGATCACACCAGGGTATGCAAGTAAGTTGTGGCAGCTTATCATTTTAGGAACGGGTGATCCGGCATTAGAAAAGGATGTCGGTTCCCTGGCGGAAAATTTGCCCAGCAGATTAAGAGCGGTGATTCGCTTTGATAACGCTCTCAGCCATCGCATCTATGCTGGTGCTGATATGCTGCTTATACCTTCACGATATGAGCCTTGTGGGTTGACTCAAATGATCGCTATGCGTTATGGTTGCGTTCCTATTGCAAGATCTACCGGTGGTCTACGAGACACGATTAATGATCATGGTATTAGTCCCAATCCCACGGGGTTCTTGTTCGACGAACCAAATCCTGAAGCGCTTTTAGAAGCTATCGGAAGAGCAACGCGAATCTATGAGGACAGGGATTCTTGGGTAAAAATTCAACAGCGTGGTATGGAACAAGATTTCTCCTGGATACGATCGGCTCGGCAGTATTTAAATCTGTATTTGTCGCTGGTTGAGAAATTGACATTCAAATTATAGGGGATGTGAAGCGGTTTTCGATTATTCCTATTTCGAATTGGTAAATGGGATTATGACAGGTTGATAAAAATAACGTAAGGAATAAACTCCTAAGGGTAATTTATGAAGTTGAAACGTTCTTCAGGAATTATTTTGCATCCGACCAGCCTGCCGGGACCTTATGGGATTGGCGATCTTGGTCCTGAGGCATACCGGTGGATTGACTTTTTATTGGATGCAGGTTGTGCATTATGGCAGGTGCTGCCGCTAGGACCGACAGGGTATGGAGATTCACCATACCAATGTTTTTCTGCTTTTGCTGGTAATCCTTTGTTAATCAGCCCTCAGATACTTCTGTCTGAGGATTTATTGCACCCCAATGACCTTGTGGACGCGCCGAAGTTTCCTATGGATTATGTTGATTACGGGGCTGTAATAGATTGGAAATTGGAGGTACTGGATCGGGCTTTTATCCGCTTTCAGCAATCAGCATTAATAGATATTCAAGCTGAATTTACTAATTTTCTCAATGCAGGACAGGATTGGTTGGATGATTTTACGCTCTTCATGGCACTGAAAGAAGCACATGGTGGCGCGCCGTGGATGTCATGGGAGCAGGAATTGAGGGACCGCAAGCCTCAAGCGCTTATAGCAGCAAGACAGAAATTTGAAACCGCAATCCAGCGCCAGGCTTTCTGCCAATTCTTATTCACCCGGCAATGGCGAGAACTTCGATACTTTGCTCGTGATAGAGGGCTTCAAATAATTGGAGATGTGCCGATTTTTGTCGCGCATGACAGTTCCGATGTGTGGGCAAACCCTGACCTCTTCTTCCTGGATAAGACTGGTCATCCAACAGTAATCGCAGGGGTGCCGCCTGATTATTTCTCAACCACGGGGCAGCTTTGGGGCAATCCTTTGTATCGCTGGGATGTCCTTAAAGAAAGTAATTTTAAATGGTGGATTGACCGAATCAAATCTGTATTGGAGATGGTTGATATCATCCGTCTGGATCATTTTCGTGGATTTGCTGGTTATTGGGAAATATCTGGTAATGCAAAGACTGCGGAAAAAGGTCGCTGGGTGACTGCTCCTGGTACGGATTTTTTTGAAATTCTAAAAGATAGTCTTGAAGAACTTCCGTTTATTGCCGAAGACTTGGGGGTGATAACTCCAGATGTAGTTGAGTTGCGCGCTCATTTTGGTTTACCGGGCATGAGAATCCTTCAGTTTGGCTTTGAAGGTGGTCCGCAAGATCCCTTCTTACCCCACAATTATCCAGTTAATTGTGTTGTGTACACTGGAACTCACGACAACGATACGGCTCGAGGTTGGTATGAAAGAGTGGCACAGCATTCAAGAAAGTTCTGCAGGTGTTATCTGGACATTGATGGAAGCAATGTGGCGTGGGGTATGATCCGCGCTTGCTGGGCGTCAATTGCGTTTCTTTCCCTGGCGCCGATGCAAGATTTCTTGGACCTGGGAAACGAGGCTCGTATGAATTATCCTGGAAATCCGAGCGGCAATTGGAAGTGGCGTATGCTGGATGATGACTTTGATTCACAGTTGCGAAAGAAGATCAAGGAGATAAACTTCCTTTATAGCCGCACGGATCCAAAAATGGGGATTGAAGAGAACACACAAAAATCAACGCAGTAGTCTTCTTTATTCTTTTTCGCCGGTGGTTTCTTTCCAATTGGGAGCTGCTCGCCGCAGTTCTTTTGGTGATACCCGATTTACCCTGCGGCAGTGAGGACATGGAACGTCATAGTGGGTTAAATTTTCAGTTGCGATCTTATCTAGAGCAGTATAAATTGCATCTCTGCTCAAAGAGAAAGGTCTATGGCAGTTGTAACACCGCATTTGCATCTTTATTGCTCCTTGATATTCCTTATTGATTCGAATTTCAGTCTTTCTGTAATCTCTCAGTCGAAGAAAATTCTAAGTCTTCCTAGCCCTACTGATTGTTTATTATACAACGTATAGTGGACAAGTCCAGGTTATAATGTTTATATGAAAAATTTCTACACACGTAGTGGTGATGATGGCTTCACTGGTCTAATTGGAGAAGGACGGGTTCCTAAATACCACCAACGCTTGGAAGCTGTCGGCACAGTTGATGAAGCTGTCGCCACATTAGGGATCGCACGTGCGGCTTGCAAAGCTGATCAAAGTGCCCAGATCGTAGTAATTATCCAAAAGGATCTCTATAGTCTGATGGCTGAAATTGCAGCTACACCTGAAAATGCTTCTCGATTTCGAGCGATCGATAATGCACGAATTCGCTGGATCGAAGCACAAACAGATAAAATTGGAGCGCAGGTAGAACTCCCTGATGGTTTTATCCTTCCAGGGGATTCTCCGGCAGGAGCGGCTTTCGCTCTCGCTCGTACTATCGTACGAAGAGCAGAGCGACTGGTAGCGAAATTACTTCACGAAGAGGGATTGGAAAACACGGAACTTCTGCGCTACCTTAACCGTCTCTCTTCACTCTGCTTTGTATTGGAACTGTTGGAAAACCAGGCAGGGGGTAAAGGCTCACCCACATTAGCGAATGGCTGAGACCAGAAATGGGTGCTGATTTGCGCCCTTTATAATTTATCCAATTTCAGATTCGCTAACTTCCAGAGTTAGCCATTGCGGCTTCGATTGCAGTTTTAATTTCTTCGTATGATGGCACATATCCGGGTTTTATATCTACACCGTTAACCAAGACTGTAGGTGTGCCTGTAACGCCAATTTCCTTTCCTTTAGCTAAATCCTTATTGATAGCATCCTGGACATCTTTCGTTTTCATACAGTTATTAAATTCTCCCTTGTCCAGGTCCAGTCCTTCAGCAAAAGCCGCAAGACGCTTTTCGTTGAACTCGTCCGCAGTGTGATTTAAATTAGCGTATAGGATTCTATGATAATCCCAAAAGCGGTTTTGTTCTGCTGCGCACATGCTTGCAATCGCAGACCGGTCGGAGTCTTTGATTGGGCTGTTATCATCCATGAATGGGTAGTTGTAAAAATAGTAATAAATTTCTCCAGTAGCAGCATGATTTTTTATTACTAGAGGCTCGATATTTTCAGTGTAATTCTTACATGCGCTGCATTCAAAATCTTCAAATACTTCAACCAGGACTGGGGCATCAGGATTACCGATAGCTGTGCCATCTGCAAGAGGCCAATCCTGAGGGGTAATTTTAATATAATCACCAACTGGAGCGAGTGCTGCCTGAATTGATGGTGCCATAATTAATCCAATTAGGACTAAAGCGATGCCTATAATGGCAACGATGGTCAGTATTCGACGTTGGCGGTCTTTACGACGGCGTTCTTCCCTGATTGCCTGGCGCTTGCTTGTTGATGACTTTTTTATCTTTTTTCTCATCTACATTCCTTCATTAAAAAAATATTTCGCCAAATTTTCCCATGTTAGTGTGATTTTGTCCAGGGCTGAAGCGATTCTTAGGGATTGCCAATTGAAATATTGGATATTCTTCACCTGTAAGTTGGAATCCTGCTTTCTTATATAGCGACAGGGATATCAGATTATCCTTTTGTGTGTTAACGGTGATCTTGCGGGCACCTCTGCGAGAAAAAACGGTAATTATGTCGTGCAGAAGCGCGTATCCTACCCCTTTTCTTTGAACTTGGGGATGTACTGCCAGCCGAGCAATGTGCCCACCAATGGGAGTCGAAGTACTGATTTGATATCCGACGATAATCCCTTTGTCTTCCACTACTGTTGCTACTGCAGATTGTCTGAATGCAAGTTTTAAAGCTTCAAGAGAATTTTGCCATAGCGGAACGAATGACTCAGCATCAATATCTTGAATATTGCTGAGATCATCCTGTGTCATTGGGCGAATTTTTGCTGGAATCTTGATATTCCCGGTCGGAATATTTTGTCTTTCCCAACTCAACATAATGACGTGTTGGGCTAATCGAAAACTGCTCTCTCGTAGTAATGTCTGGAACCAAGCATGAATTGGTATTGCAGCGACCCATTTAATGCCCTTTTCCTTCTTCAGCAATGAGAGGGCTTTATTCCACAGTGCCTCCCACGTGTTCTCTATCTGCATATCGGAGGAAACGGCGAACATTCGAATCCACGCAATCGAGGGGAGATCTGGTGGACATGCTAGCGAGGCGACAATCTCGCCATCTCTTTCTGCAATTAAAAAAGGATGACAGCCAACCCAATCCAACGGAGGTCTCCAATCTAAGTGGCGATGAACATAGACTTCGAAATGGATTAGGTTCGCAAGCTCTTTATGATCCTTATATGTCGCTGTACGGATTGTGAAATCTGATTTAGTCATCAGTAATAACTTATAATGCTTGAAATATCTGATAAGAGAGATTTCAAGACTTATGTTTGAATTAGAGGCATGGTATAACCGAGACCTGAACGTGTAACGATATGCTGAGGATGTTTAGGATCAATTTCCAATTTCTGCCGCATACGAGAGATACAGACCCAAAATATTTCTTTATCATCCCGGTATTCAGACCCCCAAACATCCTCTAACAAACGTTCTGCGGTCAGCACATTCCCAACATTGCGAGCGAATTGCAGTAGCAGGCGATATTCGGTTGCTGATAGATAGATAGGATTATCATCTCGAAAAACTTCCGCGCGCGTGAAATCAATCCGCAGATTTCCATGGACAAAAGTCCCTTCTTGAAAGGTAGTCCCTAGGCTCTGAGCCCGACGCAGCACTGCTCGAACTCGTGCCAGTAGTTCATTGATTGAGAACGGCTTGACGATGTAATCATCTGCACCGAGGTCGAATCCATGTACTCGATCGATTTCCTTTCCATAGACAGTCACCATAACAATCGGGACACTTGAGAATTCGCGTATTCGTTCACAGGCAGAAAATCCATCTAGAATCGGCATCCTGATATCAAGTAAAATTAAATCCGGATGTTCCTTTACTGCGATGTCGACGGCTTCTTGACCATTAGATGCTTTCAACACGGTGTAACCTTCGGCTGCCAGGTTACACTCCATCAGTCGTAAGTAACGATCTTCGTCGTCAACTATTAAGATGCTGGCTCTCATGTTGACCTCGTGAACCTTTTATTCTTTACGCGGGTTGCTCATATGGTAAGAAAATGTGGATTGTTGTTCCTGCTCCGATCTCGGACTGCGCGTATATTCTGCCATTATGGGTCTCAATTATTTTACGGCAAATGAACAAACCTAGACCTGCGCCTGGAATAGACTTGTTTGATTGAGACGGGATGCGATAGAAACGTTCGAATATCTGCTCGAGGTGATCGGGATGGATCCCTGGACCTTCATCTTTAATAACAATATGTACTAAATGGTCGTTAGTTGGTCTGATGGCTATCGAAACTTGAGAGTTAGGGGCGTATTTGGAAACGTTATTAAATATATTATCAAAAACTTGAACCAATCGTATTGGGTCTGCTAGTATTTCAATATCAGTGACTGTATGGTTAAGATTAATCTTCAGGGTTTCATCCCTTGCTTTAGCTCGTTGAACGGCCTCTTGAATTAGTATCTCGATCTTCACCGGTTGAAAGGTCATATCGAAAGTTCCGGTCTGAAGATGGGATGCATCCATAAAAGATTCGATTAATAATGCTAAACGGTCAGATTCATCGTTAATTATATGTAAAAATTCGAGCTTTTCATTCTTGCTCCATGAAACGTCATTGCGCAACAATGTAGCTGTGTACCCCTTTATGTAGCCAAGAGGGGTTAATAATTCATGTGAAATTGTGGACGCGAAATCATCCCGAAGTTTATCAAGGCGGTGTTTAGCTTCAAAGCTGGCTACCCTGTTTGCCAAATTTTGGTGATCCAAGAGCCGAGTGATGGTTTCGGAAAAAAAATTAGCCAGGCGGACTTGGCCTTTTGTGTATGGAGGACCCCCGAAGCGGATAAACACGAGGGATCCAATTATATCGTCACCCGTGATTATGAGAGGGAAACCGAGATAATGACGAATACCTGTTCGGTTTGGAATACTATCTGTTAGATCCTCCACATATATGATCGTTTTTCCTTCAGTGTAGGCTTTCTGTGCAACAGATTCTCCCCAAACTAAATCGTCCTCGAGGAAACGACCACGACCTACAGCCTTGGGATGAACGGGTTCTAGCTGTGAATCATGGCTTGATTGATAGATTATGATGTTGTCAAAGATAAATACCTGCCGGACTAATTGAATGATCTCTTCCAATGCGCTATCAGTATCTTCTGCACCGGCGATTGCACTGCTGATTTTATATAAAACCTCCAATTTCTGGGGGCGATGTGCACCATTGGTACGGCTCTTTGTTCGCATTATGGAGTACCCATATTAAAAGTAAAATCCCGCATAAATTGAGAATAACTATCAAGACTTAATTTATTAAAAAAGCTGGAGCTATCATAACATACCACGTTTGCCCCGACCTATAGAAATGCAATGAGCAGGTAGGGATTTGAAGGTAGAATAGACGCGCTGTGAGATTTGTAAAAAGGAGGATCGAGTATTATATAACGAATACTGCACAGGTCAAAACGCAAAAAAATTCGTATTCTGACAATCGACAAGTTATAATAACAATATATGTGAAAAATCTATTTTGATTGGTGATACTAAACTTACTACCGGAGGGTAATTGTGCAAACTTGTTCAAAGTGCCATACGCAGATGTTAGATTCGGCGACTAAATGTATCAACTGCGATGCGGAATTAAACGATTGGTCAACTACATCTGTAACACTAAAACGAATGCAAGAGAATCCTCGTGTCAACTATGTGCGTGTCTCCGTCGCTCATGATTGTTGCCCGGCTTGCCGGGATATTGAAGGAGCGTATGCTAAGGATGCCGTTCCGAAACTTCCTATTGAGGGGTGCTCGCATAGATTAGGTTGTCGTTGTTTTTACCAGCCTGTGCTTGAGGAAATATATCCCTGAAAACTAGATATGACCAAAGGCTCTGCAGGAGTGGATACGATCCGATATTGCTTTATCTAGATATAATAATTATTGATTTTCGTTCAACCAGGTGTTTGCAAATTGTAGCGCATCATCCCGGTTGAATAATTCATCAGCTGCTTGTGATTCGCGTATCGCTTCCAATAGATATCCGATCAAGGGTCCAGGTTCGACTCCAAAGGTCTCAATTAAATCATTGCCGCTAATAAGAGCTGGTGGTGCAACATCCGTTTCTTTTCTCTCCCACCAGGCTTCTAGCAACACGCGCACAGTGTCTAAATGGCTAATCCACATATCCTTTGGAAGGTTAGGACCGTAAGTAGCCATTACATCTGCTAAAGAAAGCAAGCAGACATCAACACCGGATGCTTTACAATCGCGGAAAAAGCGATAAACTGCTCGACGAGAAGGTAATGCCCCTGTTTGTGTCAGGAGTAATGGTCTCAGATGGTGGCGGAGGATAGAAGAAAGCCGGTCGATTTCGTGATTACTTAAACGAAGCTTTTGTGCACGGTAGCGCAGCATTTCCGCCCCGATTTGTTCGTGTTTGAGAAATTTGATACGATCATATTCTGAAATTTGGTGAGTTTTTGCTTTTCCAATATCATGGTATAGGGCAGCAAACAGCAAAATAGATCGCACAGAACGATCAGGGTTCAATTTTTTTGCGAGACGGGCGTCAAATTGTTCACGGAAGCGTCCTAAGCGAATCGAAACCATTCCAAGAGGCCAGTTGGCTGCAACTTCGGGATCGTAGTCGCGAGCCAGCACTTTTAAAATATCATCCAGTTTTCGCATGCAATCCCAAGAATGTGACCAAGCATCAGAGATATGAGGATGTGGTTGGGAAGTATCTTTAAGCAGGTTTAATTCGGGTAACAGATATTTAAGTGCATCTAGTTTATCTAGAACACGAAGAGCAGCAGCAGGCTGCGATCCATCAAAGATTCGGAACAATTCATCTCGAATACGCTCGGGCGAGATGTCAGGCAATTGGTCTACGGATTGGGTGATCAATTGTTTCGTCTCAGGAGGTATGTAAAGCTTAAAGGAAACTGCTTGCCGGATGGCACGAATAATGCGAACCGGATCATCCAGAAAAGCTGTTTCAGAACAAGGTCGCAATAAACCATCTTTGAGGTCTTTTGCACCACCGAGTGGGTCGATTATTTTTTGTGGCTCGTGCAAAGCGATTGCCATTGCGTTAATTGTAAAGTCGCGGGAACGCAGATCTTCTTCCAGGTTTGGACCGCGTTGGGTCGCAAAGTCAAAGACCTGGCGGGGATCATCTGGGGAGATTAATACAATACGGACAGTTTCTCGAACTTCATCGAGCGGGTAATATGCTGCATCTAGCGCATCTGCTAAACGACGACCCGTTGCAAATACATCTTCGAGCACTATAAAATCAAAATCATGTGTAGGTTTTCCGAGAAGCGCGTCTCGCACAGCGCCACCGACCAAATAAATTGGTTGGTTTTCTGGAAGTGCTGATCGTATTTGATCGAACAGCTTGGAAGGAAACTGGAATGTCGATGTATCTGTCATTCCTCAGGTTTGTATCGTTCTAAATCGACGGTGGCTATGAAAGGGAGATTCCTGTAATATTCATCCATATCCAGACCATAACCAAATACGAATTTATTTGGAATCACAAAACCGCAATAATGAATTGGGACTTCTACTTCTCGGCGGTCCGGTTTGTTCAATAGCGTGCACACACTTAAGCTCTTTGGATGACGGGTTTTGAGGAATTCCAACACGGAGGCGATGGTGTATCCACTGTCAACGATGTCTTCTACGAGAAGTACGTGGCGGTCCTGAATATCCTCTTTAAGATCCAAGGTAATGCGTACTTGACCCGTCGATTGGCGAGTAACGCCATAAGAAGAGACAGCCATAAAATCGACTGTATTAGGTACTGTGATATATCGCATGAGATCCGACAGAAAGAGAATTCCTCCTCTCAATATACAAATCAAATGCAGTTTTTCGTTTTCATAGTCGCGGCTAATTTCTTCGCCCAGCTCGGCGATACGCTCTTGGAGTTTACCTTCATCTATTAGGATTTCGTCAAGGTATTCACGATAGTCTTGCATCGTCTAATCCCTTGGTACTTGATGGTGTATCCGGCAGCGAGCTTCGTACAATTCTGAAGCACCTACAATAACCACAGGATCATTGTACTTGGCTGGTTTGCCGTCAATAAGGCGCTGTGTGCGACTTGCTGGTTCGCCGCAAACCATACAAATGGCGTGTAGTTTATCCACAATTTCAGCTTTTGCCATTAGTTCGGGCATTGGTCCAAACGGCTCACCGCGAAAATTAGTATCCAATCCAGCGACGATAACTCGCATACCGCGATCTGCAAGTTCTTGAGTGATGGTTGCTAATTCTGCATCAAAGAATTGGGCTTCATCAATAGCGACTACGGTCGTGTCAGCAAGTATTTTTTGAGGGATTTCGGATGCATGGTTAATAGGAACGGCATCGAATTCACTTCCAGAGTGGGAAGTTACTTTTTCAACTGCATATCGGTCATCAAAAGCTGGTTTGAATACCTGAGTCTTTTGTCTGGCAATTGACGCCCGGCGTAATCTACGGATAAGTTCTTCTGATTTGCCGCAGAACATTGATCCGGTGATGACTTCTATCGATCCGGTGTGGTGTTTCATAAATCCCTTGACCTAAATTCTAGTCCATATGGAAACAGGCAGATGGTGTTCGCACCTGCCCGTTCTTTTTTTCTCGAACTGGTGAAGAATACTTAAACCACGATTTCTTCCATAGCTTCTGGAAGTTCATAGCCAATCTGGCGTAAACGTTTCTTTAAATCAGCAAGTGATTTTCGTCCAAACCCATCAATTTCAAGCAACGCGCTCTCACCGAGTGCCATTTTCTCCATAATGTCACCAACATTATTTACTTCAGCCTTCTTAAGTGTCGCGGTGGCACGTTTGGTTAATTCAAGTTCCTCAAGAGTGCGATCAAGCGTTAAGCGTTCTGCTTCGCGCTCTTTAATGTCATGCACATATTGTTCGCGCGCTTGTAATTTTTTGTAAAAGCGATCTACTTGACCTTCTGTGTCCACAATGCGCTGTTCGCCGGTGTAGAAAGGATGGCAATTGGAGCAAATATCAGTATGGATCACTTTGCTGGTGGAGCCAGTTGTCCACGTGTTGCCGCAAGCACATATTACTTGAGTATCAGTATAATATGTCGGGTGAATATCATTTTTCATATTCAATAATCTCCTAACTGGTAATCTTCTTTTCGTTAAGCTATTCGTTACCTGTTCTAAGCACTTACCAGTTCTGGAAGTGGAACTACAGTGACGCGTTTTCGATTATCACGGATGTTTTCATAGACGACAAACCCTTCAATTGTAGCGAAGAGAGTGTCATCTTTACCTCTACCAACATTACGCCCCGGTTTTATGGGTGTGCCGCGCTGGCGAACTATAATATTCCCAGAAAGCACGTGTTCACCGCCAAACTTCTTGACACCCAATCTTTGGCTATTGCTGTCTCGCCCATTGCGGCTGGAACCGCCACCTTTTTTATGAGCCATTTTTACCTCTCTTTTTTGCCTGCTTTTTCCCGTTCAGTGTTATTGAGTCGATTTGTAGACGAATGTATTTTTGCCGGTGGCCGGTTTTTACCCGATAGCGGTTTCTAGGGCGGTATTTAAATACAACAATTTTTGGACCCTTCACATGCGCAATAACGGTTGTCTTTACTTGAGCGCCATTCACTGTGGGGTTTCCGATGTTTATCTTATCTCCATCCGCGATGAGTAGAACCCGTTCCAGAGATACTTTATCGCCAATCTCTGCGGAGAAGAGGTCTACATCGATGGTACTGCCTTCGGTGACTTTGTATTGTTTGCCACCTTTCTCGACGATTGCATATTTCATAATTTTCCTCCAAGCTTCACTTCACCACAGACCCTGCGCTCATAATTGGAATTGTTAGTTTACTTTACCCATCCAATTTCGCAGTGCTGCGGGGAAGTTGGGGATTTGAACACAATATTTTGTCCCAGCAAGGGACTGCCGGGACAGTGCGAGCAGTATTATAACGGTGTTGTGCAGGAGTGTCAACAACAGTTTCGTAAGAAGAAAATTCGCTTTTTAATTCTGATGATTCTATGCGGGGTTAACGTAAAGGTTGAAGTTGATATCCTTGGTAAAAAACTGTATTTATTCTGTAAATGCAACTACTATGTGGTAAACTTATTGTTTGGTGTCTGCACGAGGAATAATTAAATTTACGATAGGAGCTTGAGTAATGACTGAAAAAAAATGGGTATATCTTTTTAATGAAGTTGATAAGGCCAAGAACGCTGTTGGGGGTGATTGGGAGAGTGTACGCGCATTACTTGGTGGAAAAGGGGCAAATTTAGCTGACATGACCAGTGCTGGAATTCCAGTTCCTCCCGGATTTACAGTTACAACAGAAGCATGCATTTCATACATGGCGGAGGGTGATAAATTCCCTGAGGGGATGTGGGAACAGGAACTCGATGCTATGAGCACGGTAGAATCCCAAACCGGTAAAAAATTTGGCGACCCCGGGAATCCATTGCTTGTTTCCTGTCGTTCTGGCGCCAAATTCTCAATGCCAGGTATGATGGACACAGTGTTGAATATTGGCTTGAATGATGAGACCGCTGAAGGATTGGTCAAGATGTTTGATGACGCAGGTTTTGTTTACGATGCTTACAGACGCCTTGTGGAAATGTTCGGTAAAGTGGTGTTAGGCATTCCTGATGAAGCATTTGAAGAACCTATGGCGGAATACAAGGAAAAGAAAGGTGTTAAGTCTGACACAGAATTGACTGCCGAAGATTGGAAGACTATAACTGAGACTTTCAAGGCGGTTGTAAAAGAGCATAAAGGGATTGATTTCCCGCAAGATCCTATAGATCAACTACGGCTCTCAACGGAAGCTGTCTTTAAGTCTTGGTTTGGAAAGCGTGCGGTAGATTATCGCAATGCAGATGGAATTTCTCATGACCTCGGAACTGCAGTAAACATTGTCACCATGGTTTTTGGGAATATGGGCTGGGATTCGGGAACCGGTGTGGCATTTACTCGTGATCCTGCGACTGGGGAGAATAAAATTTACGGAGATTACCTGTTGAACGCTCAGGGGGAGGACGTTGTAGCCGGTATCCGTAACACGGAGAAGATTGAAAACCTTTTGAACGAAATGCCAGAAGCTTACCAGGAGTTTTTGGCGATTTGCGATAAATTAGAGAAACACTACCGGGATATGCAGGATGTCGAGTTTACGATTGAGAGTGGCAAACTGTGGATGCTGCAAACCCGCACAGGGAAACGTACTGCGAAGTCGGCAGTGACGATCGCTGTAGATCTGGTGAACGAGGGATTGATTTCACAAAAGGAAGCCGTCTTACGAGTGACACCCGATGAAGTAGACACTTTACTGCATCCTCAGTTCGATATTAGAGCCCTGGAGCAGGCAGAATCTGAAGGACGACAATTTGCCAAAGGCGTGAATGCATCACCTGGTGCTGCAGTCGGTCAGATTTACTTTGATGCCGATAAAGCCGAAAAAATGGCAAAAGAAGGCAACCAAGATGTGATTATGGTGCGACCTTTCACCAAGCCGGATGACGTGCATGGGATGTTAGCAGCAAAGGGTATCTTGACCAGCGAGGGTGGTGCCACATCGCATGCTGCAGTTGTCGCCCGGCAATTTGGCGTTCCGTGTGTCGTGGGTGCTGCTGAAATCCGAATTGATCTGGAAAAGCTCCAGATGAAAGCTGGGGGCGTTATTGTGAAAGAAGGCGATTGGATCTCAGTAGATGGGACGAGCGGGGAAGTATACCTCGGACAAATGCCGACGATAGCCCCCGCTCTGGAGGAGCAGACTGACTTGATGACGCTTCTGAATTGGGGGGATGAAATCTGCTCCACTCCTGGTATCCGCAAAGCCCCCGAGGGATGGCCGACCAAAGGTTTGGAAGTTTGGGCCAATGCGGATTACCCGGCTGATGCACGCCGCGCTCGCTCATACGGTGCAGTGGGCATTGGCTTATGCCGGACGGAGCACATGTTCTTCGAACCGGAGCGTCTTCCAATCGTGCAGCAGATGATATTAGCTGATACCTCTGAAGAACGTAGTGCAGCCCTGGACATCCTGCTGCCTTACCAGCGTTCTGATTTCGCCGGGTTATTCGATGCTATGGATGGATGCCCGGTGATTATTCGCTTGATCGATCCCCCGCTGCACGAATTCTTACCTTCAGAAGAAGAACTTCTTGAAGAAGTAATAACCATGCGAGTAAAAGGCGAAACGGATGGGCTGGAAGAGAAAGAAGATTTGTTAAAGAACGTCCAGGCCCTGCACGAAAGCAACCCCATGATGGGATTACGCGGTGTACGGTTGAGCATCTATATGCCTGAGATAGTCGAGATGCAAGTGCGAGCGATTTTTGAAGCGGCTGCTGAAAAAACAAAGCAGGGAATTATCGTAAAGCCAGAGGTTATGATCCCTCTCACTGGGACGGTAAATGAATTAAACTGGATCCAACCACGTTTGGAGCGCATCGCTAAGGATGTGATGGACAAGATGGACGTTAACTTTGATTATAAATTCGGAACGATGATTGAAATCCCGCGCGCTGCAGTCACTGCTGAAGAGATTGCGGAGGTTGCAGAATTCTTCTCCTTCGGGACGAATGATTTGACCCAGATGACCTTTGGATACAGCCGCGATGATGCTGAGCGTAACTTCCTGGTCATTTATGTAGAAGAGGGGATCCTGCCTGCAAACCCATTCCAAACGTTGGACCAAGAAGGTGTAGGTCGGTTGATGAGGATTGCGGTCGAAGATGGGCGCAAAGCGCGTGTTGACCTTGAAGTAGGTATTTGCGGTGAGCACGGCGGTGATCCGGCTTCCATCGAATTCTGTCACCTGGTTGGGAATAACTATGTAAGCTGTTCCCCATTCAGAGTTCCGGTTGCGAGATTGGCTGCTGCCCATGCCGCTTTAAAATATAACGAGGCATAAGCGCGAATTACTCAGAACGATTATATAAACAGTTTAAGTTAGAAAAGAAGGACTGTCCAAAAAAGGTGGAGGGCGGTTTTCTTACCAGCCCCCAGTGTGGAAAGGCAAGTACAGAAACTTGCTCTACATATGGTGGTTTGAGCAAAGAAAACCTGTCATTTTGGGCAGCCCCTTCTTCTAACTTCAATATTTTCTTTTACGTTACCTCGATCCAGCCAAGTGCCTCTAAATACCAGCGTGGAGCCCGGGATACAGGGTTTCCTGATTGATTTATCACTGGTTTACGCCGTTCATCACCTGGTTCCCCAGTATGGCATAAGATCATTTTATGTTGATGACATTCGCTTTCAGTTTCGCAAATCCGGAAGCAAACCGAGCATATGTAGAAATCAGTTTTGGAGTGCATATGATTGTCTCCATTAATTGTCGAAAAATTTCAGCCCTATTCATTTTACCAAGCAGAATAGGATATATGTGGTCTGATTAGTGAGCGCTAATTTTTTTTCATTCACATTCTAGAACAATTATTGTAGAATAACCGCAGTAAAAAGTCGAGTTTCAATTTTTACTTTTTTCAATTTTTACTCGATCTGTACAGTTGAATGAACAGCAATTTTATTATGAAGAATAAGATCACAAGGCGCGATTTCCTGAAACTAGGTGGATTAGCTTTGGGAAATATCGCTTTCTCGCCAATTTTCCCACGCCAGAGCGAGCAGGACCTCGGAAAACTGGCTCGGATCGCCATCGCGCAGGTCGATGTGCGTTCGAAACCAAATGATAAATCAGCGATCGTAGGGAATCGATTCCGCGACCAGATTGTCCACATTTATGAAGAACTGCATCCCCCAGATGCCCCAAAATTCTACAATACATTATGGTACCGTGTGTGGGGTGGCTTTATGCACAGCGCACATTTGCAGACCGTTGAGTTACGCCTTAACGACCCCCTGAGTGAGATAGAAGAGGGTGGTCAGCTTTTTGAAGTGACCGTTCCATATACCACTGCATATAAGTATTCGATCTGGGACGGGTGGCAACCCTGGCGCGGTTCTCGTTTGTACTACTCTTCAACTCACTGGGTGACGGGTATTGATGAAGGTCCGGATGGGCGAGCCTGGTACCAGGTTACGAGTGAGCTCAGCAAGATGGAAAAATATTTTGTCCCCACAGAACACCTGCGGTATATCACTCCTAGTGAATATGCACCAATTTCAATGCAAGTGCCTTCCGAAAAGAAGCGGATTGAAATATCTCTTAGAGAGCAAACACTGCGAGCTTATGAATACGATGAAATCGTTTTCACTAGGCGTATTTCAACGGGAATCCCCAATCGGTACCTTTCTGAAGAAGAATTACCAACCGCCACACCTGAAGGTCGTTTCAGGATTTACTCAAAGATGCCGTCCAAACACATGGGAAGTGTAGCCGGTGGAGCGGAAGTTGAAGAAAATGGGGGATTTTCTCTCCCTGGTGTGCCTTGGACGTGTTTCTTCGCCAGCCCAGGCGGTTATGCATTGCATGGAACCTATTGGCATACTAATTTCGGATTACAGATGAGCCACGGCTGCGTTAACATGCGCAACGAAGATGCCAAATGGATGTTCCGTTGGACCACCCCTGTGTATGATCATGAGATGGAAAGTCCCTCTGATTGGGAATTAACCGGTAATGGCACAAAGGTGCTTGTATTTTGAAACGGGGGAGTAAAAACTTGAATTACGATCGGGCAAAAGACCTATAACCGTAAAATGATATTAGCCTCAGCGAATTTACAGGGGAGGGGAATATTAACATTATACAATGGTGTTAATGGGTTAGGATGAGCGGGGTTTCTGAAATCAAAGTGAGCGCTTTATGGGCTCTAGAGTAGAACGGTTGAGCAATCCTCCAGGAAGTCAAATAAATGCCTGCACTGCTACCTATGCGGGCTCGCGTTCTACATGTATTGTCCTCCCAGAGGTCCAATCGTGTTCGCTTTTCCAATATCTCATAACCACAGCATCACAACCACAAACATGCTAGAATATATCAATTGGGATATCCAAAGTGGTACATAGATATATGGATGCAAAGCTCAGCGATATCATAAAACAATATCGTGCGCAGACATTTAGAACGACATATGGGCAACGAATAACTACAAAGGAGCAGGCGATCAAGTTTGTTAACGATCGTGGTTTTGTTTATTTCTGGCCAATCAAGGGGGTTGTACTCCCCAGCCTCTGGGCAGCCGTTGCAGGTGACCGCCCGGTAGCAAATGCACATGATGACCCTGGTCATGTAACATGGAACTGGAAGGATTCTTTGTTAGGAAAGAATGCCTGGTATTACGCAAAACTTCTGCGTAAAAAAGCCACAATGATCTCATTTGAAGTCGTGCCTAATTTTTACGCTCTCTCAAATAATTACGGCTCGCCAGATGATGATTATCTTACTCTTTACGAACAAGGTCGCCTGACACAAGAGGCGAAGTCGATTTATGAAACTTTGTTGCAGAAAGGACCATTGGATACAATCGAATTGCGCCGGGAAACCCATCTAGCCAGCCGGACAAGCGATAGCCGTTTTGATCGTGCTATGGCAGAATTACAGTCTGATTTTAAAATTCTACCTGTGGGCGTAACTCAATCTGGTGGATGGCGGTATGCGTTTGCTTATGATATTGTTCAACGGCATTACCCGGAAATTTCTCAGAAGGCACAGAATATATCCGAAATTGAGGCTCGCCAAAAATTATCTGAAGTATTTCTTCGCTCTGTAGGCGCTGCAAGATTAGAAGATTTAATCAGGCTTTTTCGTTGGTCAAGAATCCGTGTTGAACAATCTGTGGAAGAATTAACCAAACAAGGTTTTATAAGAAATTGTTTTGGGGCTGAGAACCAACCAGATGAGTGGTTGGTTTTAACTGAATTGCTGTGAGGGAAGTGAACCAGTTTGTATAATCAAAAGTAATTTTTCTAGTGATGGTTTCCATGAAATTTTGCGATGTTCATTAGTAATTACACGGTGACTCAATATTGTTCAAGGGAGCTTACAAATGCTTGATGGAAACGAAAATTATATCCAGATCACAACGATTGAACGACATATTCTTGATGAACAGAGCAGCCATCCTGAAGCAACAGGAGTCCTCACCAGTTTGCTGTACGATATCGCCCTGGCGGGAAAAGTAATCGCGAGCAAGACCACAAGAGCAGGTTTGGCTGAAATTCTGGGTAGAACAGAAGAGACCAATGTTCAAGGTGAAGTGGTGCAGAAGCTTGACCGGTTTGCAGACCTGACGTTATATCGTCTGAATTACCATACTGGCAGGCTTGCTGCTATGGCGTCCGAAGAACACGCGGATATCTTACCGATCCCTCCTGAATATCGCACCGGTAAGTACGTTTTACTATTTGATCCTCTCGATGGATCTTCCAATATAGATTTCAATATCCCGGTTGGAACAATTTTTGCGGTTTACCGCCGCATCAGCGAGGATGGTCCTGGCACGCTCGAGGATTGTTTGCAGCCGGGACGCAATTTGGTGGTGGCTGGTTACCTGATCTATGGAAGCAGTACGATGTTAGTTTATACAACGGGTAATGGTGTACAAGGTTTCACGCTTGACCCCAGCGTGGGAGAATTCCTGCTCTCTCATCCTCATATTCGTATCTCGGAGGAGCAAGCCTATTTCAGCGCTAATATTGGGAATAGAACCTGCTGGAGCGAAGGAGTTAATAAATACACGGATTACCTGCTGGGTTTAGGCAGCCAGCGTGAGGCGTTCACCTTGCGATATGTTGGTTCACTCATGGCAGATTTTCACCGCAATCTTTTATCCGGCGGCATCTTTTATTATCCAGCGGATAGAAAAGATCCAACCAAACCTCACGGAAAGTTACGCCTGTTGTATGAAGCCAGTCCGCTTGCATTTATAATCGAACAAGCAGGGGGTTATGGCTCGGATGGAGAGCAGAATATTTTGGATATCCATCCTGAATCCCTTCACCAGCGTACTCCCTTGTTTATCGGGAACAGTGAGCTGGTAGAAAAGGCGGAATATTTTTTAAAGCGGTACGATTAATAGTCAACCCTGCTCCAGATATCCGAGGCCAGTTTAATGCCTTTAGCAAAATCGGTCTCTAATCTGTGCTAATTCAATGGCGGTATTAGGACAATTATTATGGTTTATTGGCTTTAGCTAAGGGTATAATGCAATAGTTTCCCCGCTGATATTCGTTTAATTAGGAGAAATGTCATGCGAGTTCAAAGTGTATATCGAATTGTTTTAGTGATAGGATTGTTGGCTGCAGGTCTTCAGGCTTGTGAGAGCTTATATGAAGTGGAAGAAAAAATCGAAAGATTGCAGGGGACAGTAGTTGCAGTTGAAACCAGTCTCGAGAAGGGTCTTGAACTGATAGAAACCGGGCAAGCAATTACTACCAAGGTTGAAGGAAACAGCCTAGTGCAAACTGCTCAAGCTGCTTTAGACAAAGTCGAAGAGAGTGGTCTGCTTGAGACAGCCCAGGCGATTGCCACCCAGCAGGGATCGGCTTTGCTGCAAACGGTTCAGAATTTCGCCACAGAACAGGTTCCCGTATTACAGGAAACTGCCAAAGCTGTTGCAACCCGCCTTCCCACACAGGCTGACATCCCAGTCATGAAGGGGGAAAAAACCAATTATCAAGCCTCCTCCCAAAATGGTGTCTCTTACACCTTGAATGTTGAATATCCCTCTGTTTTAGATTTCTATGAACGGGAAATGCCCGCATTCGGGTGGGAGCGTATTGATGCTGCCTCAGTAGTTAATAAAAATGGCGCTGTGATCCATTACCAAAAACTTGGTCGTAATGCCGTGGTATCCATCAGCGCTGATCCGTCCACGGACTACACGAACGTTCAAATTACCATACAGGATGGATGAGTAAATGTTGAAATATTTCTTTGAGCCTGCATCCGTGGCTGTAGTGGGTGCATCTACAAATCCCTCTAAACTAGGTTATGCAGTTGTTAAAAACCTTGTCGAAGGTGGGTATGTACAAAGTGGAATTGTTTATCCAATAAATCGTAAGGCGAGCGAAATTATTGGTCTTAAGGTTTTCCCGTCCGTTATGGATGTTCCTGGCTCAATCGACCTGGCTGTGATAGTTATTCCTTATCCCTATGTTCCTGATGCACTGAAGGAATGCGGTGAAAAAGGTATCCCGGCAGCGATTGTGATCAGCGCTGGTTTTCGTGAAGCTGGCAGTGAGGGGTTGGACCGTGAGCACGAGTTGACTACAATTGCCAAATTATATAACATCAGGTTGATCGGACCCAATTGCCTGGGTGTGATCGATACGTATACGCCTCTCAACGCTTCGTTCTCAGCGGGAACACCACCAAGCGGTCCGCTGGCGTTTATGTCTCAGTCTGGTGCGTTAGGGACTGCTGTGCTAGATATTGCACTCGGCGGTCGTCTGGGATTGTCAAAATTTGTCAGTTTGGGGAATAAAGCTGATGTAAGTGAGATCGACCTGCTGGAAGCCTGGAAGGATGATCCTCATACGAATGTTATTTTGATGTACAGTGAAGGGATGCCGAACGGGCGGGAATTTATCCGCGTTGCTCGCCAGGTGACCCGCCAGAAACCAGTAGTGGCAATTAAATCGGGTGTGACTCAGTCTGGTTCGCGTGCTGTCTCATCGCACACTGGCTCGTTGGCCGGTTCAGAGCAAGCCTACCATGCCGCATTTCAACAGGCGGGGGTGAT